>Ga0316209_1000214_pt1 | contig 117771 bp, 96 predicted proteins | sample 6monopyrite_MG_FD_204945 | JGI IMG/M metagenome (GOLD analysis project Ga0316209, IMG submission 204945) | Microbial mat bacterial communities from mineral coupon in-situ incubated in ocean water Damariscotta River, Maine, United States -... | ecosystem: Environmental > Aquatic > Marine >... | reverse complement strand
GCTCCGAAAGCCCCAGCACCTCGGCTCCCTCTTTGCGAGAGAGCTCGCCGCTGGTCACTTCCAGAATCACGCGCAGCCACTCCTACGGCTTCCATTCCGCGAACTCACTGATTGCCATGATCTATCTTTTCTGCGGCGGCGTGCACGTCACACCAGCGCATTCACGGCCTGGGGTCACCCACTAAACGGACAGGAGAGCCGGAAGACTCCAAGCTGTCGTCTTCCGTCGCCGGAGAATCGGGCGGCGACGCGTCTTGCGAGACCGGTTGTGCCGCGGTCTTCGAGTCGTTCGTCGAGTCAGAAGGCACTTCGCTCGCCGAACTTCCCACCGACCCGGCAGTCGGTTCACTCGGCGAGTTCGCCTCGCCTTGCCCTCCGCTCTCACGCTCCGCGCGCTTGCCCGTCGCCCCCAAGTCCACTTCTTCCCGCGCGCCGTCGCCGTGCATCAGCACCACGCGGTCACCTTCGGCGTGCAGGGAGATGTTGGCGTCGCCCACGCGACCCGTCAGATAGAAGGGCTTGCGCTCCTCGCCCTCGCGCGCGAGTTCCTTGGCGTTCGACGCGATGCGGCGCTCCATGTTCGCACGCACCTCGCTCGACGCCGCGAAGTAGCGGTCCGCCGGCACCAGCCGACGATGAAGCGACTGTGGTCGTCCATGAACGCCACCATGTGCACCCGCCGACCTTCGCGCTTCAGCACGAAGGTGAAGATGTCCGTCCGCCACAGCTCGTTCACGCGCGCGCGCTCGAAGCGGCGCACCTTGTCCGGGTGCGGCCTGGTCTTCGCCGCCTCCACCACGAAGCCCTCGCTCGCCAAGTAGCGCCCGATGGCACCGGGACTCGCGGCAAGACCTTCGCTGCGCAGCAGGGTTTGGTGGATGCGGTCCTGGCCCCAGCCGGGATGCGCGTTCTTCAGCATCAGGATCGCGCGCTTCGTCGCGTCCGACAGACGACTTCCACGGTTCCCTTTCGGTGCATTCGCGAGCCCCGCCGGGCCCTCCGCCTCGAAGGCCGCCTTCCACTTGTAGAGCGAGTGCTGGCTCACGCCGACCAGCCCGCTAAAGTCCTTCGCCGGCAGCTTCGAGCGCAGCCAGGTGTCGAGGATCAAGAAGCGCTGCTGCGGCGTGAAGTGCGCACGGCGCGACGGCTCGGGACCGCGCGTCGTACGAGCCCGGCGCGTCCGCCGACGTCGCGCCCGCCGAAGTGTGAGCCCAGCTCGTACGCTCCTCCGGCTTCGCCGTCGGCGCTCCCTCGCCGGTCTCCCCCTTCGGCGCTACGCGCTCCGCGCGCCTCGAACTCGTCGTCGTCCCAAGGGGCGGACTGAATCACTTGCGTCATCGGTCTCTCCGTCTCCCGGCTGTGGCCGGGCTGGGGAGCGACTGAATTGCGGCGGGGGATTCAGGGATTGTTCACGCCATCTTTTCGGGACGGGGAACACTTCTTGCTCTGCGATCGTGACTGAATCTTCAGCGCCCGCTGGCGAGCGATGCTGAAGCGCGAGGGAGTCCATGTCGTGCAGACCCCCTACCGAGCGCCGAACGCAAACGCCTACGCCGAGCGCTTCGTCCGCTCGATCAAACACGAGTGCTTGCGGAGAGTGATGCTGTTCGGGGAGTGCGGCCTGCAGCGAGCGCTACGGGAGTACGTCGAGCACTACAACCAGGAGCGGCCGCAGCAGGGAGTCGGGAACCGGCCTCTACTCAGAATGCGAGAACCTCGGCCGACCGGGTCGACTGAGGTTCTGGCGATGGAGCGGCTGGGCGGCGTTCTACGTACCTACAGGCGGTCGGCCTAGCGATGGGACAGTACGGCTCCTCTCGGCCCGAACGAGCGCGGCCCGCGCCCCTCGAAGGGACGCGGGCCGCGCTGATTGCGTTCTGAGGTCGACTAGCGGCGGCGGCGTCCGCCACCACCCTTCTTCTTCTCGCCCATCTTGATCTCGATCGCCTCGGACTTGCCGTCGGCGCCGATCGTGACGGTGGCCTTGGCCTTGCCGAGCGTCTCGTGCCAGACCTTGGCGGTGTACTCACCAGGAGCCAGGCCGGGGATCGAGAAGCTGCCGTCCGCGGCCGTCGTCGCAGCGAAGGGCGTGTCGGAAACGAAGAGGTAGCAGCTCATCCACGGGTGGATGTCGCACTTCACTTCGATCGACTCGGCCTTCTCGAGCTTCTGCTCTTCGCTGGCGCCGGCGGCGATCGTCTTGTTGAAGGCCGGGTTCTTCGTCGAGTAGGTGTGCACGTTGTGCGAGATCGAGTCCGAATTGTGGTACTTGGCGGTCGCCCCCATCGGCACCAGCATGACGTGCGGCTCGAAGCGGCACGCGATCTGATCGAGCACGATCGGCTCTTCGGGGAGCTTCAGCTTCGCGCCGTCGACGTCGATTGTGATCACGACGTTGGCGATGCCGCCTTCCTTCGAGATCATCAGAGAACGGTTGGTTTTGTCGGTGTGACCGCCTTCGACGCAACCCTTCTCTTGCTTCTCGGAGATGACCAGATCCTGGACATCGGGACGCTTTTCGCCCTCGAAGACGACCTTGCCGGTCGCCGTGCCTTGGACTTCGTCCTTGGCCAGCGGGTTCGCGTTCACGAGGTAGCTCGCGCGCGGTGCAAGATCCGCTGCCGGGGTGCAGCAGTTCGGGGTCTCGTGTTCGTGCTCTTGTTCGCCGAGGTTGGCGGCAGTCGCGGCGCTCGCGACGAGCAACACGCTGAACAGGCTCAATGTCTTCATCGTTCCAGTCTCCGTCAGTTCTTGTTCTCGGCCGGAATCCGGTCGAGGTTGTACAGCCAATCCATGACCGCTTGGATCTGGTCGGCGTTCGTGGATTCGGGGTAGGTCTCCTGATATCCCGCCGGATCACCTGCGAAGTTCGCGGGCATGGCGGTACCAGGATAGATCAGGCTGGGGTTCCAGAGCCAATCGTGGACCCAGTCCTCGCGCAGGCGTTCCCGCGCGATGGCCAGATCCGGTGCCCAGGCGATCGGAGTGCCCTCCTGTTCGGGGGGCGATCCCTCGTGCCAGTGGCACTGGTAGCAGTTCACGTCGCGCACGGCCAACTGTTGGCCGATCGTCAGGCGATCCGCGCCTTCCGCGAGGTGTGAGGGCGAGCGGCGCGTGACTTCCTCGTAGCGCGGGTCGACCTGCGAGTGCCAGCTGAAGCCGGCCTCGTCGCCGAAGGCCTCGACCTTCGGGAAGCTCGCCTCGATCGCGGGGGCCGAGCCCTCCTCGATCCAGGTCACGGTTTGCTTCGAGACGCCCGCACCGACCGCGATCGTGGTCAGGTCCGTTCCGTCGCCGCCGGCCATCTGACCGGATAGCTCGGGCCACGGGATGCCGGGACCTTCGAAGCTCTCCTTCGGCTCGATGCCGAGCGCGAGACGCATGGTCTTCGCGTAGTCCGCCGGGTGTTCCTTGGCCGCGAGGTACGCGAAGTAGTCCGCGACCGCTTCCGCTTCGCCATCTCTGAAGGCGAAGGTCGGCATCTTGACGCGCATCTGCTTGCGCAGCGGCACCGGGTCCTTGAGGAAGGAGTAGAACCACTCGCGCTGGAGCTTGAAGCCTTCCTTCCAGAGCACCGGCGGCGCGAAGGTCCAGCGGATCTTGTCGTACTGTTCTTCGAAGTACGGACGCAGCTCGCCGTCGACGTCTTCGACTTCGCCGCCTTCGCCGAGGTTCCAGCCGAAGTAGGCGTCTTCCTCGCTGTCGGCTTCGTCGTCGTACAATTCGATGCCGCGGAAGTAGTAGCTCGTCAGCATGCGGACGAAGTCGCCGCCCTTGGGCGCCGTAACGCTCAAGACCTGATCGCGAGGATAGAACAGCGCCGCACCAGGAACACCGAAGCCGGGTTCCGCATCGAGCAAGCGTATGCCGACCTCTTCGATCTCTTCGTCGTACCACTCTTGGTAAGCGGCCAGAGCGTTGTCGAGCGCTTCCAGATCGCGTTGCACCGGCGGCATGGTGTCGTCACCGAGGGCCAGCAGTTCCGCCGACAAGACGTGCGGGTGGCCGTCTTCGCCGAGCACTTCGATCTGTCCGGGCTCGAGCTGGTGACACGCTTCGCAGTTCATGCGACGCACGACGCGCATGCCGTCGTTCATGCCTTGCTGCGCAGCCGTCGGAATCATCTTGGCGCGGCTGACTTCGTCGTCGACGAGGCCCACGACGAAGGTGATCAGTTCATCGACCTGATGGTCCTCGAAGCCGAAGTACGGCATCTTGAGCTTCTCGGTCGGGTTCTTGGCCTTCTCACGGTCGAAGATGCGCGGGTTGTGCAGCTTCTCGCGCAGCCAGTGCTCGCGGTAGTACTTGAACTCTTCGCGTTCCTGAAGTTCCCAGCCGAGCTGCTTCTCGAAGATCGCGGGCAGCACGCCCCAGTCGAGCTTGTCGACCGTCTTCGAGCCCCAGTTGGAGAGCTCGACGCCGATCGGGTTGGCGTCTTCGTAACCGGTCACTTCGTGACAGCTGAAGCAGCCCTGCGCGGAGACGAACTTCTCGCCGACCGCTACCTTCAAAGTGTCGATGTCGTTCCAGGGGAACTCGGGGTTGTTGCCGTCGAAGCGCGACTGGAGTTCCACGCGACCGAGGCGCGAGAAGAACCAGCGCGCTTGTTCCTGCAGCACCTCGAGGTCCTCGGGCGAGTCCTTCGGTTCCCAGCCGTCCGGGACGTCGTGGAAGTGGCCGTCGGGATCGTCCGTCATGTAGGCGGTGATGTCCGCCGCGTCCTGGTCGGAGAGGCGCAAGTTCGGCATGCGCGTCTCGGGCCAGTAGGCCGCCGGATCCTTGATCCAGGCGTAGATCCATTCAGGCGTCGTCTTGGTCGCGACGCCGCGCAGATTGGGACCGTGGATGTTCGTGTCGTTCGCTTCGAACGCGAGGTCCTTGGTCATGAGTTCTTCGCCCTCGAATCCCTCGAGGTTGTGGCACGCGAGGCAACCGGCGACGCGGAAGACTTCGCGGCCGCGCTCGGCATCACCATCGACCGGGATGGCGGGCAGCGGTTCGCTCTGGTCCTGCGCGTAGAGGAAGGCCGTGACCGAAGCGACGGCGCTGTCGTTCCACTCTTGGCCCATGATCTCGCGACCTTCGGACCACTTGGACTGCACGATGACTTCCTCGGGACCGTAATTCTCGAGGTGGAAGATCTGCGGCATCCAGGTCGTCGGACGGAAGTCCTTCGGGTTGGCGATCCACGCCGCGACGAAGTCGGGCTGCAGCTTGCTGGCGAGCTTCTTGAGCGTCGGCGCCGGCTTGCGCTTGGTCGGGAACCAGTCGACCTTGTGACAGGCGTAGCAGCCGTAGCGCTCGAAGTTCTCGTAACCCTTAGAGACCTTCGGCGCGTCGTCCGCGATCAGGTCCATGGTCGTCTTGTGACACTGCACGCAGCTGGCTTCGGTGTTGTCCACCGTCAGCATCGGGTAGTCCCAGTGGTGCTGCTTGTGCCAGTGATACTTGTCCTTCCAGTCCTTGCCCCAGGTCTTCGGATCCTTTGGATCCCCCATCGGGCGGTGGTCGACGCGCGTGAACTGCAGCGCTTCACCGGCACCGCGGTGGCAGATGGTGCAGCCGATGTCGGCCTTGGGGTGCGGCGACTTGGCCGAGAGGTAGAGGTCGAGGCGCGGGTGCGAGAGGTGCGGTTGCGCCAGCGGCGTGTCCTCGTCGAGGCCGACGCCGCCTTCCTCATAACCCGCCTGGTCGATCGACATGTGACAGGTCTGACACATGTCGATGCGCTGCTTCTTGGTGAAGTTCAGCTCGAAGGTCAGGTCGCTGAGGACGACCTTCTGCACCTTGTTCTTCGGATCGACGAAGTCGAGGCCGGGGAAGTCGCGGACGAAGTTGGCCGCTTTCGCGGGCACGTCGTCGGGCGCGAGCTTGTCGAGTTTCTTGCGCACGAGCTCGAGGTCGATCGTGGCCGCCTTCATGCGCGACTCGATCGCCGTCACCGCGCTCTGCGCTTCGCTGATGGCGGCCATCGCCGCGTCCACCTCGAAGTCGGCCAGTTCCTTCTCGCCGGCCAGACGGTTCATCTCCGTCTCGAGAGCCGCCAGGTCTTGGGTGCCGTAGCTCGGGTCCTGGGCTTCCGCGCGGTGCTCTTCCACCTGCCAGCGGCGCCAGTTGTAGTCCTGCTTGGCTTTCTTGGCCAACTCCGAGATCGTGAAGCGCTTGCCCTTGGCGACCGCGAGTTGCTCTTGGAGCTCCGCGATTTGCTTGTCGTAGTCGATCGACGACGCAAGGGTGCGCTCGAGTTCCGCCATCAGCTCGGCCTCTTGCGCTTCGGCCGCCTGCATGTCGGCTTCCGCCAACATCGCTTCCGCGCGGTTGACTTCGATCTGTCGGAACTCGCCTTGGTACTTCTTCCAAGGGGCGTTCCAGTCGTCGATGACCATCCAAGCGGATGCGATCAGGAGCAGCACGCTCGACGCCGTGAACCAGAGGTTCAAGCGAGAGACGGAGTAGTGAGTATCGCCGCGATCAGCCATGGGGCTACCAGAAGGTGTGGAGGGGTGCCTTAGAGCGCTTCGTCCGAGTGGAACGTCAAATGTTGAAGAACCACTCGGGGATGCCGACGATGTACTTCAGGTCGATCGTCCAGCGCAGCAGCATCTTGATCGGGATCAAGCCGAACCAGAGCAGCATGTGCATCATCACGTGGTAACGGACGATGTGCCGACGCTCGCCGTCGAACAGCTTCGCCATCAGCGGCTTCATCAGGATCACCGGCAGAACGGCGAAGTATCCGAGAAGCAGCACGATGCCGGGCAGCTCACGCACCAGCGGATCGGCGGGGACCTTCTCAGCCCCCATCAGTCCGAACCAGAAGTAGGTGGACAGATCGATGTTCACCATCGGCTCGAGCTTGTGCAGGTCCCAGTACTCGAAGGGTCCGAAGAAGGACCAGTTCGGACCACGCAAGAAGGTGCCGAGGATCACGAAGGACACCCAGAAGAGCAGGAAGCCGACCCAGAAGAAGCTGATCGCGAACGGACGCTCTTCGAAGGTGTAGTAGCCGTTGCCCTTGGGGTTGATGTCGACGTACGGGATCGCGCAGAGGCCGACCACGATGAAGCTCGGGAGCAGCACGCCGGCGAGCCACGGGTCGAAGTAGACGAGCAGTTCCTGGAGTCCCAGGAAGTACCACGGCGCCTTCGACGGGTTGGGCGTCCGCGCTTGCGCAGCCGGTTCCTCGATCGGCGCCTCGATCTCGATCGACCAGACGATCAGCAGTGCCAAGAACAGCACCATGCAGATCAGCTCGACGTAGACGAGGTCCGGCCAAGTGAAGACCTTCTGCTTGCCGGTCTCGCCTTCGAGTGTCGGCAAGCCCTTCTTCGTCCGTTCGTCGTTGATGTAGCCGCGGTGCAGCGACAGCCAACTGAAGAACACCACCGAGGCCAGCAAGATGATGATCGGAACGTTGTCGGGCTTGGTGATGATCCGGTTGAAGTTCGGATCCCCCCAGGCCCACATGAAGAAAGCCGTTCCCAACACGAAGAAGCCGATGATCACCGACTTCTTCGTGGAGATGGCACGGAACTTCAGGATGGCGAAGACCGCCACCACCGACAGGGTGAAATAGAGCGTCGGTTGGGTCAGCCAATCGACGAAGTGCTTGATCTGGTCAGCCATGAATCTGTCCGTGCTCCACTAGAGCGGGCCGGAGATGCCGCCGTCTTTACGGACGCGCCAGAAGTGGATCGCCATCAGCGTCGCCGCTGCGAGCGGGATGCCGACACAGTGCAACACGTAGAAGCGCAGCAGAGCTCCTTCACCCACGAAGCGGCCTGCTAACAAGCCGAAGCGAACGTCGTCGCCCGCGTGGATGAAGTTCAGTCCGCCGAAGCTGATCAAGGATGCGCCCGGACCTTCGTGGCCGAGCAGCGGCGTCGCGCGGGCCATGTTCGTGCCCACCGTGATCGCCCACACCGCCAGCTGGTCCCAAGGGAGCAGGTAGCCGGTGAAAGAGAGCAGCAGCGTCAGCACGAGCAAGATCACGCCCACGTTCCAGTTGAATTCCCGCGGCGGCTTGTACGAACCGGTCAAGAACACGCGGTACATGTGCAACCAGACGGTGATCACCATCATGTGCGCGGACCAACGGTGCAGCTCGCGCATGATGCCGATCGGCACGTGTTCGCGCAGCGCCATGATGTCCTGGTACGCCAGCTCCGCAGTGGGCCGGTAATAGAACATCAGCAGCAGGCCCGTGATCGTCTCGATCAGGAACAGGAAGAACGTCAGCCCGCCCATACACCAGGTGTAGGAGAGCTGGATACCGCTACGACGGACCTTCACCGGGTGAAGGTGCAGGAAGAAGTTCGACAGAACGGCGAGCGTTCTGTTGCGCGGTGTGTCCGGATAGCCGTGGCGGAAGACGGACTTCCACAGCTGGGTGTTCTGGACGTAGTCGGTGAGTTTGCCCATGGAGCCTCTGGGATCCTGCTGATCAGCGCGAACGCCGATGCCGGGAGGGGGGGTCTCGATCGAGGGGTAAGGGAGCGGTTCGCGAGTGGCCGTTTCGGGATGAAGGAAGCGGCCTGAGTTTGGCTGGGAACCGGTCAGCTTGCGCGCGGCCGGTCAGTCCGCCCGACGTGGGTCGGGGTCAGGCGACGTGAGTCGGATCAGGCAGCGTAGAAGAGGTAGGCACCGTCCATGGTCCACTGCCCCTTCTCCTCCTGATACTTCTGGTTCTTGTCGACCAAGATCTGGCCGTCTTCGGCGAGCAGAATGCGGTAGCGCTCGAGCGGACGAGGCGCGGGGCCTTCGACGTTGATGCCCGAGGTCACGAATCCCGACCCGTGGCACGGGCACTTGAACTTCTCTTCCGCGGGCAACCAGTTCGGCGTGCAGCCGAGGTGCGTGCAGACGGTGGAGAGCGCGTAGAAGCCGGTGGCTTCGCGCACCATCCAGACGCCGAACTCCGCCTTGAAGCGCTCGTCGACTTGACCGACGGCGTACTCGGCGGGGAAGCCGGCCTTGAACTCTTGCGGCGGCTCGTAGAGCACGTTCGGGAACAGGAAGCGCACAGCCGCGCCGACCAATCCCGCACTGGCCGCCGTGAAGGCCGCCCAACCGAGTCCGATCATCGAGAGGAAACCGCGCCGCGAAACTTCGCCGCGCAACGGCGACCGATTGAGTGCGGGCGCCGCCTGTTCTGACGATTCGGGTGCGTTCTCCGCTGCGTTCTTGTCGTTGCTCACATTGTTCTCCAAGTCGGAAGGCGGGCGGCGCGGACGGCCACTCTCGAGCTCCTCCGAACAATGGGGTCCGACCGGCATCCCCGATCCGTGCGGACAGGGGTGCTGACCGGCGCGGAAAACGGAGGGACGGGGAGGGGCGGGCCCGTTTCAGTCCGCGCAGGATGGCGCAAGCCTCCCGCGAAGGCAAGCGCGGGTTGCCTCTGGATCAGTGCCCTGCGGGGGCCTGACCGGCAACGAGCGCCCTGGAAGCCACCCTACGGACTTCCAGGTCTTCATCTCCCCCGGCGAGCGAGCGCAGCAGCTCGAGATCCTCGGGCCTCCCGAGGGCTCCCAGCATCGCCACCGCCGTCATGCGCACGTTGCGCGGCGCATCCTCGGCGGCGAAGCGCTTGGGGTCGCGTTCGCGCTCCGCGGCGATCGTCGCGGGGTCGATCAGCGCGATGAGCACGTCCGCTCCGCGCGCGTCCGACTTGCCGGCGAGCGCGATCGCGGCGTTCGCGCGCACTTCGAGCTCAGCGTCCGACAGCCCGCCGACGAGCGCGGCGTCCGCTGCTTCGCCATCGAGCTTGGAGAGCAGGATCATCGCGTGAATGCGCGACGCCTTGTCGTCGGCCGCCGCCAGCTTGAGCGCTTCGCTGAGCGCTTGCGGGTCCCCCGCCAAGGCGAGGCTCATCAGCGCATTGCGCCGCAGCACGCCGTCGGGGTCATCCGCTTCGCCGAGCTCGAGGAACTCGCCCATGTAGGGGCCTGCGTCGTCCTCACCCTCGAGCAAGAGCAAGGCCGCGACCACGTAGCGGATCTGGTAGTCGGTCTCGTCGAGCTGGTCCCACGCTTGGCGCAGCTTGGGCAGGAGGTCCGGTCCGGTCTCCCAGGGCTCCGGTTCCCCCAGCTCCACCGCTTGCCGATTCTCGTGCATCTTCTGCGTCAGCTTGAAGATGGCTTGCGTGCGCTCGTTCGCGCCGCCGTGCACCGCGGTGTTCAGGTCGGAAGCGATCGTCGACTCCGACCCCACGATCCCGCCGAAGGCGAGGAATACGAGGACCAGCACGACGACGATCAACGCCGGCACGAGGACCAGCGGGACCCAGAGATTGCGGTAGGGCGAGGAGGTCGTCGGCTCGCCGTCTTGCGGTGCCGGAGTGTTGGATTCGGTGCTCATGGTCGCGCGCCGAGTGTAGACCCGGCGCGCGACTGGTGCCAATCCGCCCGCGGGCGTTTCGCGTAGGGGCGGAGTTTCCGCTCAGCCCAGCTGGGGGGCGACCTTGTAGTCGGAGAGCCGCGCCGCGCTGGGCATCTCCCCCACCAGGGGCCGCACGTAGCCCAGGAAGGACGGGTCGATGTCGCAGTGGCCCTTGAGGAAGCCGGGGTCGAGATCGCGCGTCTCGCGGGCGACGTCCTTCAGCTCGGCCGCCTTGAACGCCGCCGCGTAGTCCGATCCGGAGCCGACGCGCTCGATCACGATCGAGCCGTGCGGGCGCTCCCCGGAAGTCGCCACGCGGACCGCCGTGCGGCCGACTTCGCGCGCTTCCGCGGCGTCGACTTCCGAGCGGTATCCGGCGAACGAGCGCTGCAGGTAGCCGAAGGTGTCGGCGCGCACGCGCAGCTTCGCGCCGAGCTGGGCCTTGATCTCACCGGCCAGGTAGTCGCCGAGCGCGCCGGATCCGGAGAGCTGCACGTTGCCGTGCGAGTCCTTCTCCGCGCTCTGCATCAAGAGCTCGCCGCCGGGCCCGTGCACGCCTTCCGAGACGGCGACGAGGCAGCGGCCGTGCTTCGTGTACATGCGGTCGACGTCGGTCACGAACTGCTCGATCGTCAACGTGTTCTCCGGCACGTAGATCAGGTGCGGTCCGTCGTCTTCGTGTTCACGCGCGAGCAAGCTCGCCGCCGTCAACCAACCCGCGTGGCGCCCCATCACGACGTCGACCTTGATGCCAGCGAGGCTGCGGTTGTCCTGGTTGTCGCCCATGAACGCTGAAGCGACGAACTTCGCCGCAGAACCGTATCCCGGGCAATGATCGGTCACGCGCAAGTCGTTGTCGATCGTCTTGGGGACGTGGAACAAGCGCACTTCATAGCCTTGTTCCACAGCGAGCTCGTTCAAGATGTGCGCCGTCTCGGCGGAGTCGTTGCCGCCGATGTAGAAGAAGTAGCGCACGTCGTGAGCTTGCAGCACTTTCAGCACGCGCTCGCACTCCTCGCGCGTCGGCTTCTTGCGCACCGAGCGCAGCGCGGCGCAGGGCGTGAGCGCGACGCGCTCGAGCGTCTCGCGCGACTCGCGGCCGAGGTCGATCAGGTTCTCCTCCAACACGCCGGCGATGCCGTGCACCGCGCCGTAGATGTTCTTCACGGCAGCCGAGGCCGTGCAGGCCTCGATGATGCCGACGAGGCTTTCGTTGATGACGCAGGTGGGGCCACCGGACTGGCCGATGAGTGCATTTCCGACGAGGGTCGACATGGCGGGATCTCGCTTGGGTCAAGGGGTGCGGTTCGCTACGGCAAGCTACGCGCGAGGCGCTGAATTGCAACGCTCACGCGGGCTGCGAGCGCGGCCGCGGCGGTCGCCAGCCGGGCGCTCGGCGATGCCGCGGTGCGTCGCTCGCAGCCCGCGCCGAGGCCGCATCAGGAAAGAGCAAAAGCGCTTGCCCCCTTAGTCGGAGCCGCTACAATCCGCCGCCCTGCCGGCTCGAAAGGGCCTCCAGAGACCCGAACAAGTGCCCGGGTGGCGGAATTGGCAGACGCGCAAGACTAAGGATCTTGTGGGATAATATCCCGTGCTGGTTCGACTCCAGTTCCGGGCACCATTACGAGGGCGGCCGCTACCGAATCCGGTGGCGGCCGCCCTGCTTCGTTCTGAGCGTTCGGCCGAGCCTTCGCACTCCGCTCGCACGCGGAACTCGCCGAGCGCTCCGCGCGCCTTCGGTCATTCCAGCGGCGTGATCACGCGCAGGCTCAGCTCGAGCTTCTTCGGCGAGATGTTCAGGCGCAGCAGACTGCCGGAGACCGCTTCCGCGTACGCGATCTTGCGCAAGCTCGCTTGCTCGAGCGCGGGGACCTGTTCGGCGAAGATGCGTTCCTTCAGCGCATCGAGCTGCGGGTCCACGATCGCGTCGACTTGCGTCTGCACGGCGGTGCTCAGCGAGCCTTGCTGTTGACCGGGGAACTGTTCGCGCAGCACTTGAGCTTCGACTTTGGCGCGCTCGAGGCGCCAGTCGATCACGATCGAGTCTTCGGCCCAGCGCCGGCTCATCGCGCGCAGTGATCCGGCGGCTTTGCGCGGATCGGCCCAGACCGTGTACTGCGCCTTGGGCAGCGAGTCGTCGAGCAACGCGACGAAGTCGATGCGGTCGGTCAGTCGCGGATACGACGGTGCGCCTTGTGTGCTGGTCTTCAGCAAGTGGTTCAGCATGTACACCGAGTTGCTGACGATGCAGATGCCGTCGGGCGTGCTCTGCGTGACGATCACACCGGTGCCGGGGATCGCGGGCGAGGTGTACTCGTACTGCGTGTAGCCGCCGATGCGGTTCTTGTAGAAGCCCGAGCTGTCTTGCGGACGGATCGGTTGCAGACCGATGCGGCTGCCCATGTGCCCGATCGTGTTGCGCAGCTCTTCGATCTTTCCGGCCTGATCCATCCAGGTCAGCAGCGCGACGGCGAAGACCGGTTGGCCGTCGTTGGGCGGGTCGTTCTCACCCTTCGGGTAGTCGTTCACGCGCACGATCACGGCGAAGCGGTTCTTCAGCGCGCTGTCGATCTCATCGACCAGGTCTTGGAGCTTCGGGTACTTGCCGGTCTGCTTCAGCGCATCGGCGACCAAGTCGCGCGCCGCCGGTTCCATCACCTCGAAGGTCGTGCTCAACAAGTCGCCGGGGCGCGACTTGCCGTAGATCAAGAGCGCCGTGTCCTTGGGCACGTAGGGCAAGATGCGCTCGTTCACCTCGCTGAGGTCGGCACCGCTGAGGCGGTAGTTCTGCGTCTGCATCGACGACATCAGCTCGCTCGAGAGCTCGCCGGTCAAGTCGATGCTCAGCCCGCTGTCGAGCGAGGCCATGCCGACGACGCGGTTCAACATTCCCGACTGGAAGAAGCGTGACAGGAAGCGTGTACCCGCAGCCTCGCTGCTCGAGTCCGGCCACTTGCCGCCCTTGCCCAGGCTCTCGAAGGCAGCGCGCGTGTTGGCGAAGAACTCGATCTCGTCCGCTTCGCGGCGACGCTTCGCATTCCCGATGTGGTCCGCGTAGATCGCGCGCTGCAGGAACGAGTCCTGGTACTGGCGCAGGTGGTTGTCGAACGCGGAGTCGAGCCACTGCTTGCTGGTGGCGATGACCGCGACGTCCTTGATGCGCGTGATGAAGAGCTGGCGCGGCAAGCCGCCGCCGGACACGCTCACGAAGTCCTCGCCCGACTCGACCGTGAAGCCTTGGCTCTCCATGTTGTTGAGGCTGGGGAAGGCGAGTCCTTCGATGGCGAGCTTGCCCATCCAGTTCAGCGTCGCGTAGACGGCCCACTCGGACTGCGCGAGGTCCGGCCCTTCGAAGCGACCGGCCAGCGCCAGATCGCGCCCGCCGATCACGTCCAGCGGTTCCATGCCGAGCGGCATCCGGTCGCTGATGGCCTGCAGCTCGCGAACGGCATCCGTCAGGCCGATCTGCTCGTAGAAGGCCGCCGATTCGGGCGAAGCGCTCCACATCTGGTAGGCCTCGACCTGCTTCAAATCGTCTTCGATAGCGAGCGCCGGGAACTCACCGAACAGCTTGCTGAGGTCCGCGCGCGCCACGAAGAAGTCCACTTCGCGCGGTGCGAGCCCCGACACATCGACGCCGAGCCGCCCCTCGAAGGGGTTGAAGAAGAAGGTCGTGAACGCGAAGTAGCCGGCGAAGGCGACGACGAAGCCGACGACCAGGAAGATGCGCAGCAGGCGGGACTTGCGACTCATGGACGCGATGGGGATTGCAGGAAAGCGGACGAGGAGGAATCGGGGTGCGGGAGTATGACCGATGCCGGTCGCAGGAACAGGCGCGGTCTGTGGAAGGACGGGCCGCCGGGCCCCGGACGAGCTCGGATCGCGGGAATCAGCGCCGGATACAGCGCGCTGACGCGACCGACTCGATCCGCACCACGCGGTTCGACTCTCTACGACGCCGCGCGGCCACTCTTCCCGCCTTCTGACCTCTCTCGCGCGAGCGCGCTTGCATCGGCCACACCGAGCAGCAGAATCGCTCCTGTGAAAGCCAACCCTCGCGTCTCCGCCATCCCGCTCTCCGAGACCATCGCCCTCGACACCCGGGCGAAGGAATTGATCGCCGCGGGCCGCGATGTCTTGAACCTCTCGGCCGGCGAACCGGACTTCGACGCGCCGCAAGTCGTGCGCGACGCCGCGCGCGCTGCGGTCGACGGCGGACAAGTTCGCTACACGCCCGCGCCGGGTCGCAAGAACCTGCGCGAAGCCATCGCGAAACACCTGACCGGCACGCGCGGCGTTCCTTACCGCGCCGAAGAAGTCATCGTCTGCCACAGCGCGAAACACGCCCTCTCGGGCAGCTTCCTCGGCCTGATTCACCCCGGCGACGAAGTGTTGCTCAGCCTGCCCGCCTGGGTCAGCTACGTCGAACAGATCAAGTTCGCCGGCGGCGTGCCGGTCGGCGCAGCCCCGCGCGAAGACCTCGGTCCGGCTTGGGACGCGCTCGAAGCCGCGGTCACGCCGCGCACCAAGGGCATCGTCTGGAACAGCCCGTCGAACCCTTCCGGATACGTCGCGACGCACGAAGAGACGCAGCGCTTGGTCGACTTCGCCGAGGCGCACGACTTGTGGATCCTCTCCGACGAGATCTACCGCCGACTGACCTACGGCGGCGCCCGAGCCGTCAGCCCCGTCGAGTTCGGCGACGCGGCGCGCGCGCGCACCGTGATCGTCGACGGCGCCAGCAAGGCGTACGCGATGACCGGCTACCGCATCGGCTTCCTCGCCGCGCCGGCTGAGTTCGCGGGCGCCATCGGTCGCCTGCATAGCCAGCTGACCGGTTCGCCGAACGCCATCTCACAAGACGCCTACCTGGCCGCCTTGGTCGAAGAACCCACCGAAGTCGCGGGACGCGTCATCGAGTTCGAACGTCGCCGCAACGCGATCGTCAGCGGTCTGCGCGGACTCGGCTTGGAGGTGCCCGAGCCGGGCGGCGCCTTCTACGTCTTCGCGCGCGTGACGCCGTACTTGGACGAGCGCAAGAGCGCGGGGTTCTGCGAAGACCTGCTCGAGACCGAAGGACTCGCGATCGTTCCCGGCAGCGCCTTCGGTACGCCGGACTACGTGCGGTTCTCCTACGCGGCCTCGCTCGAGACGCTGCAAGATGCGGTCCACCGCATGGGTCGGTTCTTGGCGAAGCGCCGCTGAATCGCAGGCTGCCGGGTCGTCTGAATCGCAGGCTGCCGGGTCGTCGGGGCCCCCCGCCCCCCCCCACCCACCCCCTCTCCTTGCCGCAGCTCCGGCACACTCTTCTCCGGAGCTCCGGCCCACGCACCTGCGTGGAAGCGAACGGCCGACCTCGCGGTGCCGCCCCCAACCTCGGGGGCGGGTCGGCATGCTCGCAAGTCCTCCAGGAATCACCGGCGAGGCCGTGCCGTCCGCAAGTGAAGACCGGGGGTACGCGCGATGGTTCGCGACAAGCTGAAGAAAAGGCGAAGGGCGCGAGGCGCCCTTCGTCGGAGATGACTGAGTCCGACTAACGCGGCTCGGAAGGCGGCGCGTCCTTGTACGCGTCGAACATCCGGCGCAACGGGAGCGGCAAGCTCGTCGTCGTCCGCTCGGCCGAGCGAAGGCCGGGAAACTCAACAGCGGTCCGCCCGTGACCCGGTCGGCTCTCGAGCACCAAGATCGCGTCCAGCTGACCGAACAACATCAAGTCGTCGGCGATGCGGTCGGCACCGATCGCGTACCAACTGGAAGGCTCGAAGACCGGCTCGAGCTCGCGCTCGAACAGCTCGATCAACGCATTGCGATCGTCAGCGAAGGAGTCGATCTCCAGCATGACGAAGTGCATCGTGCTGGTGAATCGGCCGTTTCGCATGACCAACTCGCCACCGGTCGGGTCGATGCGACGCGTCGCGTCGTGTTCCAGTGCGAGGTAAGCAGTCCACAAGTCCTGGACGCTGCTGCGCAGCTGCTCGCGCGCCGAGGGATCGATGCCTTGCTCATCGAGCGCGGACTCGACGAGCGCGGGGCCATCGCCTTTCCACTCGAGCACGGCGGAGGCGAAGGGCCGCGGGCCGGTCGGCAGGTTCACGACGCGCTCGAGCGGTGCAAAGTCGTACTGCACGAGCTCGATCGGTTCGGGAGTTCCGAAGCGTTGTTCCAGGCTCACGGTCGGCACCGAGGCGGAGCCATCGAATGCAATGTTCGCCTGCGGAGCGCCCATGCCTGCCATGAAGAGGATTCCCAGCACACCCACCCCGAACGGCAACGCGAGGCAACCGACCACGCCCCAGACCCAGACGGGCGTTTTGCGGCGCACGCCTTCGCCAGGCGCGGATTCGTGGCGGCGCCCGTGATCGCGGTCGTGACGCGAGCGCCCGCCGTTTCCTGCGTCACGCGCCGGAGTCGGTGCGTTGGCGGCAGAGTCCCCGCCCGCGGCGGCTTCTGCCCCGGCGAGCCCTGCCGCGAAGGCGGCGGCGTGGCCCGAAGTGACGGACTGCACGTCGCTGCGCACGTCGTCCGCGCGCTGATAGCGGCGCTCGGGTTCACGGGCGAGTGAACGCAACACGACTTCGTCGAGTCGCACGTCGACGGCGATGCTGGCCGAAGGCGGCGGGAATGCCCCGACCGGGACCTCGCCGGTCAGGAGCTCGTAGAAGACGACGCCGAGTGAGTAGATGTCGGCGCGGTGGTCGACGGAGAGCGGGCGGCGGATCTGTTCCGGCGCCATGTAGTGCATGGTTCCCATCGCCTGATCGCTGCGCGTCAGGAGACCGGCCTCGGCGCCGAGCCCGACCAGCTTGGCGAGACCGAAGTCCGCGATCTTCACCGCGCCGTTCGCGTCGACCAGGATGTTCTCGGGCTTGATGTCGCGGTGCACGACGCCCTTGTCGTGCGCGTACTGCAACGCTTCGCAGACCTGCGAGACGATCGACAAGGCCTCGGCCGGCTCGACCCCGCCCGCTCGCATCAGCTGCCGCAGGTTCAAGCCGTCGACGTACTCCATCATCAGGAAGTACCGACCGCCCTGACGACCGGCGTCGTGAACGCGCACGATCGCGGGATGATCGAGCTGGGCGAGCACGCGGGCTTCGCGCTCGAAGCGCTCGGCGAAGGCGGGATCCTCGCCGATTTCCTCGGGCAGAATCTTCAGCGCGACGAGTCGGTCGAGACCGGGCTGCCGCGCTTTGTAGACGGCGCCCATTCCGCCGCGTCCGATCAGCGTCAGCAGCTCGAGCTGCGGGAACTCGTCCGCCAGCTGCGCGAGCGACGGCGGTTCCCACGGCCGCGGACCCGGGCGTTCGCTCTCGAGGCCGGCACGCATCAGGCACTTGGGACAGAGGCCGGAGATCCGCCCGGTGGCCGGCAGGCCGGCTCCGCACTTCTCGCAACTGGTCATTTCACTCATGGGGTTCGCTCCGCTGTTCGGGGTTCACCCTGAGGTGCAGCGACGCCCCCGAGAGGTTACACGCGACTTCCGACTTTCCGCCCACAGCACCGCTGCGCACGACTCAAGCCAGCGCGTCGAACAGCCGCAAGAGCTCTTCTTCGGCCTCTGAGGCGTCGCTGAGCGTGTCCGCGACGGCTTCGCGCAAGTGTTCGCGAAAGCGCGAGCGAGCCCGGGAGATCGCCGTCCTCAGCGCCCCTTCCGTCATCCCCAGGCGCTCCGCTTGTTCGGCGCGCGAGTCCGTCGCAACGCCGCCACCGAGCTCGACCGCGACCAGCTCGTAGACCGCACTCAGATCCCGCTCCGCGTACTCGAGGCGCAAGCGGTCGAGCGCGGAGTCGAGCACCGTCAGTGCCCAGTCGCGCTCGAAGAGTTGATCGGGCGAGCGCTCGGCCGCCATCTCGCTCTCGAAGCGCACATCGGCGTCCGCGAAGTCGAGCGTGAAGGTCAGGTGCCCCCCGCCGCGCTTGACCGCGTTGTCGCGGTGGAACTCGTTCGCCATGTGATGGCGCAGCGCAGCAGCCAAGAACGAACGAAAGCGTCCGCGCTCCGGATCGACCGTCGCGAGGTCGTCGCGCTCCAGGAGCCGCGCGAAGAACGACTGGATCGTGTCTTCCGCCGCTTCACGCGCACGCCCGCTGCGACGCGCGAAGGCGTAGAGCGGGTACCAGTAATCGCGACAGAGTTCCTCGAGCGAAACTCGCGCCGCCGCATCCCCGCGACCGGCGGAACGCACCACGCTCCAGCGCGTCGTACGGAAGTGGGCGTGACCGCTGGTGGACATGTGGACAGGATAGCCAAAGAGCATCAGCAACATGCACCGCCGCCGAACGAACCAGTCTGCATGACCGTCACTGGTCCGTTGTTGCAGCCCCTCGACTAGAAGAATGATCGCAACGTTAACCCGGAATCACGTGAGCCCCATTCCCTCACACCAGTCACGGATCCCCGGCCTCAATCAACGGAACTCGCCGACTCGAAAGAAGCTCGAACAGGGCGTGTGAACGCCCCGTATCCTCCTTGATCGCTCCTAACGATCCTCACCGTGAACAACTCGATTCCCGCAGGAACCGTGCGTCGCACGGTATGCGTCGTGCTCTTGGAGTCGTTATCGCTTCCAAGTGCAGGATGTCGAAGCAGCGAGTTGACTGCGTCGTAGTCCACGGGCGTCTCCCACACAGGGTACGTGAACACCCCGTCCTTCCAACCGCCGCGAACACCTCCTGTGACGATACGTTTTCCCATCGGGGCACTAGAGATCAAGGTCATTGCGCGGAGCGCAAGCCAGTCCGCGCCTGGTGTACCGAGCGGCTTGTCATCCGATGGGTCCGAGGCGCGCAGGGCGTACAGCCTCTCCTGCGTGGGGCTCCATCTGAAGGCCTTCAGCTTTCTCTCGGCCTTCCAAGGGCCGAAGATCGCCTCACTCAAGTCCTTTTCGCTCACGCCACTGACCTTGTCTCCGCCATGCATCAGCTCATGTGCAACAGCGAGAAACCGTTGCTGCCCTGCAGTGAAGTGGAACGCAAAGGGCTTCGCATTTCCTTTCCCGTCCACGGCAACATCGGACAGAGTCGCGGCGAACCAATCGCAAGTTCTCCTTCGCATCGGCAAGGCACTCGACACCGCCTCCAGCGCCTGTGATCGGAAGTCCGCCGGCCTGGGCTTCAGGTCGCGGACCTCCGCCTCCGAACCTGCCTCGTACGAGAACGACAGAAACCGATCTTCGTTTCCACCCTCGACGCGCCCCGCGCATACGTCTAAGTCTCGGCTCAAGACCCCGACGAGTTCGGCGTCATTTTGCACTGGTGCGTACAATCGCGCGCGAACCACGCTGCCGCGATCCCAAGCGAGCAGAGGTCGCTCGAGGCCCTCACAGCGCGCGCGTTCCGTGATAGCGCTCAGGCAGCCCAGCGCTGCGAAGTAGGCGAGCGGGTCTAAAGCATCGAGTCCACCAAGTACGAACTCGCGGAGTTCGGTCATCGGGACACCTCCATGGGACGACTCGAGGGAAGAGCACTTGCTCGGTGGTCGCCGAGGCGCAAGAGCGCTTCGAGGTACGCAAGCCCATGCCATCCGTATCGACGACACAGACCTCGAAAACGAGCAGGCACCTCCAGCAGGAACGCGGTGTCAATTGCACCCGTGTCCACTTCGATCGACAGTCCGCCCACTTCGAGTCGAACGTTGCACGGTTCGGGATCCTCGAAGAACGGTGCCCATGGGCGACACCAACCGTGATGGCTTGCTACGAGGTGACGCACGAGGTCTAGGTCGTGTGCCCGTTCCTTCATCTGTGGCGAGCTTTCGAGTAGGGCCAGCGAGATCAGTTCATGTCGCATTCCCCGCGGCCATTGGCTGCGCTGCTCTGCGCGTCTTCGCGCTGCTGCGTTTGACTGCCGCTTCGACTTGGCGAGCAACACGCCGGCCGCGACAGCCACCGGATCACCGCCTTGGAGTAGCGCCTGAAAGCGCAGGTCCGACTTGCCGATGTCGTGCAACAGACCCGCCAAGCGCAGGTCTTCCTGGAGCTGAACGCTCAGCCCTGCTCTCGAGGAAAACTCTCCTGCCCAGGCCTCGACGTCGCGCAGATGTTCGTGCAACGAGGTGCCCAATCCGGTGAAGGAGGAGATCGAGTCTTCAGTGCTCGTATCGAAGTGTTGATTGCGGGGATTCGCCCTCGCATGCCAGACCAACGCCCCGTCCCAGCGCAAGCAGCACTCGAGGTCGATGCGCTGCGCTGCATCGCCGAGGAGCCCGAACAGCTTCTGCCATTCCGGCTCGAGGTCGGTCCTTTTCGACGTGGAGCGGATCCACTTCCGACACTCTTCCGCTTCGTCTGCACGAGCATCCGGGTCGTCTGTTGCCGTTGGAATCGGGAGACCACTTAGCAGTGGGATTGGCAGCACGTCCGGATCCATGCGCAACCTGGGCAGACGTCGAACTCGAAGAGCGGCGAGATCACCAACATCGGTACAAGCCTCACCGGCTTCCGGGTTCCAGCTCCCCAACCGAAGTCCACCATGCGCCGAGGAGACGATGACCGTCTGCCCAGGGCGTACATCTCGCGGTCGAACCGGAGTGGCGCCATCTGCACTCCACAGCCATGCGGCTCGCTGATCACCGAGCCATTCGCGCAGCTCGTACACAGGTACTGACACAGCCTCCTCGGCCACTGGTGGTGCGGAGTCCAGCATCTCGGCAACCGCTTGAGCAGCGTTCGGACTGGTCGTCTGCCCCATCGGGAGATCGCCACGAAACACTAGAGAGACGGAGTAGTCCGGCAGTTCCTCTCGCTTGCCGTGCAGCCACAGTCGCACATCCGGATCGGGATATGGCGCAGGACGCGTCTCGGACCACATGTCCATGTAGCTCGGGAAGAGCACCGGAGCTTCGACACGCTTCGGCAGAAGATCCGGGTTTGGACTCTGGATAACTTCAGGTGACATCTCAAATGCTCTCGAGTCACCGGCCACTCGCTCGAGGTGATGCCAAGTGTGGCGAAGAGCGGCCCCGTAGACCGGATCATCCGCAGCTCCGTCCGAGACTTGATCGCTGGCGGCAAAGATGAATGCCCTTGCGTGTTGGCGTAAGCCGAGTCGATTCAACCTACCGAAGCGCTGAAGCAGCGAGTCGAGACTGGCGACCTCGGTTACCAGAGCGTCGAAGTCGAGGTCCGCTCCCGCCTCGATACAACTCGTGGCGATGATGAACGCGAGCGGAGCGTCCTCAGCCAAACCGCGCTCTCGCCACGAACTCGCCGTGCGTTCGAGTTCAGACTGAAGAGCGGTCCTGTCGAAAGGGCGCATCCGCCCAGTCAACAGAACCACTGTCGAATCCTCCACTCCACTGAGTTGTTCGGCGACTCGACGCGCCGTGTCGACGCGGTTCAAGATGATGCCGATCGAACGGGCACCGCCCTCGGTAAGTTCCTCGGCGAGTTTCGCTGCAGCTTCAGCGAGCCTTATCCGGTTCGCTTTCATCACCGCCCCGTCTGTAGCCTTCTTGGTCTTGACGAGCCTTAGCTCAGCGGAGCGCGAAGCGACGAGACGCTGCTTCAGGACCGGGTGCCGTCGATCTTCGTCGTCCAGTTCGAATCGAATTCGGTCATCCGTTGCGCCGGGCGTCGCGCTCATGGCAACGACCTGGACTGGCCGTCCGACAGGAGTCTCCGCCCAGCTCGCGTAGCGGCCGTAGAGCTCGTTCAGCGTCTCCTCGAAGGCTGTCGCCAGATGCACCTCGTCCAAGAAATACAGTGTGTCTCTGGACAAGAGACCCGCGTGAACGGGACGCATGCTCTCGCTGATCCCGTAGCCGCGAAACAAGAGGCGAGAGCCGACCTGGTCCACCGTTGACGCGATCAAGGTCGGCTGGTCGGGGCGACCGATCCAGGCATCATCACGAGGGATTCCACCGCGTAGGTGAACGACGCGCACGATGTCATCGGAATCCGGACAGAGAGCCGCAAGGCGTTCGGCGACGGCACGCGTACCGGACTTCTCCGGCGCTCTCAGCGCCGAACCAACTGCGCGGGACAGCGCGTCGATCTGGTCGACGATGATGCGACGGTCCACGACCAACGCAATCCGGCGCGCGTGCCGCGAAGGATCACTCGCGAGCGAGAAGAGCGCAATCAACAGTACGCTGGTCTTGCCTACGCCTGTCGGCAGGTCCAACAACTGAGGCCAGCCCCCAGCCAAGACTTGTTGGCATAAGCGCCGTTGCCAGGGAAAGGGCTCGAATCCGGTGACCTCCTCGAAGAACTCGTCGAACGATTCGGGCTGCAACGAGCTATTCATCCCGACCTCGCTCAGGTCGCAGCAGCCCCAGACCACGATAGCGCCCTGCACCGAGCAGCAGAGGCCCTTGCACGCGCTCGGCGAACCGCAAGCGCACGTGCAGTAGCGGACGATGATCCTGCGAACCGGCTCTGCGAACGAAGCATCGTGCATGTTCCGCGCCGGGGAGGAACGGCGACTGCGACAGCTCGACTGTGATTGGCGGGGGCACGCCGATTCGTTCACATGCTCGGCGAACCGAGTCCTCGGCCCGCGCCTCTGCTCGTGATCCGGCTCGGCGGACCGAACCGGGATGCCGGTCCAGTACCACGGGTGTTGCAGATGTGAACACCGATGCGGCCCTCGACCAGGTGCGCGGCCTCAGGTTCTTGAGTTCGGACTCGTCCAACTCACGCGCCAGTTCCCAGACGCCGAGGCTGCCCAGCTGCAGCGCGACCCGCGGCGGCTCTGAACCGGACTCCCACTTGGCCAGTGCGCGATGAATGGGCTGAAGCGCATTCAACGAAGAGCTTCGGGGCGGAACGAGTGCGACTCCGAGAAGGTCCCCCGTTGCATGAGTGCTCCCAACGAACGGTAGCGGCACAACCGCCAAGTGATCGCCCTGAAGAGCCGTTCCGTCCTCGGCGTGTCCACTAAGCAGCGCCGGCACGGGATCGTCAGCATGAGACATGAGCGCCTGTCGAACCGCTTCTGCAACCCGCTCTGCAACAGCGATCGGCAATCGAGGCCCCCCCGTGCGCCGGAGGACAAGGAATTCGTCGGAGAAACATGAACGTGGCTGCGGAGCTTCATCGAGTGCGCGTCCGTAGCGCACGGGCATGTAAGGCATGATGCGCTGTTCCGCGTACGGGTGCGCTCCGTGCATGCCCTCGAGTGTGTCGAGCTGCCCAGGCGAGACCCAGCGCAGCAGGTGCCCTCCCAGCTCCCGTGGAACCAGATCCGGAGCGGGGCCCCCACTAGACCAAGCCGCGCTCACGAGCGAGCTGGAGTGTCCGAGCCTCACCAAGCAAGCGGCCAGTCGCTCCAAGCCCGAACGAATCTCGGGAGTCGGGTCAACGTTCCATCCGAAGTGCACCGTGGAGTCCTCAGGAACAACGCACGGAAAGCTGCGCGGTTGCCGGGTACGGGTTGCGGGTAGCAAGTGTCGCCCCCTCTTCGAGTCTGACTTCGCCGACTTTTTCGACCGCTCGCCCGCCTTCGCATAAGCCCTAGTGAGTCGTTCAGTCGTGCGCTTGTCAGCGCTGCCGGTTGATTCGCAAGCGATCAGGTAAGCACTCCATGCGTTCGATACTGGGCTCGTGTCGCTCGCTGCACCGTCATTGACAGGAACGTAGTGTGTCTTGACATCGCGAGCCGAGGCCTCGGAGCAAGTGAGCGTGGGCGGCACTTGCTGTTCCAGCCAGCGCAGCGCGCGACCTGTCTCATCGAGGGCTCTGCCCTCGAAGTGCGTCGCCGCCAGCGCAGAATAGAGGCGCGACGGATGGGGCGGCCACTCCGCGCGAAGTCGATCGTGGAACGACGTTGCGACGTAGCGCCCCGTCAAGAACTCGAGACGGAGGAAGAGCATCGGTGGGTCCCTTCGATACTACGCGTCGCCGTCGCCGACAGCGAAGGCGGCACGGCTGGCCTCGACAAGTTGAACCAGCTTGTCCATGGGCGTGAGAACCGTCTCTTCCAGCTGCAGGTCAACTCCGGCACTCAACGCTGCCGAGACAGCGTCCCCGTAGAGCCGTAACGCGCTGTCGACATTGAACTCAAGCGGTTCTGTCGACCCGTCGCCAGCCACAAGCTCGACGGCACAGGCCCCGTCGCCCACCAGGCTGCAGCGGCTTCGGAAGTCGTAGCCTGCTCGACGCTGGAGCGCCATCGAGAGTATCCCCAATGCGACGAGGTAAGCGTGCGCCGCCCCGACTCGCTCCTCATCCCAGTCTCCGAAGCACAGGCGGCGAATTGCGGGCAACGAAAGAACGCCCGTGTGCAGCGCGTGATCGAGCGTCACGCCGCCAGCCTCCTCGTCCCGCGAGGGGGCGATGTTGGAGTGGTTGACTTCGGCTGGACGGAACTTCGCCTTGGCTCCTTCTCCGACGCTCCATTCGTCCGAGTTCCCTTTCGGAACGACAAGTCGAACAGAAGCGGAGATTTGGAGCGGATCGAGCCGGCTTCCCACCTTGCTGCCCGCCTCGAAATCAAGCCCGACGACTTCGCTCACCAACGCGCGCTGGAACTTGCTGCCCATGCCTCCTCGGGGCCCCGTCGAGTCCCACCCTCCGAAGAGCAGGACTGTCGGGCAGTGCCGCAACATCCCCCGCGCATCGCTTGGCCCGGCCTGTGTAATCTCTTGACCAATCGACGATTGCCTGAAGGCAACACCATCCAGCTCCGAGTCGCGCAGGATCGCGTCGTACACCCGATGCGGCGCTTCCAAGGCGCTGATCCTCCCCAAGTCCGCAAAGTGTTCCGTGAAGTCGACCGAAACCAACGGGAGCTGAATCTGACCCCCACGCACGAGCCTGAGGAGCAACTGCTCCATGCGGTTCGCCTGTGAGGCCACAGAGTCGAGAAGCACTGTCGGCTTGCGTTCGCCATCGACGACGCGCTGCTCGGTGGCGTACTTTGTCCTGTGGTGTCCGCTTGCCCCCTCGGCATAGGTCGGCGGAAACACCTTGTCGCCGGAACCACCGGCGGGTTGGAGGCGGGCGCGCATGCGGACAGCTGCGACGGGCCCGGCGAGTGCTTCTTGAACGAGCGAGAGCGACACAGCGGTGTGGGAAGAACTCATCGAAGTGGGATTCAAGTCGTGGGATGGGGGAAGTGGAGACAGGCTACATGTTGTTCGGACGAGTTGCCAGCCGGTCGCTCGTGCAGGGGACTCCAGGGTGAGGAGTCAGTCAGTGGGAGCACTGAACCTTGAGTTTCCCACCAAGTCCGTATTCGCAACTAAAAGTCTCGGGCGCCGAGCGTGATCCACCGCCTCGCACCCAGTCGACTGGTCTCGAAGCCGCCTCGGATTCCGCGAGGCGGTTCTGGTGGAGTCCGGGATCCAGTCCGCGCTCCCTCCGGGGAGCCACATCTCGCTTTGCGCAGTCGATGACATCGCAGCTCGCCGAACCGTCGCTCATGAATCGGGTCGCCAACCACGCATTCACGAAATCCGCATCTCGCGACGCGACGTCATCGGGAGCTTCCACCTTCTTTCCCCAAACAGAGTTGCTCCAAGCTGGAACAACTGCGCTGTCCCTGCTGATCCAATCGCAGGATGTTGGCCGTTCTCGCCCACCTCGCCATCAAGCTCACACTCCGCTCGGCCGATTCCTCTCACGTCCTCCACGGAGAGCAGATCATGACCGAGAACGAACGCTTGAATCAAGAAGACGCCATCCCGGTGCGGATGCTCAACGAGTTCGCCTACTGTCCTCGCCTCTTCCACCTGATGCATGTGGAAGGGCTCTGGTCCGACAATCGCTACACCGCCGAGGGACGCCAAGTCCATCGTCGCGTCGACCGGATCGAGCAGGCTCTCCCAAGCAATGCGCAGGGGTCGGCTGAATCCCCTTCGACAGACACCGCGGGGGAAGAACCTCCGGAGATCGCAAGGTCCGTCCGCCTCGGGAGCTCCCAACTGGGACTGGTCGGCAAGCTCGATCTGGTCTCGGTCGCAGGAAGTGAAGCCGTCCCGGTCGAGACCAAGCGCGGCAAGCCACCGCAAAACGAACAACGCAGCTGGGAACCCGAGCGGGTTCAACTCATGGCACAGGGTCTCTTGTTGCGCGAACACGGCTACGCGTGCGATCACGGCGTGCTGTACTTCACCGCGAGTCGACAACGAGTCGACGTCCCGTTCACAGCAGCCCTGGAACAACGGACGCGTGAGCTGCTTGAGGACGCTCGCCGGCAATCGCGGTCCGAGACCATGCCCCTGCCGCTGGTCGACAGCCCCAAGTGCCGACACTGCTCGTTGAACGGAATCTGCCTTCCCGACGAGACGCACGCTTTGTCGGTGGTACCACCCGAGGCAGGGTCGTCTTCGACTCGTCGGCTCTATCCGAGCCGCGTCGATGCGACGCCGCTCTACCTACAAGATCACGCGGCGAAGCTGCGCAAGCGCGCTCGACATCTGGTCGTGGAGCTGGACGGCGAGATCGTGACGACCGTCAAGCTGAAGGACGTCTCACAGATCGTCCTCTGCGGCAACGCTCGCGTCACACCCTCTGCCGTCCACCTCTTGATGGAGGCCGACATCCCCATCGTGCATCTGTCGGGCGGTCATTGGTTCTACGGGATCACGGCGGGATTCGGTCTGCGCAACGCCTATGCCCGCGCGGCCCAGTTCCGCGCGGCGGACGACACGCAGACCTGTCTCCGGCTGGCGCGCGAGTTCATCGGTGCCAAGGTCGCGAACCAAAGGACGCTGCTGCGACGCAATGCGCAGCCGACACCGACACGTCCGCTGCGCGCCCTGAAGGAACTTCGAGAGCCCATCGCAAGCGTCGAGTCGATTCCGTCTCTGCTCGGCTACGAGGGCACCGCCGCGCGACATTACTTCTCCGCCTTCGACGACATGCTTCGACCTTCGTCGAACGCCGTGTCGTTCACGATGGAAGGCCGCAACTCACGGCCTCCGCGCGACCCGGTCAACGCACTCCTTTCGTTCACCTACGCCGTGCTGGCGAAGGAGTGCGCCGTCGCTCTCGCCAGCGTCGGACTGGACCCGCATTGGGGGTTTCTACACCAGCCCCGCCACGGCAGACCGGCACTCGCCTTGGACTTGATGGAGGAGTTCCGCCCGCTGGTCGCCGATAGCGCCGTGATCACCGCGGTAAACACGGGAATGGTCACGGGCAGGCACTTCACGATCGCCGAGAACGGCTGCTTCTTGTCTCCCACCGGCCGCAAGGGAATCATCCGCGCTTACGAGGCACGCCTGGACCAACTCGTCACGCATCCGGTCTTCGACTACCGCTGTTCCTGGCGACAAGTCATCCGACTCCAAGCCCAACTCCTCGAACGATTCCTGCGCGGAGACGTCCCCGCCTACACAGGCATGACGACGCGATGATCCGCCGGCGCTTCCTCATTTCCTACGACATCAGCGACGACGACCGCCGTCGGCACGTGGCCGAGGTACTCCTCGACCACGGCGATCGCCTCCAGTACAGTGTGTTCCTCTGCGAACTCGCGGAAACGGATCGCATCGAACTCGAGTCGACGCTCGCCGATCTCATCCACCACGACGAAGACCAAGTCGTCGTGCTCGACCTCGGCCCGAACCACCGCATCCCTGCGAGCTTCCTCCGCTGCATCGGCAAGCCCTATGACCCTCCATCCCGAGCTCTCGTCATCTGAGACCCCTGCGAGCGGCGGAATGGTGCACCATTCGGGCGCATCGCTCGAACCACTTGCGCCTTCAGCAGTTAGAATGCCTCCCACGCACATTGACGCTGCCCGGCGCTCGTTGACAATTCAAACCGCTCGAAACAGCGCTCCTAAGCTCTTCCCATCACTCGAGTTGCAGCAGCAGCTCCATCCGCGTCTTCGATGACGCGGCCCCATTGAAGCGTACACTCTCCCGCACGCGGGGCCGTTGTGGTCCTGCCCCATCCGCGTCTTCGATGACGCGGCCCCATTGAAGCGATCTTGAGCGTGACGCCAGCCGCAAGGTTGCTCCGGCCATCCGCGTCTTCGATGACGCGGCCCCATTGAAGCACGGGAACGCCCGCGCGATGTGCAACGTCAACCGTGCCATCCGCGTCTTCGATGACGCGGCCCCATTGAAGCGGTCTATCGTCACTGGCGGTACCTCTGGCGCTGTCGGCCATCCGCGTCTTCGATGACGCGGCCCCATTGAAGCCCCTTCGAGACGACCACGGGCATGGCCTCGACGGTCGGCGCCATCCGCGTCTTCGATGACGCGGCCCCATTGAAGCCAGTCTATCGTCGCGGGATGCCGGGGAAAGCTCCCCAGCCATCCGCGTCTTCGATGACGCGGCCCCATTGAAGCCCGCTTGTCACCCCGATCCCTCGCGCCCCCTAGCGGGGCCATCCGCGTCTTCGATGACGCGGCCCCATTGAAGCCGCGTTGAACGCGCCCGCGCCTGCGCCGTGAACGCGCACCATCCGCGTCTTCGATGACGCGGCCCCATTGAAGCACGATCTCGTACCTCTGGACAATCGACATCAGTCCTCCCATCCGCGTCTTCGATGACGCGGCCCCATTGAAGCTCGCGGATAGATCCGCGGTGTCGCTTGTCGCCGGCGTAGCCATCCGCGTCTTCGATGACGCGGCCCCATTGAAGCACGCACTACAGCAAGAGCATGCTGGAGTTCTGGCAAGAGGCCATCCGCGTCTTCGATGACGCGGCCCCATTGAAGCGGGCGATCCCGCTGCGCTTCCCTCTGAAGTACTCGCCATCCGCGTCTTCGATGACGCGGCCCCATTGAAGCCCGTGAGTGGTGGATCGAGCGAGGGGCGTGTTCCGCCATCCGCGTCTTCGATGACGCGGCCCCATTGAAGCTTAATGGGGTTCTTCCTCAACCTCCTTCTGTACGCCGCCATCCGCGTCTTCGATGACGCGGCCCCATTGAAGCTTGGCACAGGGTGAGGAGCTGTCCGGCGAAGGGGACAACCATCCGCGTCTTCGATGACGCGGCCCCATTGAAGCGAGGGTAAGACGCTGTTCCAGCTCATGGACGAGCAGGGCCATCCGCGTCTTCGATGACGCGGCCCCATTGAAGCCGATTCAGTACGAGTGGGATGCACACTGTTGTCCGCCATCCGCGTCTTCGATGACGCGGCCCCATTGAAGCTATCGGCTGCTCCAGCTGGCACACATCGAGCGCTCGATCCATCCGCGTCTTCGATGACGCGGCCCCATTGAAGCTGATCGTGCAGGACGACATGGCTACGGGTGCGAAGAACCATCCGCGTCTTCGATGACGCGGCCCCATTGAAGCCCAGAAGTAGTCGAACAGACCTTCAGCTGCGTCAACGCCATCCGCGTCTTCGATGACGCGGCCCCATTGAAGCTCACCTCGCTGCGCCAGAAGGGCGACGAAGCGTGAGCCATCCGCGTCTTCGATGACGCGGCCCCATTGAAGCCCGACATGCAGGCGCTCATATGTGCTGCCCTGCTCGCCATCCGCGTCTTCGATGACGCGGCCCCATTGAAGCACGCTTGGATGAAGCTCGGTCGCGTGAACCGGAACTACCCATCCGCGTCTTCGATGACGCGGCCCCATTGAAGCCGGCGTCCCGGCGTCCCGGCGGCTCGGCGTCCCGGCCCATCCGCGTCTTCGATGACGCGGCCCCATTGAAGCTTCGTGGTCATGGTTCTGTGTTCCTCGGACTAGAGTTCCCATCCGCGTCTTCGATGACGCGGCCCCATTGAAGCAGTCGATAAGGAAAGCATGGAACAAGCAATCCGAGCCATCCGCGTCTTCGATGACGCGGCCCCATTGAAGCAGCGCGTGTACTCCAACACGGAAGCGCACGACTTCATTCCATCCGCGTCTTCGATGACGCGGCCCCATTGAAGCAGCGGGTTCAACTGCTGCAGCGCGTTCAGGAAGTGCTCCATCCGCGTCTTCGATGACGCGGCCCCATTGAAGCCGCGCACTGATGCCGAGCCCGATCCGCATCGACAGCGACCATCCGCGTCTTCGATGACGCGGCCCCATTGAAGCACCTTCGATGAAGTCGCGTTGCCTCTTCCACTGTGCCCATCCGCGTCTTCGATGACGCGGCCCCATTGAAGCGACTTCACCATCTCGTCAAGGGTGCTCGTCAGGCGCGGATCCATCCGCGTCTTCGATGACGCGGCCCCATTGAAGCAGCAGCAGGCCCGTCTCTTCGTCCAGCCAGTAGTAGCTCCATCCGCGTCTTCGATGACGCGGCCCCATTGAAGCCAGAAGGCGATGCCGGTGTAGTCGGTGCCGTTGTCCGCCATCCGCGTCTTCGATGACGCGGCCCCATTGAAGCGGTGGTCGAGATCATGCCCGATGCTTAGTGTAATCTCCATCCGCGTCTTCGATGACGCGGCCCCATTGAAGCGAGAAGGTCGGCGGAAGTTGGACGTTGTGGTATCCGCCATCCGCGTCTTCGATGACGCGGCCCCATTGAAGCGCCCTCGAGATCGAGGGCTGGGAAGACCTCGAGCCCCCACCATCCGCGTCTTCGATGACGCGGCCCCATTGAAGCGCCTCGGAGTCATCGAGAGCAATCGCTTCAGCGCGACCATCCGCGTCTTCGATGACGCGGCCCCATTGAAGCATCCCGGAAACCTTCGTACTCCGGGTTCTCCAGAGTCCCATCCGCGTCTTCGATGACGCGGCCCCATTGAAGCCACGAGCCAGTGCTTCGGTCATAGTCATCGGGACGGCCATCCGCGTCTTCGATGACGCGGCCCCATTGAAGCGCACCACGCGGCGCACGACGTGCTCGACTGATCCCGAGCCATCCGCGTCTTCGATGACGCGGCCCCATTGAAGCCGATCTATTCGCTGAGGATGCAGATCAGGCGCAACGACCATCCGCGTCTTCGATGACGCGGCCCCATTGAAGCGCTTCCATGATGCGGCCCCAGACCTGGCTGCTGAACGCCACCATCCGCGTCTTCGATGACGCGGCCCCATTGAAGCTCGACGGCCTGGTTGCTCATGTCGATCCAGCGAACGGCCATCCGCGTCTTCGATGACGCGGCCCCATTGAAGCCTCGCTTCTGGGGCGGCCTGTGCGGCGTCGAGGATCTCCATCCGCGTCTTCGATGACGCGGCCCCATTGAAGCTCGGCTGAGTTCACGGTGGCGCGGATCAACAGCTCGGCCATCCGCGTCTTCGATGACGCGGCCCCATTGAAGCCCAGTGGAACGCGCTCCAACCGCCCCACTGTTGCACCCCCATCCGCGTCTTCGATGACGCGGCCCCATTGAAGCCGGAAGGCTGGGACCGGCTTCGCTGCCCGTCGCTCGCCATCCGCGTCTTCGATGACGCGGCCCCATTGAAGCTAGCCATGACCGCAAGGCGCTGGGCAAGCGTAGCCGCCATCCGCGTCTTCGATGACGCGGCCCCATTGAAGCATGCTCGCGTTTATGCTCGCGCCCGGCGATACAGGCCATCCGCGTCTTCGATGACGCGGCCCCATTGAAGCTGGCGATAGCGGGGGTCGTTGGCCTCCATGATCCGGCCCCCATCCGCGTCTTCGATGACGCGGCCCCATTGAAGCCGGGTGCGCCTTCTGGTGCTCCGCGAGCTTCTGCTCCCATCCGCGTCTTCGATGACGCGGCCCCATTGAAGCTAGGTGAAGGCGTAGTGGTGGCGGTCGCTCTGCTCGACCATCCGCGTCTTCGATGACGCGGCCCCATTGAAGCAAGCGCCAGGAGGCCGAAGAGGCTGCCGAGCGTGCACCATCCGCGTCTTCAATGACGCGGCCCCATTGAAGCAGAGGCAGACCCGTGATCGCAGGTCAGGCGTCGCCGTCGCGCGGCAGCTGCAAGCGGAAGCAAGCGCCGTTTTCGCCGCGCTCCAGCACCAAGTCGCCGCCCAGCTCGCGCGCGAGTCCGCGGCAGAGCGCGAGGCCCAGCCCTATGCCGGGGTTTTCGTCTTCGGGCGAGACTCGTCCGCGGTCGAAGGCGTGGAAGATGCGCGTGCGCACGTTCGCCGGAATTCCCGGCCCGTTGTCGATCACGCGCAGCACCGCGAGCTGCCCCTCGATCGCCGCGGTGAGCCGCGCCTGCGGCGGCTCGCTGCCGTGCCCGTACTTGCACGCGTTGTCGACGAGGTTGAATAAGATCTGGCCGATCGCGCCGGCGTCGGTCGTGACCGTCGCGTGACTCGTCGCGAGCAGCTCGAAGGTGAAGGTGCCGCCCGCTTCGCGCACGCGGCGCTCGAGCGCGTCCAGGTGGCGATCGATCAGCTCGGCGAGTCCGAGCGACTCGCGCGCCGGTCGCGTGCGCCCTTCTTCGAGGCGCGCGTAGGCGAGCACGTTCTCGACCAAGACCGACAAGCGGTCGGCTTCGGCTTGCAGCGTCTGCAAGTAGCTCTTGCGGTGCGAGTCTTCCGAGATCACACCGCTCGCGAGCATCTCGGTGTACATGCGGAAGGTCGTCAAAGGCGTGCGCAGTTCGTGCGTCACCGAAGAAGCAAAGCGCGTGCGTCGATCGGCGTAAGCGAGGCCTGCGCGCAAGGAGAAGCCGAGCCCGACGAGCGTCGCCAGCGCGGCGAACCACAGCAAGCTCACGGTCGTGCGCGCGGGCGTCATGCCGGTCACTTCCGGCGCAGGCGGAGAAGCGATGACCAGCTCGGCCGGGATGGCGGCCAGGCGACGACCTTCTTCGCCTTCGGATGACGCGCGCGGTTCGAGCCGCGGTTCACAACCCGGGAAGAGGTCGGAGATCTCGAGCAGCATCATCTCGCGCAAGCTGGGCCAGTGCGCCGCGAAGCCTTGCACGAAGGGCGTCTCGCCGACCTTCACGTTGCGCAAGAAGCACAGCTGCACGCGCTCCTTCGGGCTCGCGTCCGGCAACCAGACGGGCAGGAACGGACCGAGTTCGAGCGCCTTGGATTCCGACTGACCATCGAGGGCGTACCAGCCGGTCTGCGGCGACTCGGTCAGACGCTGCACCTGCGGATTCGGCCCCGGGCTCCGCTGCTGCTGCATCCACTCCTGGCCGAGCTTGCGAACCTCTTCCACGTCGTCGTTGAGACCGTTGACGACGTTGAAGTTCTTCAGCACGCGCCGCTGGTAGTCCGAGCCTTCCATGCGCGCCTGCAGCTCGCCCTTCTGCTCGGTCACCTCCCAACCCTGCTGGTTCGCTTCCGCGATGACTTGCGCGGGATTGGTCGCCGATTCGTCGGGCAGCGCGACGAGCGCGTTGTTCCAGTCCGTCGCCACGCAACCCATCGCCGTCACCGCCGTCTCGAGCGGCAAGCGGCCGCGCAGCTCGACGAGCAACGACTGCTTCGCGGTGATCGACTCGGGGTTCACCATGCCGGCTTGAGCGAGGTCGAGCTGATTGCCGCTCGGCACTTGGGGCGAACTCCAATCCCCGGCGGCGTCGACCAAGAAGTGCAGCGGGAAGTAGCGCGACGCGAAGGTCAGCAGCGGCGAAGGGCTGTAGACCTCGCCGGGTTGGATGCGGTTGAGCAGTCGCGTGTACGCGCGATCGTGCGGCACGAAGGCGAGGTATTCGAAGTACGGTCGCGCGGATTCACGCGCCAAGAGCGGCGCGATCCACGAGTCCATGCGCGTCAGCGCGAGGCGCACCGTTTCTTCGCGCTGGGCTTCGGCGCGCGCTTCGAGCTTCTCTTGTTCAAAGTCGAGCAGGACGAAGCTGAGCCAGCCGAGACCGGCGCAAGCCAAGACGGCACCGACCCAATAGACTCGCCACCAGTATCCGCGACGCCACCTCACTGGACGGCGACCTCGACTTCTTCCGCCAGCATGTAGCCCTTGGCGCGCACGGTAACGATCACCTTGTTCGCACCGCCGAGCTCGCCCAGCTTCTCGCGCAAGCGCGCGACGTGCATGTCGATCGTGCGCGTCTCGATGCCGCGCGTGTCGAGGCCCCAGACGCGCTGCAGCAGCTCTTCGCGCGCGACGGCGCGCCCGCGGTGACTCGCGAGGTAACGCAGGATGTCCGCTTCGCGTTCCGAGAGCTGACGCGGCTCGCAGCCGTTGCGCACCTCGCGTCGCTCCAAGTCGATCTCGAGTCCCGCGAGGCGGATCGTGTGGACACCCGTCGGGCGTTCCGCGGAACGGCGCAGCACGGCTTCGACGCGCGCGAGCAGCTCGCTGGAGCTGAACGGCTTGACCACGTAGTCGTCCGCGCCCGAGCGCAAGCCACGCACGCGATCGTCTTCGGCACCGCGCGCCGTGACCATGATCACGGGCATGGTCGGACGACTATCGCGCAGCTCGGTCAGTAGTTCGAAGCCGCTGCAGCCGGGCAGCGCGACGTCGAGTAACACCAAGTCGAGCTCGGTCCCGCGCAAGATGCGCTGCGCTTCCGAGCCGTCGCCGGTCTCCATGACCTGATAGCCGGCGAAGCGCAGGCTGTCGGTCAGGCCGCGGCGGATGGCGGCATCGTCTTCGACGACGAGGACTACGGGCTTGGAGACGCTCATGATTCGCTGTCGATCAGTGTAGCGCGCCGCTCCCAGCGATTCGGGGAGCGGCGCGCGAAAGGACCCCGGAGGATCAGCACTCCTCGGGCACGATGGAGGGATCCTCCTCGGCCTGGACTTCTTCGATGACTTCGACTTGCTCCGTACCGGTCTGGGCTGGTGGCAGCTCGACGATCGGAGCGTTGTTACCCGTCGCCGAGTTCAGCGGTTGCACTTGCGGGTTGGCGGGCACGAGCTGCTGCGCGCGCACTTGGGTGTTCGTGGCCCCGACCTGCACGTTTACCTGCGAACCGGTCGCCGCACCTGCGCCGACCGACACCGTCCCGCCGGCGGGAGAGACTTGTTCCGCCTGCGGCGCGACGGCCGGCTCGGGGAACTGGAAGCCCCGCTGCGAGACCTGCGAGCGGATCGCGTTGCGCAGCTGGTAATCGAACGAGTTGGTTTCGTCGAGCGCCAGTCGCTTCATCTCTTGCGTCAACCACGCTTCGCGCTGCTGACCGACTTCAGCGATCTTGGCCTGGATCTCGGCGCGCTTGGCAGCGTTCTCGTCGATGTAGGCCCGGCGCTCTTCCAGCGACATCGTGCGCATCACTTCGGGGAGTTCTTCCACCTCGATCGCGGCGAGGTCGAAGCCTTCTTGCTTGCTCGCATCGACCAGGTCCCAGCCGCAGACGTAGAGCGCGCCGTTCTTGCACATCGCGCGATTCGCCGCGGCGTCGTTGTTCAAGCCGATCGCGTTGGTGTCTTGCACGGTCTGGTTCGCCCAGGACGTCGCACCGTTCTCGCCGAAGGGCAAGTACGTCGGGTTGACCGAGCCGGTCAGCGCGACGAGCTGCACGTCGAAAGGCGTGTCGATCGCCAAGGTTCCGTTCTGGTGATCGATCGTCGCGAAGTGCCCGTCGGCGCGCAGCGAGACCTCTTTCCAGAGCGGCGCTTCGGCGTCCGCCGGGTTACCGCAGTAGATCGAGTTGACCATGATGCCGTTCTTGATCGCGGCGGCGCAGGCGTCGCGGAACGAGACGACCGAGTCTTGGTCGGCGGACTCGTTGCCGGCGACCACGGCGAGCTTCAGCGCGTTCGGATCTTGGCTCCAGTTGAGCTTGCCCGTCGCGACGCTGACCACGCGGCCGACCAGCTCGGTACCGCCGTTGGTCTGCAGCGCGAAGAGCTGCTGCGAGATCAGGTCGAGGTCGCCGGTCAGCTCGCTGTCGACGTTCACCCAGCCGTTCTCGGCGTCGTGTCCGTCGTTGCCGAAGGTCAGCAGCGCAACGCGCAGCTCGGGCGCCGGGTCGGCGAGCGCGAGGTCGTTGACGATCGACCACAGGCGTTGCTTGGCGCTGTCGATCAAGCCGTCCATGCTGCCGCTGGTGTCGAGGCAGATGGCGAGGTCGATCACGCGGCTCTTCAGCGGCGGCACGGCGACGACCGGCACGTTCTGCACCAGCGGCGAGTCCGCGTTGAATTCCACCACCGTGGCGTATTCGCCGGCGCGCAGGATGCCGGGGCCGAACTGCGCGGCTGCCGTGGGCAGCGCGAGCGCGGTCAAGATCAGGGATGCGGTCGAGAGTTGGAATAGGTTCATCAGTTCCCCCAAGGGTCGTGAGCACCTCGTGGCGCTCGTGGTCATGTGTTCAGTTGGCGTCGTTCCGGATCAGCACGTTCTCGTCGCCGACCTGAATCAAGATTTCTCCGTCGAGCGAGAGCAGGCCCTGCCGGCCTTCCCGCACGAGTTGTTCGAGGAGCTTCGCGTGCTCCTCGCTGCCGAAGGCGTAGGTCGCCGTCGGCTGCAGCGCCGTCTGCGCCTCGATCAGGTTCGAGTCGATCCAGCGCTCACCTTGCTTGAAGAAGGCGCGGTCGCAGATCTGTTGCACGCTCGAGAAGCTCGTCTTCGAGTCGTTGCCGACCCAGAAAGCGTTCGAGTAGTCGACCTTCGACTGGATCTTGCGGTCGTTGAAGTTGCGGCCTTGTTGCACCGCGGACTCGCCGAAGCGGTTCAGCACAGCGAGGTCGTTGAGGCCGACGTTGCAGGCCGCCACCAGTCCGCCCCACGAGCCGAGGTCGGTGCCTTCGGTCGCCAGGAAGGACGTGTATTCCGACAGGATTCCGAAGCGCGTCGAGAGGCGCAGGATCTCTTCGGAGAGCTCGCGGTAACGCGCGTCTTGGAACAGGCCGGCGCCGCCGGCCGCCAGCGGGTTCGCCGTGATCGCGGCACCGGCTTGGCGGATCTGATCCGCGAGGAAGGCGATGCGACGCGCGGCCCACAGGCGCGGCACGAAGGCGTTCTTGGTGCCGGCTCGGTCGAGGCCGAACTCGAAGGCGAAGGTGCGTTGTTCGCCGAGGAAGTTGCCCGACAAGCGGAAGCGCAGCGGACGTTCCTCGCGGTACTGACCGAGCAGCACCAGGTGATCGCCTTCGAAGAGATCGGGCAAGCGCTCGGGCAACAACTCGCGCACGAGACGCGTGTCGAGTTCGCCGTCTGCGCCGATGACTTCCAGCTCGAGATCGGCGAGCACCGGCCCGTAGAGCTCTTGGTAGACCTTCGCGACCTTCAGCTCGACGTCTTCGCCGGGCAGCACATAAGTGCTGGTTGCGCGAGTCGTGTCGGAAATGCGGTCGAGCAGCGGGACGTTGACGTCTTCGCCGACGCCGAAGGTGAAGATCCGGCGACCGGCTTCGTTCGCGGCCGCGACCATCTCGCGGATCTCGATCTCCGACGTGCGCCCCACCGTCGGCAAGCCGTCGGTCAGGAACAAGGTGATCGGCAGGAAGCCTTCGCGCACCGGTTGGCGCAGCACTTCGAGCAACGCGTCGTGGATGTTCGTTCCGCCGTTCGGGCGCAACGAAGCGAGGTACTCGCGCGCTTGCACGCGGTTCTTGCCCGTTGCGGCGACCGTGCGCGGCGCGAAGCTCGCGACCTGGCTCGAGTAGTCGACGATGTTGAAGGTCTCGTCATCGGCGAGGCCTTCGATGACCTGCAGCGCGGCTTTCTTGGCTTGGTCGAGCTTCTCACCCGCCATCGAACCCGAGCGGTCGAGCACGATCGTCACGTCGCGCCGGATGCGCCGATCGGCGTCCGCGAGGCGCGCGGGCAGGCCGGCCATCAACAAGAAGTAACCGCCGCCGACCGACGGGTCGGGGTAGGCGAGCAGCGAAGCGCTGACGCCGCTGCCTTCGATCAAGTAGCTCAAGCGGAAGGCACCCGGATCGAGCGCGCTGGTCGGACGCGTGCGCAGGAGCGTGCGCTCTGCCGACTGCTCGAGCACGTCGATCTCGTGGCTCGGCGAGTAGGTCATCGAGACCGGGCGTCCTTCGGTGATCGAGACGTTGACGCGCCACGGCACGCGGCCGGCGAGCGATTCCGAGCGCGGCAACACGTAGTCGACGCGATCGCCGTCCACGTGCAGGAGCTCGTCGTAGCTGAGCTGCAGGCGCTGGCGGCCACCGGCTTCGACCGGGAAGACGCTGGTGCGGATCAGCTGGTAGCCGGCGAACTCGAGCAACGCGGGATCCTTGATGCGCGAGACGATCTCGTCGTAGGTCCGTCGCGCTTCTCCGGCGGGCAGGAGCCGCGCCGTCGGTTCAGCGGCCGAGCCGTCGAACAGGAAGGAGTGCACCGCCGCGCCGTTCGGCACCGGGAGCAGCAGCACGCCTTCGGCGATCCGCGTTCCCGGGTTGTAGAGGAAGATGTCGAGCGTCGTGCGCGCCGTGCGCTCGCGGATGTCGACGGCGGCTTCGATGCGCTCGACGACCAGGGGACGCTCGCGGTGATCGACGACGAATCCTCGACTCTGCGGGACGACCACGTGGCTCCAACCGTCGAACAGCTCCGCCACGATCGCTTCTTCCCCGTGTACCTGGGGAAGGACTGCGGCGGGCGATGCGCCCCCCAGCGCAATCAAGCCCGCCGCGAATCCCAGAGTCGTCCGCCGGATGCTCCGTGCGGCTGCTCGCCACGTCTCGCGTTTGATCTGCATGTGTTCCATCTGCCTTTCGGACCCCCCTCGGGTCACAGGCGACTTTACGACCGAGTCGGCCGCTTCCTTGGTAACGCGTCAGTAACGCAGCGCGTCGAGCGGCACTCTCGATCCCCACTGATCCCCTCGAAAGCCCCGCGAGCAGTCCGTCAGGCCGTTCGTGCACCATTCCGCTCGAGAGCGGTTACCCTCGAATGGTTCCCGGCTCGCTCGTTCCATGAACCAGAATCTCCTCGCTCGCGCACTCCGTGTCGCTCTGTGCCTCGTCGCCATCTCGCTCTCGCGAGACGCGCAGGCTGGTGAACTCTGGCGCATCGGCGAGGAAGGCTCGGACGCGACGCGACTCGCCGAAGCGCTCGAGTGCGCAGCCGACGGCGACGTGATCTTCTTCGCGCGCGGCGCGCACGAAGTCGACGCGGTCCTCGGCGAACGCACGCTGACCTTGGTCGGCGAACGCGGAGCGCGACTGCGCGGACACCTGACGATCACGGGCGAAGACCCGACTGCGGGAGTGCGACTCGTCGGCTTGGATCTCGAAGCGCTGCCGTGGTCCGGCGCCGCCGCGCTGCACGTGCGCGACTTCGCGGGACAAGTCTGGCTGCAAGACTGCGAGCTCTACGGCGGCGATCCTTACGACGCGCCCTATCCCCCGTTCGCCGCCGCGGGAGAAGCACTGCGCATCGTGAACGCCGCGGAAGTCGTGCTGGTCGCGTGTTCGCTCACCGGCGGGCCGGCCGCGCCCACCGAAGTCGACGGACCCCCGCCCGCGACGGGACCTGCCGCGCTGCACTGCGTCGCTTCCCGCATCGCGCTGTTCGACTGCGTGCTGCGCGGCGGAGACGGCGCCTTCGACGACTTCGGTCGCGCGGCGTGGGCCGGAGAGGGCGGGCCCGCGCTGTTCCAACGCTCGGGCAGCCGCAGCTTCCTGTGGCAGACACGCTTGCGCGGCGGCGACGGCGGACTCGGCACGCTCGGCATGGACGGCCTCGGCGGCACGGGTTTGCACACCGAAGGCTGGTCGGTCGAGACGCACGCCGTGCGCGTCGACGGCGGCAGGGGTTCGAGCCGCGGGCTCGGCATCTACCAAGCCGGTGGACGCCTGCGCGAAGGGAGCGCATGGCTGCGCGAGCTGGTCGTGACCAACCCGAATCGCGACGACGGCGCGCTCACCGTCTTGGCGCGCGGAGTGCCCGGCGAATCCGTCGTCCTCGAACTCTCGCGCGACTCCGCGTGGCCGGAGAACGGCGGGCGGCCCGACTCGGTCGTGTCGATGCTCGGCCGCGTGACGCACGAAGTGCCGCTCGGACTGATCCCGCCCTCGGGGATGATCCTGCGACACTTCGAGGTGGGATCACTGCCGTCCGGCAAGTGCGCGACGGTCTTCGCACAGCTGCGCCACGAGACGCAGTCCGGTGTAGTTCGCGGACCGGCGTCGTTGCTGGTGATGGTCGACGCGGCGCGCTGAGCGCGACGGACTCAGGGCACGCGGGTCTGCAGCGCCGCCGCGTCCGCGCGGTTCGCCACGGTCACACCCAGGTCGTGCAGAATCCCGTCGGCCACGCTGTAGACCAAGCCGTGCACGCGCAGGTCTTGACCGCGTTCCCAAGCGGTCTGCACGATCGAGATCGACGTCAGGTTGAGTACTTGGAGCTGAACGCTCCACTCGCAGAGCTTCACCGTGCGCTGAACCGGGTCGAGCGGTTCCAGTTCGTTCGCGTGACGCTGCGCGAGCGCGCGCAGCGGGGTGATCCATTCCGCCGCGACGCCGGACACGCCGCCTTCGAGCGCAGCGCGCACTCCACCGCAGTCGCGGTGACCGCAGACGATGATGTCGCTGACCTTCAAGACGTCGACCGCGTACTGCAGCGCGGCCAGACAGTTCTGGTCGGTCGGCGTGACGAGGTTCGCGACGTTGCGGTGCACGAACACCGAACCGGGGTCGAGGCCACAGATCTGCGTCGCGGGCACGCGGCTGTCGGAGCAGCCGATCCAGAAGAAGTGCGGCGACTGCCCAGCGGCAAGACGCTCGAAGAAGGTCGGGTCAGTGGCGTGCGTCTGGGCGGCCCAAGCGCGGTTGCCGCCGAGGAGATTCTCGAGGGGATTCATGCGGATTCGTCGTCGAGGTGGAAGGTCGCGGGAGCGTACCAAGCGCGGGTGCTCTGCCGAGACGGCATTGCAGGCGAATCGCAGGTACGCGCACACAGAACGGAGGCCGGCGCCCCCCTCGGGTACCGGCCTCCTCTGCTGCGCGCCCTCCGCCCACAGCCCCTCAGCTGCTCGAGGCTATCGCTCGTCGACGAGCGTCATGTGTAGCACCAAGAAGTCGGCGTCCGCGCCGACGCCGCCGAGCACCGTGTACTCGCCGGCCGTCAGGCTGGCGCTGGTCACGAACTGGCGCTCCATCGTCGAAGTGCCGTCGATGCGCGTGATGTCGAAGCGGCAACTCGCGAAGGTCAAGCGCTTCGATTCAGCGTCGTAGGCTTCGGGGTCGAGCCGCATGCGGTACTCGGAGTTGCTGCTCGAATCGGTCATGCCCATGTCCGCGGTGACGTCGCTGCGCAACATCGCGAAGGAGACCAGCTCGAACTGCGAGTACGGAACCAGCTCGCGAAGGCTATCGGTGACTTCCTTCGGCACGCGCGGGTCGTCGCCGCCATCGACACCGCGGATCAAATATGAGCGCAACAGGACTTGTTGGCGCGGCACGTCGAGACGCTTGAGCAAGCCAAAGATCTCGTCGATGCGTTCCTGGGTGTCATGTACGACGACGCCGCCGCGCGACTGCAAGTAGGAGATGTTGTCGCTCGCGCTGATCATGCCCACTTGACCCCACTCTTGATGCTGGCGCGTCAACGGGCGCAGCACGACGCGCGCGTCTTCCATGGTCAGATGCCGGAGTTCGTACTCACGCACCAGTCTCTCGTCCGACTCAGGCTCAGGCTCAGAACTCGACGTCTCGTCCAGCTCGACGAGTAGCTCTATGGCGCGATCGAGGTACGGCTGCGGGCCCGAAACAACGAGTACGACATCCAGCGCGACCGAGAGCACGCGTCGCGACTGCGGGTCTTCGGAGACGAGGCCGTCCCGGAAGAGTTGATTCACCGTGTTCGAGAGTTCGAGCGCACCCCTGTACTTAGGCGCGAAGACGACGACCGGAATGTCCTTGCCGTCCGCGTCGCCGCGTTCCTGGATCGCGACCGAGCTGCTCGTCGCGGGATCGGGTTTGGGCAAGGTCACCGGCAGGGCGAACAAGAGCGGCAGGAGTAGCGGCAATTGGGCAATGGCGTTCATTTCGATTCCTCTTCAGCGTTCGCCGCGGGCTGTGCGGCAGATTCGTGTGATTCGAAGACCGTGTTCGACTGACCGCCGAGCAACAGTCGCACGCGTCCGTGTTTGAGTTCGAGCGTTCCGTCTTCGAGCGCGCGCGCCCGAATCTCGGGATTCAGTTTCCGAACGCGCGGATCGGCAACCTGCGGAGCGACTTCGACGTCGGTCGGCGTAGGACTTCCCACGGCGAGTTCTTCTCCCGTGCGCCGCTGACCAGCAGTCCCGCCGCTCGCGACGAGGATCAATGCGATCAACAAGGAAGCGGCGGCAACCAGCGTGGCTCGATCGCGCCAGACGCGAACTCGCGCACGGCGTTGCAACGCGAGCTGCAAGTCGCCAGGATCGGCGAGCGGCGCTTCGACTTGATTCCAAGCAGCGCGCAAGTCTTCGACCAACGCGTCGGTCGTGGCGTCTTGATCGGGAGCGGGCGGCGTGAGTTCGTTCCAAGCGTCGCGCAGCGCGTCGATGGGATCTCGATCAGACATGGTCGGTCCCCCGTGCGCCTTGCGGCCGCGGATCGAGTCGTTCGCCGAGCAAGTCACGCAGGCGTCGACGCGCGAGCGTCAATAGCGAGCGCACCGAGCTCTCGCCGATCTCGAGCACCGCGGCGACGTGTGCCGTCGTGTGACCTTCCAGCTCGCGCAGCACGAAGGCAGCGCGCTCGCGCTCGGGCAGCTGGTCGAGAGCACGACGCAGCACGCGTTGCGCGTCGTGTTGTTCGAGCTCGGCGCTGGAGGCCGGTGCCGATTCCAGCGCGCGCTGCGCTCCGGCTCCCGACTCCGCTCGCTGCCTGGTCGAACGCCGACGCATTCGATCGCGGCAGAGGTTCAGAACCAGCGTGTCGCGGAAGGCGCGGTAGGAGCGCAGGGGCTCGGCCGCTTGGAGCTTGTCGTGGAGTCGGAGCATCGCGTCTTGGGCCAAGTCGTCCGCCTCCGCCCGCTCACCGAGCAGACCGAAAGCGAGCCGCCAGACCGCCGGATGGTCGCGCCGATACCAGCGGTCGATCGCCAGAGGTTCCCCCGCGATCACACCGGCGAGGTCCTCAGGCCGAGTCTGGTCTTGGTCTTCCATCCGTCACTCAGGGGACGCGTGCGCTCCCACCAACGCTGATCCGAATGCCGGAAAACCGTGCCGCGTTCGTTCTTCCGGGATTCAGGCGAGCCCCAGCTCCTCGACACCCTCTTCATCGTGCCCGAGCAGGTGGCCCAGCTCGTGGTAGAGCGTGATGCGCGCCTCTTCCTCCAACTCCGAGGTGGACGACACAGCGCGCTCGAGATTCCGCTGGAAGACGTAGATCAGCGAAGTCGGCACGAGGTGGCCGCCATCCTCGGCGCGGTCGAGCTGCGTCGCGCCGACGAACAGCCCGAGCAAGTCGGGCGGGGTCTCGATCTCGAGGCCCGGTGCGCACAACTCGCGCTCGGGGTAGGGCGCGACGATCAACTCAGCACCCGCCAGCGTCTCGCGATAGACCAGCGGCAGCGCGGCGATCGCGCGCTCGAGCACGCTGTCGAAGTCCTCGTCGGAGAGCGAGTCAGCGAGCGGCGCGCTGTCCGGATCGAGCGCGGCCAGCCGTTCGTCGTAGCCCGCGGCGAGCGCCTCATCCCCGCTCATGTCGGCGAGGCGCGCCAGCCGATCGAGCACCTCCGGAGTGGGTTCCAGCGCCAGAAGGGCCTCGAACGCCGTCCGCGCCGCGTCGAGCCGCCAACAGCGAAAGTCGAGCTCCGCGGCCAGATACAGCCAGTCCGGGTCCGCTTCCGCCGGCTCCGTCAGAGCCCGATCCAGCGACGCGCGGCACGCCCGCTCTTCCAGCAGCTCGAGCCGAGCGTGCGCCTCGCAGAGCGCCACGTCCGGGTCCGCCGGATCGAGCCCGCGGAGGGCCTCCAGCGCCTCCGCGGGTCGCCCCTGGTCGAGCAGCCGCAGCGCGGCATCGAGCTCCGATCGTTCCTGCATCGCCCGATCGTCCCAGGCGAGCCGCTCTCGGTAAAGGCCCGCGCGTCCGCGGCCTCAGCGGCGGCGAAGGGGATCCCGTGTAAGCGATGCCCCTTCTCCTCGGATTCCGCACAGCGGGGGTTGCCGAGCAGTCAGTCAAACGTACGATTCAAACAACTGTTCGATCCAGCCATGACTGCACCCGACACCAAACAACGCATCCTGGACACCGCCGAGCGGCTCTTCGCCGACAAGGGCTTCACCGAGACCTCGATGCGCACCCTGACGCACGAGGCCCAGGTGAACCTGGCCGCGGTCCATTACCACTTCGGCTCGAAGGAACGGCTCTTTGCCGAGATCCTGGGTCGGATCGTCGCCCCCGTGAACGCCGAGCGCACGCGGCGCTTCGACGCACTGCAGAAGCGCGGCGGCGAGCTGCAACTCGAAGCCGTGATCGAGGCCTTCCTCGCCCCGGCGATCGAGTTCACCTCGGACGACAGCGAACGAGCGCAACACCTGCGGCAGCTCATCAGCCGCATGCAGATGCACCGCGAGTCGATGCACGCCGAGATGCTCGCGATCTTCGGCGAAGTCGTGAACCGCTTCAGCGGCTTGCTGCTGCAGGCACTCCCCCACCTCGATCCCGCGACACTCTGTTGGCGCATGCACTTCTTGATCGGCTCGATGTGCTTCACCTTCAACGATCCACAAGGCATCGAGCAGCTCTCGCGCGGACTCTGCCGCTCGGATGACGGCACCCACTTCCTCGATCAGATGGTCGCCGCCTTCGCCGGGGCCTTCCGCGCGCCGGCCCCCGCCGCTGCAGTGCAATCGCCCAGTCGGCCTTCTGCATGAGCCGCCGCAGCGACAAACAAGCGTGGCTCGCGCTGCTTCCGCTCAGCCTCGCCGCTTGCGCGATCACGCCGCCCGAGCGCAGCTACGAGATCGACTCGGCCGAGACGCCCGGCGAGTGGGTCGCCGCGAACGACGCAGGCGAAGTCGACATCGAAGCCTGGTGGCGTCAGTTCGGCAACGACGAACTCAGCGCACAAGTTGAGCTCGCACTGGCTCACAACCACGACCTGGCCGCCGCCGCCGCGCGCGTGAAAGCGGCCGAAGCGCAAGCGCGCATCGCCGGTGCCGCGCTGAAGCCGTCACTCGATGCCGGATTCAACGGGCGGCGGACGCGACAGAACTTCATCGGATTCCCGATTCCAGGCAGCGAGTCCAACGTGCTCACAACATCATCCTCGACCCTCGGCGTCTCGCTCGATCTCGCCTGGGAGTGGGACCTCTGGGGCCGACTCGCCGCCGGCGAACGCGCCGCGCTCGAGGACTTCCAAGCGACGCGCGCCGACTACGCCGGCGCGCAGCTCTCGATCGCCGGACAGACGGCGAAGGCGTGGCTCGCGCTCGCCGAAGCGCGCCTGCAGCTGCAGCTCGCCGAACAGACGGTGGTCAGCTTCAGCCAGAACACCGGCTTCATCCGCCGCCGTTATGAACAAGGGCGAATCGAACCGCTCGAGCTGCGTCTCGCCGAGAACAACCTCGCGAGCGCCGAGTCCCTGCTCTACTTCCGCGCGGAACAGATCGAACGCGTCGCGCGGCAGCTGCAGATCCTGACCGGGGCGTATCCCGACGGACAAGTCGGCGCGACCGAGTTGCCGCCGATCCCCGCTGCAATCCCGGCGGGCGTGCCCTCCGACTTGCTGCAACGCCGCCCCGACCTGGCCTCCGCCGAAGCGCGGCTCGCTGCTGCCGACTACAGCTTGTGGGAAGCGCGCAAGGCGCTCTGGCCCTCGATCCGCTTGACTGCATCCGCCGGGCGCACGAGCGACGAACTCGGCGACTTACTCAAGGAGTCGTTCGATGTCTGGAGCCTGGCCGGCGGCATCGTGCAACCGATCCTCAACGGTGGACGCTTGCGCGCCGCGATCGACGCCGCGGATGCACGCGCGCGCGAAGCTCTGGCGAACTACGGACAGAGTTCACTCGTCGCCTTCAGCGAGGTCGAGACGGCGCTATCGACGCAGGAACACATCGACGAGCGCGAGGCCGCGCTCGAGGTCGCGGCACAACAGGCCGAAGCCGCCCAGGCGCTCGCCGAACGGCAGTACCAAGCGGGCACGACGAACTTGCTCGCCGTGCTCGAGTCACAACGCCGCGCTCTGAACGCGCGCGCCGAACAGATCACCTCGCGCCGCGAGCGCCTGGACAACCGCATCGACCTCTACCTGGCCCTCGGCGGCGGATTCCGCGCGAAAAACTCGGAAGACGCAGGACAACCGGTCACCGATGACAGTCAGTCGCAGAGCGACGCAGGCAGCCCGGCAAGCAGCAGCACCAAGCCATGAACAAGGTCCGACTAGCTCTCCAAGTCACCCTTCCGCTAGCAATCCTCACCCTAGGGTACTTGGGCATGAACTACCTCGAAGCGCAGAGGCATCAGGCCCCGGTCGTCGACCCCGTCGTGCCGCGGCCGCTGGTCGCCGTGATTTCGGTCGAACCGACCAGCACAGCGCTGAACGTCAGTGCGCAAGGCAACGTGGTGCCGCGCAACGAGAGCAACCTCGTCGCGGAAGTCTCCGGCCGTTTGATGTACGTCTCGCCGAACCTGGTCAACGGCGGCTTCGTCGCGCAAGACGAAGTGTTGTTCCGCATCGACCCGCGCGACCACGAGCTCGCCGTGGCACAAGCCAAGCTCTCTGTCGCGCAAGCCGAACGCCGACTCGAAGAAGAACGCGCCGACGCCGAAGTCGCTCGCGAAGAGTGGGACGCGCTCGGCAAGGGCGAACCGTCGGCACTCACGCTGCGCGAACCGCAAGTCGCCGAAGCCGTCGCCAGCCTCGACGCAGCGCGCGCCGCGCTCGACCGCGCGGAGCTGGACCTCGAACGCACTGAAGTCGCTGCACCCTTCCCCGCACGCGTGCGCGAGAAGCTGGTAGCCCTCGGCGAGTTCGTCTCGCGCGGTCAAACGCTCGCGACGGGCTACAGCATCGACTACGCCGAAGTGCGCTTGCCCCTGCCGGACGCCGAACTCGCCTATCTCGAGCTCCCGACCGGCCTCAGCAGCGCTTCGCAAGAAGGCCCGATCGTCACACTGTGGGCTGACTTCGCGGGCCGTCGCCAGACTTGGCGCGGCCGCATCGTGCGCACCGAAGGCGCGATCGATCCGCGCACCCGCATGATCGTCGCCGTCGCCGAGATCGCGGACCCTTACGCACGCGACGACGAGTCAAGCGTCGCGCCGCTCTCCGTCGGACTCTTCGTGCAGGCCGAGATCCAAGGGCGCGTGATCGACCACGTAATCGTCCTTCCGCGCACCGCGATGCGCGACAGCAACACGATCTACACAGTCGACAAGCAGAACCGCTTGCACGTGCGCACGGTCGAAGTCGAGCGCAAGGGCCGCCACGAGGTCGTCATCACCGGAGGAATCCCCGCCGGCGAGCGCGTGATCGTCTCACCGCTCGAGATCGTGACCGAGCGCATGAAGGTGCGCGTCGAGGGCGATCCGGATCCCCGGTCGCTCCGTGCGCAAGTCCTCACGCCCTTCACGGAACTCGTCGACGAAGTCATCGAGTCGCTCATCGAAGGAACGCCCGAAGCTATCGATGCAGCGTCGGCAGCTGACTCCGACCCGGATGCGCCGAACGCATCCACCCCCGACCCGAAGACCGCGGGCTTCTAGCTGGAAGCGCCGACCATGAAGAACTTCGTCGCCTGGTTCGCACAGAACACCGTCGCCGCCAACTTGGTGATGGTCATCCTCCTCGTCGGGGGTGGCTTAACCAGCATGGCGATCAAGATGGAACTCTTCCCCGAGTTCTCGATGGACATGATCTCGGTCTCCGTCGCCTACCCCGGCGCGGCTCCCGAGGAAGTCGAAGAGTCGATCTGCGTGCGCATCGAAGAGGAAGTGCACAACCTCGACGGCGTCAAGAAGGTCACCTCGACCGCGAGCGAGAACGCCGGCACGGTGACGATCGAAGTCCTGCCGGGCTACGACGTGCGCAAGGTGCTCGACGACGTGAAGACGCGCGTCGACGCGATCGAGACCTTCCCCGAGAACGCGGAGAAGCCGGTCATCCAAGAGCTCCTGATGCGCAATCAGGTGATCTTCGTCGCGATCTCCGGCGAGGCGAGCGAGACCAGTCTCAAGCGCCTCGGCGAGAAAGTGCGCGACGAGATCAACACGATCGAGGGCATCAGCCAGGTGCAGCTCGCCTCCGCACGGCCGTACGAAATTTCGATCGAAGTCTCGGAAGACGCGCTGCGTCGCTACGGTCTGTCGTTCGACGACGTCGCGCTGGCGGTGCGCCGCGGATCGCTCGACCTCTCGGGTGGCTCGGTCAAGACCGAAAGCGGCGAGGTGTTGCTGCGCACGAAGGGTCAAGCCTACCGCGGCGTCGAGTTTGAAGACGTCCCGCTGATCTCGTCGGCGGACGGCACGCGCATCCGGCTCGGTGAAGTGGCGCAGGTCGTGGACGGCTTCGCCGAGACCGATCAAGCGGCGCGCTTCAACGGTAAGCCCGCGGTGCTCGTGCAGGTCTACCGCGTCGGCGACGAGAATGCGCTGCACGTCTCGGACGGCGTGAAGGACTACGTCGCGAAGGCGCAGGCGCGCATGCCCGAAGGCATCAAGCTGACGACTTGGAACGACGCCGGCGTGTTCCTCGAAGGCCGTTTGAACCTGCTCACCAAGAACGGACTGCAAGGTCTCGGCCTCGTCTTCCTGGTGCTCGCGCTCTTCCTGCGCTTCCGCCTCGCGTTCTGGGTCACGCTCGGCATCCCGATCTCCTTCATGGGCGCCCTGTGGGTCATGCCGGAGCTCGATCAGTCGATCAACATGCTGACGCTCTTCGGCTTCATCTTGGTGCTCGGCATCGTCGTCGACGACGCGATCGTCGTCGGCGAGAGCATCTTCAGCCACCAGAAGAAGGAAGGCGTCAACGTCCACTCGGCGATCAAGGGCGCGCAACGCGTCGCCGTTCCCGTCACCTTCGCCGTGATGACGACGATCGTCGCCTTCGTGCCGATGCTCGGCTTGCCCGGGATGATGGGCAAGTTCTTCAAGGTCATCCCGATGGTGGTAATCCCGACGCTGGTCTTCTCGTGGATCGAGTCGAAGGTCGTGTTGCCCGCGCACCTCTCGCACAGCTCGAAGCGCATCGACAAGCTGTCGACTTATCCCCCCTTCTCGTGGTGGGTCTCGTTCCAAGGGATGTTCGAGCGCGGCCTCGAGTGGTGGGCGAAGCACGTCTACCAACCCTCGCTCGACTTCTGCCTGCGCTGGCGCTACGCGACCGTCGCAGCGGGAATCACGACCTTGTTCATGACCCTCGGGCTCGTGCGCGGCGACTTCGTCAAGTGGGTCTTCTTCAACCAGATCGAAGGCGACATCGTCTCGGCGCAGCTGACCATGCCGCTCGGCACCAGCGTCGACGCGACCGAGCGCGCGATCTCGCAGATCGAAGCCGCCGCGAAGGTCCTGCAGGACGAACTGCAGTCGAAGCAACCCAGCGGCTCGCCGCCGGTCGTGAAGAACTACATGACCGCGATCGGTGAACAGCCGTTCCGTGCGCAACAAGCGAACCGGGGAATCGCCGGCGGTGGTACTTTCTCGGCCGCACACCTCGGCGAAGTCACGATGGAACTGATCGGCGCCGAAGAACGCACGATCGGCGCCGAGGAAATCGCCAACCGCTGGCGTGAACTCTCCGGCCTGATCCCCGGCGCGGTCGAGCTGATCTTCAGCTCCGACGTGATGAGCGCGGGCGACGCGATCAACATCCAGTTCGCCGGCAACGACGTCGACGAGCTGCGCGGCATCGCCGAGGAGTTCAAGGCGATCCTCGGCACCTACGAGGGCGTCTACGACATCGCCGACTCCTTCCGCGGCGGTAAGCAAGAGCTGCGGCTCGAGATCCTGCCGTCGGCGGAAGCACTCGGCCTGACGCTACAAGACCTCGCGAGTCAGGTGCGCCAAGGCTTCTACGGCGAGGAGGCCCAGCGCATCCAGCGCGGCAAGGACGACGTCAAGGTCATGGTGCGCTACCCCGAAGCGGATCGCGGAACTTTGCACGGCCTCGAGACGATGCGCGTGCGCACGCCGATGGGCGACGAAGTGCCGTTCTCGAGCGTCGCGCGCGCGACATTGGCGCGCGGATACGCGACGATCAACCGCACCGATCGCAAGCGCACGGTTTCCGTCACCGCCGCCGTCGACAATGACTTGACCAGCGCGAACAAGGTGCTCGAAGGCGCGCTCGGCGACCAGATGGACACATTCCTTGCGATGCACCCGGGCGTGAAACTCTCGCGCGAAGGCGAGAACCGCGAAGAGGCCGACACGATCCAGAGCATGTTGATCATGGGCTTGCTCGCGCTGTTCGCGATCTACGCGCTGATGGCCGTACCGTTCAAGAGCTACCTGCAACCCTTGATCGTGATGTCCGCGATCCCCTTCGGCATCGTCGGCGCGATCGTCGGCCACATGATCATGGGCGTCGACCTCTCAGTGCTCTCGGTCTGCGGCATCCTCGCGCTCGCCGGCGTAGTCGTGAACGACAGCCTTGTGCTGGTCGACTTCGTCAACGTGCGCCGCGACCAAGGTCTCGCAATCATTGACGCGGCGCGAGTCGCGGGAACGGAACGCTTCCGCCCGATCTTGCTGACCTCGCTGACCACCTTCGCCGGTCTGACGCCCTTGATGCTCGAGAAAAGCGTCCAAGCGCAGTTCCTGGTGCCGATGGCGATCTCGCTGGCCTTCGGCGTGATCTTCGCCACAGCGATCACCTTGGTCATCGTCCCGTCCGGCTACTTGATCCTCGACGACCTGACCCGCGGCCTCCGCTTCTTGTTCGGAGGTCCCTGGAAGACCGAGGAGGAAGCGTCGGCGGATGAATCCGGCGGAGCGCTCCCGGTCCGCACGGCCGCCGCTCAACCGGCGCCCTGATACGGAGTCAGGACACTTCTTCCACGATTCTTGGGCGGCAGCACCGCCGAGCCTGGCGCCGGCATGAAATCGTGGAAGAAGTGCCCTGACTCCGTACCCGGTCGGGCGGCGTGGAGCGTGGATGGGCGTCGCGGTTAGACTGTACGGGTCCCACCCCTCTCAGGATCCCCATGACGCTCCCTCCCCTCCTTCGGCCGCGTGCCACGCTCGCGGCCGTGTTGCTGGCCGGTGCCTCGCTCGCGCTGCAGTCGAACGATGCGGCGCCGCGCTCCGAACACGGCTGGATGGTCACGCGCACTGGATCCGAGTCCGCTGCGCTCGCGCCCTCGCCCAGCTTGTTCCGCGCCGCCGGTTCGTCCGTCGGCGAATCGGTGCGCTTCGAAGCGACGGTACTGCCGCCGCTGCCCGGCCGCTATCGCTTGCACATCAGCGCCGAGAATCTCGCCGTGAACCTCGACGTGCGCGACGTCGACGGCGGCGAAGACGCGCCGAGCTTCGAAGTCTGGCACGACGACCAGTTCGGACCGCAAGAAGCGCCGGCCCGCCACGACTTCGAGACCGAGTGGTTCGAGTCGGATGGTTCGCCCTTCGAGATGTTCGTGGTGTGGACGGCACTCGGCGACGGCGAAGTGCGCGGTCGCATCTTGTGGGAACGTGAGTTCGACGAGCGCGGCGGCTTCCCGCCCGAACCGATCTCGTCGCGCGCCGTGCTTGCCACCGAGGGACCGGTGGGCTTGCGCGTCGCGCACGAAGCGCTGCTCGAGAAGAAGGGTTGTTGGAACTGTCACGACGCGCTGGTGTCCGACGCGCAGGAGCGCCCGGCGCCGGTGCTCGACGACATCCGCCGGCGCGCGGGTTCCGCTTGGGTCCGCGACTGGATCGCGTCGCCGCAGAGCGTGCGCCCCGGCGCCGACATGCCGCAGGTCCTGTTCGGCACGCCGGAAGAGACCGACGAACAAGCCACGGCGCTGGCGCGCTTCCTCGAGAGCCTCTCGGACGCGCCCGAAGCGTCCAGCGCCGCGACCGAAGCTGCCGTGTTGAAGCGCGGCCGCGACCTCTATCACGCCGTCGGCTGCGTCGCGTGTCATGGCGCGCTGTCGACGCCGGCCGAGCTGCTCGACGATCCGTACTCGCCGAACGAACTGCCCGCGGACGAGCCGCTCGCGCCCTTCGGCGCACTGGAAGGCAAGTGGCGCCCCGCCGGCCTCGCGGCCTTCCTGAAAGACCCGCTCGCGACGCACCCCGACGGTCGCATGCCGTCGCTGAACCTCGTCGACGAGGAAGCCGACTCGATCGCGAACTACCTCGCCGAGCACTTCGGTCCCGCGCGCGACCTCGAGGGCGCGGCGACGGACGAACAACTCGCGCTCGGTCGCAAGTTGTTCGTCGCGCAGCGCTGCAACTCGTGTCACACGCTCGCGACGCTCGACTTGCCCAAGCTCGACTCCGCCGGACCGATCGCCGGTCACGACGGGTCCGACGCGTGCTTGAACGAAGCGCTACCGACCGAGCGTGACGCCGCGCCGTACTACGACCTCGACGCGACGGAACGCGCTGCGCTGTCCGACCTGCTCAGCACTGAGCTCGCCTTCCCCGCCGCCGACGCGGACTTGCCGTCGCGCCACCTCGCACTCGCGATGGAACGCCACGCGTGCCGCGCGTGTCACGTCGCGGACGGAGTCGGCGGACCGGCGGACGACGCGAAGGTCTACTTTTGGACTGCGGAAGAAGAGACGGACCTCGGCGACGAGGGACGCTTCCCGCCGGACCTCTCGGGCGTCGGCCACAAGCTGACGACCAGCTGGATGCGCGAGGTGCTCACGAACGCCGGCGTCGCGCGCCCCTACATGGCGACGCGCATGCCGCAGTTCGGCGCCGACCACATGGACGGGCTCGCGGAACTCTTCGCGGCGCAGCAAGGGCTCGCGCCCGACACCGACGTCGCGCCGCCCGAACTGAACGACGAGCTGGTCATGACCGGCCGCGAGCTGATGGGTCTCGACAAGATGGCCTGCGTCACCTGCCACGTGTACAAGGACTTCCCGCCGCTCTCGACCGACGGCCCCGACATGACGGCCTTCGCTGAACGCCTGCGCTACGAGTGGTGGCGCGGCTACGTGCACGATCCGCAGCGCTACAAGCCGGGCACGCGCATGCCGAGCTTCGGCACGGGGAACGTCAGCAGCTTCAAGGACGTTCTCGACGGCGACCTGACGCAGCAAGCGGATGCGCTGTGGGCGTACATGAATCTCGGTGACTTCATGCCGGTGCCGGAAGGGCTGGAAGCGGAGTCGGAGATGATCATCCCGGTCGGCGATCGACCGGTGGTGATGCGTGCGTTCTTGCCGGAGGTTGGAGCGCGCGGGATTGCGGTTGGCTTTCCGAATGGACTGCACATCGGGTACGACGCGACGAACGCTCGTCTCGTGCACGCGTGGTCCGGCAAGTTCTTGGATGCGGCGGGCTCGTGGGCGGGTCGCGGCGGCTCCGAGAACGACGAACTCGGCGAAGTAGTCTGGAATGCAGCGACTGCCCCCACCCTGCTCTTCGAATTCCCCACCGACGGTTGGCCGGACTCGCAGCCCGAGTCGACGACGGTCGAGTTCCACGGCTATCGCATCGGCAGTGACGGCGTGCCTGTGTTCGAGTCGACGCTGGACGGCGTTCGGATCGAGGAACGGATCGAGACGCAGCTGACTCCGCAGCGCGGACTCAATCGACACTTCCGACTGTCGGGACTTTCAGACGTACAGCACGTGTTCGTGACAGGAGCCGTCGATCGGGACAGCGTTTCCGGTGGCGAACTCATCCTTCTCGTCATGGATTTCGACATCGAGATCACCGCATGGAAGGCCGTCGAAGATCCTGAGATCTGTGAAGCCGTGAAGGTCCTACCGGGCTCCGACACTGTCGAATTCGTCATCGAGGAGCGCTTCTAATGTTGGCCACCTTGAAGCTCGCACTGCTCCTGGCATGCGCGGCACCCCACACCACCGCTCTGTCGTCGCAAGACACGATCGGCGACATCCCCTACGAGCGCCAAGCGACGCGCGCGGAGACGCTCACGCACATGCTCGGCGTGCTCGCGCCCTCCGCGGGCGAGTGGGACAACTGGCACTTGCTGTCACCCTTCCCCTACGAAGGGCACGAGCTCGGGCTGCTGGCCAGTCCGCTGCCGCCGGAAGACGAACTCGCGTCGATGACGGCGGGCGGTCCCGGCCCCGACCTCACGAAGCGCTACGTCGGCAAGAAAGGCTTCGACGTCGCCTGGTTGCCCAAGGGCGACCTGACGAACCGCAAGGTCGACCTGCACATCTTCGAGGACGCGGAGCTCAATGACTTCGCGATCTGCTACCTGTACGCCACCGTGCACTCGGACGTCGACAAGACGGTCGAGCTGACGATGGGCACCGACGACGGCGTGCGCCTGTGGCTCAACGGCGAGCTGGTTCACGACAACGACGCGGCGCGGGGCATGAACCCCTTCGACGATCACCTGACCCTCGATCTGAAGGCCGGCGTGAACCACGCGCTGTTCAAGATCACCGAAGCGGTCGGCGGCTGGGAGTTCCAGATCAACACGCGTCCGCCGATGTCGAACGCCGACGACGCGCAGCTCTACTACTTCCTCGACCGCGACTTCCCGCCGTCGCGTGAACGCGAACACTATCGCGTGCTGACCTATCCGAACCCGCCGGGCGAGGAACTGGCGGTCGGCGGCCTGGCCTTCCTCGGCGACGGCACGCCCGTCGTCACGACGCGCCGCGGCGATGTGTGGTTGATGGACGGCGCCTACGTCGAACCTCCGCACGAGGTCGCCTTCCACCGCTACGCCAGCGGCCTGCACGAAGCGCTCGGCGCGGCGGTGCGCGTGGACGAAGACGGGGAAGCGATCTACACCGTGCAGCGCGGCGAACTGACGCGCCTCGTCGATACCGACGGCGACCGCGTCGCCGATCGCTACGAGACCTTCAACGACGACTGGGGCGTCTCGGGCAACTACCACGAGTTCGCCTTCGGTCCGAAGTTCGACGCGGAAGGCAACGCGTGGGTCACGCTGAACGTCGGCTTCTGCGGCTCGCTCGGCAAGTCGACGGTCCCCTACCGCGGCTGGGCGCTGAAGATCGCGCCCGATGGAACGATGACGCCCGTCTGCGACGGACTGCGCTCGCCGAACGGCATGGCGACCTGGAACGACGGCGAGATGTTCTACGTCGACAACCAGGGCGACTACGTCGGCACGAACCGGCTGTCGCACTTGAAGCCGGGCTCGTGGCACGGACATCCGGCGAGCTTGCGCTGGCGCGACGACTTGGACTCGCCCGAAGATCGACCCGCGCGCCAACCGGCCGCCGTCTGGTTCCCCTACAAGAAGATGGGGCAGTCGACGGCGGACATCGCGCTCGACACGACGGGCGGCGCCTTCGGCCCCTTCGCCGGCCAGTTCTTCGTCGGTGATCAGACGCTGGCATCGGTGATGCGCGTCGACCTCGAAGAGATCGACGGTCACTACCAAGGCGCGTGCTTCCCCTTTCTCGAAGGCTTGTCGTGCGGCGTGAACCGCATCGGCTTCGCGCCGGACGGATCGATGATCGTCGGACAGACGGACCGCGGCTGGGCTTCGATCGGACGCCGTCGCAACGGTCTCGAACGCATCGTCTTCACCGGCGAGACGCCGTTCGAGATGCTGCGCATGCACGCGACCGAGACGGGCTTCAAGCTCGAGTTCACGGCCGACGTCGATCCCGAGACTGCGGGGAACATCGCGAGCTACGCGATGTCCTCGTACACCTACGAGTACCACGCCGAGTACGGCGCGCCGGAGTCGGACACGCAGCAACTCGTGATCAGCTCGGCAGAGGTGACCGGACCGCGCGAAGTCGTGCTGACCGTCGAAGGCCTGCGCGAGAACTACGTGCACGAACTGCACGCGGACGGCGTGCGCGATGCGCAGGGCGGCGAGTTGTTGCACGCCGAGGCGTACTACACGCTGATCCACCAGCCTGGTCAGGAACACGTCAGCCTCGAGAAGCAGCCGCGCGTGCTGTTCTTGACGCACTCTGCCGGATACGTGCACGAGGTCGTCAAGCGCCCTGACGCCGACACCTTGTCGATCGCCGAGTTGGCGCTGGTCGAGGCCGCGAAGCGTCGCTTCGACGTCGTCGCCACGCAGGACTGCAATGAGCTCGCGCCTGAAAAACTCGCGAGTTACGACGCCGTCGTCTTCTACACCACCGGCGAACTGCCCGTGCCTGACGAGTGGCGCGCGAACCTGATCGACTGGGTGCGCGAAGGCGGCGCGTTCATCGGCGTGCACAGCGCGACGGACACCTGGTACGAATCGTCGACCTTCCACGCGCTGGTCGGCGGCACCTTCGACGGACATCCGTGGCACCAGACCGTGCAAGTCGACGTGGTCGGCGGTGATCACCCGGCGACGAGACACTTGGACGACAAGTTCACCATCGCGGACGAGATCTATCAGTTCCGCGACCACCACGCGCACCCGGACCGCCCGCTGCTCGCGCTCGACATGACCAGCGTCGATGCGTCTCTGTCCGCGCGACCCGGCTCGCCTCACCACCTCGCGTGGTGCAAGGAATGGGGATCCGGTCGCGTGTTCTACACGGCGCTCGGTCACCGACCCGACGTGTGGAAGGACGAGCGTTTCTTGAAGCACCTGCTCGGCGGCATCGACTGGACGATCTCGGGCGAAGACTACCTGGCGCCGGCTCCGCTGGACGCGGTGCAGCTGTTCGACGGCACCGACGTGTCGGCGTGGCAACACCGCGATGGCTCGGAACCGCAGTGGACGAACGACGGCGTCGCGCTGGAAGTCGCCGGCGGCGGCGGCGACTTGCTGACGCGCGAAGAGTTCGGCGACTGCTTGATGCACGTCGAGTTCCGCCCCCCGCCGACCGGTTCGGAAGGACAAGACCGCGGCAACAGCGGCGTCTACATCCAAGGTCGCTACGAGGTGCAAGTGCTCGACTCGCACGGCGACGGTCCGTCACTGAACGGCTGCGGCGCGATCTACAACATCAAGGCACCCGACTACGAAGTCACGCGCCCCGCCGGCAACTGGCAGACGTATGACATCCTGTTCCGCGCGCCGCGCTTCGGCGAAGACGGTGCGAAGACCGAGGACGCGCGCGTCACGATCTGGCAGAACGGCATCATGATCCACCGCGACGTCGAGCTCCCGAAGACGACGGCCGGCGGAGTGAGCGGCGACGAGGCCGCGGTCGGCCCGCTGCTCCTGCAGGACCACGGCAACCCGGTGCGTTACCGCAACATCTGGATCTTACCGCTCTAGCGCCGTGAGGTACCGAGCCGGGGCCAGCTCCTCACAACTCGCGCGTCGTCGGCAACAACCGACGGCGCGCGAGTTGTGAGGAGCTGGCCCCGGCTCGGTACCTTGCGTCTCGGCGAGTTGTTCCGGCGTGACGGTGCCGACTTCGGACGACTCGTCCGTGTGCTCCGCGCCGAACTCGGCGTAGACCGAGATGGTCGAGACGAAGACGTAGTGCTGCACGCGATCCTTGAGCAGTTCCGCCGTCTGCCGCACGTGATCCGGAACGTAGCCGGAGGTGTCGACGACGATGTCCCACTCGCCCGTCTCGAGCGACGCGAGGTCACCCGTGTCGCGATCGCCGACGAGGCGCTCGAGCTCCGGGAACAGCTCGGGGTTCGACTTGCCGCGATTGAAGAGCGTGACCTCGTAGCCCATCTCGAGCGCCGCCTTGACGATCGCCGGGCCGAGGAAGCGCGTGCCGCCGAGCACCAGCAGGCGCTTGCCGGAACCGCCGCCTTCGGCTTGGAGCGCGAGCGGGTCGGCGATGCTGCGCGTGAAGGGCAAGCAGAGCCCGGCGGAGAGGACGTGGCGACGGTTGGGTCGGGGGGTCATGGCGTGGTCTCGTCGGTGGCTGCGATGCGCGACTCGACACGCATTCAAGCGCAGCGTTGCGTGGGAGAGCAACCAAGCTTTCGGAGGCCGCGTTGGAGTTGCGTGAAACGCGCCTCTTGCGCGCGCATCACGGCTCCGTCCTCAGCTGATCGATGACCAAGCAACCGGGACTCAACCCGTCGTGTAGGCGTTCGTCGCGCCTTCGAGCTCTTGCTTCGCAATCTCCTGAACCTTGCCCAGCAGGTCGGCGTCGGCCGTGTCCGCGAAGACGTAGAACTTCCAGAGGTTGCGGTAGCTGCGCTCGAGATCAGCGAGGCGCGGCACTTCATCCGAGAACTCGGAGAGCGAATGCACACCGTCGCGACCGGGCCAGCGCACGTGCGTGCGCGCTTCTTTCAGCTGCATACGCTTGGCCGGACAGTAGACCGTGATGCGCAGCTCGCGTCCCGTCGCGAAGCGCACCAGGTCGTGGATGCGTTCTTCGACTTCGGCGCGTTGAGCCGCACCACCCGACGCGAAGAAGCGCGTGACGAGGCTCTCCTGCACGTCTTCGTTCTCGTAGCGCGGGAAGACACAAGCGCGCTTCCACAAGCGGCGCGAGCGCAGTGCATCGAGGATCTCGGCGACGTTTGCACGCGCGACCGCGTCCGCTTTCTCGATCCGCCGATCGAGCAAGTCCAGGACGGACGCGTCGGTCTGGTCGTAGAAGTCGGACTCTTCGACTACGCCCGCCTTCAGCGCGAGCTGTACCGCGCGAGCCAACATCGCGCCGGCCGCCACTTTCGCGTGGTGGTAGTAGACGCGTTCGGAGAAGTAGTAGCGCGCTTCGAGCATGCGCACGATCTCCGACAGGATGTCTTCGCGCAGCAGGTCGTGCTTGGTCAGGTCGATGAACAAGTTCCCGGTCTGGCGATCCACCTTGAAGTAGCTCGTCACGCGCGGGTCGACCATCAGCTTCAAGCCGGTGAAGTAAGCGTCACGCGCCAGGTAGTCGAGGATGTCCGCAGCAACCGTTCCGCCGACGATCTGCGACCAGTACGCCGGAACAGCGGTGTCGGTGGGTTTCGGCGCGAGGATCGAGAGCACGCTCGAAGCGACTCCGAGCTTCGCGAGCACCTTGCCGACTTCCGTCGTCCCTCCGAGCATGCGCTCGAAGCGGTAGCGCGAGTCATGCCGCTCGAAGATGCCGTCCTGGTCCTCGATGTTGTGACCGAACGGAATGTGGGTGATGTCGTGCACCAGCGCTGCGATGCGGATCACGCGCGCTTCTTCCTCACTGACGCCGATCAAGCCGGCCGGGTTCAGCTCGAAGGACAAGTTGACCGCGTCGATGATCGACTGCGTGACGTGCAGCGAACCGATCGAGTGATCGAAGCGCGTGTGCAGCGCGCCGGGATAGACGAGGTGCGCCGTCCCGAGCTGCTTCACGCCGCGCAGGCGTTGCATCTCGCGGGTGTCGAGGATGGTGAGTTCCTCGTGGGTGAGATAGACGTCCCCGTGAACGGGGTCGCGCATCACGCTGTACTTCTTGCGTCCGGCCAAGTCGATTCCTCTTCGGGTGACTCGCCAGTCTATCCGCGGACGCCGACGAGTGAGCACCGAGCCTCGCCCGTCCTGCCGGATCCCGTTACTCTCTGCCACGTGAGCGCGACGACCCTCGAAATCTTGTGCCTCGAACCGTGGATGGGCGGATCGCACGCCGCCTTCCTCGAGAGCTGGACGGCTCGTTCCGCGCATCGGGTCGAGGCTCTCGGCCTCGCGCCGCGCCACTGGCGCTGGCGCATGCGGTCCGCTCCGTGGGAGTTCGCACGGCGCCTGCTGCGCGAAGAGCGCGCGCGGCCCGACGTCTTGTTCGTCTCCGACTACGTCGACTTGCCCGCCTTGCTCGGGATGCTGCCGGCGAGCTGGGCCGGCGTTCCGACCATCGCGTACTTCCACGAGAACCAGCTGACCTATCCCGAAGCCGAAGGCACCGTGCGCGACGGACACCTCGGCTGGACGAACCTGGTGACGTGCTTGCGCGCGGATGCTCTGGTCTTCAACTCCGAGTTCCATGCGAGCGAGTTCCGCACGGCCGGCGAGGACTTCCTCGCCTCGCTGCCGCGCCCGAGCCCGCGCGCCGACTTCAAAGCCGCGCTGGATCGCGCCGTCGTGATTCCGCCGGGCATCGACTGGGAATCGATCCCGCTCGGCGCGGGTGGCAGCGGGCCGCTCCGCGTGCTCTTCCCGCACCGCTGGGAACACGACAAAGAGCCGCTGCGCTTCTTGCGCGCGATTCGCGAAGCAACCGGGAACGGCGTAGCGCTCGAGCTAGTCTTGCTCGGCGAACGCGGCGGTCGACTGCCCGATGGTCTGGACGAAGAACTCAACGCGCTCGCGCCCTCGATCGCGCACAACGGCTACGCCGACTCGCGCGACGACTACTTGGCGTTGATCGGCACCTGCGACTTGGTGGTCTCGACCGCGAGCCACGAGTTCTACGGCATCGCCGTCGCCGAAGCGCTCGCCGCCGGCTGCGCGCCGCTGCTGCCCGCGCGGCTCGCTTACCCCGAAGTGCTGCCGGGGCCTTGGCACGCGGCCGGACTCTACGCGAAAGGTGAGCTCGCAAGTCGCCTGCACTGCCGCGCCGCCGATCCCGCGCCTCTGCGCCGCGCAAGCGCCCGCCAAGCCCTGCGCGACGCCATGCGATCACAAGACCGCGCACCTGTCGTCGCACGCTTGGATCAGCTGGCCGAAGACAGAAGCGCCGCCGCTCGCAGCGAATGACGAGAGGAGTAGGCTATGGGCTATGCGCTCCATCCTCCTGCTGCTGCTCGGCAGCCTGCTCTCCCCCGCACTCTCCCAGTCGCCGCCCCCTCGGGATCGCCCCACCCCACCGCGCGTGCGTTTGCGCATGTTGAGTGAACTCGACGCAGTGCAGGGCGGCGAAGAGTTCCTCGTCGGACTCAGCTACAAGATCTTGCCGCACTGGCACATCTACTGGAAGAACCCCGGCGACAGCGGACTCGCGACCCAAGCCAACCTGCAAGCTCCGCCCGGCTTCGAGGTCGGCCCGCTGTTATTCCCCGGTCCCGAACGCATCCGCCTTCCAGGCGACTTGATCAGCTTCGCCTACGAGGACGAAGTCGTGCTTTTCTGGCGCGTGACCGCGCCCGAAGAACTTGGTGAAGCGCGGAGCTTCGAGTTCGAGGCGAGCTCGGAGTGGCTCGTCTGCAAGGAAGAGTGCGAGCGCGGCGAAGGCGACGCGCGGCTCGAGCTGCGACGCGCTGCCGATGACGAAGCCGTGGCGCGCGACACCGAGCGCTTCGGCGCGTCATACGACCGGTTGCCGCAACCGCTCGCCGCGCTCGAGACCATCGCGGTCAGCTGGGAAGGCTCAAGAGACAAGCCGGTCCTGATCCTCGACCTCGCCGAGCACGCCAAGCTGACCATGTTCCCCGAGGTCGAGTCGGGCCTGGAGTGGGACCGGACGACGCTCGAAAGCGGGGACCAGCGCGTGATCATGCGCCGGTGGTACAGTCTCCGTCCGAGCGAGAAGCACCCGCTGCCGCGCGTTCGCGGGCTGCTCGCCGTCGAACGAGACGATCGAACCGCATTCTACGAACTGGATCTCACGCGGCCGCGCGCCGCCGAGAAGGAGACACGATGAAGATGACACGAATTCGCACGACTGCACTGGCCGCCATGCTCGGCAGCTGCCTCATCGCCTGCAACTCGGACGGCAACAGCGAGAACATCGCAGGCGTGCAGCTCGACGACACGACCAGCGCGTTCGAGATCGGCGATGCCACGCCGCCGTCGCTCGCGGAAGTCGGTGCGCCGGCGCCGAACTTCTCGCTGCGTGACCTCGAAGGCAACCGACACAAGCTGTCGGACCACAAGGGCAAGATCGTCGTGCTCGAGTGGTACAACCCGAAGTGCCCCTTCGTCGTCTACGCGCACGGTGAAGGTGGGCCGCTCGACACGCTGGGCGATCGCTGGACCGCCGAAGGCGTCGTCTGGTACGCGATCAACTCGGGTGCGCCCGGCAAGCAAGGCGCGGGTGTCGACCTGAACCTCGAGATGAAGCAAGAGCACGGCTTCAACTACCCCCTGCTGCTCGACGAGACCGGCGAAACCGGCCGCAAGTATCAGGCGAAGACCACGCCGCACATGTACGTGATCGACACCGAAGGCACGCTGGTTTACGCCGGCGGCCTCGACAACGCGGGCTTCGGCAAGGTCGCCGACGGCGGCGAAATGATGCCCTACGTCGAACAAGTGCTCGACGACTTGGTCGCTGGTCGCCCGGCCCGCGTTCAAACTTCCAAACCCTACGGTTGCAGCGTCAAGTACGCCAAGTGACAGATCAGAGGATGAACATGAAGAACCACATCACACGCTGGAGCCTCGCGCTCCTGATTACGACCTTCGCCGCGCTCTCGTTCGACGTTGCGGCACAAGCCGCGCAGGACACGGGCAAAGAGAAGGCCGAGACACCCGCGGAGCTCTCGGAAGCGAACACCGATGCGGCCGTGATCGCCGTGCAACTCCCCTTCTACCCGCTGAACACCTGCGTGATCAGCGACGAAGAACTCGGCGACGACGTCGTCGACACGGTGATCGACGGCAACCTCTACCGCACGTGCTGCAAGCGCTGTGCGGCCAAGATCGTCGCCGACCCGTCCGCCGCCCGCGCCAAAATCGAGCGCGCCGTCGTCGCGGCACAGAAACCGCTCTGGCCGCTCGCCGCTTGCCCGATCTCCAGTGAAGCCTACGGCGGCGACATGGGCGAGCCGGTCGACTTCGTGCACGGCATGCGTTACGCCAAGCTCTGCTGCAAGGGCTGCAAGCGCGGTGTCGCGAAGAACCCGGACCGCGTGTTCGGTGCCGTCGACAAGGCTTGGATCGCCGAACAGACGAAGACCTACCCGCTCGAGACTTGCCCGATCAGCGGCGAGAAACTCGGCTCGATGGGCGATCCGGTCGACAAGCTGTACGGAACGACGCTCGTGCGTCTGTGCTGCAAGGGCTGCAACAAGGCGTTCGACAAGAACCCCGCGAAGTACGCCAAGCAGGTCAAGGACGCGCGCATCGACCGCCGTCGCGGTAAGGAAGCGAAGGAAGCGGGCGCTCCGAAGAAGGAGTAGTACGCAAGCTGTCGGACATGCAGAGACCCCCGCGCGGCGATCGCCGCGCGGGGGTCTCTGCGTTCGAGTCTCTGGCGTTCAGGCGCTGGTCGCAGCGGCTCGCAGTTCGCTGGTCACCATCTCGCCGACCTCGGTCGTGCCGTGCACGCCGGTGCCGACACCCTTGAGGCGCTGGTCCTTGAACAGGTCACGCACGGCTTGCTCGATGGCTTCGCCGGCCTGCTTCTCGCCGAGGTAGTTCAGCATCATCGAACCCGCGAGGATCGCGGCGACGGGCGACGCGACGTTCTTGCCGGCGTGCTTCGGCGCCGAGCCGTGGATCGGTTCAAACAGCGAGACCTTGCCCGGGTGGATGTTGCCGGACGCCGCGATCCCCATGCCGCCCTGCACGATCGCCCCGAGGTCGGTGATGATGTCACCGAAGAGGTTAGGCGTGACGGCGACGTCGAACCACTCGGGGTTCTTGACCATCCACATGCAAGCGGCGTCGATGTAGGCGTGCTCCGTCTTGATGTCGGGGTAGTCCTTGGCAACGATCGCGAAGACGCGCGTCCAGATATCCTGGGCGCGAACGGCGTTGGCCTTGTCGATCAAGGTCACGGTCTTGCGCTTTCCTCGCTCGCGAGCGAGGTCGAAGGCGTAGCGAATCGCACGCTCGACGCCATGACGCGTGTAGACCATGGTCTGCGTCGCGACCTCCAAGTCCTGCCCCTTGTGCGCGAAACCGTGCATGCCGGCGTAGGCATCCTCGGTGTTCTCGCGCACGATGATCATGTCGACGTCTTCGGGGCCTTTGCCCTTTAGCGGGCAGAGCCGCTCGTCGTACAGCTGGATCGGACGCAGGTTGATGTAGAGGTCGAGGTCGAAGCGGCACTTCGCAATGATGCCGTACTCGATCAGACCGACGGGCAAGCGCGGGTCGCCGATGGCGCCCAGAAAGATCGCCTGCTGTCCCTTGACCTCTTCGAAGGCCGTGTCGGGGAAGATCTCTTCGGTCTTCAGGTAGTGCTCGCTGCCGAAGGGGTACTCGGTCTTCTTCAGCTTGAAGCCGTAGACCTCGGCCGCCGCGTCGACGACCTTCATCGCCTGCTTGGTCACTTCCGGCCCGATGCCGTCGCCGCCGATCACTGCAATGTCGTATTCAGCCATGTCTCTAGCGTTCCTCTTCTATGCGTGCGTCGGCACGCGGAACATGCCGGGCCGGTAACTGGTGATGCGCCCTTCGACGGCGCTGGCCGCCACGGAGAGCGGGGAAGCGAGGTAGAGCTTTCCGGGACCACTGCGGCCCTGGAAGTTGCGATTGATCGCGCTCACCGTCACTTGTTCGGTCGTCTCGGAGACACCCGGGCCGCAGCCGATGCACGCGCCGCAGCCGGGATCGATGACGCGCACGCCGGCACGCTCGAAGACCTCGAGGTAACCCTTGTTGCGCGCGTACTCCTGCACGGTCATCGACCCGTACTGGATGTACATCGCGACGCCGTCCGCGATCTTGCGGCCGCTCTCGAGCGCCTCGGAGAGCACCTGGGCGTACATGTCCAGGTCACCTTCCTTGCCCGCGGTACACGAGCCACCGTAGGCGATGTCGATCGCGATCTCGCCGAGCTCGGCGATGTTCTTGCCGTAGGTCGGGTCACCGGGCGTCGCTGCCATCGGTTGGATCTCATCCAAGTCGATGCAATGCACACCGCCGGTGTACTCGGCACCTTGATCGGGCGTCACGAAGCTCGCGACGACTTGTTCCACCGTCACGCCTTCGCGACGTGCAGCGATCCAATCGGCAAGTTGGTCGTCGCCTTCGCAGATGCCCGACTTCGCCGAGCATTCGGTCGCCATATTGGTCAAGGTCGCGCGTTCGTCGACCGAGATGTTCGCGAGGCCGGGGCCGCCGAACTCCATCACGCGATCGAGCGTGTCTTCGCGGACCGCGAAGGTCGCGAGGATGTGCAGGATCAAGTCCTTCGCCGTGACGCCCTCGGGCAACGCGCCGTGCAGCTCGAATCGAATCGACTCGGGCACGCGCACGTTCGTGAAGCCGGCGTGGATCAAGCCCGCATACTCGGTGGCGCCGACGCCCCAGGTGAGCGCGTTCGAACCGCCGCCCATGCAGGTGTGCGAGTCCGTCGCCTGGATGAAGTCACCGGGGTCGATGAACTCTTCTCGTGCGACTTGGTGGCAGATCCCCGGCGAGATACCGTCCTTGGCCGAGTAGTCGCGAACGCCGGTGTGGCGTTGAAACTCGTTCTGCAGGTCGCGCAGCGTCTGGATCTTGTCGACGAAGGGCATCATCTTCTTCACGCCGGTGGCGTAGAGCAGGTGATCTTCGAAGACGCCGAATTTCGAGGGGTTCGGCAGCGTGTATTCCGCGCCGTACTCGTTCTGCAGGAAGTAATGCACCTGCGCGGTCGTGAACTCGTGGCTGTATCCGCCATCGACTCTCACCAAGCATGAGTCGCCCGGCTTCACGCACGCGCCGGCCGGCGCGCCGACGAGGTGTGAGGCGATGATCTTCTCGGCCATCGTCATCGCGCGCTTCGGCGTGCTCGGCGCATCCACCTCGGCGTCACCCGCGGCAACCGCCTTCGCGAACGGGAACAGGCCGCCCGCTTCGAGCGTCGCCTTCGCAACCGGATCGAAGCGACCGCTGAACTCTTCGAGCGCGATCGATTCGCCAGCCTGCAAGCGCGCGAGTTGGGCGTGGTCGCCCATCAGCTGGCCGAGGTTCAGGTTGTTGCGCTCGTGGATCGGCGCGAACGAGCCGGCGATGATCAGGTTGATGCCTGACCACTTCTCGCACTGCGGCGCGGTCTCGCGACTGGAACCGGTGCCCTTGCGCTGACCGGACACGATCACCTCGAAGTTGCCGTCCATCAGCGCGCGCGTGCCGAACACGCGTTCGCCGTCCGCGTCGAGCAGACCGGCGTAGGCGTCCAGCGCGATGTCTTCCGGCTTGTGACGGAAGCACACCCACGCGGGCGTCATGGTGTCGGTGTTGATGTCGTCGAGCAGGTCCTTGGGATCGAGGTCCTCCATGCGGAGGTCCAGCTTCCCTGCGAGCTGCTGCTTGATCAGCTCGAGGTCCTTGGTCAAGAACAGCACGCGCTTCCCGGGGGTCAACGCGACCTCTCGGACCCCGCCGGGCCCGGTCTGAATCAGGGGGTTTGCCACGTCGACCTCTAGGCTTGCGGGTTCTCGATCAGCATCGCGATACCTTGTCCGCCGCCGATGCACGCCGAGCCGACGCCGTAGCGCTTGCCGCTACGGCGCAGCTGGTACATCAGAGTCAGGATCAAGCGCGTGCCGGTTGCGCCGAGCGGATGGCCGAGCGAGATCGCTCCGCCGTTCACGTTGCACTTGTCGCGATCCAGACCGAGGTCCTTCTCGCAACCGAGGTACTGCGCGGAGAAGGCTTCGTTAATCTCGAAGTAGTCGACGTCACCGATCGCGACGCCGGCGCGCTCGAGGCAGCCGCGGATCGCAGGGACCGGACCGATGCCCATCTCGGTGGGATCGACGCCGACATAGGCCCAGCTCTTGATGCGGGCCATCACGTCGAGCGAGTCGGCTTTCGCGCGGTCGGCCGTCGTCACGACGAGCGCTGCGGCGCCGTCGACGATGCCCGAGGCGTTGCCGGCGGTGACCGTGCCGTCCTTGCCGAAGGCGGCGCGCAGCTTGGCGAGGCCTTCGATGGTCGTCTCGGGACGAATGTGATCATCGGTGTCGATCACCGTCTCGCCGCGGCGACCGGTGATGACGAACGGGTCGATCTCTTCCGCGAAGCGACCTTCCGCGACAGCGGCGGCGCCGAGCTGGTGCGAGCGCAGCGCGTAGGCGTCTTGTTCTTCACGCGAGATGCCGCGGGTCTTGGCGACCTTCTCCGCGGTCTGCGCCATGAAGAGGTCCGCGAGCGGATCCTTCAGTGAGCCGAAGAGCGTGTCTTGCAGCTGCGGCTGCACGCCGAACTTGAAGCCCGTGCGTCCGCCGTAGAGCGCGTAGGGAGCCTGCGACATGTTCTCCATGCCGCCGGCGAGCACCGTCGTCGCTTCGTCGAGCTGAATCATCTGCGCGGCGTTGACGATCGACTGGATGCCGGAGCCGCACAAGCGGTTCACGGTCAACGCGCCGGCCGACTGTGGAGCACCGGCCTTGAGGCCGACGTGTCGCGCGCCGTAGATCGCGTCCATCGAGGTCTGCAGAGCATTGCCGATCACGACGTGCTCGATCGATTCGGGGTCGACCTTCGCGCGTGCGATGGCGGCCTTGCCCGCGTGCGCGGCCAAGTCGATGGCGGTGATGTCCGCCAGCTTGCCGTAGCCGGGAGTTCCGGAGTACTCGCACATGGGCGTGCGCGCTCCTCCGACGATGACGATTTCTTTGCTCATACGGGTTGCCTCTATCTGTGAGCGAGCCGGCGGCTCGCCAATGTGCGGTGGCCGAGATCCAGAGCAGCTCTCGGCGAGTTCGATCACGCCGCGGCGCGATCCGACGCGCTTGCGGTCACTTGCCCGTGAAGTTGGGCTTGCGCTTCTCCAGGAAGGCCGTCATGCCTTCGCGCATGTCCTCGGTCGTCGAGGCGAGTCCGAACATGTCGGACTCCATGACCTCGCCGTCCGCTTGCGACATGTTCATGCCGCGGTTGATCGCTTCCATGCCGAGGCGCAGAGCGACGGGCGCACGAGTAAGCAGCGTCTTGACGAGCTTCAGCGTGCCTTCTTCGAGTTCTTCGGGAACGAAGAGTCGGTTCACAACGCCGACGCGGTGCGCTTCTTCGGCGGTGTACATGTCACCTGTGAGCACCCACTCGCGCGCGACGCCGGGACCGGCGACGCGAACCAAGCGCTGCGTTCCGCCATAGCCGGGGATGATGCCCAAGCTGACTTCCGGCAGACCGACGCGCGCCGTAGTCGACGCGGTGCGCAGCGTGCAAGCCAGCGCGAGTTCCATGCCGCCGCCGAGCGCGAAGCCGTTGATCATCGCGATCGTCGGCTTGCCCATGCGCTCGAGCTTGGTGAAGACCTGCTGACCGAAGAACGCGACGTCCTTCGCCCCCATGGCCTCCATCTTCGCGAGCTCGTTGATGTCGGCGCCGGCGATGAACGCCTTGTCGCCGGAGCCCGTGATCACGACGACGCGGACGCTCTTGTCAGCCGCCAAGGCGTCGAAGGCGTGCGCCATCTCCGTCAGCGTCTGGTTGTTCAGCGCGTTCATCACCTTCGGACGGTTGACGACGACTTTGCCGACGCCGCCTTCCGTGGTGACCAGGATGTTCTCGTAGCTCATGGTGCGTTCCTGAGGCGGCGCTACTTGGCGCGGATGATCTCGATCGACTCGATCGTGACGGGTTCGACGGGGCTGGAACCTTCACCGCCACGACGGCAAGGCGCGTTGGCGATCGCGTCGAGCGCTTCATCGCCCTCGATCATCTTGCCGTAGGCCGTGTATTGCTTGTCGAGGAAGCCGGCGTCGCCGTGGCACAGGAAGAACTGCGAACCAGCGGAGTTCGGATCCTGCGAACGAGCCGCCGACACGATGCCGCGCTCGTGGTGGATGTCGTTGAACTCTTGATCGACCTTGTAACCCGGGCCGCCCATGCCGGTGCCGTCGGGGCAACCGCCTTGGATCATGAAGCCGGGGATCACGCGGTGGAAGATCGTGCCGTCGTAGAAGCCCTTGGCGGCGAGCGTCAGGAAGTTCTCGACGTGGCGCGGCGCCGTGTCGGGATAGAACTGAAGCTTGATGTCGCCGGCGGTGGTCTTGAGGACCGCGGTCACGGTGGTGTCGAGGGTGGCCATCTTGGTTGTCTTGGTCTCGGTATGTCTTGTTCGGGGGAGCGTGCGGCTAGTTGCCGTCGGCCTTCTTCGCGGCGGGCGCATTCACGACCACGGCGCGGAGCAGGAGCTGAGGTTCAACAGGCTGGGAGGGTTCACCGCTGGGGCTGCGTTCGACATCGGTCGTCGCGATCTTGTCGAGCACATCGAGGCCCTTGACCAGCTCACCGAAGGCCGAGTACTTGCCGTCGAGTCCCGGCGCGGTGCCATGCACCACGAAGAACTGACTGGTCGCGGAGTTGATGTCGTTGCCGAGGCGAGCCGCCGACAGCACACCTTTCACGTGACGCTTCTGACTGAACTCCGCCTTCAAGTGACGCGGGCCGGAACCCGTGCCGGTTCCGAGCGGGCAGCCGCTCTGGATCATGAAGCCGCGCATCACGCGGTGGAACTTCAGTCCGTCGTAGAACTTGGTGTACGAGAGGTCGAGGAAGTTGCGCACGTGGTTCGGCGCGATGTCGGGCCAGAATTCCGCAACCATGGCGCCCTGGTTGGTGACCAGTACCACCCAGTAGTCATCGAGCTGCTCGAGGGGCATCTCCATGAAGTTGAGTTCCGCCGGAGCCGGGTTCAGAACCTCGACCTTGGTCGCCGCGGCTTCCAGGTACTCCTTGGCGTAGGCGAGATCGAAGTTCTCGGTCGCCACCAAGCCCGACGCCGAGATCGCCGGGGCGAGGTCGTACTTCAGTTCCAGCGTCGAGCCCGCAGCGAGCGAAACCACTTCCGTTCCGGTGCGCTCCCCGAGCGGCTTGCCGTTCACGGTGAACGCCGACGGCGTCAGCATCCAACCGGCGACGGGCGCGCCGTCCGCCGGTGCCGTCACCGTGACGCTGATCTCGAAGGGCACGCCGTCGATGTACAGATCGGGCGCGGTCCACTCGACCGTCGGTTCACCGGCGAGCGCCGGCAACAGGCAGAGCAATGCGGCTGTGCAGATCATGACTTCTTGTCGCCGTCCCACTTGTAGAAGCCTTCGCCGGTCTTGCGTCCCAGCTTGCCTTCAGCGACGAGACGCTCGAGGATCGCGGGGACCTCGAAGGCGGGCTCGTTCGGGTAGCGCTCTTTCCAGCCCTGCAGGATGAAGAGTGTGGTGTCGAGTCCGACGTAGTCCGTCAGCGTGAGCGGGCCCATCGGGTGACCGCAGCCGAGCTGCATCGCGGTGTCGATGTCTTCCTTGGAAGCATCGCCGCGCTCGAGCATCAGCAGCGCTTGCGTCATGTAGGGAACCAGCAGGCGGTTCACGACGAAGCCGGGCGTGTCCTTGCAGGAGACGGGCGACTTGCCGCACGCCTCACCGAAGGCGCGGGCGGCCGCGAAGACGTTGTCGTCGGTCTTGTCGGTGCGGACGACTTCGACCAGGCGCATCAGTTGCACCGGGTTGAAGAAGTGCAGGCCGACGAAGCGCTCGGGGCGACCCGAAGCGTCGGCCATCTCGCCGATCGGGAACGACGAGGTGTTCGAGGCGAAGACCGTCTCGGGCTTGCAGAGCTTGCCGAGCTCGGCGAACAGCGACTTCTTGATGTCGAGGTTCTCGACGATCGCTTCGATGATCAGGTCGCAGTCGGCGAGGTCCGCCTTGTTCGTGCTGCCCTTGATGCGACCGAGCGTGCCGTCGACGAATTCCTTCGCCTTGGCTTCGTCCAGCTTGCCCTTCTCGACTTGCTTCGAAGCGAGCTTCGCGACGGACTTCTGGATGCGGGCGAGACCCTTGTCCAGGAACGCCTGCTCGGTCTCGAGCGCGATCACTTCGCAGCCGCCTTGGGCCGCGACTTGGACGATGCCGTGGCCCATCAGGCCACAACCGACGACGCCGACTTTCTTGATGTTCATGTCTTGGGTGTCCTCGAGAGGAATCTTGATCGAAGGGGAAACTCGTTCGTGTACGCGCAGCAGCTACAGGCCGCTGCGATGGAAGCCCGCGGCGAGGCCCATGCCTCCGGAGATGCACAAGGTCGCGAGACCGTGTTCACCGCCACGTCGCTTCAGTTCGTGGAGCATCGTCACAGCGATGCGCGCGCCGGTGGCACCGATCGGGTGACCGAGCGCGATCGCGCCGCCGTTCACGTTGACGCGGTCCATCGGCAGCTCGAGCTCGCGATCGCACGCCAGCACTTGGGCGGCGAAGGCTTCGTTCAGCTCGATCAGGTCGTAGTCGCCGGCGGCGAGGCCGTTCAGCTCGGTCAAGCCGCGCACGGCGGGCACCGGACCGATGCCCATGATCTTGGGGTCGACGCCGGACTGCTTCCCCTGGCCGACGTAGGCGAGGGCTTCGAGTCCGAGGTCCTTCGCGCGCGATTCGGTCATCAGCAATAGCGCGGAGGCGCCGTCGGTGATGCCGGATGCATTGCCGGCGCTGACCGTGCCACCCTCCGGATCGGATAGCAGGTTCTTGGCAAAGACAGCCGGCAGCTTGCCGAGCTTCGCGAGCGTCGTGTCGGCGCGGACGTGTTCATCCGTCGCGAAGGTCGTGACCTTGCCCTTGCGGTCCGTCAGCTCGATCGGCGACAGCTCGTCGGCGAAGCGTCCGGCTTCCGTTGCGGCGCCGGCCTTCTGTTGCGAGTGGAGCGCGAACTCGTCTTGCTGATCCCGCGTGATGCCGAGGTCTTGCGCGAGCTTCTCGGCCGTCTCCCCCATCACCATCTCGGCGATCGGGCAGACGAAGCCGTCCTGGTACATCGCGTCGACGACCTTGGCGTGCCCCAAGCGATAGCCTTGGCGCATCTTCGGCAGGAAGAACGGCAGGCCCGACATCGACTCGGTGCCGCCCGCGACGGCGACGTCGGTGCGACCCAGCTGGATCGACTCGGCGGCCATCAAGATCGACTTCAGACCCGAACCGCAGGCCATGTTCATGGTCCAGGCGGGCGTCTCGACCGGGATGCCGGCGCGCACCGAGATCTGGCGCGCGACGTTCGGACCACCGCCGGCCTGACGACCATTGCCGAAGATCAGCTCACCGACCAGCGCGGGATCGATGCCGGCGCGACCGAGCAGATCGGACACGACGGAGGCCCCGAGATCCGCAGCGGAGAGATCGCTGAGAGAACCGAGGTACTTGCCGATCGGCGTGCGCAGGGCGTGCGTGACCACGACCCGCTCGAAGCGGGCGTCGAAGAGCTGCGGCATGAGCGCTCAGGGAGGTGGGCCGGATTAAGGCGGAAAAGGCGGTGTCCGGCCACGGATGCCGAACCCCGAGTCGGGTGCTGGAGAGGTGTGTCTTCCGCGGCGCGGTGCGGGAGCCTCTCAGCGCGACTTCGAGGGCAAAGAGTATAGGGAGAGACCCTCCGGACCGCAAGCTCCGGAGGCCTCGTAGGGGTCCCCCGCAGGCGCGCGCGCCAGCCCCTACGAGGGACGCACAAGTCTTTGCGACAAAAGGGCTTGCGCGCACATCAGAAGAGCTCGTGTCGACGCCCGGCGGCCGGCCGCAGGGCGTCCGAGCGGCCTACTGCCGGAGGATCGTCAGGCCCTGGCTGAAGTTGGAACCGAAGCCGCAGGGCGAGAGGTTCGGGTCGCGGTACCAGTACTGGTCGTGACGCGTGTCGCCGGGCGAGACGTTGCCGAGCGTCGCGATGTCGCCCAGCGTCGCCACCTCGCCGTTGTCGTCGGTGAAGGCGACTTCGACGCGCTCGGTCGGAGTGCCCATGCAGAGGATGCCGTCCTTGAACGGGGTCCCGATCAAGTTGACGCCTTGCACGAGCATGCCGGGCTGGCTCGGACGTGCTTGGGTCGCGGAGAAGACCGTGTCGTTGCCGGCCACCATCAAGCTTCCGGAAAGCGTGATCTACGCACCGTGGCCTTGCGAGTTCTCGCAGCCCTCGCTCGCACTGATGTCCGATTCGTTCGAGCACGGACGCGGCACGGCGGGCGTCAAGGCGTCCGCTTGCCCGTCGCCGACGTCGCTGCACATCGCGGCAGACTGACTCGCGCAGCCGATGAAGACCGAACCGTCGGTGATCCCCGGCAGCGTGTCTCCGACCGTCGCGATGAACCGCCCGTCGTAGACGACCGATGCACCCGTCACGCTGAGATCGCCGACGATGGCCGGCTTGCCGTGATTGTTCAGGTCGACGCCTGCGCCGTAGAGATTCGCCCAGTTCCGGCCGGTGCTCCCGGCGCGTTGACGATCGCACCCGACACCAGGTTCGCCACGCCGTCCAAGCTGAGCGCGCTTTCGACGACGACTCCGGTATCGAGCGACGTCGTCGTGCAGAAGGAGCCGGACTCGCCGAGCGAGACTTGGCTGGAAACCGACGCGTACGTCGCGCCGGGAAATCCTGCCGCCGCGTCCCCTTGGCGATGAGAGTTCGGTTCCGTCGCAGGACGGGACGAACTCGACTCCGGCAGTCGGGTCCGCGTCGACGACGCGACAGCACGCGACCTTCGTCGTCCACGTCGAACTGCAGGAAGCGCTCGATCGTTCCGCCGCCCGGGGCCGCAGCGCCCGGTCACCTTCCAAGCCTATTGCACGCTAGCCCGGAGTATTCATGAACACGTGCTCCAAACACAGCAGATTGGTTCCTGTCGGTGCTTGGAGGGATCTGGCGATGAAGGCGACCCTGAACGGGTCGTCGAAGAAGCCGGATTCCTCAAAGTGCCGTCAGGGGCCGAGAGGCCGGCGAAGCCGGCCGGCTGCGCAGTTTGGGGTGCGTGTTCATGAATACTCCGGGCTAGGCACCCCCGGAGTCATTCCAGCGTGCGTCGGCACGCGTCATGAACGCAGCCACGGCGCGCTCTCGAGGACCCGCCGAGCCGGCCTATCCTCCCGGCAGCAAGGAGCTTGCGTCCGCCGCTCGAGAACCGGACAGCGTGATCATGCGCAGGGCCTCGCCGGGCAGCTCTCAGATCGATGCGGGGCATCTTCGCCGACGTCGCCTAGAATCGGAGCCAGATGGCAGCGACCCCTCAATCCTCAGGCTCGCGTGGCGACGAACGCTTGCGCACCTCCCAGCCCCCGGCGGGCGTTCGGTCGGTGGACCTCAACGCGCGCGACGTGCGCTCCGCTGCCAAGCTGCTCGGCGAAGAATCGCCCACCGTGCGCCAAGCGGTTCGCCGCGCCTTCCGCGCGCACCCTCGGCTCGCCAAGCACTTGCTGGCGAAGCGTTCCCGCGACGAAGACCCCCGCGTCCGTGCGCACGTTCGCGTGCTGCAGCTCAGCTTCGGACGCGAAGAAGTCGTGCGCCGCATGCTGCGCCACTTAGCGCGTCCGAAGATCGACTTGGAACGCGCGCTGTTCCTGCTCGGCCGCTTCGATGATCCGCGACTCGATGCCCGACCGTTTCAACGCGCGCTCGACGGCTTCGCGCGAGAGTTCACCAAGCGCAGCGCCGGCTTGACCGAAGAACTGGATCGCGGACGCGCGCTGGCACGTTACCTCGGCGAAGAAGTCGGCTTCCGCGGTGTGTCCGACGGCCGCTACCCGCCCACCGACGTCTTCGTGCACCGCGCGATCGAGACGCGCCGCGGACTTCCGTTGACGCTGACCGCGATCTACTCCTTCGTCGCGCGACGCGCCGGACTGCGCGTCGGCATCGTGCCGCTGCCCGGGCACATCATGCTGCGGCTCTACGGTCGTCGTCAGAACCTGATCGTCGATCCGTTCCACGGCGGCGAAGCGCGCAGCCAAGCGGCGCTGATGCACTACTTGGCACAGAACGGGCTCGCGTTCCGTTCGATCTGGTTTCGCGACGCGGACGAGCGCGGCTTGCTGCTGCGCCAAGTGCGCAACCTCTCGCACAGCCTCGAGATCCACGAGCGCCGCGGACAAGTTCGCGCGCTGCGCCCCTTGCTCGCCCAAGCTCTGCCGAAGTCGCGCTGAGAGCCCCGCAGAACGTACGCATCGACGAGATGAGCGAACTTCCCGACCAGTGGCCCCCGCACGAACCGCCGCACGATCCCGTGGTCGCGCCGCTGTTTCCCCTGCCGCGCGTGTTCCTGTTCCCAGGCACGCTGGTGCCGCTGCACATCTTCGAACCGCGCTACCGTCAGATGGTCGAGGACCTGCTCGACCGCGACGGCCGCATCGTGATCGGTCCGATCCAAGCCGGCCACGAACCCGAGTCCGGCGGTGAACCGCCGGTCTATCCGATCAGCGGCCTGGGCGAGATCGTCCAGCACAATCGCATGCCCGACGGACGCTTCTTGATCACCGTCGCGGGTCTCGCGCGCGTGCGCATCCAAGAAGTCGGTTCGGATCGGCTCTATCGCCAAGCGCGCTATGAACCCATCCAAGAGGTCGCCGCCGGCGCGGCGGGTGTCGAAGACCTCGCCGACCAACTGCGACGCGCGATCTTGGTGCGCAGCGAATCGTACGTCGACCTACCGTCCGACCTGCCGCCGGGTCCGCTCACCGACGTCCTCATGCAGAGCCTCGAGCTACCGGTCTCACGCGCGCAAGAGGTCTACGCCGAACCGTCGGTCGAACGCCGCGCGCGCATGGTACTCGCGGAACACGACGCGCGTACGGACTGATCGCGACGCAAGTTGAAGATCAGCGGGAGGCGCAGCTCCGTGAAGGGGTTGGCCCAGAGCTTCAGTGTGCCTGTCGCGCGTTGTTCCATGAAGATCAGCTTCCAGTCACGGAAGCGCAGCGCGGTGAGATCGCCGTCGTCCGAGAAGTAGAAGACCTCCTCACGCGGTCCTTCTTCCGCATCACCGAAGAGGTGATCCGAGAAGTCGTATCCGTCGAGGTGCACCTTGTAGCTGCGGCCCCCCATCTCGGTGCCGTCGAGCAAGCGCTGCTTGACGTCGGTGTCACCGGCGACCGCCGCGAAGGTCGGCAGCCAATCCATGTGGTGCATGATCTCGTTCGAGATCTTGCCGGGCTCGATCTTGCCGGGGAAGCGCGCCATCGAAGGCACGCGCCAACCGCCTTCCCAGTTCGTGTTCTTCTCGCCGCGGAAGGGCGTCATCGCCGCATCCGGCCACGAGTTCATGTGCGGGCCGTTGTCCGTCGAGTAGCAGACGAGCGTGTTGTCGGCGATGCCGAGCTCGTCGAGCTTCGCCAGGAACAAGCCGATGTGCACGTCGTGTTCGACCATGCCGTCGGAGTACTCGTTCTGACCCGAGATGCCTCGGAGCTCCGGCTTGACGTGCGTGCGAAAGTGCATGCGCGTGCCGTTCCACCAGCAGAAGAACGGCTTGCCGGCCTTGTGCTGACGCTCGATGAAGTCGAGCGCGGCCGCGGAGGTCTCGTCATCGACGGTCTCCATGCGCTTCTTCGTCAGCGGACCGGTGTCTTCGATGCGACCGTCGGCGAACGACTTGATCACGCCGCGCGGTCCGTACTTCTTGCGGAACTCGGGGTTCTTGGGGTAGTCCGGCAACTCCGGCTCTTCCTCGGCGTTGAGGTGGTAGAGGTTGCCGAAGAACTCGTCGAAGCCGTGGTTCGTCGGCAGGTGTTCGTCGCGGTCGCCGAGGTGGTTCTTGCCGAACTGACCGGTTGCGTAGCCCTGCGCCTTGAGCACCGTCGCGATCGTCGGGTCTTCCTCCTGCATGCCTTCCTTGGCACCGGGAAGACCGACCTTCGAGAGGCCGGTGCGGAACACGCTCTGGCCCATGATGAAGGACGAGCGACCCGCTGTGCAGCTCTGCTCAGCGTAGTAGTCCGTGAACATCACGCCTTCCTTGGCGATGCGATCGATGTTCGGCGTCTGGTACCCCATCACGCCGAAGGAGTAGGCGGAGATGTTGGTCTGACCGATGTCGTCGCCCCAGAGGACGAGGATGGTCGGTTACTTGGTAGAGCCTTCTTGTGCGGAGGCGAGCGACGCTCCGACGAAGAGGGAAACGGCCGCGAAGAGCACGGTCTGCTTGAGGTGGTTGATCATGCGGAACCCCTAGATCGATTCGGTGGGGCGGCGGTTGTACGAGTGGCTCAAGAGGGGTCCAACCACCCCTTCCTCCTTCGCCTCGACTCGCCCCGGCCGATGCCCGCGAAGGCGGGATCTCTGCCGGAAGTCGACCCTGCTGATCAGAGCGTCGCGATCACCGGCGCGTGGTCCGACGGCTTCTCGCCGCCGCGCGCCTCGAGGTCGATCTCGACACCCGTGCAGGCTTCCAGCGCCGGCGGCGACATCAGGAAGTGATCGATGCGCAGGCCGCGGTTGTTCTGGAATCCGCGAGTGCGGAAGTCCCACCAGGTGTAGTGCCCGGCGCCCTCTTCGAACTTGCGGAAGGCGTCGCGCAAGCCGTGCGACATGACCTGCGCCAGCGCGTCGCGTTCCGGCTCCGAACACAGCACCTTGTCGCGCCACGCATCGGCGTCGTACACGTCGCGATCGTCGAAGGTGATGTTGAAGTCACCGGTCAGCACGACCTTCTCGGACATGTCGTAGGTCTCGTCGACCAGTTCGGAGAGCTTCTGCAGCCAGTCCAGCTTGTACGCGTACTTCGCAGACCCGACCGACTCGCCGTTGACGACGTAGAGGTTCAACAGCATCACGTCTTCGATCGTCGCGCCGATCACACGCCGCTGCGCGTCCGGTTCATCGTCCGGGAAGCCGCGGAACACGTTCTCGATCGGACGCTTCGAGAGGATCGCGACGCCGTTGTAGGTCTTCTGGCCGTAGAGCTCGACGTTGTAGCCGAGGTCCTCGATCACCTCGCGCGGGAACTGTTCGTCGACGCACTTGGTCTCTTGCAGGCAGACCACGTCCGGCGAGACACGTTGGAGCCAATCGACGACCCGCGGAAGCCGGGCACGGACGGAGTTCACGTTCCAGGTGGCGATGCGCATCCTGCCGAGTCTAGCAGCCCCCGGCGGGCCAGGCCTCAGCCCGAGCCCGCGGGAGGGGCGGTGCGGACCGCCGCGCAGTCCGGAACGGGCCGAGATCACGCGAGCTTCGAGTCCTTTCCGCAAGCTGCGTGCCATCGCCCGGACCCGATGCGGATAGACTGGTCGGCCGGAAAACGAATATGACGAAACCCAATAGCAGCGACGCCGGACGCCGATCAGGCACCCGCGGACGCTCCAGCTCCCGCCCCGCGAAGAAACCTCGCGCGGCCGTCGAGCCCCTTCATCCCACATCTACTCCCCCCGACGTCGAGGACTTCCGCGACTGGGACTTCACCCCGGAGATCCAAGAGGCGATCGCCGCGATGGGCATCACCAAGCCCACGCCGATCCAAGCCCTCGCGATCCCGCCCGGCCTGAAGCGCAAGGACATCATCGCGCAAGCCGAGACCGGCACCGGCAAGACGCTCGCCTTCGGCGTGCCCATGATGTCACTGATCGATCCGTCGCGCGTCTCGGTGCTGGGCCTCGTGCTCTGCCCGACACGCGAGCTCGCCGAACAAGTCGCCGAGGTGCTCCGCGCGCTCGGCAAACCCCGCGACCTCTCTGTCGCCCTGATCGTCGGCGGCGAGCCCACCGGACCTCAGGTGAAGGCACTCAAGGAAGGTTCGCAAGTCGTCGTCGGCACGCCCGGCCGCGTCCTCGACCTCTACCAGCAAGGCTTCCTGTCGTTCCCGTGGACGGAGTTCGTCGTGCTCGACGAAGCCGACGAGATGCTCGAGATCGGCTTCATCGACGACGTGAAGAAGATCCTCTCGTTCACACCCGACGAGCGTACGACCCTTCTGTTTTCGGCGACCTTCCCGCCAGACCTGCTGCGCCTCGCGCGCGAGTACACGACGGACCCGGCCGAGATCGCCACGGCGTCCGGTGTTGCGACCGTCGACAACATCACGCAGGAATACTGCCTCGTCGACGAACGCGAACGTCCGCTCGCTCTGATCCGCATGATCGAACAGAGCAAGAAGGAGGACGTCTTCCTCGTGTTCTGCGAGCGACGCACCGACGTCGAGCGCTTGATGCGTCGCATGGAACGCGAACACTTCAGCGTCAAGGCGCTGCACGGAGGCTACGACCAACCGTCGCGCTTCCGCGTGATGTCCGCCTTCCGCACTGGCGAAGTGAAGTGCCTCGTCGCTACCGACGTCGCGTCGCGCGGCTTGGACGTCAAGCACGTCACCCACGTCGTGAACTACGGCCCGCCGCGCAGCATCACGCAGTACACGCACCGCATCGGCCGCACCGGCCGCGCGGGTCGCGACGGTCACGCGATCACGATCGTCTCGGGCGACGAAGGCATGCGCAAGTGGCGCTTCGTCCAACGCGAAGCGACGTGGGAGATTCCGGAAGTCCCGTCACCCGGCCGCTACGCGCAACGCCGCGAAGAACGCCCGCGTCGTGAAGCTGAGGGTCGTGACCGCGGTGGTCGTGAAGAACGCCCCCGCCGCGAGGCCGGAGGTCGCGAACGCGGTGGTCGCGAAGAACGTCCCCGTCGCGAGGCTGAAGGTCGTGACCGCAAGCCGCGTGAAGAGCAGCCCCGTCGCGAACGTGAAGAACGCCCCCGCCGTGAACGCGAAGAGCGTCCGAAGCGTGAGGCCTCGAACGCGCGCGCAGCCAAGGCGGACGATTCCTTCGGCTCCTTCGGCGCAGCAGTCCACGACTCCGCGCCCCAGGCCGACCCGAAGCCCGAGCGCAAGAAGGAGCGCAAAGCCCCTTCCGAGCCGAAGCCCGAGCGTCGAGAGAAGCCGCAGCGCGACAACTCCACTCCCCCGCCGGCCGATGGTGGCTTCGGCGCGGGCATCTAACGACTCCCCGAGACGACCCGACTTCCAGCTATGGGCGGCCTGAATCCCTACATCGAGCAAGCGGAGACCAAGCTCCCCGAGCGCAAGTACAAGATCACCTTCCTGCCGATGCAGGAGACGGTCGAAGTCGACCCCGCGTCGCTTCCGTACACGCGCGAAGGGCTGCCTGGTTCGATCCTCGAGATCGCTGAAGGTCACGGCATCGACATCGACCACGCCTGCGGAGGCGTGGTCGCCTGCTCGACTTGTCACGTGATCGTGCGCCAAGGTCTGGCGAGTTGTCCCGAAGCCACCGAGGCCGAAGAGGACATGCTCGACAACGCGCCGGGTGTCTGCCCGGATTCGCGCCTCTCGTGCCAAGCCGTTCCAAACGGGTCTTGCGACGTCGTCGTCGAGATCCCCGACTGGAACCGCAACATGGTCAAGGAAGGGCACCACTAGCCGCTTGCGGCTAACGCCCGCCCGCACCGCTCCTCAGTCGACCGACCCGCTTCACTCAGAAGGCTCTGCGCACGGAACGATGGAAGCTCGCCTCGCCAACCCCCGCGGATTCTGCGCCGGCGTCGACCGCGCGATCGAGATCGTCGAACGCGCGCTCGAGCTCTACGGTGCTCCGGTCTACGTGCTGCACGAGATCGTGCACAACCGACACGTGCTCGAAGACCTGCGCTCGCGCGGCGTCGAGTTCGTCAAATCGCTCGACGAGATCCCCTCGGGCGCCGTCACGATCTTCTCCGCGCACGGCGTGTCCGACGCGGTCGAAGCGGAAGGTGCGCGCCGCGGCCTCAAAGTCATCGACGCGGCCTGTCCGCTCGTCACCAAGGTCCACCAACAAGCCCAGCGCTTCCACACCGCCGGTTCCGAGCTGATCTTGATCGGCCACCCCGGTCACCCCGAGGTCGAAGGCACGCAGGGTCGCGTCGACGGTCCCGTGCACGTGCTCTCGACCGTCGAGGAAGTCGCCGCGCTGGTCGTCGAGAACCCCGACCACCTCGCCTACGTCACGCAGACGACGCTCTCGATCGACGACACGCGCGAAGTGATCGATGCGCTGATCGCGCGCTTCCCGCGCATCGTCGGCCCCGACCTCAAGGACATCTGCTACGCGACGCAGAACCGCCAGAACGCCGTGCGCAGCCTCGTCTCCGACGTCGACCTGCTGATCGTCGTCGGCTCGCAAAACAGCTCCAACTCGAATCGCCTGCGCGAGCTCGGCGAACGCGCCGGCGTCGACTCTTACCTCGTCGACGACCCCGCGCAGATCCAAGAATCGTGGCTCCGAGGCAAGACCGCCGTCGGCGTCACCGCCGGCGCGAGCGCCCCCGAGATCCTCGTCGAACGCATCCTCGCGCGCCTCGCGCAGTCGGGCGTCGACACCGTGCGCGAAGTCGAAGGGGAACGCGAGACGATCACCTTCAAGATGCCGCCTGAGTTGCTCGAAGACGCGCAGTAGGTCGCTCGGCCGGCTCAGCACTTCGTCGCCGCATGCCGATTCGCGGCCCGCTGCCTCTGCGATCAGGCCAACAGGGACCCCGGCTGAGACAACGCGGAGAGCGGAACCGCCTCCACACGATCCGCGATCGCGTATCGCTTGCTGCCGGGGTAGATGACGGCAACGCGCTCGAGTCCCAAATCCACGAGCGCCGTCCGAATGGAAGGCGTCATGCGCGGCGCATCGGCGCGCTTGCACTCGACGCCGAACAGGCGATCACCACGTTTGAGTACGAGATCGACTTCGGCCTCTTGATGAGTCGCCCAGAAGTACGCTTCGTCGTGCGGCTCGGACGCCAAGACTTGCTCGATCACGAAGCCCTCCCAAGATGCACCGATCTTCGGGTGGCTGAGAATGTCCTTCTTCGACCCCAGTCCGAGAAGCTGATGCAGCAATCCGCTGTCACGAACGTAGACCTTGGGCGACTTCACCTGCCGCTTCTTCAGATTCGCGTACCACGGTTGTAGTTGGCGCACCATGAGTGCGTCGGTGAACAAGTCGAGATAGCGTCGCGCAGTGGGCCGGCTGACATCCAAGGCTCGCGCCGCTTCCGCTGCGTTCCACGTCTGCCCGTGGTAGTGCGCGATCATCGTCCAGAACCGGATCAGTGCTGTGGCCGGGACTCTCACGCCCCACTGCGGAAGGTCACGCTCGATCAAGGTCTGCACGAACTGCTTGCGCCACGCCGCGCTGTCGGCTTCGTTGCTTGCCAGGTACGAGAGCGGAAGACCGCCACGGGTCCACAAAGTGTCCGCCGCTTCGGGACCCAGTTCCGCGAGCGTGAACCCACCGATCTCAATGCGCTCCATGCGACCGGCGAGGCTCTCTGATGTCTGTCGAAGCAAGTCGCCGGACGCGCTGCCCAAGATCAGAAAGCGCGCCGGGTTCTCGCGCCGATCCGCCAAGACTCGGAGCACGGGGAACAGACCGGGACGTCGTTGGATCTCGTCGATCACGACCAAGCCACGCAGGGGGCTGAGCGCGGTCATCGGTTCCTCGAGGCGCGCCAGGCTGGTCGGGTCTTCGAGATCGAAGTAGTTCTCCGAGTCCTCGGACAAGAGCTCACGCGCCAGAGTGGTCTTCCCGCACTGACGCGGGCCGATCAGCACCGCAATCCGGCTGCGGGCCAGCGCCGTGCGGATCCGTCCCAGGGCCTCGTGACGATTGATCATGGCGGAAGCGTACCATGAATATCGCACTGTAGTCATTCATTTTTCATGGAGCTTGCCCGGACGGCGGTCGCACCTCATGTGCGCCAGCAGCGCGGGTTCCCGGCGAAGCGACCCCCGCTTGCCCGACTCGATCCCGATCACCGCCAGCCCGCCATCGGCGTAGTACGTCCTAGCGCGCTTCGCGCAGAAGGGCACGGCGTCGGTCAACTCGAGTAGCATCCGTGCTCCCATCGGCCGCCTACAGGAACGCTCATGTGCCGCTCAAGCTCGCTCGTTCCCGCCGTCTTCGCGCTCGTCGGAACCTTGATCGATTACGGGATCGCATCGGCATCGCAAGTCGCTATCGCTCCGGCCGATGACGCGCCCGCGCTGAGTCCGGGCAACACAGACTCCGATCCGAACTTGGCCGCGCTACTCGATGAAGTGCGCGCGCTGGGCGATCGCATCGCTGCACTGGCCGGTGAACGCATCACGCCTGCGGACCGACGCACGACCTTGCCTTCCGTGGGGAGTGACTCGTAGACGACGGTGTCCGGCAAGATCTCGTGAAAGGTCGACGCGTACAGGCCCGGCAGCTCGAGCGCGCGCAGCGGCCAGTCGGGGAGTGAGTGTTCGTGTTCTGGATGCCACTTCGCGCTGAGCGCCATGCACGGCTCGCCGTCGAAGTAACCGATCGCGACGGGTTCGTCGGAGTAGTCCGCGATGCGTCGCACCGCCGGTTCGCCCGTCGCGCGGAACTCGAAGAGTCCGGCCTCTGCGTGGTGCAGCACTCGATCACCCTCCGGCGACCAGGCGGTGACGCCGCGGTCGCAATCCTGCACGAGCGTTCGGTCGCCGATGATGACGACGAGCTGATCGAGCGCTTCCAACGCCGCTTGGCTGGAGGTCGCTTTCCGCTCCGGTCGCCACACCTCGGCCGCGATTCCTTCACCGCTGGGCGGGAGGCAGACCGACTGGATTCGCACTCCCGGCTCGAGCAACGCACGGAGTCGCTCGTCGGTCGAGGTCTGCGCTCCTTCGATCACCGAGTACTCCCCGTCGCGCAAGCGCACGGTTCCATCAGCGCGCATCGAGCCGATCTCGGGGCGGAACGCCGGCAGCTCGCGCCTGACGGAAGCTCCGCTCCACGGCTCGACCAGCACGATGTGGCTCGGCCAAATGATCGCCGGCGAGATGCGCGATTGCGGGTGCTCGACGTAGACCAGCGTCCCGCGCAACCGATCCACGAGTTCCGGAGACTCGACGACATCGACGGTCATCGTCGGCGTCGAGCACGACGCGCCGAGCACCGCGAGGGCGAACAGCGATGTCACGCGACCGACCAGGTCGATCCCGCTGTTCTTGCAGACCGCCACCCCACGCCTCACTGCTCGAAGTACGTCCGCAGCGCCGGCACGCTGACCAGCTCGCGTTCCGGCCAGCGGAAGGCCGTCAACGACCCGCCGAAGACGCAGGCGGTGTCGATGCAGATCGCGTGCGGCGCGGGTTTCGGTTCATCGACCGGCGTGTGGCCGTAGACGACGAAGGCGCCACCCGTTTCTTTCGCGGCCCAGTCGACGCGGATCGGGTAACCCTTCGCGTCGGTCTCGCCGATCGTCTCGCCGTAGAGGCAGTGCGAACGGACTCGGCGCGATGCGCGGCCTTGCAGGCGCTGCGGCAAGCCGGCGTGCGTGACGCACAAGTTGCCGTCGTCGAGCATCAAGTGACTCGGCAAGTCGTCGATGAACTCGGCGAGCTGGGCGAGGAACTCTTCGCTGGAGCCTTCGAGCTGTTCGATGGTCTCGCCGAAGCCGTAAGCGTGATTCACATCGCTGCCTTTGAGGTGACGGCGCAGCTTGGCTTCGTGGTTGCCGGGAACGCAGAGCGCGTCGCCTTCGCGCACCGACGCCATCGCGATGCGCAACGATCCCGGCGTGTCGGGACCGCGGTCGCAGAGGTCGCCGAGGAACACCAAGGTGCGACCTTCGGGGTGACGCGCCACGGGTCCGAGTTCGCCGGGAGTGAGCGTGTAGCCGAGCTTGGCGAGCAGTTGTTCGAGTTCCTCGCGACAGCCGTGCACATCGCCGATCACGTCGAAGGGTCCGTGCAAGTGTCGCAGGTCGCTGCGCAGCCGTGTCTTGGTCAGCTCGATCGGTTCGCCGTCGCGCGCTTCCCAGACGCGGCGGAAGCCTTCCTTGCGCCAGTTCGCGACGCGCTTCGCATTCGGTTCACCGAGCAGCAGCGCCGTCGCGTAGTGATTCTCGAGCTTCGCGAGACGCACGATGTCCTGACGCAAGCCCGTCGGTTCGAGCCGTCCACAAACGACGACCAACTGGCGCGCGCGCAGCCGTTCCGCAACGCGCTTGCGCACCGGTTGCGGCGCGTGCAGCTCTTCCGACGGCTCGAGCGCCACGATCACATCCGACTCGAAGTGATCCGCCGCGTAGGCGACAGCACGCTCCGGGTCTTCCGCGTGCAACGCGAACAAACAGGGAGTCGGAATCTCGATGCGCAACATGAGCGCGCCGAGTCTAGCGTGGGGTACCGAGCCGGGGCCAGTTCCCTACAACTCGCGGTACGGCGGCGACGGCGCCGTGAGCTGTGAGGAACCGGCCCCGGCTCGGTACCTCACGGTGGCGCGAGTCGGGATTCCCTGCGAAGCTCGGGTGGTGAGTCGCCCCGGCGAAGATCTCCGAGAATCCCGTGAACAGCCCGAGGACCCTGCCGTCCAGAGGCGCGATGTGGAAACTCCGCGAGATGACGTCATGGATCTTCGCCTAGAGCTCCGGCGCCGGCGGATGACGACGATGGGCACACCCGTCAGCGATGAAGAGCTGATCGCGGAGACCCGCGCCGGAGATCCAGAGGCCTACGAAGCTCTGGCGCGCCGTCACTTCCAGCGCATCCACGCACTGCTCTTCCGCCTCGTCGGCAACCACGAGGACGCCGAAGACCTGGCGCAGGAGTGCTTCGTCAAGGCGCACCGCTCGCTCGACTGGTATCGGTCCGAGTGCAGCTTCGCGACCTGGCTGTATCGCATCGCGGTGCACCTCTCGCGCGATCACTATCGCAAGCGCTCGCGCCGCGGCCCGGTTGCTTCGCTGACCGAGCTGAACGAAGTGCAGGCCGCCCCGCCCTCAGCGCGCGGAGGTCCGCGCGACGCCGCGCAACAGCGCGAGTTCGAAGGCGTGCTGCGCGAAGCGCTGGACGCGCTCCCCCACCGGCTGCGCACCGCGCTGGTGCTGCGCACCCTCGAGGGACTCGAGTACGACGAGATCGCCGAAGTGCTCGGCATCCAACCGGGCACGGCGCGCGTGCACGTGATGAAAGCGCGACGCCAACTCGCACGCCTGCTGAGCTCGTGGACCGAGGGAGGTCAGTCATGAAGAACTGCCGCCGCGCGCGCCGCGACCTCCAGCTGAAGAGCGACGACCGCCTGCCCTTCGAGCGTGAACTCGCGCTCGGCGCGCACTTGGACGACTGCGCCGACTGCCGCGCCTTCGAAGCGAGGCTCGAGCGCATCGACGAAACGCTCGCGCGCTGGCCCGAACCCGCCAGCGACCGCATCGACCTGGACGCGGCCATCGCGAAGATCCGTGGCCGCATCGATGCCGAAGCGCCGGAACTCGCTGCGGCGCGCAAGCCTCGTCGATGGACGGCCATCGCAGCCGCCGCTGTAGTGATCGCGCTCATCGCGGGCGCACTCGCGGTGCGCGCCTTGCGCGGTGACGAGACCGAAGCGCCGCGCGTGGCACAAGACCGGCTCGTTGAGCCCGACTCTCTGCCCACGGCGCCCCACGACCGGCTCGCCGAACACCTCGACGAGTCGAACGACGTGAATGCTGCCGACAACGCCGGCGATGCAGTCGCACAGGCGCCGGTCGACTCCGACGAAGCACTCGCCACCGCCGCTCCTCCGGCCGAACCGATCGATCCGGCGCGCGTGATCGCGGCGCGCGAGTTCCTGCGGACGACGCTGACGTCGATGAACGCTCAACTGGCGACCGATGCCTCCACCGAGGAAGCGCGCGCCTTCGCGCTGACCGTCGACGCGGCCCTGCGCTCCGGCGGCAGCTGGCCCTGGCGTCGCATGTCCGAACGCTTGCTGCGCGATGACGACGTCACGCTGGTCAAGACTGCAGCTCGCTACCTGGGCGTCGGTGCCGACCGCCTCTCGATCGCCGCGCTCGCTTCCGCGCTCGAACGGACGGGCAGCGTCCAGTCCATCGCGCTCGCCTTGCGCGATGCCGGTGCCGCCACCCATCCCGCCTTCGCCGAAGCGCTGCGCGATCCCGCGCGATCGTCTGCGGCCTTCGCTGCGATGGCCGACGCCGCGCCGCTCGAGCGCGCCGCCTTGCTCGACTCGGCCTGGCGCGGCTTCTCGATCACCGAACGCGACGGCTCTGCCGCGCAGACCGTGCTCGATGCGCTGGCGGAGTCCGGCCCGCCCGGGCTGACACCGCTGCTCGAAGCCGGTGATCGCGGCGAGCTGACCGAAGACCGCCTCGCCGCGCTGCTCGAGCCGCAGGCCTGGGCCGCCGACGAGCTGCTGCGCCGCGCCTGGGCTGTCCGCCGGTCGAACACCGGTGAGCTGACGCTCGTGCTCTGTGCACGCGTCGCCGGCGAGTCCGCACTCGACCCGCTCGAAGAACAACTCGCGTCGAACGGCATGCGCGCAGCCGCCTTGCGCGGATTCGTGACTGTCGGAAGCTCAGAAGCCTTCGCGCGACTCGTCGCCCTGCACGAAGCGGGTCACCTCGAGTTCGACGACGTCGACACGGCGCTGCACCGCTTGACCGACGATGCGCCGTACGCACCGCACACCGCCTTGCTCGCCGCGGCCAATGACGCGCAGCTGAACGGCAATCCGTCGTTCCGCCGCGCGCTGGCGGGCTGGGTCTTGAGCCTCGAGACCTCGGCCGCCGTGCCTGCGTTGCACCTCATCGCCGCCGACGCGCGCTTCGATCCCGAACTGCGACGCGATGCGTTGCTCTCCATCGGCGAGCTCGGCGGACTCGACGACGCGGATCAGCTGATCGAGAGCTTCAAGGGCTTCCACGCCCGCGACCGCCGACTCGCCGCCGCTTGCTTGATCGCGATCTACGCGCTCGACGGCGAAGCCGCGGCGGAACGCGCACTCGAAGGCGCGAGTCTGCGAACCGTCCGCTCCGCTCTCACCGCGCTCCGCCAGAGCCGCCTGCGCGACCGCGAACTCTCCACCCATCGACTCGCCCGTGTCCTCGCTCCCTTGCTCGACGAACGAGGAACCGCAGCAGAAAGATCTGAATCATGATCATGTCCATCACACTGAGCCTGCTTCCGATCTTCGCGCAAAGCGCCGGTCCCGCCGGTCCGACCACGCCCAGCGCGGGATCGCACGCCGGTCCCAACGGCCCGTCCGCGCCGTCACGCGGCTCCAGAGACAACGCGGCGAGCGTGCTGCGCACTTACGACCTGAGTTCGATCATGGTCGAACAGCGGCGCGAGTTCGGCTCGCGTCCCGTGTTGCCGCTGACACGCATCGACGAGGGAAACTTCATCATGTATGACGAGAGCTACCAGGCGCTCTCGGAAGACATGGTCATGGAGCTGCTCTACACGCGCTTCTCCGACGAGATCGAGTACGAGGATCGCGGCATGTGGGGTCTCGAGGACGGACGCCTCGCGGTGCGCGCACCCGAGAGCTTGCAGGCGGAGTTCGCGAGAACGCTCGAGTTCCTCGGCGCGCTGACTTCGGCGCGCGCGGAGCTGACGATCGATGTCGTCGTCTCGCACGACCGGCCTCTCGGTTCGCCCGAGCTCTCCGGGCTCGTTAGTGTCGAGCAAGCCGAGAGCTGGTTGATGAACAGCGTCTCCGGTGCCGAGCGCAGCCGTTACGTCGTCGAACTCGCGCCCGGCCACATCTCGACTCTCGACGCACTCGAGTCGACAACGGTCGTTCTCGAATGGGACGTCGAGATTGCGCAGGGCTCGGCGGTACACGACCCGATCACCAGCGTCCTGTCACTGGGGCGTCGACTCCTCATCACGGGGTCTCCCTCGAGTGACGGCTTGCTGCTGTCGCTTTCCCTGCTGCAGGGCGAACTCGATGGTCCTCCCATAACCCGCGCGAACCGTCAGCGATCGCTGCTCGGATCCGAGGCGGGGCACGACTGGGTCGACGCACCCGCGAACTCGCAGTATGTGACCGTCTGGGACCGGACGATCGCCTGCAACAGCTCGCTGCCGAACGGGCAGGCGCTCGTCATGCGCTTCGACCTCGCGGGCCAAGCAGGTTCGAGCTTTCACGAGGCGATCATCATCCGACACACGGGCGGTGAACTGCCCGTGCTCAGCGAACTGCCGTCATCTGACGGACGCAACTTGACCGTCATCGACACGTCCATCGTCATGCCGCCCAGCGTGCATACGTGGTCAGCAGAGGACGAGTTGCTGCCGCCCTGGGCCCACTTGACCGCGCTCGAGATGCGCCATAGCCACGCGCTGTACTCGATACTGCGACAGGCCGAGACGGGGACGATGTACGAGAGCATGGAGAGCTCCCGCGGCGTCGACGACCTCGAGATGATCGGTCCCTGGTTGTTCGTGACGCCCCAGATGGAGGAAGTCCGGCAGCTCGAGTCCGAAGGCCGCACGCTGCCGAGCTACGCGCAGATCGTCCAAGCGAGCATGCTCGAGACCGCCCCGGTGAATCTCAGCGTCGAACTGCGCCGCGGCGGACCGCAGGGCGAAGTGTTGCGCCGAGCGGGCTTGTCGATCCGCCCCAGCGACTCGAACCTCCTCGTGCTGGGCGTCGAGCGCACTTACGAATACGGCTACGACGTTGAAGTCGCGCAGCACGCCGGCGTCGCCGATCCGGAGAACCGCGTCGCCTTCGACGGTCTCCTTTGCACACTGGCGCTCTCCGAGTACTCGGGCGGCGGCCTGCGACTGGACCTCGCGGGTGCCGCGACTGCGCAGACGAGCGAGCGCCGGTTCGAGTACGCGGGTCCCAACGTCGAACGCGCCGTCCAACCGAGCTTCGAGAAGCTGCAGCTCGACGAGTCACTGCGCATGGCCAAGGGCGAGACCGAGCGTCGCTTCGTGCTGGGCAACCAGTTCTCGGGCTCGAGCAGCAAGGGTCTGACGTTGATCGTCACCGTCCGCCGCTGAGCCGTGAGGTACCGAGCCGGGGCCAGTTCCCCACAGCTCGTGCGCCGCGGGCCTAGGCCCGCGGCGCACGAGCTGTGGGGAACTGGCCCCGGCTCGGTACCTCACGGCTCAGCGGGTGCGCGCGGTGTCCAGGAGCTGCGCGGCGTAGTCGATGCCGTCCGGTGTGCGCGAGCCGTGCCACGAGAGGTATTCGCCGTCGGCGATCACGAAGCGCTCGCGGGGTAGGCCGGTCAGCTCGGCCAGCTCGTCGGCGTGCGAATCCTTGAACGGGAAGGGCTCTGTGCAGAGCAGCACGAGCTCGGGGTCGGCGGCGGCGAGATCCTTGAGCGTGATCGTGTCGTAGCGCGTCTCGCGATCGGCGAAGACGTTCACGCCGCCCGCTTGTTCGAGCAAGGCGTGCGCGAAGGTGTCGCGGTTCACCGTCATCCACGGCTCGCGCCAGATCAGGTAGGCCCAAGTGACCGGACGCGCGCCTTGCGCTGCGGCGCGCACGCGAGCGGTGCGCGCTTCGATGTCTTTCGCGATGGGTTCGGCGCACTCGGTGCGTTCCAGCGCGTCACCGATCACGCGCACCATGGCCGCGGTCTCGAGCGAGTCCTTCGGAAAGGTGTTCAAGCAATGCACGCCGCCCGCTTCGAGCGCGTCGTAGTCCGCGCGACGGTTCTCTTCTTCGTTGAAGAGCACCACGTCAGGCGCGAGTTCGATGATCCGGTCGACTTTCGGGTCCTTGGTGCCACCCACCTTCTCGACCGACGCAACGCGATCCGCCGGGTGGATGCAAAACTTGGTGATGCCGACCAAGTCGTCGCCGCGACCGAGGTCGTAGACCAGTTCCGTCAGACTGGGGCAGAGCGAAACGATGCGCATGGATCAGCTCCCGACAGTCGCGCGTGCTTCGCCTTCGATCACTTCGAGCGCGAAGCGCCGACCGTCCTTCGACAAGCGCCCGAAAGCGTGGTCGACGTCGTGATAGAACATGCCGATCCAGCCGTCGGCGGCGGCGCGTTCCATCCACTCCGAGCGCACCTCGTACGAGCGCACGACGTCGATGTCGTACGCCATGATGTACGGCGGTTGGATGTGATGCGTCGTCGGAACGACGTCGGCCCAGAAGATCGCGGTGTCGCCAGCGCCGTCTTCGTTGATCGTGATCACGCTGACGCCGTCGGAGTGTCCGCCGAGCACGTGCAGCTTGACGCCGGGCACGATCTCGGTCATGCCTTCGACGCCTGTCAGCAGCCCGCGCTCTTCGACAGCGAGCAAGTCTTCGGCGCGGTACGACCCCTTGCGAGCGTGACCGGGTGCCTTCGCCATCGCGATCTCGATCGCCGGCGCGTAGTGCTTCGCGTTCGGGAAGCGCGGCACGAGTTCGCCGCCTTGTTCCATGACTTGCGCACCGATGTGATCCCAGTGGCAGTGCGAAGCGACGACGTGCGTCACTTCTTCCGGCGTCACGCCGCACGCGCGTAGCGTGGCGTCGAGCGTCGTCGTCGGGATCAGGTGGTAGATCTTCTGCCACTTCTCTTCCCAGCGATCACCGACGCCGACTTCGATGACCATCTTCACGTCGCCGCGTTCGACGAGGAACGGGCGCAGCGCCATCAAGATCGTGTTGTCGTCCGCCGGCGGCGTCATCTTGCGCCACAGGTTCTGCGGCACGACGCCCCACATCGCTCCGCCGTCGAGACGGAAGTGTCCATCCGACAGCGCGGTGACGCGCCACTCCCCCGCCTGGACGCTGCGCGGCGTCCAGACCGGAGGTTCGAGGCTCGCCGGCGCGTTCATCAGACCTTGCCGCGCAACTCGCGCAGCACCTGTCGCGAGATGACGAGACGTTGGACTTCCGAAGTGCCTTCGCCGATCACGCAGAGCTTGGCGTCGCGCCACATGCGTTCGACCGGGTACTCGCGGCTGTAGCCGTAGCCGCCGTAGATTTGGATCGCGTCGTAGGTGACCTTCATCGCGACCTCGGAAGCCTTCAGCTTCGCGATCGCGGCTTCCTTGCCGTACGGCAAGCCGGCGTCTTTGAGGCGCGCGGCGTGGTAGATCAAGTGACGCGAGCACGCGATCTCGACTTCCATGTCGGCCAGCTTGAAGGCGACGGCTTGTTGGTCGTTCAAGCGCTTGCCGAACGCCATGCGTTCTTCCGAGTAGCGCAGCGCGCAGTCGTACGCGCCCTGCGCGATGCCGAGCGACAGTGCGCCGATCGAGATGCGACCGCCGTCGAGCGTCTTCATGAAGGTCTTGAAGCCTTCACCTTCCGGGCCGAGCATCGCGTCGCCGGGAATGTGCATGTCTTCGAAGACCAGGCTGGCCCAGTCGGATCCGCGCATGCCGAGCTTCTTCTCGCCCGCTTCGAGCGAGAAGCCCTTGGCGTCGCGCGGCACGACGAAGGCGGAGATGCCCTTGGCACCTACGTTCTTGTCCGTGACAGCCGTGCAGATGAAGGTGCCCGCGAAGTTCGCGTTCGTGATGAAGCACTTGCGACCGTTCAGCACCCAGTCGTCACCGACCCTCTTGGCAGTAGTCTGCGTGCCGCCCGAGTCCGAACCGGCGTTCGGTTCGGTCAGGCCGTAGGCGCCCATGAACTCGCCCGCGATCAAGCGAGGGACGTACTCATCGCGCATGCGCGCCGAGCCCCACTTGTAAATCGGGTACGTGCCGAGGCTGACGTGGGCGGCGAGCGTCAGGCCCGTCGAGCCGCAGACGCGCGACAGTTCCTCGACCGCGATCGCGTACGGCAAGGTGCCGCCGTTCGAGCCGCCGAGTTCCTCGGGGAACGGGATACCGGGAAGACCGAGTTCGACGATCTTCTTCCAGTTCTCCTCGGGGAAGCTGTGGCTCTCATCGATCTCCTCGGCGATGGGCGCGACTTCACTCAGGGCGAATTCGCGGACCATGTCGCGGATCATGATCTGATCCTCGGTGAGGTCGAAGGCGTGTTTGATGTCGGGTAGTTCGAACATGGCGCTCTGCAGGGTCATTCTCGTTCTCGTGTGTTCTGTTGCGGCGGAGCTCAGTCGAGCTCGATTTGCCAGCCTCGGGTGCGACGGTCGCGGGACTCGTCTGTCGAGTTGCGGTCGCCTTCACTACCTTCGCGATAGAACTCGCGACTGACGCCGGAACCGACCCAGTCGATCAGGGCGCGGCGGCTGAATTTCCACTCGCGACCGATCTTGCGGGCGGGCATGTCTTCGGAGTGCAGGACCTTGTTGAAGGTCTTGACGCTCACGCCGAGGAGCGTGGCGGCTTCCTCGATGTTGAGGATCTCGCGGTCTTGGCTGGCACTCATCTACAGCTCTCCATCGGCATCGCCGCGACGATCCATCTCCGCGCGGATCCACGCGGCAATCTCCTCCGTGTTCGTGCCGGGACCGAAGAGCTTGGTGAAGCCTTCGCTCTCGAGCTGCGCCATGTCGTCGGCAGGGATGATCCCGCCACCGACGAGCAGCACTTCGCCCATGCCGCGCGCGATGAGTTCCGCGCGCACGCGCGGGAACAGCTGCATGTGCGCACCGGACAGGATCGACAAGCCGACGACGTCGACGTCTTCCTGAGCCGCGGCCTCCGCGATCATCTCGGGAGTCTGGTGCAGTCCGGTGTAGATGACTTCCATGCCGCTGTCGCGCAACACGGAGGCCACCGTCTTCGCGCCGCGGTCATGACCGTCGAGACCGGGCTTGCCGATCAGAACGCGAATCTTGCGTTGGACCATGGTGTTCTCTCCAGTACTCACAGGATCTTGGGTTCCTTGAACTGACCGAACTCTTCGCGCAGGACCTGGGCGATCTCGCCCAAGGTGCACTCCACGTGAGCCGCGGCGATGAAGCGTTCGAGCAGGTTGGCTCCGCTCTTGCAAGCGGCGCGGATGGCGTCCAGTTCGCGCGTGACCGCCGCATCGTCGCGACGTTCACGCAGCGCAGCGAGGCGCGCGTGTTGTTCCGCTTCGACGCCTTTGTCGATGCGGTGCAGCTCGATCTCGAGCGGGCCAGTGTTCTCTTCGGCGTAACAGTTCACGCCGACGACGCGCTTCGAGCCCTTCTCGATCGCACGCTGGTAACGCACGGCCGAGCGGTGGATCTCCGACTGAAAGAAGCCCGACTCGATCGCCGGGACGACCCCGCCGGCGTTCTCGATCTCTTCGAAGTACTTGGCCGCGTCGGCTTCCAAGCGGTTCGTTTCCGCCTCGACGAAGTACGAGCCGGCGAGCGGGTCGGCGACGTGCGCGACTTCCGTCTCTTCCGCGATGATCTGCTGCGTGCGCAGCGCGATCTTGACCGACTTCTCGGTGGGCAACGCGAGCGTCTCGTCCATCGAGTTGGTGTGCAGCGACTGCGTGCCACCGAGCACCGCGGCGAGCGCTTCGAAGGCGGTGCGCACGATGTTGTTCTCGGGCTGTTGCGCGGTCAGCGAGACGCCGGCCGTCTGCGTGTGGAAGCGCAGCATCCACGAGCGCGGGTCCTTGGCGCCGAACTCATCCTTCATCTTGCGAGCCCAGATGCGTCGCGCGGCGCGGAACTTGGCGATCTCCTCGAAGAAGTCGAGGTGGCTGTCGAAGAAGAACGACAAGCGCGGCGCGAAGTCATCGACGTCGAGCCCGACCGCGATGCCGCGACGCACGTATTCCATGCCGTTCGCGAGCGTGAACGCCAGCTCTTGCGCGGCCGTCGAGCCCGCTTCGCGAATGTGGTAGCCGGAGATCGAGATCGTGTTCCACAGCGGCACGTGCTCGCTGCAGTACACCATCATGTCCGTGATCATCCGCAGCGCCGGTTCGGGCGCGACGAGCCAAGCGTGTTGCGCCTGGTACTCCTTGAGGATGTCGTTCTGGATCGTGCCGCGCAGCGTCTTCGGATCGACGCCCTGCTTCTCGGCCGCGGCGATGTAGAAGCCCAGCATGATCGGCGCCGGACCGTTGATCGTCATCGACGTCGAGACTTCCCCCATCGGGATGCCGTCGAAGAGCGTCGACATGTCTTCGAGGCTCGAGATCGCAACGCCGACCTGACCGACTTCACCGAGCGAGTGCCCGTGGTTCGAGTCGTATCCCATCAACGTCGGGAAGTCGAAGGCGACCGACAAGCCGGTCTGACCGTGCGCGAGCAGGAACTTGAAGCGCTCGTTCGTCTGCGCCGCCGTGCCGAAGCCGGCGAACTGGCGCATCGTCCACAAGCGACCTCGGTACATCGTGGGATGCACGCCGCGCGTGAACGGGAACTGACCCGGATAACCGAGATCGCGGTCGTAGTCGGTCTGCGCGTCGTCCGGTCCGTAGAGCGGTTGCAGCTCCGTGCCGGAGATCGTCGTGAAGTTGGCGTCGCGCGTGCGAGCCTTCGCCATCGCTGCTTCCCAGATCGCCTGGGAGTCAGTCGGCTTGACGCTGGAGGTCGGATTCATGACACGGATCCCGTTCGGGTTGCTCCGGCACCGGGCAGCCTTCCGACGACTTCCGCCAGGAGTTCCGCCGCGACGTCGTAAGGGGCGGCGCCGGACTCGAGAGCCTCGGCCGCGCGTTCGGCGAGTCCGTGACCATGCCACAGCTCGCTCTCCAGTCCTTCGTGCACCAAGCGGCGCACTTGTCCTTTGCGCATCCGACCGCGACGCGCGTCGAGGCGTCCCGCGGAGAGGTGCGCGCGATGTGATTCGAGCGCGGAGAGCACCAAGTCGATGCCTTGACCGCGACCGGCGCTGCACGCGACGACCGGAACGGTCCACTCGGCGTCGGGTCCGCAGTTGCGCAGCTCGACGGCTTCTTCGAGGTCGACGATCAAGCGATCGGCGCCCGGCACGTCGGACTTGTTCACGACGAGCACGTCAGCGACTTCGAGCAAGCCCGACTTCATCGCTTGGATGCTGTCGCCGGCGCCCGGGCAGAGCACGACGAGCACGGTGTCGGCCGCGGACACCACGTCGTACTCGGCCTGACCGACACCGACCGTCTCGACGATCACTTCGTCGAAGCCGTAAGCGTCCATCACGTCGCACGCATCGATCGCGGCGCGCGCGAGACCGCCGTGGCTGTCGCGACTGGCCATCGAGCGGATGAAGACCCCCGGATCGCTGGTGCGGTCTTCCATGCGGATGCGGTCGCCGAGCAACGCGCCGCCGGTGAACGGACTGGAAGGATCGACGGCGAGGATGCCGACGGTCTTCTCCGCTGTGCGGTGCGCGATGGCCAGCTCGTTGACGAGCGTCGACTTGCCCGCGCCGGGCGGGCCGGTGACGCCGACGCGCCACGAGTTGCCGATCGACGGATAGAACATCGACAACGCCCGGGCGAAGCGCGGATCTCCCGCTTCGGCCCAGGTGATCAAGCGCGCCACGGCGCGGCGATCGCCACTCCGCAAGCGCTCGACGATGTTCTGCTTGGCTTCCAATTGAGTCGGCAGGCTTGCCCGATCAGGCCAAGAGGCTGCGCGCGATGACGATGCGCTGGATGTCCGTCGCACCTTCGTAAATCTCGGTGATCCGCGCGTCGCGGAACAAGCGCTCGACTTCGAAGTCGTCGGTGTAGCCGGCGCCGCCGTGAATCTGCAGGCACTCGTCAGCCGCAAAGTTGCAGACCTTCGCCGCAAAGAGCTTTGCCTGCGCCGCAGCCGTCGACACTCGGTCTCCGGAGTCGCGCACCAGCGCGGCACGGTGGACCAGGAGTCGAGCCGCATCGATCTGCGTCGACATGTCGGCCAGCTTCCACTGGATCGCCTGGAACGCGCCGATCGGACGACCGAACTGTTCGCGTTCCTTGGCGTAGCGAACCGAGGCATCGAGGCAGGCCCGGCCGATACCGACGGCCTGCGCCGCGATGCCGATGCGTCCGCCGTCGAGCGTGTCCATCGCGATCTTGAAGCCCGAGTTCTCTTCGCCGAGCAGCGCATCGGCAGGCAGGCGCGCGCCGTCGAAGATGATCTCCGTCGTCGACGAACCGCGGATGCCGGTCTTCTTCTCGGTCTTGCCGACGCGCACGCCGGGGGTGTCGAGCGGGACCAGGAAGGCCGAGATGCCCTTGGCCTTCGAGACTTCGGTGTTGGTGCGCGCGTAGACGATCGCGAGCTTCGCGATGCCGCCGTTCGTCACCCAGACCTTGGTTCCGTCGATCACCCACTCGTCACCGTCGCGCTTCGCGCTGGTGGCGATGGCCGCTGCGTCGGAACCGGCGTTCGGTTCGGTCAGGCAATAACAGCCGATCGACTCGCCGCTGGCCAGCGCGGGAAGCCACTTCTCCTTCTGTTCCTGCGTGCCGAAGCGCCAGATCGGCGCGCCGAGCAGCGAATTGTGCACCGACAGCGTCACGCCCGTCGAGGCGCAACCGGCGTTGATCTCTTCGAGCACGAGCGCGAGCTCGAGGTTGCCCATGCCGGCACCGCCGAACTCTTCGGGGATCGTCAGACCCCAGAGGCCCATCTCCGAGATCATCGCGAAGACTTCGGGGTCGATCTTGCCTTCGGCGTCGTGCTTGCGGGCGCGCGGGAGGAGTTCGTTGCGAGCGAAGTCGCGCGCCATATCGCGCACCAAGCTCTGCTCCTCGGTCAGTTGAAAGTCCATTGCCGTCTTCTGCTGGTTTCGTTGTTCGCTGTGTGCCTGTGAGTTCGTTCGCAGTGCGGACCGCTACGACGCGTAGTCGTAGAAGCCCTTGCCGGTCTTGCGACCCAGGCATCCCGCCGCAACCATCCGTCGCAGCAGCGGACACGGGCGATACTTGTCGTCGCCGAGTCCCGTGTGCAACACCTCGAGGATGTCGAGGCAGACGTCGAGTCCGATCAAGTCGGCGAGCGTCAGCGGCCCCATCGGGTGCGCCATGCCGAGCTTCATGACCGTGTCGATGCCCTCTTTCGTCGCGACCCCTTCCATCAGGCAGAAGATCGCTTCGTTGATCATCGGCATCAGCACGCGGTTCGAGACGAAGCCGGGGTAGTCGTTGGCTTCGACCGGAAGCTTGCCGATCGACTCGGAGCACGCGACGACGGCGGCCGTCGTCTCGTCCGAGGTCTCGTGTCCGCGGATCACTTCGACGAGCTTCATGACCGGTACCGGGTTCATGAAGTGCATGCCGATGACCTTGTCGGGGCGCGTCGTGTGCGCCGCGATCTCGGTGATCGAGATCGACGAGGTGTTCGTCGCCAGGATCGCCGCGTCGTTCAGCTGCGCGTCGAGCGCCGTGAAGATCTTGGCCTTCAAGTCAGCGCGTTCGGAGACGGCTTCGACGACCAGGGCTTCGTCGCCCAGCGTCGCCATGTCGGTCGTCGCCGTGATGCGACCGAGCGCCGCCTTGGCGTCCGCTTCCGTCATGCCGCCCTTCTTGACGACGCGACCGAGGTTCTTCTCGATCGAAGCCATGCCGCGATCGAGGGCCTTCTGGTCGAGGTCGACCATCGAGACGCTCGCGCCGTTCGCCGCGAAGACCTGCACGATGCCGTTGCCCATGGTGCCGGCGCCGATCACGGCGACCTTCTCGTACATCGGGGCAGCCATCAGCCGATCCGCTCCACGGCCATGGAGACCGCGTTGCCGCCGCCGAGGCACAGCGAAGCCATGCCGGTCTGCGCGTCCTTCTGCTGCATCGCGTGGAGCAGCGTCGTCAGCACGCGGGCGCCCGAGGCGCCGATGGGGTGGCCGAGCGCGACCGCTCCGCCGTTGACGTTGACCTTCTCGGTGTCGAGCTCGAGCTTGCGCGTCAGCGCGACGGCCGCCGCGGAGAAGGCTTCGTTGATCTCGTGCAAGTCGAAGTCAGTCGGCTTCATGCCGAGCTTCTGCGCGCAAGCGGTGATCGAGTGTTCGGGAGCCATCATGACCCACTCCGGCGCGCAACCGCCGGTCGCGTAGGCCGTGATCTTCGCGAGCGGCGTGCAGCCGAGCGCCTTGGCCTTGTCCGCGCTCATCACGATCAGCGCCGACGCGCCGTCGTTGATCGCGGATGCGTTCGCCGCTGTGACCGTGCCGTCCTTCTTGAAGGCCGGACGCATGCCGGCGATCGACTCGGCCGTCATCCCGGGGCGGATCGTCTCGTCGGTGTCGAAGGCGATCGGGTCCTGCTTGCGCTGCGGGACCTGCACCGTGAACTTCTCGGCGTCGAACTTGCCGGCGGCCGTCGCGGCTTCTGCCTTGCGGTGCGAGAGCGCGGCGAACTCGTCCTGCGCGGCGCGGCTGACGTCGAGCTCGGACGCGACCTTCTCGCCGGTCATGCCCATGTGGAAGTCGTTGTAGATGTCCCACAGGCCGTCGCCGACCATCGAGTCGATCAGCTGACCGTGACCGAGGCGCACGCCGGCGCGCGCTTGCGGCAGGATGTACGGCGCGTTCGTCATGCTCTCCATGCCGCCCGCGGCGATCACTTCGGCGTCTTCCGCCTTGATCGCCTGCGCGGCGAGCATCACCGACTTCAGGCCCGAGCCGCAGACCTTGTTGATCGTGACGCTGCCGACCGCATCGGGAACGCCGGCGGCGCGCGCGGCTTGGCGCGCGGGGTTCTGACCGAGCCCCGCCTGCAGCACGTTGCCGAGGATCACCTCGTCGATCACGGACGCGTCGATGCCGGCGCGCGAGATCGCCTCCACGACGGCGAATCCGCCGAGCTCGGGGGCGCGGAAGCCGGACAGGCCGCCTTGGAACTTACCGATGGGCGTGCGGCACGCACTGACGATGACCACGTCTCTCACGATGTACCTCGCTCGTTCGGCCGGGCGGTGTCTCGAGGTGTGTGCCGGGCGGCCACGACGGCCAAGTGGGCGACACACGGGGGGGATCCGGCCAGGAAAGGGGCCAACACTATAAGGCGGGGGTCGGGTTCCGACCAGGGGCGGGATCGCTCCGTGCATCTGACCGGCATGGACAGCCATTCGGCCGCACAGCTCGACCAGCTCTCTCGCGGCCGCTTTCCAGGCGGAGCTCATTCTTGGAGTCGATCGAGAAGCCGGAGCCCGCCCTGCGATGTGATCCCTGACAGGGCAGCCGCGGCGGGTGCACATGCGGTAGGCAAAGAAATGGTCAGCGCTCCTGATGCGAGGCGCTCGGCGCAGGGAGCGACGGACTCTCGCCCCGCTGACCCCTCGAAAGTCCAAGTCTGAGTGGACCCAAGTTGGGGAGACCCTCACAAGCTCGCAAGGACGTGGTCGCGGCGAAGCACCACATCACGAAGTTCCTGCTGCATCGCGGCAACATCTACCGCGGCTCGGAGACGCTGTGGGGTGGAACGCACCGCGCGTGGCTGCGGACCCTGGTCATGAACGACGCGGACGACCAGCAGCTGCTGGAGTTCAAGCTCATGCGTCTCTCGACACGCGAAGCGGAACTGCGCGAGCTGGACGAGCGCATCGTCGAGCGTGCACAGCGGGACGACACCTGCATGGCCGTGCGAGACCTCGAAGCGTTTCGCGGCGTCGGAACGCTCACCGCAGTCAACGTCTTGGCGGAGTTCGGGGACCCGCGGCGTCTCGCGAACAAGGCCGCCCGCGACGATCACCTCGGCGTCGCCCGCTTGATCGCCTGCGCGGCGAGCATCACCGACTTCAGGCCCGAGCCGCAGACCTTGTTGATCGTGACGCTGCCGACCGCATCGGGAACGCCGGCGGCGCGCGCGGCTTGGCGCGCGGGGTTCTGACCGAGCCCCGCCTGCAGCACGTTGCCGAGGATCACCTCGTCGATCACGGACGCGTCGATGCCGGCGCGCGAGATCGCCTCCACGACGGCGAATCCGTCGAGCTCGGGGGCGCGGAAGCCGGACAGGCCGCCTTGGAACTTACCGATTGGCGTGCGGCACGCACTGACGATGACCACGTCTCTCACGATGTACCTCGCTCGTTCCACCGGGCGGTGTCTCGAGTGGTGCGCCGGGCGGCCACGACGGCCAAGTGGGCGACACACGGGGGGGATCCGGCCAGGAAAGGGGCCAACACTATAGAGCCGGAACCGGCGAGCCGGGCGGAGTCGCGGTCTCCGACGACTTGCGCGGCAGCGCGCGACCCCCCGCCGGGGATCGACGGTCGAGCCCCGGGGAGACCCACGAGCTCGTGGCTGCGCCCTCGGCCTGGACCATGCCGAGGAAGCCCCGCGCCGTCGCCGGCCTCCATACACAAGCTAGACTATAAGATAAGACCAACCCACCCGCTGTAGAACAGCGAGGCGTATCCATGCCGACCCAAGACCACCGATCACCCGGGCGAGCCGGCCGCTACCGGAGGCAGCCGACCGGCTACCACGCCTTCCTGCCGGCTCCCCTCCCGCCCAGCCCGCCGCTCCGGCTGACCGGCCCGCTCCAGGTCCTGCTCTCGAGGGCTGATCGCTCGCTCGGCCGGCTCGACGGCTCGGTGCAGACCCTGCCGAACCCGGATCTCTTCGTGTTCCTCTACGTGCGCAAGGAAGCGGTCCTCTCCAGCCAGATCGAGGGCACGCAGAGCTCCCTGCAGGACCTGCTCGCCGCCGAGGCCGACCTGTTCACGGACACCCGACCCGACGACGTCGAAGAGGTCGTGAACTACGTGCACGCGATGAAGCACGGCTTGGCGCGGCTCGACGAGCTGCCGGTCTCGGTACGCCTGATCCGCGAGATCCACGAACGACTGCTCGCCGGCGTGCGCGGGAGCACGCTGCACCCGGGCGAGACGCGCCGCAGTCAGAACTGGATCGGTCCGGCCGGCTGCAGCCTCTCTGACGCGGTCTTCGTCCCGCCGCCACCCGAGGCGGTCCCCGGCTTGCTCGGCGAACTCGAGACCTTCCTCCACTCCCGCGACGACCTCCCCGCGATCCTCGAGATCAGCCTGGCCCACGCGCAGTTCGAGACGATCCACCCCTTCCTCGACGGGAACGGACGTGTCGGACGCCTCCTCATCACCTTCTTGCTGACCGAGCGCGGTCTGCTCGACGAGCCGGTGTTGTATCTCTCGCACTACTTCAAGCAGCACCGCGCCGAGTACTACGACCGCCTGCAAGCCGTGCGCGACGACGGCGACTGGGAAGGCTGGCTCGAGTTCTTCCTGCGGGGCGTGATCGAGGTCAGCAACGAAGCGACGGCGACCGCCGGCCGCATCCTCAGCCTGCGCGAGTCGCACCGCAACCGCATCACGGACGAGCTCGGCCGCGCCGCGGGCAACGGCCACAAGGTGCTCGAGACGCTCTTCGACCGACCGATCGTGTCCGTGGCTGACGTGCGGCGCGTGACCGGCACGACCTACGCCGCCGCGAACACGCTCACCGCGCGCCTCGAAGTGCTCGGCATCCTGCGCGAGATCACGGGATTCGCGCGCAATCGGCGGTATCGGTACGAGCCGTACGTGAGGCTGTTCTTGGACGGGGAGTGAGGAGGAGTCGACTGCATGCAGTCGTCCGCTCGAGATCGGGAAGGCTCCAGTTCCGACCGAGTTGCGGCGGGGGTTTCGGGGGATGCCTACGCCATGTTTGCGGGGTGGGGAACACGTCAGACCGGGGCGCTGTGCCGCGTGCGCCGGACCGAGTTCAGATCGAAGGAGGCAATGACGGTTGGTCCGACTCCCGGCGTCGCCCAGCCCACGGCCCCCGCTTCCAGGCGGTTCCACCGGACGCGAGGGCCCGTTCGCACCCGAAATCCGGGGTCGCGTCTCACCTGCCGAGCCGGCAGTGCTGCACTGGGCCGCAAGGGACGAATCGGCCGGATTCGCGGCGCATTCGCCGGATTCGGGGCCATCGCGCTCCCCGCGGGGCACGCGCTGGGCAGAGAGCGGCCGCCGGGCCCCGGCAGGCCCATTGCATCGCCCCCTCCCAAGGCGTATGTCCGGCCAGTGGCAGCCCCGGCAGGGGGTCCGCCCCGGGATACACCACGCATGGAACAAGAGCAGCTGGTCGCGGGACTTCGGAACCGCAGTGAGGAGGCCGTCGCCGCCTTCTTGGAGCGTTATCGGCCGCTCCTGTTCCACTGCATCGGGCACTTCGAGTCCGAGCCGGTGTCGCGCGACGACCTCTATCAAGAGCTCGTGCTGTACGCGCTGGAACGGCTGGACGCCGACCGCTTCGACCCGTCGAAGGGCTCGCTGGGCACCTGGCTCTACCGGGTGGCGTGGTGCCGCTGCGTCGATCTGCGCCGCAAGCAGTCCACCCAGCGGGCGATGCAGCTGACCAGCATGGGCGACCATGTACCGGATCGACCGGACCCCCAACCGGGGCCGGGCGAGCAGGTCGGCGACGCCGAGATCGGCGATCTGGTGCGCCGCGCGCTGGTCTGCCTCGAGGGCGAAGAGCGCTCCCTGCTCGACCTCCGTTATATGCAGGGCCAGACCCTGGGCGAGATCGCGGACCACCTCGGCATCAGCAGCGAGCAGGCGAAGTACCGCCTGAAGCGCGCCTCCACGGCGCTGCGCAAGGTGCTGCTGAACGAGTTCTCCCTCGAGAAGATGGCGACCGCCGCCGGTTACATCGAAAAAACCCAGGCCAGCTGACCCACTCTGTGAAGCTCCGACGGAAGACGTGCTGAATATGGACCGACCGAACGATGCTGTCTGGCTGCTCGACCCCGAGAGAGCCACTCAAGAAGACTTCGAGCGGGCCCTCGTGCACTGGGACGAGCTGGACGCCGCTTCGCTGCGCGCCCTCTCCGACCACCCGCTCCACGGTCGTCGGCTCGACGCCGTTCAGCTGGCGGAAGCCTGGCTCGAGGACCACCTCGAAGCCGCCGCGCCGCCCGCCGTCGCCGCTTGCCCCTCCTCGGAGGAACTCTACGACTACGCCCGCGGTCCGGGCGCCGTGCCGGTGCCTGCTGAACGCCGCGCTCAGATCGACCGCCACCTGATCCGCTGCCGCCCCTGCGAGGGCCTGGCTCAGGAACTCAAGAGCCGCCCGCCCGCGCCGCTCGCGGACCTGCCCGCCGGCTCGCTCGACGACCTCGATCGCGCGCTGCTCGCGCAGATCTGCCCCGTCGTCCCCGTCCACAGCCTCGAGAAGCGCCCTTCGATCCTGCGCTGGGCCCCGCTCGCCGCGGCGGCCTCGCTGGTCGCCTTCGCGGCCCTCGGTCGCGACGGACGCGACGCGACGGTCCTGCCCGTGCCCGATCCGGTGCGCGGCATCGACGCCTGGGCGCTCGAGTCCCCCGCCGGCCCGCTGCTCTGGATACCAAGAGGCGCCGCGAACGCGCTGTTCCCCGCGGGCAGCGCGCCGCGCTTCGAGCTGACGCCCGTCAAGGACGCCACGGCGTACTTCGTCGAGCTCTACCGCCACGGCGGCGGAGCGCTCGACGCCGGCGAACGCATCGCCGACCTGCAGAGCGAGACGGCGGACTTCGCCGCCATGCCGCTCGAGATCGGCAAGTACACCTGGCGCGCGCACGCGACCTCGCGCGGCTTGGACGTCGACCTCGGCGCCCGCGACTTCGAAGTCGTCGAACGACCCGACTTGATCGAGAAGCTCGACGGACTGCGCCGCGCGGAAGCCGTCGTGTTGTTGCACGAAGCGGGATTCAAGAGTGATGCGCGACGCTTGGCTCAGGGACTGCCCCAGAGCCCCGAGCGCGACGCGTACTTGAACCCTGACCTCCCGCGCTGAGGACTCGGGTCCTTGCGCCTCATCCGCGCCTTCTCGATCGCCGGAGCGATCGGTGTGGTCGTGCTCGCTTGGGCACTGACGCGCACGCCGCTCGCCGGTTCCGTGCGCGCGGCCGAGAATCAAGGCGCGCCGACTCGCGACCACGACGAGGTGCAAGCGGACTTGCTGGCGGAACTCGCGCGCTGGCGATCCGGCGCCGCTGAGGCGGATGCGACGCGACTCGCCGCGCTGGCGGCCGAGTTCGCGCGCGACCACGGGCGCGGCGATGCACCGCAAGTCGCGGCTTACTACCTCGCGCTCGATCCCGACGAGCGCCGTCAGGGCCGGCTCGACGAAGCGCGCTGGGCCGAGCTGTGGCGCGCGACGAAGCAAGCCGAACCGGCGCAGTGGTCGTCGCAGCGGCCGCAGCTCTTGCGCGAGCTTCGCCTGCTCGCCGATGAAGTCCTGCCGCGCAAGGACAACCTACCGGCGGCGATGGCGTTGTCGCTCGCCGCGCGCATCGAAGTGCGCGCACTCGAAGCACGCACCGACACGCTCGCCGAGCGCGAAGCACGCCTCGGACGCGCGGAAGCGGACGCGCGACGCGCGCTCGCGATCTGCGAACGCGCCGGAAGCATCAGCCGCAGCCTCGAACCGCGTTGGACCTTGGCGCGCCTCGACCGGCTCCACGGGCGCACGCTCGATGCCGAATCAGGATTCACGAAACTGGCCGCCGACGCGCGCTATCTCGAGAATGGCGACTATCTGCAGCACGCGCTGCTCGCGCGCATCGACCTCGCCCGCGAGCGCGGCGACGTGCACGGCATCGACAAGCTGCTCGGTGAACTCGCGATTCTGCGCTCACCGGCGGACTGTTGGCCGCTCGCGAGCGCGGCGGCGCAACGCCTGCTCGACGAAGACCGACCCGCACGCGCCGAGGAGTTCCTGCTGCGCAATCGACCGCACGCCGACGAAGAACAAGACGCGTGGCGCGTGCTGTTGATCCTCGCTCAGCTACGGCAAGGCGAGACTTCGCGCGCCCGCGCGCAACTCGATGCACTCGCGCCCGGGCATCCCGACGCGCGCTTGCTCGAGGGTCAGCTGCTGCTCGCCGAGGAACGACCGTGGGAAGTCATCGCGCTGTGGCAATCACCGGCTTCGCGCGAGTGGCTCCCGCCGCTGTCCCGCGTGGTCGCGGCCACGCAGCTCGGCGAAGCCTGGCTCGCGGAGGGCGAACCCGAGCGTGCGGCGCAAGTGCTCGACGAAGCGCTGCTCGAGGCGCAGGACTGGGAAGCCCGCCTCGCGCGCGATCGGCAGCTCGCCGGGGATGCGGGGACCGTCGCTGGTGAGTGGCTCGGACTGCACGCCGTCGTGCTCGCGGTGGAAGCGCGACTGCGCGCCGGCGATGAGCTCGATGCGCTGCTGCGCGCGGAAGCGTGGCACTCGCGCGGCTTGCGCGGAACGGAGCTGACCGTCGACGACTTGCTCGCCTGGGCCGCGGCTGACGAGCTCGGTCTGCTGTCGATCTCGATCGGCGCGGACCGCGGCATTGCACTGCATCTCGCTGCGAACGGCGAGATCGAGGCGATGGAGATCCCGCACCCGCGCCGCACCTTGCGCGAAGGCGTGCGTCGCTTGCGCGAAGCTGCGCGGCGCGACGACGAAGCGCTCGTGCGCGAGCTGGGCGCTGAACTGGCTCGTCATCTCTTGCCGCCCAAGCTGCGCGAACGACTCGCGAACGCCGATCCCGACCAGCGCTTGTTGCTGCTCGCCCACGGTCCGCTCGAAGCGCTGCCGTTCGAGTTGTTGACGCTCGAAGACGGTGCGTGGCTCGACGAACGCGTCAGCTTGCACCACTTGCCCGGCTTGCCGGCGCGACGCCCCGGCACATACGAAGCGCCCGACGCGGCGTGGGACTTGATCGGCGATCCGCGCACCGCGGACGGCTCGCCGCTGTTTCCCGCTGCACGCGAAGAACTGGACTCGATCGTCGCGCTGCGACCGGATGCACGCGTCGCGAGGGGCCCGAGCTTCGACGCGGACTCCGTGCGCGACGCGCTCGCCAGTCCGAACCCCGTGCACATCGCGACGCACCTCGGCGAGTCGGCGGACTGCGCGCATCCGCGCTTCGCCGCGCTCGGCTTGCGACTCGATGCGGGCGCGGAGCTGTGCGTCGGCGAGCTCAGCGAAGGCACGCTCGCCGCGCAGCTGGTCGTCTTGAGCACCTGCGAATCCGCGGGCGGTCGCGCGGTCGACGCTGAAGGCTTGCAAGGGCTCTCGCGCGCGCTACTCGAAGGCGGCGTGCGCGATCTACTGGTCAGCCCCTGGCCGGTACGCGACCGCGCTGCCGCCGCCTGGACCCCGGCCTTCCACGCCGCGTTGCTCGAGGGCCACTCCCCCGCGCGCGCCGCCCGCCGAGCCCGCGCGACGCTGCGCGACCGCGGCTGGCCGGTCTCCGACTGGTCGAGCTTCCGCCTACTCGGCCGCGACTAGCGCGGTACCGAGCCGGGGCCAGTTCCCCACAGCTCGTGCCGCCCCCCTGGGCCCGTGACGCGGGATCGGTGCCAGGGCAAGCAGTGCAGGGCAGGCCAGGCGTGAAGGCACGAGCTGTGGGAAATCAGTCCCGGCTCGGTACCCCACGAGTCCGCAAGCGGGAATTCTTTCCGGGTCCGGGGTGAGAAACTAAAGCCGGGGGAAGGGTCTTCCGATACCCGGGGCGGCACAGGAGCGAGCGCTCCGGCCGAGAAGGAGACCCAGATGATCACAGCTGTCCTCGCCGCCCTGACTCTGACCGCCGCGCCCGCCCAGGCAGCGCAGGTCGAGGAGTTGGTGCTCGTGCGCGTCGAACCGACGCGCCTCGTCGCCCGCAACCTCGGTGAAGAAGAACGCCTCGTGCTCTTCGCCAGCGCGGACCGCACCAAGCTCGTCAGCCGTCGCCTGCGCGCCGGCGAGAGCCTGCGACTCGACTTCCCCCGCCGCGCCCTCGACGGCGCGTGGATCGAAGTCCTCGACGCGGCAGGCGATGAGTGGTCGACGACCGGCGCCCTGCGCCTCTCGACCGGTCAAGCTGATGTCGCTTGGACCTTGTTCTGCTCGCCGCCCGAAGCGGCGGGTCAAGTCCACAGCCTCACCGACGATGGACGCCGAGCCCTCGAGCCGAGCGGCAGCCTGCTGCCGGCGAAAGCCCAAGCCTTCTTCCAAGCCCGCACGACGCTCCAGCTCGAGCACGCCGGCCCGACTCACGTTCCCGGACCCAAGCCGACCCCTCCGATCCCCGACGACGACCCGCCGGAGCTCGAGAAGGACCCGCTGCCGCCCCTGTAGGCACCGGAACGAACCGCGCACCGACTCCAAAGAGTCATTGCAGAGAGACCTGGAGAGAGGGAGTCCCGCGTGGGCTCCCTCGCTCCATTTCTACGTGGGGTGAGGACTCGCGCAGCCGCTGTGAACGGCGCGCATGGACCCGTTTCGGAAAGCGCGAGGGAGGCGTAAAGTCGAACACCAGCGCCAGCGTCATCTCGACGGTGGCCGCTCTACCGACAACTCGATTCCGCGGAGTGTGAACATGAGAATTCCCTCGTTCAGCTTTTGTGTCGCCGTCCTCGCGGGCGTTGCCAGTGCCCAGACGCCGACCCTTCTCACGGATGTCTCCACCAAGCGGCCGCTGACAACACCTGTCGCGCCGCCAGTCGTCACCACGCCCGCTTCGGGCGGCGGATTGGTCAATGGCAACGACGACTGCTCGCTCGCCGCGACGACCGACGCGATCAGCGGCCCCGGTACGTTCAACTACGACAACACGGGAGCGACAATCGACCCCGCTTCCGGCCAGCTCGATGCCCTGTGCTCCGCAGGCGGCTTCACGCAAGTGAACAACGACGTGTGGTTCGAGTGGACCGCGACAGCGGATGGCTTCTGCATCATCTCGACCGCCGGTTCCGGCGATCCGAAGATGGGCATCTACCCCGGCAGCGGCTGCCCCACGATCGGTTCTGCGATCACCTGCACGGACAACCTGGGCGGCGTGCTCCCCAGCGTCTCCTTCGCGTGCGTGTCCGGTGACAAGTACATGATCCAGATCGGGTCGTCGCCGCAACAAGCCAACCCTGTCGTGATCGGGGCCTTCACGATCACGATCGGCCCGCTGGTCTGCGGCATCGCGGACGACGACTCCGACGAGAACGCGCTCGGAGTCACCAATGGCGGCCAGCTGTGCATGATGAACAAGTTCACCTGCCTCAGCGAAGTCGACGCAATTCAAGCCGCCTACGGTCAAGTCATCGACGGTGCAGTCGTCGAGGTCGTCGTCTGGGACGACATGGATGCCGACGGCAATCCCATCAACGCGGTGCGCGTCAGCACGCACGCGTCCGTCGTCGCCAACGCGGGCACCGGCATCTTCAACAACGAGCCGCTCCCCGTCTCGGTGTCGATTTCCGGAGACGCCTGGGTCGGCGTGATCGTCACGCAAGCCGCGGGCGAGTTCCCCGGCCCCATGGACTACCTCAACTACGAGGCCTACCCGGACGTCTCATATGTCGCGCTGCAGCTCGCGGCAACGGGCACTCCCTTCGACAGCAGCGACCTCTCGCTGAACGATCAAGTGCCCGTGACGATTGCGGCGACCGGCTTCGGCGCTGTCTGGCTGTTGCGCGCGACCGGCTCCAAGACGCCGAGTGTGCTGGGCACGCCGCTCTGCTTCGGCGACGGACAGGGCACGGCATGCGCTTGCGGCAACGAGTCGGCACTCGGCGCCGGCGAGGGCTGCCTCAGCTCGGTCGGAGTCGGCGGCGTTCTGACCGCCAACGGCAGTGCCAGCTTCGCGAACGACGACCTCAGCTTCACCGTGACGCAAGGGCGTCCGAACCAGCCGAGTCTGTTGATCCAGGGCTCGGTCCTCACGGGCTTCACCTTCAAGGACGGCGTGCTCTGCATGGGCACTCCGACCGAGCGCGTCGAAGTCGTCTTCCTCGACGCCAACGGCGAGGGCACCTCGGTCTCCTCGATCGTGACCGAAGGCAACATCCCCGGTCCCGGCACCACGCGCTTCTACCAGCAGTGGTTCCGCGACCCGAACCTGTCGCCGTGCGGTACCGGCTCGAACTTCACGAACGGTATCCAGATCGACTGGATCTAGTCGTTCCGCGCTGACCTGAACGGCGGGCGCGTTCCTTCGGGATCGCGCCCGCTCTGCGTTCGAGGCTCACCAGTTGCGATAGAGGTCGCGGCGCTCGTCCTTGATGACGGACACTTCGCGGCGGTATCGGCGCACTTCGGTGAGATCGATGTCGGCGGTGATCAGCCCCGGCTCGCCGTCGCCTTGCGCGAGGATCTCGCCGTGCGGCGAGACGACCGCGGAGTTGCCGGGGAACTCGAGCTGCAGCTTGCGGCGACCGATCACTGAGGAACCGGTGCGGTTCGCGGCGAGCACGAAGCACTGGTTCTCCACCGCGCGTCCGACGATCAACGAATCCCAGTGACGCCGGCGCTGACCGGGCCACTGCGCGCAGACGAGCATCAGCTCGGCGCCGTCGCGGAACGGAACGCGCAGGAGCTCGGGAAAGCGCAGGTCGTAGCAGACGACTCCCGACACGCGTGCGCCGGCGCACGGCACCGTCGCCGGGGGAATCTCGCCGGGCGCGAAGGCTTCCGTCTCGGCCGTCGGCGTGAAGAGATGGATCTTGTCGTAGACCAGCGCGATCGCGCCGCGCTCGAAGAGCGTCAGCCGGTTCGTCGGCAACTTGCGCGGTCCCCGACGCGGACCGAGCGCGCTGCCGCACGCAGCCAGTCCGAGTTCCGCCGTCCAGCGGCCAACTTGTTCCACGGCTTCGAGGCTCGCGCGCTCGAGCCCCTCGTCCAGCCGCTCGTCGGGCATGAAGGAGACAGTCCACATCTCGGGCAGCAGCACGAGCTCCACGCCGTCCGCACGAGCATCGGCGAGCCCGCGCTCGACCGACGCGAGGTTGGCCTGCGGATCTCCCGCGATCACATCGAATTGAAGAACGGCGACGCGCATAGACGGCGATCTTATCCCGGGCGCGCGGCAGAGCGAGGCGCGCGTTGGACTTCGATCATCGCGCAAGCGAAGCTCTCTCGCGCCGGTTCCCGCCGGAGCTCCCCATGCTGACCATCGCGCTGCTCACGCTCTTCTCCGCCGCTCTGCTCTTCGCGAGCGGACGCATGCTGCTCGCCTTCCTGCCCCCCGGCTGGCCGGGCTGGGCGCCGGGGATGGGCGCGCGCGAGCTGGGCGCGACCGTCGGTGCGAGCTGGTTGCTCGGTTCGCTCGCGCACGCCGCGCTCGCGACCCTCACGAACCTGATGGCCTTGCCGCGTGAGTTGGAACCGGCCGCGACGTACGGGTCATTCGTGGTCGCGTACCTCGGCGTGCACGCGGTGCTCGCCGTGGCGCTGTTCTTGCGCGCACCCGCGAAGCTGCGCCCGCGACACGAGTCGTCGCCGACTCGATGCAGCTGGATCGCTGCGCCCTTCGCGCTCGCGACCCTCGCCGTTGCGTACTGGCCTTTCGCCCTCCAAGCCGAGACTCTGGTGGCCGGGCGACCCAGCGGGGCGGACTTCGAGAGCGTCGCTCACTCGATGGAGTGGCTGGCAGCTTTCGGCTTCTACTCCGCCCCGCTTGCGCTGGTACTCGTGCTGGTCGGCGCGCTCGGGCAACTGGGAATCAAGAGTTGGGCGGCTTGGGCGGTCGGATTCGCGAGCCTGATCAGCTACCTCGGGTTCGTCGAGGACCCAATCCTGTACCTGGACCGCATGCAGGTTCCACCGCTATGGCCGGCGTTCGCGCTGACGACCGCCTGCGTCGTCGGTCTGGTCTGGGCGCGACGAGCGGATCGCCGCGCGCGCACCTTGGCCTTGCTGCTGCTCTCGACGCTCACCCTGACAGGAAGCGTGGAAGCCGTCCCTGCTGCGCTGGTTGGTCTGTGCGCCGTGCTCTTCGCGCTGCCCGCCGGTGGCCGCCGTCCGATCTGGCCCTGGACCCTGCTCGTGCTCGTGACACCCGCACAGCTCGCGATTCGGTACTTGATGACGTCGAACATGCAGCTGAACTACGAGCTGACGCTCGTGTTCCGGCCGCGCAGTATCGGGCTACCGGACTTCGAGCACTGGCGCTTCTGGCTCGCGCCGCCGGTTGCCCTGTTGGTTGCAAGCTGGTACCTCTCGCGACACTCGAGGGCAAAGGGTGAGCCCTTCGCCGCGCGACTCAGCTGGTGGCTCGTCGCGCTCGTTCCGTTCGTGCTCGCCCTGACTGCGTGGTCCGACGGAGCGGCGTACTTCGCGTTCCCCGGCGATGAGCCGTTCGCTTACGAGTGGAGCTTTCCGCTGCCGTTCCTCGTGCTCGGCCTGACCCCCGCGCTCCTCGTGCTGCTCGCCGTGCACTTCGGCCCGCGTGAAACGCACGCGACCGCTGCCTCCGCGGATCCCTCGTGACGCTCGCGCCCGATCCGCTCACGAGCGACGAGCTCGCGCCGACGCTCGCCGCGCTCGACGCGGGCGAAGACTTCAAGTCGGCGCTCGAAGCTCTGCTGCTGCGCATCCCGCTCGAGAAAGCCGAGCTGTTGATGCTGCTGCTGCGCGAAGGACGCGGCGCGTGGCACTTGCTCTGCGAAGCGCCGGGTGGTGAAGCGCTGTTCATCGGCAACGCCTTCTCCGGAACGGTGCAAGCACTCGCCGCATCGGGCTACGCCGTGACGGTCTGCGATCACTCCGCCGAACGACTCGCGTTCTGCGCCCACCGCACGCGCCAGTGGACGGTCGACGAAGCGCAGACCGTCGCGCTCGACGGTGCGACGCGTTTGCCGTTCGACGACGACGCTTTCGACTTGGTCGTGCAAGAGGAAGGCGCGCCGAACTCGAGCAAGGACCGCGCGCACTCGATCGGCGAATGCCGACGCGTCGCGCGCGGTGAACTCGTGCTCGTCGCGGACAACCGACTCGGCTACAAGCGCTCGTCCGGCTGGCGCGGACGCTTCGAGGTGCCGTCGCCGCCGCGCTGGGTGCTCGACGCAATCCGCGCGCCGCGCGGCGAGCGCAACCTCGGCGGTTGGCGCAAGGCACTGCGCTTTCCCGGCTGCGAACGCGCCGAAGCGTGGAGCCTCTACCCGACCTCGCTCGACTTCACCTTCGTCGCGGGCATCGACGAAGACCGCCCGCAGCTCTACGTCGGACCGAAGGAACGACAGAACCCGCTGAAGGTGCTCGGCCAACGACTCGGCTTGTTCGGCGCGCTCTCGCCGTCCTTCGCGCTGCGCTCGGCGCGCACAGATCGCCCGCGCACGCCGCGACGCCTCGAGCGCATCCTCGATGCGCTTGCGCAACGCCTCGGCGAACCGGCGGGCCGCATCGATCACTTGGTCGCGACGCGCGGCAACAGTGCGGTCGTCCTGACGCGCGGTGACGAACACGCCGGCGGCGCCGGTGACTGGTGTTTGCACCTGCCGCTCTCGCGGCAACAACGTGTGCAGATCGAGCGACACCACGACGTGCTCGAGCGCTTGCCCGTCGAGCATCCGGGCTTCCCCGCTCCGCGCGCGCTGTTCCGCGGCGAGCTCGAGGGGCTCTGGATGTCGGTCGAGCGCAGGCTGCCGGGTCTCGGCGCGCCGCAGCTCGCCGGCGAGAGCGCGCCGATCGAGCGCATGCTGCGCGAGACCGCTGAGCGCATGACGGAGCTGGCTGTCGGTCCACCCGAGCCGCTCGATGCCGAGCGCTTTGCCGAGCTCGTCACGACTCGCTTCGACTTGGTGCGGCGCTTCGTCGCCGAGCCGCAGGTCGAACGCGCACTCGATCGGATGCACGACGAGTGCCGGGAACGCCTGATCGGCACCGAGCTGCCGCTGGTCCTGCATCACGCGGACCTGCGCTCGAAGCACCTGCAGGTCACGCCGGCTGGTTCACTGATCGGCGTCCTCGACTGGGGATCGAGCACGGACCGCGATCTGCCCTACTTCGACCTCTTGCACCTGGTGGTGCACGAGCGCAAGCAAGCGGACGACCTGAGCCCGGCGGTCGCCTGGCGGCTGTTGCTCGACGAGGACGGCCTGCGCCCCGCCGAGCGCGAGCCCCTCGCCCGCTACGCAGAGGCCCTGAGACTGCCTGAGGGGGCCTGTGAGGCCCTCGAGCGGGCCTACCCAGTCCTGGTCGCCGCGATGGCCGAAGGCAACTGGGACTACAGCAGGCCTCGCTGGCTGGAGCGCATGTTCCAGATTGCGCAGTCCTAGAGCCTCGTCAGGGGTCAGAAGGGCGCGATGACGGGATCCAGCGTGATGGGGACCGATCCAGCGAATCCAAAACGCCGTAACCCCCTGATTTCACAACGGGTAGGCGCTTTTTTCCGACCCGTGGCAGAACCGGGGACCCTTCCTCACTCCGCAATCGTCCAGTAAATTTGCCATGTGTCGCGGACTGCCGACCCCGGGGGGGGACGGCGTTCACTGTTTGCAGTGGTCCCCTTGTGGGGCGCGACCAGAGCAGAAACACACACCCGTTTTACTGAGAGATCAGAGCATGAAGATTCCCTCTATCGCCATTGCCGTCCTCGCCGGCTCGGCCCTCACCACAGCGGACGCCCAATTCGCCCAGAGTCAAGGCGGTCGCAAGGCTGTCCAGCCCAACGTGACCCAGTCCTCGGGCGGCGGCGGCCTCACCGCCGGTCAAGGCAGCGACGACTGCGCGACCCCCGACACGATCGGTCCGGGCCCCGGTAACTACGTCTTCGACAACACAGGTGCCACGAGCGTTCCGGCCAACGGCCAGCTCGAAGCCATCTGCTCGTTCTTCGGCTTCACCGCCGTGAACCAGGACGTCTGGTTCGAGTGGACCGCTGATGCCGACGGCATCGCCAACTTCTCGACGGTCAACGCCTCGACCACGATCGACACCAAGATCGCTGCCTACACCAGCGGCGCCTGCCCCACCGGCGGCACTGCGATCGCATGCAACGACGACTCGGGCGGAACCCTCCAGTCCAGCATGGTCTTCGCCGTCACGAACGGTGAAACCTATCTGATCCAGGTCGGCCTCTACGGCGGCACGACCCCCCCCGCAGGCGGGGTCGGCGTCCTCGACGTCACGATCAACCCCGCGCTCGCCTGCGGCACGCTGGACAACGGTAACGACGACAACGCGCTCGGCCTGATCAACGGCGGCCAGCTGTTGGTCATGAACCGTGCCGACTGCCTCGCCTCGGTCGACTCGATCGACGTCGCTTACAACACGGTCCTCGACGGCAGCGCTGTCGAAGTCTGCGTCTACGACGACGTTGACCAGGACGGCGACCCGACGAACGCCCTGCTCGTCAGCACGCACCCTTCGGTCGTGGCCAACAGCGGCACCGGCCTGCTGAACAACGAGCCCCTTCCCGCCTCGGTGGTGATCACCGGTGACTGCTACGTCGCCGTCGTGGTCACGCACGCTGCCGGTGAGTTCGTCGGCACGCTCGACTACGTCTACTACGGACTGAACCCGACGGCCTCGATCGTCGGCTACCAGCTCGCCGCGACGGGCACGCCCTTCGACAGCGCCAACCTGGCCGCCAACGACCAAGCCCCCATCGGCATGGGCGCCATCGGCTTCCCCGGCGTCTGGTGGCTGCGCGCCAACGGCGCCGAGATCCCCACCCAGCTCGGCACCCCGCTGTGCTTCGGTGACGGTTCCGGCGTCGCCTGCCCCTGTGGCAACGAGTCGGCGCCCGGCGCCGGCGAAGGCTGCCAGAGTTCCGAAGGTGTCGGTGGTGTCCTGACCGCGAACGGCACGGCCCTCTTCGCGAACGACGACCTCAGCTTCACCGTAACGCAAGCGCGTCCAAGCCAGCCGAGCCTCCTCATCCAGGGCACGGTCCTCACGGGCTTCGCCTTCAAGGACGGCGTGCTCTGCATGGGTACCCCGACCGAGCGTGTCGAAGTGGTGTTCCTCGACGCCAACGGCGAAGGCACGACGACGTCCTCGATCATCACCGAGGGCAACATCACCGGCCCCGGCGTCACGCGCTTCTACCAGCAGTGGTTCCGTGACCCGAACCTGACCCCCTGTGGCCAGGGCTCGAACTTCACGAACGGCCTGCAGATCGACTACATCTAGTCGAGATCCGGTGCTCGGCCCTCTCGAGGACCGCTCACTCACAACGGCGGCGTCGCACCAGCGGCGCCGCCGTTTCTTCGTTCGGTAAGAGCGTGCTAACGCTGCGTCAGCGACAAGTTCGAGTTGATGCGATTCGCTCGCTCGGGCGCGACCTGCAACGCCCCGCCATCACGGTGCCGATCGACAGCAGCGAGGGCCTAACGCGCCGCGCTTACGAAGTCCCCGCTCGGAGCTCACGCAGACCGAGCATGCCCCCTCGATGACCGTATCCCAGGGCGTGGTTGGCTTCCTCCTGAACTCCGCGTCCGGCGTCACCGTCTCTCTGGTTGCTCGCGGGGGCGAGGACTCGAGAGCACGACTGGGATCCCCACGGACCGGGCGCTACGCGCACGACGACCGGCTTCCCTCGAGCGCGAACACCATCAGGGCAAGCCGCACGCTTTCGGAGTCAAGATTCATGCAGAGATTCACACTGGGTGCCTTCGCCGCCACGGCCGGCGAGGTGTTCATGATCCAGCTGGGCGCGAGCGCGCTGGGTCCCGGCGGCGGCACCGGCAGCTTCTCCGTGCTCGAGCTTCCACCGCTGCCCTGCGGCACGCTCGACGACGGCGAGTCGGACTTCGGCCTCGGCCTGGTTGCCGGTGGCGACCTGCTGGCGCTCAACCGCGTGCCCTGCGGCCGGACGGTCACCGAGATCCAAGTCGCCTTCGGGACGACCTTCGTCCCGACGCCGGTCCCGAACGGAACGGCCGTGCGCCTCGCCGACCTCAGTACGCTGACCAATGGTCCGTTCATCGTCGAGAGCTTCGACACCCTCGTCTGGATGATCCGTGCGGTCGTCGACACCGGCCCGCTCGGTACGCCGATCTGCGCCGGTGATGGTTCGGGCATCGCGTGTCCCTGCGGCAACGGCTCGAACTTCTCCAGCGGTCTGCAGATCGACTGGGTCTAGCCCGGAGTATTCATGAACACGTGCTCCAAACACAGCAGATTGGTTCCTGTCGGTGCTTGGAGGGATCTGGCGATGAAGGCGACCCTGAACGGGTCGTCGAAGAAGCCGGATTCCTCAAAGTGCCGTCAGGGGCCGAGAGGCCGGCGATGCCGGCCGGCTGCGCAGTTTGGGGTGCGTGTTCATGAATACTCCGGGCTAGTCGAAGCCTTGCGCGCTTCGGCGCGCTGAGTCGACGAAAGCGCGGCGCTTCCTACGCGGGTGGCGCCGCTCTTCCGTATGAACTCATCGAACTACTTCTTGGAGTTGCGGGCAGCCAGGAACATCCCGACCTGCCGCGCAATCAACACGGCAAGGAAGAACTGTCCGAGCACGACTTCGAGGATGGCGATCGAGCGCGCAATGGGCGAATCCGGCGACACATCGCCATAGCCGAGCGAGGTCAGCGTGACGAAGCTGAAGTAGAAGAGGTCGCCGCGTTCGTTGTCATGCGTCTTCGACAGGACTTCGTCCGCCGGTGGCAGGAAGTGGTCTTCGGGCAACAGCTTGTAGACGGAGAAAAACCACAAGCCGAGCATCAGGTAGGCGCAGAGTGATGCGCTGAGCACTTGAGCGTCGACTCGCCGCATACGCAGCAATCTGGAGACGAGCGAGGCGAGAACCCAGCCGAAGGCCAGCACATCGGCGTACTCACCGAGCTGATCGATGAGCAAGGGATTCTTCGGCCCCCCGCCCCAGATCAGGCCCGGCCCCCTGACGAAGAGCCAGATCAAAAGCAGCCATCGACCCGTGAGTCGAGAAGTCGACGACGACGCGGCGACGCGCAACGACGTCAAGATCACGAGTCCGACGCCCCCTGCCGCGAGTCCCCGGGCCAGAGGGCTATCGTGCGAGTAGCCCTCCAAGAGGATGCCGACCAGCAGGACCCCGAGCAGTACATGAAAATTGCCGGCGCCGAAGCGCTGCAGCAACTCGGTGATCCTGCGCAACATCCTCGCCCCTCCTAAAGCTTGTGGACCGTACGGCCGACGACGAGGTACAAGCGATCACTGCCGCCCTCGGCGTGCCCCCACGCCAAGTAGAAGGGCCCCACGAGGGTGTCCATCGCGAGATAGAGGCTGGCTGCGGGAACGAGTGACTTGGTCGTGAACGAGTCGCCATCGCGCCATGCCCCACCGAGTTCACCGGTCACGCCGATGTAGGTGTTGCGCTGCAGCGTGTCCTCGAGGTCACCGAAGCGCCTGCGCAGCCCCAGTCCAACCATGCCGGCACTGCCACCGATCAGCTGATCGTCCGCGAGTCCGGAGAGGTTGAAGAGTCCGCCGACCGTGTAGTAGTTCCGGACTTGTGCCGAGTCGTCCGACAGGCCGATGCGACTCCAAGCTGTCGTGGTGTACTTCTCGTGCGTGCGCGTCACGCCGCCGGCGAATTCGAGTCCGTCGACATCCGCCTCGGCACCCAATGCTTCTCTCTGGAACCTCGCCCTGGTGACCGTGAACTGTCCGGAGGTCGGGAACTCCCAGCGGTCGAGCGTGTCGCTCTCGAACGCGATGAACAACTCGCCGATCCCGAAGCTTCCCGAAGGCAGCGCCGGATCGCCCGTGCGGCGGTGCCCCTTGCCCTCGCCGTAGTCGTAACCGACTCGCACCTCCGCCCAGTTACCGAAGACGTAGCCGCCGGCGAGTGCGGCGATCGTCTTCTCGATCTGATACTCAGCGACGCGGGCTCCGGTGCTGCTGTACAGATCGAGCGCATTGCGTCCGTACTCGATGCTCGGCTCGACGAACCAGCGCAGACCGCGATCGAGCGGTTGGTAGAACGACGTGCGGAGCAAGCCGGCGTAGCCGATCTGCAGGTCCGTGATCCACTCACCGCCGCGCTTGTTCATCTCGGTCGCGAGGATGCGCGTTCCGGCCGTGAACACGCTGCGCCCTTGGAAGTCCGGTAAGCGTTGCATGACGCCCACCCCATCATCGAGACCGGCTCTCGGCCGGCGCAGCGGCCCTACTCGCTCGACGCAACGAAGCGCTGGAGCAAGTCGGCGCGGTGGTCGAGCACGACCGGCTCCCA
>Ga0316209_1000213_pt1 | contig 117906 bp, 108 predicted proteins | sample 6monopyrite_MG_FD_204945 | JGI IMG/M metagenome (GOLD analysis project Ga0316209, IMG submission 204945) | Microbial mat bacterial communities from mineral coupon in-situ incubated in ocean water Damariscotta River, Maine, United States -... | ecosystem: Environmental > Aquatic > Marine >... | reverse complement strand
GCCGGCTTCGCAGATCGCGAGGCTCACGCCCTGGGCGTGGGGTGCGGAGCGGCGAGAGGGCTGAGGGCGCTGGGGCAACGACGGACTGTGTCAAGTGGCTGCTGGGATGGGGTCACCGGACGCGTACGTCTTGGTCGTTGCGCGATGGTCTATGCCGCTCTGGCCGGAAGCGAAACTCCGTTCATCGCCCCAGGTGGGCGTCGGCCGTAGGAAGGGCACTATGGTGGGACCATTCGCGCCCGCCAACGGACATCAGCCCTGCTAGCGCAAAGCCAGCGGCCCGACGAGCTTGTCGCCCACGATGAGTCGAGCCGCCTGCAGTGCGATGAGCCCCGTCGCCAGGCCAGCTGTGATGTCGGTCACCCAGTGGATGCCGAGGACCGAGGTGGAGATGATGATGAGGATACCGATCCAGAGCGCACTCCAGCGGAACTGCAGCTTGTAGAGGAAGGCGAGCCCGATCATGACCACCGTCAATGAGACGTGAAAGCTGGGGAAACAGTTATCCAGACCGGAGAAGGGGCGAAAGATATCGATCAGTTCCGGCGCCCATAGGTCCGAGAGCAGGACGGCGCCGGAGTCAGGATAGGCCCAACGCTCCGGCACCGGAAAGAAGAGGAAGAAGGGCAGGCTAATCAAGTAGTTCGCGGCCACCGCCACCGAGAAGACGCGGAACGGCGTGCGACTCGACGCGCGCGCAAGCGCCCACCCGGTACCGAGCACGAGTCCCACGAGCGCGAAGAAGTACGCGACCGAGTAACCGTAGACGACGACCATTCCCGCAGACTCATAGCCCTCGACCTTGGTCTCCCCCTCGAACCAGTGTGCTGCGCGGGCGAGTTCGTAGCCGAGTTCGACTCCGTAGCCATTGCTTTCTCTGGCCGCGGTCTCGACGGCCGTTTCGACGTAGTTGACGAGTGCGATGACCGCGAGCAGCAGGAGTGACCGGCGATGCCGGAGTGCCAGAGAGCCGGTGCGCGCGAGAACGCCCTTGTCAGCTCTCGAGGAAACAAGCGACTGCAGTTCGCGCTGGTCCAGGCCACCGGGACTCGACTCGATCTCTCGTCGGGAGATCCGGAGCTGCTCATGCAATGCGGAGGCGTGCTGCATTCGTACCGCGGGAGACTTCTCGAGACAGAACTCGATGGCGAGCTCGATCGAGCGTGGCACGTCCTGCCGCTGCCGCCTCACGGGCTCGGGATCGTCATGGAGGATGGACGAAAGCGTCGCCCCCAGAGTCGCACCCTGGAAGGGGCGCACGCCGGTGAGCATCTCGTGAAGGATGATCCCCAGGGAGAAGATGTCCGAGTGGTGACCGATGTCGCGCTTCGTTACGTGCTCTGGTGACATGTAGGGGACGGTTCCGAGTACGTCCCCGTCTTCGGTGAGCCGAGGAGACGCGATCCGTTCTGTGTCGAATGCAGAGCCGTCGGAGCGAGAGGGGGGCGCCGGCTCATCGACGAGCTTGGCGAGTCCGAAGTCGAGCACTTTCACGCTACCGGACGGGGTCACCATGATGTTGTCCGGCTTGAGGTCACGATGAGTGATTCCACTCTGATGGGCGACAGCAACTGCTGCTGTGAGTTGTTCCGCAATGCGGAAGAAGTCCCGCAATGGGAGGCCACCAGGAGGGATCACCTCGCCAAGCGTGCGACCCTCGACAAGCTCCATGGCAATGAAGTGGATGCCACGATCAGACTCGACACCGTGAATGGTCACGATGCCCGGGTGATTCATGGCGGCGACGGCGCGCGCCTCGACCTGGAATCGCTGCAGCTGATCCTCGTTGGCAATCGCATCGGCCTTGAGGACCTTGAGTGCTACTCGTCGCCCGAGCCGGGTGTCTTCGGCGGTGTAGATCGCTCCCATCCCGCCGGCCGCAAGCGGGCCGATCACCTTGTAGTGGGCCAGTTTTTCCCCGGCCGTGGGCTGGGGGCGCTGGCTGTTCATGGGCGAGCGACCGGTGCGTCGTCGGCGGCTGTCTCGCGCAACCGACGGCGTACCGCCAGTCCTGCTGCGATCGCCGCCAGTCCCAGTAGGCCAACCAGCGCGCCCGTGGCAATTCGGAACCAGAGGTTTACCCGGACAACGCGGAGCTGATAGGCACGGTAGGAGACGTTCGACAGCGGATCGAAGAGAACCGGGCCGCCTTCGGGCTGGTGAAAGTCGGTCGCCACCAGCTCGTAGACGAAGAGATTCGAGTCTCGCACCGTGACGTCGAACACATCTCCTGCTCTGAAGTCGTTGCGCTCGGCGTTGATCCACTCGATTCGCTGGACCGGTACTGTCCAGTCATTCGGCAGCGGGAGCATGCCGTCGCGAATCACGGTGGGTGGATTGTCGCTGTAAGGCCACACGTAGCGGATGCGGTGCAGTTGAGCCTGCGCAAGATCGACGATTCTGCGCGTCAGGTCAGGAGAGTCTCGAAAGCTGATCGGAAAGACCTGGTCCGCGATGCGAGTGTCGCGGAGCGAGGTGGTGAGTCTCGCCGCGCCGTCATGAATCGCGTCGAGAGTCCACACCATGTCGATGCGCTTGTGAAAGTCATCGTCATAGAGGACGTGCTCGGTTCCGGACAGCCGTACGGCGTGTCGAGCGGCGTCCACCATTGCGGCCGTACTCGATGAAGAGCCACGCCCGGCACGTACGTCAACAGTGACCGGGTGTACCTGCTGCTCGGCCATGTGACGGAGCTTGGACAGTGCCGCGCGTGCCTCGGTCGCGTCGTTGATGTCGATCCAGTAGGCGAAGTCGCCCAGTCCAATCTCCTCGGAGTCCATAGCGCGGATCGCCGAGCGGATGCTCTCCTTGAAGGCCTCCGGCGCCGAGCGCGAGCACACCAGCAGATCATTGGGGATCGAGGATGGCAGCTTCACGAAGGCCAAGCCTTGGGCCAGCTCGGCATCCGCGGGGGCTGCGGCAGAGCCCAGGAAGCTTGGGAGTGTTCCGTCCCACACAGCGGCAAAGTCAGCCTCGCCACGCGCCACGCTTCTCACAAGCTCGCTACTGCTGTCGATTCTGGCGCGCGAGACCTCGATGGCGGACAGGCTGTCGGTGGCCTTCGGCATGTGGAAGACCCGGTTGTCACGGAGGTGAAGCGAGGGGAGGAAGAAGCTCGAGGTGGAGAAGATGCTGTGGTAAGTGAATCGAGCGCGACGCCCTTCGATCCCCCTGGAGATGAGCCGAATGACATCGGCCGGTTCGGGACGCACAACACCTGCGAGGAGCTCTTTGCGTACCACGTAGTAGGAGTTGTAAGTCGTCGTGCCTCGGTCTCTGCTGACGTAAGTGGCCAGAACCTCGAGGTCAGCGCCAAGCAACTCCGCCGCGACCTGCACGTAGGGGGTGGTTCGAGCCATGACCACGCCGTCGGCAGAGTCCCACTCCACCAGCTCCTTGATGACCTTCTGGTAGGTGGACTCTCTAGCCTCGAACTCGAGGTCGACCTGCTCCTTCGACGATCGCTTCAGATAGTCACGGAGTCGTTCATCAGCATCTCGCGTCTCCGGGTCGAGACCAACGCCGAAGAAGGTCACGTGTTCCCCGGCCGCTGCGACGGACGTGAGGCTGCAGCACCCCATCGCACTGATCACGATGACCACGAGGCGTCTCCAGACATTCTCGACCAGACGTGTGCCGGTGATCATCGGCGCGAGCATAGCAGTTCCGATTGCGCGGAGCGCTCTTCCGTACAGTTGGCACGTGGTGCCCCATCAGGCGTGTGCCCCTCACGAGGGCTATGGACCTTTCTTCACGACTCCGGAGCTGGACCGAGGGGGTGATGTCGCGAGAGCTGCAACTCCGATCCCGTCACGGCGGATCGCGATCCGCTCCACTTCGCGACGGTCTGACACTTCGCGCGAACCTCTCCCCGAACGGATCGCCGGGCTACGAAGTCCGCGAGCTGCACATCCCGCCGGCGCCTGCACGTCGCTACGAACTCTGGCGAGCTGACAGCTGCGCTCGGCCGCTCTAGCATCAGCGCGTCGAAGTGGATGAGCTGCGTGCGGAGTGCGGAGGCTCCTTGACCGTGGACTCGGTCTCGTGCATCGCGCCGCCTTGCGAACACCAGCCGGTTGTGCCGCTCGGCGCGGACGTCGCGTAGGTCGGCTTCGGCGCGCTGACACTGACAAACTCAATCTAGCCGCCGGAAGGTGACCCGTGATCGAAGTAGACGGACTGCGCAAGAGCTACGGGGACTTCCTGGCGGTGGACGGCGTCTCGTTCACGGCGCAGCCCGGCAAGATCTTCGGGCTCTTGGGTCCCAACGGCGCGGGCAAGTCGACGGCCATCGGTTGCATCTCCGGGCTCTTGAAGCCGACCGACGGGCGCATTCGGGTGAATGGGCATGACGTGGTCAAGGACGGCAGGGCGGCGAAGGCGGGCTTGGGCGTCGTGCCGCAGGAACTCTCGCTCTACGAAGAAGTCTCGGCGACCGAGAACTTGATGTTCTGGGGCGCGGCGTACGGCATGCGCGGCAGCGAGCTCAAGAGCCGCGTGCACGATGTGTTGACGTACACCGGTTTGCTCGACCGCGCCGAGGAACCGGTCAAGAACTACAGCGGCGGCATGAAGCGTCGCATCAACTTCGGTTGCGCGATCATGCATCGGCCGAAGGTGTTGCTGCTCGACGAACCCACCGTCGGCGTGGACCCGCAGTCTCGCGTTCGTCTGTTCGAGATGGTCAAAGAGCAGGTCGAGCAGGGCACGGCCGTGCTCTACACGACGCACTACATGCAAGAGGCGGAGCTGCTCTGCGACGAGCTGGCCATCATCGATCGCGGCAAGTTGATCGCAGACGGAACGCTCGAAGAGCTGCGCGGCATGGTCGGCGAGAAGGACGTCCTGCGCTTGGCCGGCCGCTTCGACGCGGACCAGGCCCGCGCGGCGCTCTCCGCCTTACCCGATGTTCAGGTCGTCGTTGCGGAGAATGACGGCATCCGCCTCTCGGTCGCCGATGCCTCGCGTCGCCTGCCCGAGCTCTTCGACGCGATCGGTCGATCCGGCGGTGAAGTTCGCGAGACGACGCTGTCTCAGCCGAGTCTCGAGACCCTCTTCCTGAAGCTCACCGGCAAGGAGCTGCGGAAGTGACGGCGCTCTTCGTTCGGCACGCGTTCCACAAGGACCTGTCCCGGCTGCTCGCGGATCGCGTGGCCCTCGCGCTCTACCTGGGCATCCCGCTCGTGATCGGCTTCATGATCTTGTTGCTCGTGGGCGGCGAGCGTCCGAAGCCCGTCGCGCACCTCTTGATCGCGGACGAAGACGACACGGTCGTCAGCGAGTTGTTCAAGACGCTGCTGCGGAGCGAGCAGGCGGGCGAGTTCATCCGCCTGGAGGAAGTCAGCCGCGCCGACGGCCGCGACGCGATCGACGACGGCGACGCCAGCGCGCTGCTGGTGATTCCCGCCGGCTTCCAAGACGCGGTGCTGCGCGAGTCGCCGGCGCAGCTCGAGCTCGTCACCAACCCGGCCGAGACGATCAAGCCGATGATCCTGACGGTCGGCCTCGAAGTGATGGTGGACGCGGTCTTCTACGTCCACCGGATCCTCGGCGACGAGCTGCGCAAGATCGTGGAGAGCATCGATCGCGACGGGCCGCCCACCGACGAAGCGATCGCCGAGATCAGCGTCGGCATCAACCGCGTGATGCGCAAGATCGAGAAGTACATCTCTCCGCCGGCGCTGACGATGAACAGCGTCGCGGAGGAGAACGACGCGGCGCGCGACGTGCCGATGGCGCACTTGATGCTGCCCGGCATCATCTTGATGGGGTTGCTGTTGATCGCCCAAGGACTGGGCGGCGACGTCTGGACCGAGAAGACGGCGGGCACTCTGAGCCGCATGGTCAGCGCGCCGAAGTCGATGGCCGCGCTGCTCCTCGGCAAGCTCTTGGCCGACGCCGTGCTCGTGTTCTCGGTCAGCCTCGTGCTCTTGACGATCGGCATGCTGTTCCTCGACATCCCGCTGGTGCGCTTGCCCGTCGCGCTGGCGTGGACCACGCTCTCCGGCGTCACCTTCGTGCTGCTCTTCATGTGGATCTTCGTCCACGCGGGCAGCCGACGCTCGGGCGCGGTGATCACGAACAGCATCGTCTTCCCGTTGATGATGCTCGGCGGCAGCTTCTTTCCGGCGGAGGTCATGCCGCAGTGGATGGTTGCCGTCGGACGCTTGACGCCCAACGGCTGGTCGCTCGAGCACCTCAAGGACATCTTGATGGATCGCGCGGACGCCGGCGGGCTGTTGATCGGCGCCGCTGCGCTGTCGGCGTTCGCGCTCGTGCTCTTCTTCCACACCGCGGCGCGCATGCGCGGACCCTTCGCGAGGCGCTGACGATGAAGAACGCCTGGTTCATCGCGCGCAAGGATCTCGAGTACATGGTGCGTCGGTGGGAGACGTTGCTCTGGCTGTTCGTGATGCCGATCGTCTTCTTCTACTTCATCGGCACGGCGATGGGCGGCTTCTCGAAGCTGACCGGCGGCAAGACGCAGCTCGCCGTGCAGGTGCCCGCCGACGCGGGCTTCCTCGCCGACGAAGTCATCCGGCGCCTGGAACAGAACGACTTCGAGATCACGCGACCCGCGACCGACGCGGCCTTCCGGGAAGCATCACCGCGCCTCGCGTTCCCCGCGAAGTTCACCGATGACGTGCTCGTCGGCACGCAGGCCGAGCTCGAGCTCACGCACGAGGAGAGCGGCCTCACCAGTGACTACGACGAGCTGCGCGCGGGTCGCGCGAGCTTCACCGTGCTCGCCGATCTGATCGCAGCGGAACAGGATGGCCGCGCAGCGACGCGCGAGTCCTTGGCCGTGCTCGACGAACTGCCGCGCGGCTTGACGCTGAAGGCAACGCCGGCGGGCGAGCGCCTCGAAACGCCGATGGGCTTGGACCAATCCATCCCGGGCATGATGGTGATGTTCACGCTGATCGTGCTCCTGACTTCGGGTGCGAGCACGCTCGTGCAAGAACGCGCCGAGGGCTTGCTCAAGCGCTTGGCTTCGACGCCGATCTCGCGCGGCGAACTCGTCATGGGCAAGTGGATGGGCCGGATGATCTTGGGCGCCGTGCAGATCGCCTTCGCGATGTTGGCCGGCACGCTGATCTTCGGATTCGACTGGGGTCCCAGCCTGCCGATGATCCTGCTCGTGATGCTCGGCTGGGGAGCCTTGTGCGCCTCGCTGGGTCTGTGGCTCGGTTGCCTCGTGCGCACGGAAGCACAAGCGGTGGGCATCGGCGTGCTGACGTCGTGCGTGCTGGCAGCGCTCGGCGGTTGCTGGTGGCCGATCGAGATCACGCCGGACTGGGTGCAAGACCTGCAGAAGCTCGTCCCGCCCGGCTGGACGATGGACGCACTGCACAAACTGGTCAGCTTCCGCGCGGGCGCCGCGAGCGCGATCCCACACGTGATCGTGCTGTTCGCCGCGGCTTGGGTGGCCGGTTTGCTGGCGGCGAAGCGGTTCCGGTACGAGTAGGGCGTGGCTGTTGGCGCGTTGGTTCACGCCGCATGCTGAGACGGCGAGCCTCACTCCACTCGTCGCACCGTGGTCTGCTACAGTCGAGCCCCATGGCACCGCGTCGAATCGAATGGTCCGGACTGGTTGACCGTGCAGCCGCGGCCTTGCGCTTCCGTGGGTGTGATGATTTAGACCTGGTTCGGTACCTCTGTGACCCGTGTTGATGCCCAAGGACGATCTGCCTCACGGCGCCGAGCGAGGCTCGAGGCCGGCTGCTACGCTGCGGCGAAGTTCCGCCAGGGGAGATCGACGAGGGTTGCGCCGCCGCGAACCGGACGTGTTCGGCCGGTCATGAAGTGTTCGATGCGCGCGAACCAATTCCTGAGTAGCACAGACCTGGGTCGCTACCGGTGAGCGTTCAACGGACCGTCAAGGCCACTTGGATCGTCGGGGCGTTGCTCGTGTGCAACGCTGTGCTTCGAGACGTGCGCGTGGACTGGCTCGCGGATCGGGAGAGCGTGCACGGCCATCTTCAGGTCTTGCTGACGGCCCTCTTCCTTCTGGTCTGGGGCGTCTCCGTTGCGAAGTGGTGGCGAGCCGGTTCGAACGGACTCGGAGTGCCGTTCTGGTGCAAGGCGAGCATCTCGCTGGCGGGGATCCTGATCCTTGCCTTCTGCGTCGCGATGATGCGGTTCGTGCTGGGCCGTTGACGGCGTCGCGGTCGGCTGTCGGTCGTGCTTCAGAGGAGGACGGGTGAGTCGAGCGGGTATGATGCGGCGATGCGGAGCTCGACGGTGCTGTCCGCGTTGGTGAGGCGCGCGGTTCGCGCCGTCCATTCCATCTGAAGCACCGTGCCGGATCGTCTTCGCGAACCCGGCCTCCGCGCAGCGACACCGAGAGACGACATGGCCAAGAAATTCGAACGACACCGGCAGGCTTGGACTCCTACGGAGATCGGGAAGCTCCACCTGATGGCGAACAAGGGCATGAGTCTGCAGACGATTGCGACCTCGCTGACTCGCAGCGAAGAGTCCGTGAAGAAGCAGGCGAAGCTCGAGAAGCTGAAGATCGCCAAGGCGCGGTAGTTCGCAGGGCGTTGCGACGGGGCTCGGCCGCGACCGAATCAGAAGCCCAACACGTCCCGCAAGATCACCACGTACGCGTTGCTCCACGCGCCTTCGCGGAAGAAGGTCGAGGCTGAGCCGGGGTCGCCGATGAAGGGGCGCAAGACCCATGCGAGCTGGATCGCGACGAAGACGTAGAGCAGGACCCAAGCGAGCCGGCAGATGCGGTGCCGGGGATTGGACTGCACCAACGGCGCGTAGTGTCGCATCAGGGTGCGCTGCCCCGCGAGGGTGGCGAGCGCGAAGATGACGCCGTTCATGAAGACGGCGAAGCGGTAGTTCTCGCTCGACGCGTAGACGGTGAGGATCAGCGGCGACATGGCGCAGAGCGCCACCGCGACCGTCGCTTGCGCGGAGAGAACTGCTCGAAGCGCGGCGCCGAAGTCTTCGCGTAGACCCAGGAAGGTGTTCACGACGAAGAAGTTCGGGAGGCAGAAGAGCGTGGCGCAGGCGAGCAGCAGCGGGACCTTGAGTCCGGAGTAGAGAGCTTGCAGTGCGCGCGCGTCGGAAGCGCCCATCGCCGCGCCGTAGAGGAAGCCGCAGATCGCCAACAACGCCACGAGTAACGCGAGCGGAACGGGTCCGCGTCCGACGGCGAACGGCCCCCGTGCGCGGAGGAGTGCGTCGACGTGCGCGATCACGAGAAGAGGTTCTGCAGCGCTTCGATCACGGCCGCGAAGAAGTTCGACTCGCGAGCGCGGAAGAACTGGAACTCGAGCCCGGGGTCTCCGATGAACGGGCGCAAGATCCAGCCCATCTGCGCGCCGACGACTCCGTAGATCAGAAGCCAGAACGAGAAGATGCGCCGCGAAGGGGGCGTGGCGAAGCGTGCGGGGGCGCGCAGCATCGGGCGGCTCGCTCGTTCGCCGAAGTCTGCTGCCGAATCGCCGGGTGCTCTTCCGAACTCGGCTGCGGGCGCCTGCGACGGCTTGACAGGCAGCTCGACCGGCGGCGCGACGTGGAACACGGCGTCGAGCGCGCGACGCAGGAAGGCGAGGCCCGCGATGCCGGAGAGGCCCATGAACAACACGTTGAGCAACACCATGAAAGAGTAGCTGTCCGTGCTGAGCGTGAAGAAAGCGGTGACCGGCCCGAGGCTCGCGAGCAACGCGAGGTTCACGCACATGGCCGTGAGCAAGAGGCGCAGGGTCTGCGCGCTGCGCAAGCGTGAGTCGAACAGCGCGGAGACGACGTACAGCGACGGATAGGTCACGACGAGCGTGAGCAGGAACAGAAGCGGCACCTTGACCGCCGTCGCGAACAGCTGGGGAGTGCTCGGGTTGCCTTCGCGCATCACGGCGAAGAGGCCCATGCACAAGCCGTAGACGATGCCGAGCAAGAGACCCGCCGCCACGAGCGTCGGAACGGGAACGTCGATGCGACCTGCCGCCAGATCCTCTTTGCGCGTGAGCCTGCCGCGCAGGACGTTATCGATGGTCTTGACGATTCCCGGCATGTTGTGGGTGCTTTCCGCGGCGTCGGTGGGGGAGGGGCGCAGGGGCCTCAGCGAGGCGGCCTGTCCGCGTGGTCTCTGCTATCCTAACAAAGTGCTCTGCGTTGCAAAGTGGCTGGTGGCTGATTCTGCTGAGGCCCGGTGTTCCTGATGGAAAGCGCCGGTCGGCTCACTCGAGCCGAACATTTCCCGGCCGGTAGCTCGCAGGCGCGAGGAACTCGCGGCCCCTACGGGTCACGCCCCAGCGCCGAAGCCGCCGCCCGCGCAGCGATCGCAACCGCCTGCCGCGAAGCTCCTCCAACTCCAGCCGGGCAGAGGTTAGCCTCGGACGCTCATCCGCCCGAACCGACACAAGGCTCACTCGAAGCGCGACCTCTCATGCAACGAACCCTCTGCCTCCTCGCCTTCGCCGTCATCCCGCTCGGTGCCTACTCCTTGCACAGCGCAACCGAGCTTCGCGCGGCGCAGATCACCGGCGAAGGTTGGCGCGAGCTGACGCTCGACGACTTCGTCAACGTGAACGGTGATGAAGACACGTGGAAGGAATCGGACGGCACGATCTACTGCAGCGGCAAGCCGATCGGTGGCGCGCGCAGTCGCGAGGTGCTGACGAACTTCGAGCTGGTGCTCGAGTGGAAGCACACGACGCGCTCGGGCAACTCGGGCGTGTTCTTGTGGTGCCCCGAGTCGGCGTTCACCGACTTGCAGCCCGGTAGCCTGCCGCGCAGCGGCATCGAGGTGCAGGTGCTCGACTTGGGCTACGAAGACGACTGGATCGCGAACAAGGGCGAACACTCGGACTGGTTCACGAGTCACGGCGACGTGTTCCCGGTCGGCGCTTCGACGATGAAGGCGTTCACCCCGGCGATCGAGTATCAGGACGCCGGCGGCGAGTCCTACTCCGTCGGCAACCCGAAGAGCTCGCGCAGCTTCCCCACGCAACGACTGACCAAGGGCGTCGGCGAGTGGAACCACTACTACATCCGCGCCGTCAACGGCGAAGTGCGGCTGTGGGTGAATGGAGAAGAAGTGAACGGCGGCAACGAGTGCACGCCGGCGACCGGCTACCTGGCGTTGGAAGCGGAAGGCGCGCCCGTCGAGTTCCGCAACCTGCGCCTGCGCGAGCTGCCTTGAGGCGTTGGTTCGCTGCTCGGCGCAACGGCGCGTCGCTCTGCTGCGCGCTGTTGACGGCGTGCGTCGCGCGGCCTGCCGTGATCGAACCGACGGTGTCGAACGAAGCGCAAGCTGCGCCCGCGTCCGAGGTGATCGACGTGGTCACGTACAACGTCGGAGGCTTGCCGCGCTGGGTGGCGAAGGTCGATGGGCGCAAGACGCACCCCTTGATCGGGCCGGGGCTCGCGAGCTTCGACCTCGCGCTGCTGCAAGAGGACTTCTGGTACCACCACCTGATCGACGCGCCGCACGCGTGGCAAGTGCGGCCGCGTCGCGGCGAGCTCTTCCGTCTCGGCGACGGGTTGGCGCGCTTCTCGCACTTGCCGCTGGGCGCGGTCGAGCACGTGCCGTGGAAGACCGCGCACGGTTGGACCGGCCACTACAACGACCAACTCGCGTGGAAGGGCTTCGCGGTCGGTCGCATGTCGATCAGCCAGGACGACTTCATCTGGGTCTACAACGTGCACTTCGACGCCGGCGGCAGTCGCGGCGACCGCGAGGCGCGCGAGCAGCAGCGCGAACAACTGATCGCCGACATCCTCGAACGCACCGCGCCGGGCGACGCCATGATCGTCGCGGGCGACTTCAACACCGGCGCGAACGGCTTGAGCGACCTGCGCGAGCGCACCGGGCTCGAAGACAGCGGCGCGGGCGGCATCGACCGTGTCCTGTTCCGTTCGGGCCACGACCTCACCCTGCGACTCGCCGCCGACTCCGCGCGCCCGGAACCGGACTTCGACGCGCTGCGCGGCCTTTCGGATCACGGTGCGGTGTGGGTGCGGATTCGCTTGGAGAGCGCGCGCTAGGATCGAGCTTCCGGAAAGGCAGCGCCGCATGCATTTTGGTTCAAGCCCGAGCAGCGCACTGTTCAATGACAGCTGCGCTATGCTGGGGCAATGTCGGACGAGCTGACAGGCCTCTTGATCGCAGCCGCCCACGGGCTGGTGATCGGACTGGTCACCATCCGCTTTCTTCCGAGGGCTCAGCGACGGTTCAATGAGTTCGCCCTTCGCCTGGACTGGAGATTTCACGCGGCAGGCTTCGCGATGTTCGCGCTGTCGTCGTTCCTCTCGTTCGGTGAGGGGAAGAACTACAGCGGTTGGATGTTCACCGGCATGGCGAGCTTGGCGTTGGTGCAAGCCGTTACGGCCTTGCGCCACGGCACCTTGTTGCAGCGGAGCCAGGCGGGTTCCGAGTCCGCGCACTCACCGATACGAAACACCAGGCGTGAGCTTGCTGCGACGATTGCTGTCACAATGTTCGGAGGCGTGGCGCTGCAACGAGTCGCGGACTTCGAACCGGAAGTGCCGGACCTACTCGTCGGCAAGCACGTCTTCGTCATCGGCCCCGGACCTTACGTCGTTCCGCAAGGCGTGGACTTCGTGCTGACGGGGCCGGAGTCTTCCGGGCCCACGACGGCAGCTGTCGCCTATGTGGAGGGGAAGCCCCTGGTGGGCCACGGTAGCAGTCGACTTTCGAAGCCGCCGGAGTCGCAGGCAAACCTCTCCGGCACGTATCGGGTCAAGTCGGGCAGCACGCTCGAACTGCGACCGCCGACCTGGACGGGGAACTCCGTGGAGCCGCCGTTGACCGACGATGCCCTCCGCGCCTGGGGCTACCTCGAGTCGACCGATGTCTAGCCCGGAGTATTCATGAACACGTGCTCCAAACACAGCAGATTGGTTCCTGTCGGTGCTTGGAGGGATCTGGCGATGAAGGCGACCCTGAACGGGTCGTCGAAGAAGCCGGATTCCTCAAAGTGCCGTCAGGGGCCGAGAGGCCGGCGGTGCCGGCCGGCTGCGCAGTTTGGGGTGCGTGTTCATGAATACTCCGGGCTAGGCCTTTGGTGCGAAGCGCGACGGGGTGCAAGTCATGAGCGTCACCGACTACCGGGCGAACAGTCGCCGCGGTCGTGATCCGCGCCGACTGCGCAGGATCACTTGGGCGTGTTGGTGCGCGGTCCTCGCGATGCTGCTTGCCGTCGTCGCTTGGGGAAGCTTCGGCGCGAGAGCAGGCTCCGGCTGGTGGATCCATACAGCCGTACCGCTCTTCCTCCTCGGGAGGGTCTCGTACCGCCTGTTCCGCACGCGAGAGTCAGCGGGGGCGAAAGGATGAGCACGCGCCGCAGACTCAGCTTGTGGTCCGTCGCCGTTCTCATGGTCCTGGGGACCGCCTTCGTGGTCTACGGGAATCGCAGCGCCGCGCTGCACTACCGCGAACGGGTCTTCAGGGTTTCGTGTGGAAGCAAGGCGCTCCGCATTTGGCTCTGGCGCTGCGGGGGCGCCCCCTGCACCCCATCACCGTAAGCATCGACCTTGCAGCACCTTGGGTACAGGCCGATGCTGACGGCGACGGGGCTACGGGGGCGAGGAGGGCCCCGGAATGGGCTTTCCGGGCCAGTAGCTCTGACCAGGGCTACCCCCGTCTCCCGGGTCCGTCAGGCCCGGTCACCACACGAAACCCTGAAGCCCCCCGCGAACAAAGAGCTCGGAGCTTGATACCGCTCGAATCCGCACCGATCCTACGCCGCGCGATCAGAGGGCCGGACAGTGCTTCGGAATGCGGGCTCAAGGCGATGATGATTCACAGCAGCTTGGACCGAACGATGTGGTGCAAGTTGTACGGCGTGCCGTTCGGATTGAACTTTACCGGTGAGTACGAACCCGCATCAGCCAACGTGGCCCGCTTGCGCATCGTTCGGCAAGCGCTCGTGGATGACCCGCAGAGCTGGGGGGACTGCTGGCTGCGGAACTCTTGTTTCCTTGCGATTCGCCCGGAGATCACGAACGCGAGCGTGCTGGAGACCTTGCAAGGCTTCCGCGAACTGATGCCCGAGCAAGAACGCGTCAGCTTCCTCTACTGGGCCGAGCCGCTTGTCGGCTTCGTGCGCGCGTTCATCCGTCCTCCTCAGCTGCACCTCGCCGTGTGCTCGAAGGACCTCGACGAAGCGGTGAAAGCGCTGACCGGCGAGAGCGGCCTGTTCGTGGACACGCTCGAAGCTTGGGTTGCTGAGGCCGCGGTCGACGTGCCGCGGTGAGCGCGCCTGTCACTGCGCTTCACGCCCTCCACGTCGTTCTCCAGCCGGTTCCGCGATGCGGACGTCGCGCGCGAGGACCGCAACGCCTCGCTATGATCCACGCATGACACTCGCCGTTGCGAAGATCCAAATGACGCCGGAACTCTATCGCCAGCAGTACGCGGATTGGCTCGTCGCCGTCAGTCGCTGGGCGAAGTGGGCTCCGCACATCGCGATCGGATTGAGCGCGATCGGCGTGGCGCTCTTGGTGCTGCGTCCGGACTTCATTCCCAGTGTGCTTGTCTCGGGGTGGTTCTTCACACTCCTCGGCCCGTTCGAGTACGCCTCCCACCTCCGGAACAGGAACAAGTGGTTGAAGGGAGCGAACGACTCGAAGGTCGCCGGGCAATGGGTAGAGATTCGCTTCGAAGATGACGCGATCTACCTGAAGGGACCGACTTCCGAGAGCCGGACGGAGTGGCACGGATTCGAGCGAGCAATCGCTGCGCCAAGTGGTCTGTTCCTCTACACGGACAAGGGCGTTCACATCTACGTTCCGGACTACGCGCTGGACGTTCCAGGAGCGAAGCCGTCGATCATGCAACGACTGCAAGCGGCTCAGTAGGAGGCGCGTCGCTCTCGACGAGCACGATTGATTCCTCTCGCGGTCGGACCCTCCATCCGTGGACAGTCGTTCTGTTCTTGCGCGAATCGCACGCCGCGGGTTCGCCGGAGAGATGAAGAACAAGCACTTCATCGCCGCCGTCGCGCTCCTCCTCTCCGTGACCATGGCCCTGGTCGCCTCCAGCACTACGGCTCAGAGCGGCTCGGGCACGGCGGCGCGTCCGGTGAAATCACGCTCGACTCGCCCAAGGACTGAGCGAGTCGTGCGGTTCGAAACGCGCCTCAAGCCTGCCGCCGCACCATCTCTTCGATCCAGATCGGCGCGAAGGGCGAGGTGCAGCCCTTCACGGTCGGGTAGTCGCTGTAGAGGCCGAGCTGCTCGCCGATCTTGATCGCACGCTTGCGGTGCTTCGGGTGGTGAATGCCGATGGCTGCAAGCGTGAAGTTCATCGTCCACTGCGCGAGCGGATCCGCGGCGTTCATCTCGGCTTCGATGCGATCGAGGAGCGCGGACAAGTCGAGGCCGTCCGGGTCTTTCTCGACGCGCACGTATGTCAGGTGCCAACCGGCGCGTTGCGCCATCGGATCGTCGGACGCCATCCACGGCTCGCGAAGCGTTTCCTTGTCGGGGTGCTTCATCACGACGTAGGCGTTGATCCAGTCGGCCACGCGCGAGAAGTGCACGGAGCGCACCATCTCGTCCAGCTCGGCCGCGCTAAGCGACTTCGGCTTGATCAACAGGATCGCCAGCATCCGCGCATCGACGTTCTCGGTCTTCCACAGCTCGAGCCCGAGCTCGTGATTCGCCTTGATCTCCTTGGCCAGCTTGCGGATCACGCCGAGCGGAACGCCGAACTGGTTCTCGCCGGCACCCTGCTTCGCGTTCTGCTTGCGGACTCTCTCTTCACCGAGGGATTTCAGTCGTTGCATGGCTTGCTTCGCGTTCATGACGAGATCTTAGCGGGTCGGGCTCGGAGGGGGGGAAGGAGGCGGTCGCAGGCGATTCGGCGAATGAGTCCGCGATTAGAGCGGAGTCGCAGTGAAAGAACTGGTCGTTGTTGCGGCTCACCACACCGCGCTGGCCAGCTCGTCGCTCGATCTCGTAACCTGAACCCTCCCATCCGAATCCAGGAATCACCGATGCCCCGCTCGCAAGCCATTGCCGGCGCCTTGTTCACCGCTTTCGCACTCAGCTTCGCCCTCGCACTCGGCAGCTGCGGCAACTCATCGACGACCTACGCCTGCGACGGGTCGGCGTCGTGTCACGCGGGACTCGCGCTGCAATCCGCTGCGGGAGATGCCGTGAAGCTGCACATCGGCGGCTTCGAGTGGCCGTTCTACGGCACGGTCATGGGTGTCGACGAGGACATGATCAGTCTCGAGATGCGCACCGGAGGACAGTTCGTGGCGCGTTGGAGTCAAGTCACCGCGTGGGAGAGCGGTGGAGGTGTGTCGAAGGAGTTGTCGCAGGCTGAGTTGATGCAGCGCTATGTCGACTTCGGTGATGAGACGAACGAGTCAGTGCTGGACCTGATCAACGAACTCCCCGGGGCGGATCGCGATTAGCGCGTGATCGATCGACAACCATGCGGGTGGCGAGATGTGACGATACGGAGTCTCCCGCTCGCTCCTCAGCTCCGAATCATGCTGAGAGTCGCGGAGGATCTTGTCAGACTCCGTTCTCCCCTTCGACGCCGACTCCACCGCGCCCGAGCCGCAACTCACCACTGACGAAGACCCGACCATGCTCCCCAAGCTGTTCATCACGCTCGCCATTCTCTCCGCACTGTCTCTCGCGGTCTTCGCGCAAGAAGACGCCGCCAAGCCCAAGGTCATCTGGAAGGAAGCGACGACCTTCGACTTGCCCCGAGGACTGACCAAGCCGGATCCCAACGTCGGCGCGATGGGGTCGTCGGTCAAGGGCTTCCGCATCGGCAAGCAGGACGCCGCGGTGATCGTCGACCGACTCGATCGCAAGGGGATCGTCGTCTTCATGTCGATCTGTGATCCGCGGGCACGCAACGCGGGTGAAGTGCGCTTGGAGTTCATCACCCACGACGACGAGCGTCACGAATCCAAGCCGGCCGCCAGCGTCGGAGGTTGGTGTCTCTCGTTCCAAGCGCCGACCGGCGTGCCGAGCGAGAAGCTGAAGGAGTTCCGCGTGCTCTACGACACGCGGGCGGCGTGGACCAAGTGATGTGCGCTGCGTGTTGTCGATCCGCACAGCCACTCGCATCGCCTGCGAGTCAACTTGGGCCGCCGGTCCCGCCTGAGTAGGGCAACGAACCGGGCTAACTTGCCACGCGCTTTGCCAGACGCGAGCTCAACGCGTACAGCACGATCCCCCAGAGGACGGTCTGTCCGTGAGCGACGACGGTGGCGTCCATCAAGGTCGCGGCGTGGCGTGAGCCGGCGCCGATGTCGTCCATCACGGCCGCCATGATGATCGCGCTCGAGGTCAGGACCGATCCGACAAGGACCGTGACGATGGCGATGATGCGCAAGGTGGCGCGAGCGGTGCATTCTTCCATGTGTTTCGTTCCAATGACCGTGCTGAGAGAATGGCTCGCGCGGGAGTTCGCGAGCAAAGCTGATGAATTCATCTAAGCTCAGTGATTGGTGAAAAGACCAGGGTTCAGGTGCGGAGCGCATGCGGCCGGCGGCACGAGAAGCGATGAACGCAATACGCACAGCGCATCCCACCGTAGTGGTCGATCAGGCCTCGCGCGGCTCGTCGATCAGCGAGGTCATCGAACGCATCGTGTACGCCAAGCTCGCGGCGCTTCCGCTGGGGCCGCTCTATTTCTTCCGGCGCGCGATTCAGTTGCAGTGGGCGCAGGGTCGGCATCCGGAGGATGAGTTCGAGTTCTACGGATCGGGCGTGTTGTCGATCGGACCGGGGATGGAGCTGGTTCCGCTACAAGTCGCGTTGATGATCGGCATCCTCGTCACAGCGAAGGCGCGCTTGATCCGAGTGCCGTGGCTCATCGTTCTCGTCGCCAGCGTCGCAGCGGGGCCGCTCGCGCTCTGGGTCGATCTCGTTGTGGGACAAGCGGGTTGGCCGCAGCGGCTGCATGACCTCGCGATGGTCGTCGCGCCGGTGTTGCTCGTGTTGGCCGCGTCGTGCTTGGCGCTGCCTCGGGTAAGGTGCGAATCTCAAGGGCTGATAGGCTCAGCATTCGTAGCCACGAAGAAGGACCAAGCATGAAGAACCACGACAATTCCAAGCCGGACAAAGCAGCGCTGGCACATCTGAAGCGCATTGCCCGTGAGGCCTTCCCCGGACAAACAGTGCGACTCTGCAGCCACAGCGACCTCGGCGGACATCGCACGCCTCGCGTGAACACGCTCGCCTTCCGCATCTTGAACGCGAAGGGCAAGGACTGCTCCAACGTGATCATGGGTCATGCCGCAGTCGTTGGAGGACTGGACTGTAGATGACGTCCGTAAGGAGGTGGGGCAGAGCAACGGGCAGTGACTGGGCCGCGGTCTCGACGGACCGGACGATGCGCTGGACCCGCGCCCGCTGCCGCTCGTCGTGCTAACTTGTCCGCGATGATCCAACTCTCGTTACTCCTGGTCCTCGCGCTGACGAACGCGTCACCCGAGGAGTACAAGGCGCCGCTGCCCACGGCTGAGAACCGTGCGGCCTGGCAGGCCTACATCGCGCCCACGGCAGATGAAGTGCGCCACGAGTCGATCGCGTGGTGGCCTTCGTTCAGCGACGGCGTGCTCGCGGCGGAAGACGCGGGCAAGCCGCTGCTGTTCTGGGCGATGAACGGTCATCCGCTCGGCTGCACCTGAGGCAATGGGATCGTGGGCCGGCGTGTCTGGTCCGACTCGAAGGTGGTGGAGTTGTTGCCGAGCTTCGTGCTCGCGGCGGACGAGGTCTGGCGGCTGCAGAACGACAGCGATCCCGAGTGCACCTTCTTCAGGCGCTCGACGCGCGGCAGCGACGAGGCGGTCAAGGGCTCGATGCAAGGCATCTACGTCTTCGCGCCGAGCGGCAAGTTGCTCGCGCGTCGCAACACGAACAGCGCGCCAGCGGTCGCCGAGTTGCTCGAGTCCGGCTTGGACGCTTGGGACGAGTTACCGGAAGCCGAGCGCGGACTCGCCGACCGCGCGCTCGTCGCGCCGGGCTTCCGCTGGGAACACAGCTATCCTGAAGACGGCCTCGTGCTGCGGCGCACGGCGCGTGACTTGCCGGCGGACGGCGATCCTCACGCCGAAGCGGGTGGCCGCTTCAATCGCGACGCGATCTGGTTCAGCGCGGACGAAGCGCGCGCCTTCTTCGCGGACGGGCCCGTAGTCGGTCAACGACACGCGCTGCCCGAAGGCGTGACGCAGCGCTTCAGCCTCCTCGCGCTGGTCGACAACGTCGGCGGCCAGACCGTGCCGTACCACGCGACCGAGGACGTGAACTCGGAGCTCTGGACGGACGTCGTCGGCATCGACGGCGAGCTCGTCTCGCTCGCGATCCACGGTCGGACGGGGGCCGACGCGAAAGGGCCGTGGCTCTTCGCGCCGGACCACAATTGGGCTCCGCCGGTCGATCGCGCTTGGCCGCACTCGATCTCGACGACCGCGCTGGGCTCGGCGACTTACGACCTCGCGGCACAGCGCTTCGTCGACTTCGAGCTGTTGGCGCTCGGCGAACGCGCCGGTCGCACGGTGAACCAAGCGCGGCGCGACCCCGCCGCCGGCGGCGTCGGCTTCTACTGCGAACTGGCTCCACCCACCTGGCGCGTGCCGCCGACCTTCATCGACGTCTACGATGTCCCGTGGGTCGCCGAACCCGAGTGACCGACAGTTGCCCCACGGCACACGAAACACGACCACCATCATGAAGTTGCTCCTCACCCTGCTCCTGCCGTTGCTCACCGCTTGCGCGTCCACCTCCTCCGAACCGCAGGCCGACCCGGCGCCCGAAGCGACACCCGAGTGGAACCAGCTCCCGCAACACGAGTGGCTGCATCAGTTCCTCGGCGAGTGGGAGAACACGAGCGAGACGCTCGCGGGTCCGGGCGGCGAACCCGTCGAGTGGTCGAGCACCGAGACCATCCGCTCGGTCGGCGGCCTGTGGATCGTCTCCGATTGCTTGGTCGAGACGGGTGGCCAACACTTCGCGGCGATGATGACGGTCGGCTACGACCTGCGGAAAGGCGCGTTCGTCGGCAGCTGGGTCGACTCGGCGCAGATGACGCTGTGGTCGTACGTCGGGCAGCTCGACGAAGAGCGGCGCGTCCTCACGCTGGAAGCGGAAGGCCCGTCGATGGTGAACCCGAGCCGCACGGCGCAATACCGCGATCAGCTCGAGCTCGTCGGACCCGACACGAAGCGCATGACGTCTTCGGTGCTCGAACCCGATGGCAGCTGGTCGGTGTTCATGACCGCCGAAGGGCGACGCGTGAAGTAGCGCTTTCGACTCGCTCGCCGCCGCCCGCCGCTCACCACCACGCGACCGCCGACGGCGAGTCGCCGGCCCGCTCAGTCTTCGTCGCCGCCGTCGCCGACGTAACCGAGGCGCTTGAGCAGGTCGAGCGAAGTGTGCCCGCCGCTCAAGGTGCCGGGGCGTGACGCTTCGGAGCGTTCCAGCCAGCCGGAGATCAGCTTGCGCATCTGCAGACAGGTCTCCGGTTGTTCGTCCGAGATGTCGTGCAGCGCATCGGGGTCGGTGCGCAGGTCGTAGAGGCGTTCCAAGACTTCGCCGTCTTCGGTGTCCGGCACCCACATGAAGAGCATGCCGATGTGTCGCACGGAGTGGATGATCGCTTCGTCGAGCGGCGCGGCGTCGCCTTTGCGCACCCAGCGACCCAAGTGCGTCGAGGCGAAGAAAGGTCCGTCCGCGCCGTCGGCTCGATCATCGTCGTCGAGCAAGTCGAGACCGTGCAAGTTGCCTTGCGGTTCGACGTCGACGAGCTCGAGCAAGGTGTGTGCGAGGTAGCGGTTCTCGGCACGCATGGCGTGTCGTTCGCCGGCCGGCACACCGGCGCCCGAGAGGATCAGCGGCACGTGCAGCGACTCATCGAAGAGCTGCGCCGTGTGGTACAGCATCCCGTGCTCGAGGAACTCTTCGCCGTGGTCCGACGTAAACGCGATCAGCGTTTCGTCGCCGTAGCCATTCCGCGCCAGCGTCTCGAGCAAGCGACCCATGACGACATCGGCGTCCGCGACCGTCGCGTCGTAGATCGAGCTGTGGTACGCGAGATAGTCGGCGTACGCCTGTTCGTCATAGGCTTGTCCGTTGCGTCGTGCGAGCTCGAGTTGTTTCCAGCTGCGGCGGCTGAAGCCTTCGGGTCGCGGCAGCGTCCACAAGTCGGAGGCCGCGTCGCTCGGACGGTATTCGTGTGGATCGACGAGGTGCAGGTAGAGGAAGAAGCGTCGCTCGCCCTGTCGCGCGATCCACTCGTCGATCTCGCCCCAGAACTCGTGCGTCGGCTTGAAGTTGTGCTCGTGGAATTCCTCGAAGCCTTGGTCGAAGTCGACTTCACTGCGCACCAGCGGGTTGGACGAGAACGCGCCGGTCGTCCACCCGGCGGACTGCAGCGCTTCGGCCAGCGTGACGAACTCGAAAGAGAGGAAGCAGCTGTTCGTGTTCTCGAGCCCGTGCGCCGGCGTCGGCAGACCTGTCAACAAGGACGCGGTCGACGGCCAGGTCCACGGCGAAGTGCTGTATGCGTTCTCGAACAAGGTGCCTTCGGCCGCGAGGGCGTCGAGGTTCGGCGTCAGCGCTCGGTCGTTGCCGTAACACGACAAGCGATCGGCGCGCAGCGTGTCCATCACGACGACGACGATGTTCGGTTGATCGTCGTTCACCGCGCCGCGGGCGACGTCGTAGGAGCTGACGAGCTGCAGGCCGGAGAAGCCGATCTCCGGCGTGAGCGTGCCGCCGCCGACGAGCTCCGTCTCGAGGATCAGCTCGGTGTACGCGCCGACGGCGAGTTCGACTTCTTCCCAGACGCGCGCGGGGTTCTTGACCTTCGGCCCGATGGGCGCGTCGGACTCGAACAGCACCTGTTCGCCTGCGCTGACGCGGAAGCGCACGCGGCCCTTGTTCGGTGCTTCGTACGCCGTCTGATTCACGCCGACGCCGAAGCGCAAGAGTGAGTCGGGCGCGTGGCCGCCGAGCTCGATGCGCACGCGCGCGGGGGGCACGAGTTCGAGGCTCGGCACGGCGATGCCGCCGAGACCGGGGCGGTCCATCGACTGCAGGATCGCGACGCGCACCGGGTGGTCCGGGTGTTCGGCGAGCACTTCGTGGTCGCTGAAGTTCGTCAGCAGCGTGCGTTGCACGGTTTCGACGCGCATCGTGCCGAGGTCCGGCGGCTGGTCGCAGGCGCTGAACAAGACAGCGGCGAGCGCAGCCGTTCGCAGGAGTAGGGGGGCACGAGGTCTCATCGCGGAACAGGCTAGCCCGGCGCGAGGATCGCTGAAAGTCGCGCGGGGGGATCTTTGTGGCACACGGCCGTCGAGCCGCTGGAAGAGCGCGACGCGCCGAGCCCGTGTTCAGCGGCCGAGCATGCGCTCGAGCGGCCCGGCGTCGAGGTGCGCTTCCGCCATGTCCGCCACCGTCTCGAAGCCGTCTTCCAAGGTCGGCACCTCGGCGCCGAACAGCGCGTGCAACACTTCGGGCGCTTCGAAGAGGCCGTGCGCGTAGACGCCGAGCACCGACCCGCTCTGCCAACCGATCAGCTGGCCGTCCGCGTCGGCAGCACGGCGCAATCGGGTGTTGCCGAAGCGTCGAGCACGGTCTTGCCGCAGCAGATCTCGTGACCGTGCGCCGCGAGCTTGGCGCGCCCGGCCCGTCCGCCGCGCACGGAACGACGCGAGCGTTGTTGCTCATGTTCTGCGCCTTGTACGGCGCGACGCGGATGCCACGGCGCGCGGCGACGCGGCACAGCGCGGTGGCGAGCCAGCTCTTGCCGGCGCCGCTGGTCGTGCCCCAGACGATGAGCTTGCGCGCCGGCAGCACTCAGCGCGTCGTGATGCGATGCGCGCCATTCGGCGTTTCAGCGCCGTTCTCGAGCGTTCCGAGGGTGCGCAGCAGCTCGCACGCTTCGACCAGATTCGTCGTGCAGCGCGAGAACAAGCGGTTCGCGTCGACGGCGAAGAAGCGGCCTTCGCGCACGGCGCGCAGTGCTGCGACGGCGGGGCCCGAGATCAGCCTCTGCGCTTCGACGCTCGACTGGTGCAAGTCGTAGCCGCACGGGCAGAAGACGATCACGTCGGGGTCGGCGGCCGCGATCTCTTCCCAGCTCGCACGGCGCGACGCCGCTCCGGCGCCGCTGATCACGTGTTGTGAACCGGCGAGCTCGACCAGCTCGGGAACCCAGTGTCCGCCGAGGAAGGGCGGGTCGCTCCACTCGAGCGCCAGCATCGTCTTGCCGGTCGCGGGGAGCGTGCGTTGCGCGTCGAGTGCCGTGCGCGTCGCGCGTTCGACTTCGGCAGCAGCGGCTTGCGCGCCGAGCGCTGCGCCCAGCACGCGCAGGTCTTCCAAGAAGCCATCCGTCGTCGTCGCGGTGAGCATGACCAGTTGCGCACCGGGCGACAGCTCGCACACCAATTCCTGCGCGGCGTCCGCGCTGACGGCGCACACATCGCAGACGTCCTGCGTGATGATTACATCGGGCAGCAGCTCGCGCAGCAGCTCGCGGTTCGTGCGATACAAGCTGATCCCGTCCTGGATGGACGAGGCGACGAGTCGATCGATCTCTTCGGGCGCGATCGACGGGCCGTCCGCGTTCGGCGGTGGAATGATGCTTGATGTCAGGACGGGCAGTCCCGCGGCTTGCGGGTGGTCGCACTCGTGCGAGACGCCGACGAGCGAGTCGCCGAGTCCGAGCGCGACGACGAGATCGGTGCCGGAAGGGATGAGACTAGCGATGCGCATGGCGAGTTCGTCGAAGAAGGCTGGAGGACGCTGCGTGACCAAAGTCGGCAGTGGCGCGGGAGCCTACCCGATCCGCTGCGGGCGGGACCACGCCGCGCCGGCCGGCTCGGCTGAAGGCCTCTCGTGGGGAAGATCGCGGGGGCCGCGGACTGGCCTCGCGGCCCCGCGCATGTTCTCCTTCCCGCATGACCGAGTACCCCGAGAAGACCTGCACGATCGACGCTCTCGTCACGCACGCGAAGCTCGTCGAAGCCGCCATCGCCGGCCGCAAGACGCAGCAGCGTCGCAACGGCGTCTACGCCTATCCCGGTGAGACCTTTGAGCTCGAAGGCACGCGCTTCGTCGTCAAGGACCTGCGCCGCGAGACGCTCGGCGACATGACCGACGAGTCCGCGCGCGCCGAGGGCTATCCGAGCCTCGAGATGTACAAGGGCCTGATCCTGCGCATGCACAAAGGCATGGAGTGGGACCCGGCGTCGAAGGTCTGGATGCACGAGTTCGAACGCAGCACGGACTGAACGCGCGTTCGATGCGCGACGTCGCGCTACTTGCAGACGTCCGCGTGAGCCTCGCTCAACTCACCCGCATGATCTTCGGGCGCAAACCGCGCACGCGCCGAACGAGGTCCGCCACATCTCCATCGGAGAGCAGCGGGATCCGGTCGCGCGCTTCGCTGAACGGCACTTGCACGACCGGGCTCTTGCTCGTGCGCGAATTCGGCACGACGCCGAACGGACCGACGATCCAGACGCCGGCGCCGAACGCGCCTCCCGTGTCGGCGATCGTTTCGCCTTCCAGCTCATGCGCCAAGCGCCGCGCTTCGACGAAGGGGTTCGGGCCGTCGTACCCGACGCTGGTTCGCTCGGAGCCGCAAGCGGCGAGCGCGATGCAGCCGGCGAAGAGGGTCGAGAGGGGTTTGTGGTGCATGCTGGTCTCCGGATTTCGGCGAAGTGGGCCCGCGGAGAACGCTGACCCTCTCCGCTGCTTGATTCGCCGTCGAGCGACCCGTGGGCGGCTGTAAAAGTGGGCTGTAGGGTGCGGGAAGTGGGTTTTTAGCCCGTGCCACGGTGCGGCGGCATCGAGCGCGCTGGACCGAGATTGGGAAGGGGCACCCCCTCCAAACACGCAATTCCAGATCAGTTGCACCTCTGGGGGGCCTCTCGTGGTTCGCTGTGCGCGTCGGTTTTGCCGACGACCGGCCTCGGCACCGTCACCACTCGCGTGATCGGGAAGAGGTCGAGCCTCTGCTGCCCGCTCGGGCGGCGGCTACTTTGACACTGAATCGAATGATCTGCGCGTACGAGCCTCTCCGTTGACGGACTGGAACTGACCGCCGACAACGAAAGAGAAGACCAAATCTAATGGGTAACAGAATCTACATCGGAAACATGTCCTGGGACACCACCCAAGAGACGCTGACCGCAGCTCTCACCGCCGGTGGCCGCCAGGTCAAGGACGTTCACATCGTCAACGACCGCGAAACGGGCCGCCCGCGCGGCTTCGCCTTCGCCGAGTTCAACAACGAAGCGGACGCCCAAGCGGCGATCGCCGACCTCGACGGCAAGGACCTCGACGGTCGCGCGTTGAAGGTGAACGAAGCGCAAGAGCGTAAGCCCGGCGGCGGCGGCGGCGGCGGCGGCCGTGGTGGCGGCGGTGGCTACGGCGGCGGCGGCGGCGGCGGCGGCCGTGGCGGCGGCGGCGACCGCTGGTAGATCCTCTCACGAGGACAACCAATCCAAAGGAAGAGGCCTTCGCACTCAGTGCGGGGGCCTCTTCCCTTGTGTGGTGACCACGGCATCAGGGAGCAGCGCTAGACTCGTCGGCATGAGTGAAGCGGGCGATGAACTCCTGGAACAAGCACGAGCGCTGTGCCTGGTCGAACCGCCGGACTACGACGCGGCCCTGACCTTGCTGCGGCGTGCGGCGGAGCCGGGGTGCGCGGAGGCGATCTATGCTCTGGGCGACTGGCACCATCGCGGTCGCGCCGTCGAGCAGGACGATGAGCAGGCGTTCGCCTACACCTTGCGCGCCGCCGAGCTCGGCTACGGCCCTGCGATGGAGAACCTAGCCATCTCGCTGGAGACCGGTTGCGGCTGCGCAGCAGACCTCGACGAAGCGTTGCACTGGTACGAGAAGGCAGCCGACTGCGGACAACATGAGGCCGCCTATGACGTCGGCCGCGTCCTCGAGCAGCAGCGACAGTGTTACGACGAGACGGTCGTCGCGTGGTATCGACGCTCAGCCGATGCCGGTTACGACGAGGCGCAGTACGCGATGGGTTACCTCTACGAGTTTGGCTACGCCGTCGAGTTGAACACGGAGACCGCAGCGCGCTGGTATCGGATCGCCGCGGCTCAAGGCCACGAAGGAGCGATCGACGCGCTGGTGGACATGCCGGACGACGAGGCGTCGTCCGTAGCTCCTTGACCCCGTAGCTCTCCGCCTTCGCGCCTTTGCGCCTTTGCGTGAGGTCTCTCTTCCGAGTGCACCTTCGCGGACCAGCTCCGTACTCTTCGAATCGACGCTTGCCCCCAACACGCACTCCTCGACCTGCGTAGGTCTGTGGCGTGCGGGAGCCGACTCGCGGCGCCGCTCCAGTCGGCTAGGCCGAAGAGGTATCGGGATGGAGGCTTCCACCGCTCACGCGTCGCGTTCGCGCGATGGCCGCATGCTCGGCAGTGCGTCTCTGTGGATCGGTTCGTGCGTGGTCGCGGTATCGCTGCTCGCGGCCTGTGCGGAAGAAGGCGCTTCGCGAAGTGCGCGGGAGTCCGTCGTCGCGCAGCCGAGTTCCGCGCAGGCGACGACGACCGGCGAGGCAGCAACGGCTGAGTTCGTCGAGCGCAAGCAGATCCAAGACGCGCGGTTGCGGCTCGAAGTCGAGTCCTGCGAAGTCGCGCGCCGCGCCATCGAAGCCGACGTCATCTCGCGCTCCGGATTCGTCTCGGACGCCGACCTCGACCATCACGACGCCCGCGTCTCGCGCGCCTACTTGGTCCTGCGCATGCCGTCCGCCGAGCTCCCGGCCGCCCTGCGGCATTACGCGCAGCTCGGCACGGTCCTGCGCGAAGAACTCGACACGCGCGACATCACGGATGACTACTACGACGTCGAAGCGCGACTCGGCAGCGCGCGCCAGCTCGAAACTCGCCTGCTCGAGCTGCTCGATACGAACGCCGCAGAGCTCGCCGATGTCTTGAAGGTCGAACACGAGCTCGCGCGCGTGCGCGAGACGATCGAGCGCCATGAGGGCAAGCCGCGCCTCTGGTCGAATCAAGTCGCGCTCAGCACTCTGACCATCGAGCTCGTCGAACGCTCGAGATACGTCGCCGCGACCACCACGCTGAGCGGGCGCATCGGTGCGACCTTCGACAAGTCATGGAACGCGCTGCTCTCCGTCGGCGAAGCATTCGTGCACCTCGTCGTCGCCTTGTCACCGTGGATCGTGCCCTTCGCGCTCCTCGCGTGGCTCTGCTTGCGCTTCTCGCGCCGCGTGAACCAGCGGCGCGCAACTCAGTCGGCAATCGCGCCCTAGCGAGTGGACTGGATGCCGAGATGATCTCATGATCGAAGTCGCCCATCCGGCCCAACGCCGCGCGCCACGCGCAGGCGACGAGGCCGAGCGGCTCCTCGACTCATGAACCCCTCCATCGACTGGACCCCCGCGATCGACACGGCCGCCCGCCACCTCGGCGACGTGCTGAATCACGCCTTCGAGCACCGCGACCACCACGCGGCGATCGTCGTCTTCGACACGCAGTGTGAGCTGGCGGTCGCGATCACGGACGCGTATCGGCAGGCGCTTCCCGACGGGACTTTCATGGACTTCGATCGGGTGCACAAGTCGACGATCCTCGCGGGCTTCGACATCTTGGAGCCGGACGACTTGGTCGTGCTCGTGCAGTCGACCAGCTTTCGTCTCGATGCGTTCCGCATCCGCGTCGAGCTGTTCCGTCGCGGCTTGAAGGTGATCGAACACCCGCACCTCGCGCGGATGCCCGGTCCCGAAGGGCTCGTCTACATCGATGCGCTCAGCTACGACCCTGCGTACTACCGCGTCGTCGGCGGAGCGTTGAAGCAGCGCTTGGATCGCGCACAGGTCTGCGTCGTCGAGAGCGGAGGGGAACGCCTGACCTTCGGCGCGGGCTTCGAAGACGCGAAGCTGAACGTCGGCGACTACAGCGCGATGAAGAACGTCGGCGGCCAGTACCCGATCGGCGAAGTCTTCACCGAGTCACGCGACCTCGAGGCCGTCAACGGCCGCGTGCGCGTCGCGCTCTTCGGCGATATGTCGTTCTCGGTCAACCGACCCGACGCGCTGATCACCTTGGTCATCGAGCGGGGGCGCGTGACGGATGTGATCGACTCGACGCCGGAGTTCGACCTCGTGCTCGAGAGCATTCGCGTCGACGAAGGCGAAGTTCGCGTGCGTGAGCTCGGACTCGGCATGAACCGTGCGTTCACGCATGAGCGCATCGTCACCGACGTCGGTGCCTATGAGCGCATGTGTGGCGTGCACCTCTCGCTCGGCTCGAAGCACGCGGTCTACAACAAGCCCGAGATCAAGAAGAAGACCGCGCGGCAGCACGTCGACGTCTTCGTGTTGACGGATGCGGTGCGCCTGGACGACGAAGTGATCTATCGGGACGGCGCGTGGGTGGTGGACTGAGCGCTGCGCTGTCGGGCAACGCGCTGTGCTCGCGCCGCAGCGAGATCTGCGGCACAGTAGGGCAATGAAGTCAGCACTCTTCGGAATCCGGCCGGTCGCCGCGCGCGCGCTGGCGCTCGCTGGATTCCTGGCACTCGCGGTCGCCTGCGCGCCTCAGGACGCGAAGGGCGGCGGACCGGTCACGCAAGCCGTCGAGGTCGCCGCGGCTCCGACGATCGTCGAGGTCCAAGTGCCGACGGCGATGCGCGACACGCCCTTGCCGGCGATAATCGTGCTGCCCGGCGCGTACGCCGCGGAACCGGACCGGAGCTTCCCCGTCGTCTACCTCCTGCACGGCGCCGGCGGCGACCACACGAGCTGGGTCAACTTGACCGACATCGGCGCGCTCGCGGATGAGCACGAGTTGATCGTCGTCTGTCCCGACGGAGGCCGCACGAGCTGGTACTTCGACAGTCCGATCGATCCGCGCTACCAGTTCGAGACCTTCGTCGCCGAGGAAGTCGTCGCGCACATCGACGCGAACTACCGCACGCAGCCGGTGCCCGGATCGCGCGCGATCGGCGGCTTGAGCATGGGGGGGCACGGCGCGCTCTTCCTCGCGATCCGCCACAGCGATGTCTTCGGAACGGCGCTCGTGATGAGCGGCGGCGTCGACATCCGCCCCTTCCCGAACAACTGGGACATCGCGCAACGCATCGGTTCGATCGAAGACCACCCCGGACGTTGGGACGAGCTGACCGTGATCCACCTCGCGCGCGACTTGCGCCCCGGACAACTCGCCATCTCGATCGACTGCGGCGTCGACGACTTCTTCATCGGCGTCAACCGCGCCTTGCACGCGCAGCTCGTCGAAGCGCGCATCCCGCACGACTACACCGAGCGCCCCGGCGGCCACAGCGGCGCTTACTGGGCGCGTTGCCTGCCGTACCAGCTGCAGTTCGCGAGCGAGCAGTTCTGACGTACCGAGCCGCACAAGGTGTTGCGCTCCATCAACAGCTTTGAACCGCACAAGCGTCCCGTCGACGGGACGCTTGTGCGGTTCGAACTTGTCGTTCTAGCGCAACACCTTGTGCGGCTCGGTATCAACGGCGTCGCTCATGTTGGGTCCGCCGGCCTGACTGAAGTGGCCACCGGCGAAGAAGGCGCGCGTACCGACGACGGCGGAGGCTTGGGGTCCCATGACTCGCGCTGCCGAGAGGCTGGCTCCGAGAGACCAGAGTCCGGTCGAGTCGTCGTAGACGTCGACCGTCGAGAACGGAACGCCGCCGATGCCCGCACCGCCGGCGAAGATCACCAGGTCACCCACCGTCGCGGGAGTCACGCCGGCGCGTGCGACGCTGAGCGTCGCCGTCGACCACGCGGCCGGATTCGTCGGAAGGCCGAGAGCGGAGTCGTAGACGTCGACGCGGTCCGAGACGAAGCCCGCGCCTCCGCCTCCCGCGAAGAGGACCTTGGTCCCGACGGCTGCCGCGGAGGCTGATCCGCGTGCCACGGTGAGCGTCGTCGAGGACCAGGACATGTTCTGTGTGTCCAAGATGTCGACGACGTTCGTGACCGTGAAGCCGGCCACGGTTCCGCCGGCGAAGAACACCAGGTCGCCCACCGCCGCCGCCGCGACTTGCGTGCGGGGAGTGGGGAGCGCTGTGCTCGACCAGCTATCGGTCGACGCGTCGTAGATGTCGACCGTGTCGTAGATGTTGGATCCCGAGTTCCCACCGGCGAAGAAGGCGAGGTCACCGACGGTGGCCGCGGCCATGGTTCCCCGAGGCTGAGCAATGGAGTGGGTCGACCACTGAGCGTGCGCCGATGCGGCAGCGAGCAGCGGGAGTGCGAACAGGGAGGTGAGACGTGCGAGTCGAGACATGGTGAAGTTCCTTGAAGGCAGGTAGGCACTGGACGCATGCCGAGCTCGCGGTCCATCACCGCCCGGGCTCTCGGTCCATGCTGTCAGGTCATCCCGAATGCAGGGCTCCATCCCGACAGGAAGTCCGGCAGAACTTGTTCGAGCTGCTCCAGGGGCTCCGCAGGGGGCCTTCCACCCGAACGAATCGTCGTGCAGGCGGGTCGTCAACCGAAGCATCCGACCGAACGCGAGCGTGGGCCGTCGCCCATCGGACGACGACCCACGATGTCGATCACGCGACGCAGCGCTCAGGGCACGAAGTTCAGTTCGAGCGCGTCGGAGAGGTTGAAGCCGCTGCCGCCTGCGGCGGGATCGCGGAAGAAGCACTGGAAGCTGTAGGCCCCGGGGCTGGTGATGCCGACGGCCTGCAAGTCGAGCGTCGCTTGCGCGAGGCCGCCCGCGGCGGCGCTCGCAGTCCCGATGCGCACGAGCCGGCCGTCGATGCACAGATGGCCGTCGCCGAACGGCGACCCCGAGTCACTCGCGGGACCGTGACCGTAAAAGAACAGGTAGGTCGTGTCCGGCAGACCGATCGCGCTGAGCGTCAAGTCGTTCACCGCGAGGCTGTCGCTTCCGAGAGCGCTGATCCTGGCGTTGGTGTCGCTTGAGTTGACGGTGGACCAGCAGCGGCTGCGGCCGAGCGCTCCTTCGGGCACGTTGCACTGGCCGTAGCCGTTGTTGCCCCAGGCGGCTAGCGATCCGCTGCTGAGGCGTGCGGTGGAGTGCGCGGCGTTCCAGGCGGTGCCCCAGGTGGAGTTTGTTCCCCACACGAAGGTTATCTCGGTCGCGCCGCCCGCCGAGACTTCGACGTAGGTCAGACCCGGCGGCAGCGCAGGCGCATCGCACTGACCGCTGCGGTTGTTGCCCCAGGCCGCGATGCTGCCGTCGCTCTTGAGCGCGAGGGTGTGCGTGGCGCCCGCGGAGACTTGGACGAAGTCGTCGACAGTCGCTCGAGGAGCGGCAAGCCTGATCAGCGGCTGCGCCTGCACGGGATCTGCGGCGAGCAAGGTCGCGATGAAGACTGCGGCCAGGCCGAGGCTCGAGCTCCGAGTCACTCGGCTGCAGGAATCGGTCGCGCTTCGGATGCGGAGTTGCGGGTCGTGGGGAGCTTGCATGGTCGATCTCGGGTTGGAGTCTGGGCTGGACTCGCGTTGTGAGCCGAGTCCGAGGGGCGCGGGAGGCGCTCCACGGACTCATCCCGATTCCAGCGCCGGTGACCGACACGCTTCTCGCTCTTTGTCCGCCGAAGATCCCGCTCGACGGATCCGAGGGACCGAGGCTCAGGGCACGAAGGTCACTTCGATCGCGTCGGACAGGTTGAACCCGCTGCCGCCTGCGGCGGGATCGCGGAAGAAGCACTGGAAGCAGTGCACGCCCGGGCTCGTGATGCCGACGCTCGCGAGGTCGATGACGGCCTGTGCGGTTCCTCCGGAAGCGAAGCCCGCGGGCAAGATGCGCACGAGGCTGCCGCCGATGCAGAGCGAGCCGTCGCCGAAGGGCGCTTGTTGTCGCGCCGGGCCGTGGAAGAACAGGAAGGGTCCGTCAGGTACGCAGTCGGCGACGAGCTCGAACTCATCGACGATCAGGTTCGAGCTTCCGACCGCGTCGATCGTCGCGGCGCAGCCGCTCGAGTTCGTCGTCGAAGAGCAGTAGCTCGACTTGTTCAGCTCCACGATGCGGTTCCCGTCCGCGTCGATCAGCGCGCCATCGCTGCGCAAGGCGATGGTCTGCGAGTAGGCGCCTTCGGAGTAGCCCGCCACGACGTACCCGTAGCTGCACGCTCCGCCGTCCACTTCGTTGTAGGTCCAGAAGGTGCCGCCGACGGCGACGTCGACGTAGCTCATGCCGTTCGGCGGAGCCGGGAAGCTCGAGGGGCCGCCGTTGCCCCAGCCCACCACGGATCCGTCGCTGAGGCGCGCGACGGTGCGCCCTCCGCCGGCTTCGACGTCGACGTAGGACAGGCCGGCAGGTGCGGGCGGAACGTTGCACTGCCCGTACGCGTTGTGTCCCCACGCGATCACGGTGCCGTCGCTCAAGAGAGCCGCGGCGTGCGTGCTGCCCGCTGAGATCTCGACATAGTCGAGACCACTCGGCGAGGAAGGCACGTTGAGCTGGCCGTAGGTATTGTCTCCGAAGCCGACGACGACTCCGTCGCTGCGTCGTGCGAGCGTGTAGCCCCACGCGTCGAAGTAGTGCGGCCACCAGTAGCTGCACTCGTCGAGGGTGGCGGTCCATCCGCCGGCCGAGACTTCGACGTAGGTCACGCCCGGCGGCAGCGCGGGCACCGTGCATTGCCCCGAGGCGTTGTATCCCCAAGCCGCAATCGTACCGTCGCTGCGCAAGGCGACCGCGTGTGCGTTGCCCGCGGCGATCGCCGTGTAGCTGAGTCCGGCGGGCAGGTCCGGCACGTCGGACTGTCCGAAGAAGCTCTGGCCCCACATCACGACCGCACCGTCGCTGCGAAGAGCCAGCGAGACGTCGAACGGCCAGTCGGAGTATGCCCAGTCGCTGCAGCCTCCTGCCGCGACTTCGACGTAGGTCGTGCCGGGCGGCAAGGCCGGTGCGCTCCAGTAGTCCGGCACTCCGAAGCCGGACGCGGTCCCGTCACCGCGCAGCGCGATGGTGTACCGATCTCCGGTAGCGACTTGCGCGTACTGCGCCTCGGCGCGGTCGGCCGAGAGCCCGAAGACGGAGCACGCAGCGAAGAGGCCGGTCGTGAGGAGGCGCCGCACGCGGGCAATGCGGCGCGGGCGTGACGGTTTCGAGGAGCGAAGCGCGCTTCGTCGGGTCGAGAGTCGAGAGGATTGCATGCGTGGATCTCCGTCGAGTGGGCGAGTCGGAGGCTGCGCGGACCCGTGGACGGGTGGCGCGGCAAGGCCCTGCATGCAGTCATCCCGAGAAGCGACGTCGGGCCCGACAGACGTTCTCGATATTCCGCGAAGCCCGGCGCTCAGCGCTCGATCGCGCGTGCCGGACGCAGGCCGAGAATCGCAGCCTTCGAGCCCTCCGCGAGCGGGATGCGAGCGGCGGAGCGCGCGTAGATTGCCGGTTCTCGGGAGTTCCCTCCGCGCATCATGCGGAGCCCGCGCGTGCTCGGACCCAAGGTCGGAGGCTGACCATAGAAGTAGGGATAGTTCGAGCACCACTCGGCGACGTTGCCGGAGGTGTCGTGCAGTCCGAATGGATTCGCTCGGCGATGTGTGACCCTGTCGATCGTGCCGGCTCCGTCGTCGAAGCTGGCCGCTAGGACCATCCGCCTCAAGTCCTGCTCGCTCAGGTTCGGAGTCGAGGAGTCGAGGACGTTCGCGGCACCCTGCAGTGAACTCTCGTCCGTCCCCGTCCACCAGGGCGTCTCCGTACCGGCACGCGCCGCGTACTCCCACCGCTCCTCGTCGGGCAAGACGAGGCCGAGCGGCTGCAGCGTCTGCGCGCAGTCGTGCCAGCTCACCATGTTGACCGGGTTGAGCGGCTCTAGATCGAGCCCTACCTGACTTCGGCTCGGGTTCTCACCGGTCGTGCGCTCCCACTGGCTCTGAGTCATCTCGTACTTCGACAAGAAGAAAGGATCGACGACGACTTCGAACGCGAACCCTCGTTTCGACTCGATTCTTCCCACCGCGCTGTACGTCGACGCCAGCATGGATCGGATGACCTCGACGACTTGGTCGTCGCTCAGCTCGACTTCATCTGCCCCGTCCGTCTGAACCACCACTCTCGCATCGAGGCCGGGAGCGTAGTAGTTGTGGCCGTTCGGCCTCTCGCTCTGCGAGCCCATCCAGTACGGGCCGCCGCGCAGCAGCACCATCACGAGGCCGGTGTCCGGCGTGAGGATGAGTCGGCCGCCATCCTCGCGCTGCGCACGAACTCCGCCGAGGAGGTCGGCGAAGTGCCACTGTCGTGTCTGGAGGTGCTCGAACTCCCACAGTCCGGAATCCGGGTCGGGTCCGAGCGGAACGAGGCCCATCTGCGGCTCGAGTTCCAAGCCGGGGTATGCCGCGTGGATCTGGGGTAGCGCGTCGCGCCAGAGTTCGGCGTACGCGCCGTCCTCCGCGAAGCTTGATTCGAGAAACTCTGCGAACTCCAAGCGCTTGGGCACGCTCCATCCGTGATGCGGGACGATCGCGTCGCTTGCCAGCAAGCCTCGTTCGCTGTCGCCGAGCGTGCGAAGGTCGTCGAGCAGGCTCTGGAGAACCTCGTGGGCAGATCGATCCAGCTCGGAGTCGAAGCTCCAGGTCCGTCGCACCTCGGCCTCTGAGAGCCACTGCGCAACGGTCGACTCGTTCAGTTGGATCTGGCGGTCCACGAAGGGGTACTTCCCGTCGGCCTTCGGCGCATTGGCCGCCACGATTGCTCTCTCATTCCTCCAGAAGGTGAGCGCCTCCTCAGCGAGCCTGAAGTCTTCGGCACCGGGAGCGTTCTTGCGATCGCGCGCTCGCTCTTCGTCCGTCCACGGCAATGCCCGCGCGCGCAGCTCATCCAGCTCGGTGCTGTACCTGTCGAACTTGCTCGTCACGACGCGTGCTTCGTCGACCCACTTCTCGAGCTCGGGGATGCGAGCTGGATGCGGCGGCCACAGCTCGCTCGCTTGGAGAACCAGTCGTCTTGCCTGTGAACCGTTCGCTTGCGGCTCCAGCGCGAGGGCCCGCTCTTCACCGGCGATCGCGTCCATGCGCCCGCTGATGATGCCGACGCCGCCGGCGATCAGACCGGCGAGGAGCAGTGCGCCACCGGCCAAGCTCACGCGGTGACGACGCGCGTACTTGCGCGCGCGATAGAACGCACTGGGTCTGGCGGCGAGCACCGGTTGATCCGCGAGGTGTCGACGCAAGTCTTCGGCGAACTCGGACGCGGATGCGTAGCGTCGCGCGGGATCCTTCTCGAGCGCCTTCATGCAGATCCAGTCGAGGTCGCCCGAGAGCTGCCGGATCAGCGCGTGTTCGTTGGTTCCGCGCAGCGGCGCAAGCGCGGTCGCCGTTCCTCGCTGTCGACGGAGGCGCGTGCTCGGTGTCGGCGGATCTTGTTCGCGGATCACGCGCTGCATCTGCGAGAAGGGTTGCTCCGAAGCGGCGTGGAAGTCGAACGGCATCAGTCCGGTCAGCAGTTGGTACAGCACGACGCCCAGCGAGTAGATGTCCGACCGCGTGTCGATGTCGACCGCGCCGGGGTCCGCTTGCTCGGGACTCATGTAGTCGAGCGTGCCGACGATCTGTCCGAGCATCGTGTGCAGCGTGTGTTCGCCCAGGCGACCGGTCGTCGCGCGGGCCACACCGAAATCGATGACCTTCGGAACGGCAGATCCGCCCTGTTCAGCGACCAAGAGGTTCGAGGGTTTGAGGTCGCGGTGGACGATGCCCTTCTGGTGAGCGTGCTGGATGCCGTCGCAGATGCCGAGGAACAGCTCGATGCGCTGCTGCGTCGAGAGCTTGTGACGATCGCAGTACTCCGTGACCGACTCGCCTTCGACGAACTCCATCACGAAGTAGGGGCGTCCGTCGCCGGTCGTGCCGCCGTCATAGACCTGCGCGATGTTGGGATGCGTCATCCGCGCGAGCGCTTGGCGCTCGGCCTCGAAGCGCGCCACGACCTGCGCGCTGTCCATGCCCGGCTTGATGATCTTCAGCGCAACGCGGCGCTCGATCGGTTCGTGTTGTCGCGCGGCGTAGACTTCGCCCATGCCGCCTTCGCCGACGCGTTCCAGCAGTTCATAGCGACCGATGCGCGTGCCGGCGCGAGTCGGCGCGCCCGGGCGCAAGTCGCTCAGGAAGTCCTCACCGAAGAGTCCGCTGAGCAGGCGCGTGAGCTCGATCCTCAGCGGAGCGCTCTGCCCGCACTCCCGCTCGATGAAGCCGGCGTGTTCAGCGGGAGGCAACTCCGCGGCGACGTCGAAGAGTTCTTCGAGACGCGCACGTTCTTCGGGTGAGAGTGACTGACTCATTGTTCTTCTTCGCGACCGGCGAGTCGGCTGTTCATCCACGCCTTGGCGAACTGCCAGTCCCGTTCGACGGTGCGCGTCGACACACCGAGCACCTCGGCGATCTCCGGCGCGGTCAGGCCGCCGAAGAAGCTGAGCGTCACGACTTCGCCCTTGCGCGGATACTGCAGTTCGAAGGCTTCGAGCACTTCTTCGACCGCGAGAATGTCGTCGCTCGGACCGTCGCAAGAGATCGCACCGGCTTGTTCTTCGTTGAGGCGATAGAAGTGACCGCCGCGCTTGAGACTCGCCTTGCGCTGCAAGTGGTCTGCCAAGATGTCGCGCATCGATCGCGCAGCTGCACCGAAGAAGTGCGCGCGACCCTGCCAGCCCGGGTCCTTCGAACCGACGAGCCGCACGTAGGCTTCGTGCACCAGCGCCGTCGCCTGCAACGTCTGCCCCGGCGCGAGCCGTGCCATCCGAGCCGCCGCGAGCTTGCGCAAGTCGTCGTAGACCAGCGGTAGGAGCTCAGCTGAAGCGTCGGCCCGGCCGGCGCTGACCGCATCCAACAGTCGCGTCACTTCGAGCGGCGAGTCCCGGGAAGGAGGGTCGATCATCGGCTTCTCAGCCTACGCTTTCCTCGGAAGGGGGGGCCGGCTTTCGAAGATGTGCAGCTGAGCCGCGCGAGCGACGGTCCGTCCCGTGCCGAAGCTCAGTCCGCAGCGCGCAAGCGCTCCACGAGCTCGTCGATGAAGCCCTCGCGGTCTTTCTCGATGCGCTTGACGATGGCGAGGGGCGCTCCGGTCTTCGGGTCGTACGCGGCACCCCAGCGTGCGAGTTCGACCAAGGCCGGAATCAAGGCGAGACCCTTCTCGGTCAGGCGGTAGATCACCTTGCGACCGTCGAGCGGATCGCGCTCGCTTTCGATCACGCGCGCCTTCTGTAGGCGCTGCAAACGGTCGGTGAGCACGTTGGTCGCGATGCCTTCACTCGACGCGGCGAACTCCGAGAAGCGTCGCTTGCCACCGAACACGAAGTCGCGAATGACGAGCATCGTCCAGCGGTCGCCAAATAGGTCGAGTGCAAAGGAGATGGGGCAGGCTGAGCGTCGAGCGGCCATTCCGAAAGTACACCAAAAAGGCTTGCGATCTGCAAGTGATCAGGTAACTTGCGAAAGACAAGTAATCCGCAACTCTCTCCGAGGAACCACCATGACCCGCCTGAAGCTGCTCACTCTCCCGCCTTCGCCCTACAACGCCAAGGTTCGCATGGCTCTGAAGCTCAAGGGGCTCGACTTCGAGACCGTCGAGTTCGGCTTCGAGGAACGCGACGAAGTCGTGAAGCAATCCGGCCAACCGCTGACGCCCGTCTTGATCGACGGCGATCGCACCGTGTACGACTCCTTCGGGATCCTGCGCTACCTCGACGCGAACTTCAGCGGCCCGCCGCTGTTCAGCGTGACGAAGGAAGGGCAGCGCGAGATCCAGGACTGGGAGAACTACGGCAAGGAACTCGGCACGGCCCTCGGCCTGGTCGCGGGGCAAGCCTTCCGTGATGAGGTCGACGACGAAGCGACGGAGCGTTCGAAGGCGCTCTACCTCGAGCTGCCCGCCCGCGTCGAAGCGGCGCTCGAGCACCAGCCTTACTTGACGGGGGACCAACCCAACGCTGCAGATCTCAGCGTCGCGCCCTTCTTCCAGTACGCCATCGCGACGACAGAGGAGTACCCCGAGGGCATGCTGCGCTTCGTCGTGGAACGCGTGAACCTCGATGCCAAGTACCCCCGCACTCGCGCGTGGGCGCAACGCGTGCTCGCGATCGACGCGGTTCCGGTGGCGTGATCGCCGCGCCTTCCGCACACCGCACTGCGGAGCGGATCGAGACCGGCCGGGGCGATCGATTCGCCCCGGCCGGTCGCGTGTTCCAGAAGTAGTAGCTGGTCTGCGAGCACAATGAAGCCCGCTGGACCGCTGTGGTGAGAGAGGTGCGGCAGTTCGCGAGTGCATCGCTCCTCCCGTCATCGCCTAGCCCGACTACTCCGGCGTCAGACCCAGGTTGTCCGCCATCTGCCCGAAGCTGAACTCCGTGAAGTGCGCTTCGCGGTAGTCCAGGCCCGCGCCCTCTTCGACGTTCATGATGCCGGCTTCGTCGTCGGTGATGTGGCCGAGGCCGGCGAGGTGACCGATCTCGTGCGCGGCGGTCAGTGACATCGAGCCCGCGTAGGCGTTGATCAGGCTGCGGATGAAGTCGGCGCGCAGGTCGGCCTTGCGGTCCGTGCCGTGGCGGTACGAACCGTCGAGGTAGGTCAGGTCGTCGGGGCCGAGCGGCGGCGTCAAGGCGTGCGGTTGGTAGATCGTGCGGCGGATGAAGACCGGGTAGATCTCGGCGCGGTTGCCGAACGCCATGCCGCCGGCGAACTCGTGGTCGCCCGCGACGACGGCGTGCCAGAGGCGCTTGTTCTTGGCCTTCGGGGGCATGAAGGTCGAGAAGGAGATGCTCAGGCTGACGCCCGGCACCGGGCCGCCGTCGAGGCCGCGGCGGAACTTGCTCGAGGTGATCGACAGCATGCGCGTCATCAGCTCTTCCTTGACCAAGTGGTCGAGCAGGGGACTCGCGCCGCTCGTCGAGAGTCCGAGCTGCTGCAAGTCGTCGTCGATCGTCGACTCTTCCGGCGTGCCCCACGAGAAGATGACCCACTGCGTGTCCTCTTCGAAGACGAAGTCGGTCGAGCGTCGCTCGGCGAACGCCTCACCGAACTCGGGATCGGGCAGCGGCGTGGAACTGGATGCGCTCTTGACGATGTCGTCGGGCACGACCGGCGGCGTGTGCGGCGCAAGCGTGCCGCCGGTGAGACTCCAGAGCGCCATCGGCGCGCTCAAGTTCCCGGTCTTCGCGTCGTAGCGCGTGTTGCCGCGCGTGCCTTCCCAGCGCAGCTCGGCGAGCGCCTTCTTGACCTTCGATGCCTTGCGGTCGTCCGCCGCGTCGATGGCGCGCAACAAGAACTCCATGCCGTCCAGGCCTTCGCAGACGCCGAAGCCCGGATCGCCGTGTTGTTCGCGGAAGGTCGTGACGAGCGGACCGCGTTGCGGCAGCGTCAGCGGCGAGCGACCGAGCGCGATGATCAGCTGACCTTCGATGGAGTTCAGCTCGGCACCGCGACAGCGCGGCGTGAGCACGACGGGGAGCTTCACGTCCTTCAACAGGCCGCTCAGCGCTTCGGCGACTTGCGCGGAGGCGCCGTCGATCAACAAGACTTGAGGTTCGGACTCGGCGAGCTGTTCGGCCAGGTCCTTCGGCTTCGTCTTGAAGTTCGCGTCCAGCACCACCGCGAAGGGGTGGGGCAGCGTCTTGTCGAGCTGCTTGGCCAGCGCCTTCGCCGAACGACTCTTGTCGTGCACGAAGGCGATGCGCGGCGTGCGGAAGCGGTTCTCGAAGAGGTCGAGGATCTCGTCCAGACCATCCGCGCCTTGCGGACCGATGCAGACGAGCTTGTCGCCCGCCGCGCGGTGGGCTTCTACAAGTAGATCGGCGTCGAGCGGCCCGATGAAGGCCGTCGCGCCGGAGGCCGCGAGCTGCTTGACCGACTCGCGCAGGTCCTTCGTGTCGAACGCCACGACTTCGACCAGCGCACCATCGACGCCGCCACGCGCGTTCCACTGCTCCGCGGCGAGCTGCGCGCCTTGCAACATCCGCGCGCTGTCCGTGCCTGCCGTTGCGATGTCGTTCCCGATCACGCCGATCGTCAACGGGGTGGTGTCTTCTTGCGAGAAGGGCGCGGCGGTCAGCGCGAGCAGCAGCAGGGCGATCTTGAGCATGCGCATATCATGGCGCACCCGCCCTCATCCGGCCAGCAGACTGTGATCGCGGCGGACTAGTGCGGGAGCGCGGCGGCACGAGTCGCGGCCGCATCCCACGCCTCGATCGGCGCGCGATCGATGCAGTCCGCGAACCCACTCGGGTCGGACTGGGCCGCGGCCCAGATACGCTGCTGCCGCGGTGACAAGTAGTCCGCGGCCTTCTGCACGTCGGCGTTGATGCGCATCGCTTGCACGCGCGTCATCGGCACGTAGCGCAGGGCCGTCCGCCCGAGGTAGTACTTCTGGTCCTCGACGAGGCGGATCCTCGCGTCGCTGCGTTCCGCGGCGTCGCCGACCTTCGCGCGCGCGAGCTCGAGCTGTGCGTCGGTGCGCGGGAACACGCGCAGCGCGCAGTCGCGGTCGACCGCGTGCGCGAGCAAGTCGGCGTACGTGGTGCGTCGGGGGTCGAACTCGATTTCGACGACCTCGACCTTGCCGATCCAGCCGGCGGTGGTGGAGAGCACTCCTTCGATGAGGCCGAACTCGGCCTCGCCCACCCAGTATCACGTCATGCCGAAGACGGCGGACTCGACGCCGGTGAGGCGCGCGTCGTCTTCGAAGGCGAGCAGCTCGAGGTAGTTCGGAACGGCGCGTTCACGGAGTTCGAGGGCGGCGATCATCGCTTGCGCCACTCCGCGCTGCGTCCAATCGCGGCCGTTGCGCGGAACGATGTCGCGCTCGTCCGTGTCGATGATGCGCACGACCGGGTTGTTCCAAGTCGGCTCGTCGAAGTGTTCCAGCACGCGCCGGTCTGCGCCATCGACGTTGTTGTAGACGCACGTCGGCACGAACTGGTCTTCGGCCGCTTCGACGATCAAGGGGTGACTCAGCACGTGAGCACCGAAGTTGGTGCAGTTGCTTCAGCCGGGGACCTCTTGAAAGAGCATCAAGAGGTCGTGATCGGTCCGCGCGGCTCGCGTGCGCGCCGTGGCGTAGTCTCGTTCCCACTGCACTCTGCCGAGCTCGATGGGCTGGTCCGCCCGAGTTTCGTTCGCAGTCACGCTGGACTCCGCGTTGTCGGGCGAGGTTCCGGCGCAGCCGAGCGCCAAGGCGCCGAGGATGGCTGCGCGAGTCGAGTTTCGAAGCATGGGCGCTAGAGTAACCGATACCGCGCCGAGCGAACCGGCGCCCCGCTCGACCCATGACCAGGCCCTTCATGTTCTCGAAGCTCTGCATCGCCGCACACTCGATCGCTCTCGCCTCCGCCGCACTCCTCGGCGTTTCGGTGCAAGACGCAGCCGAGCCCCAGCCCGATCCGGCGAAGCTCGCCGTCGCTGAGGTCTCGGGCGCGCGCTTGCTCGCGAACGTCGAAGCGCTGGCGAGCTTCGGCACGCGTCACACCTTCTCGGAGACCGAGTCCGAGACGCACGGGATCGGCGCGGCCAGGCGCTGGATCGAGTCGGAACTACGCGCGATCAGTGCCGGGTGCAACGACCGTTTGGAAGTGCGGACGCAGGCGTTCAAGCAGAACCTCGTGGTCGCCGATGGCGGCAAGGTCGCGGAGATCGAGCTCGTCAACGTCTACGGCTTCCTGCCCGGACGAGTCGGTAACCAGACCTTCCTCGTGTCCGGTCACTACGACTCGATCTGCGGTGATCGTTACGACGTCGACTGCGATGCGCCCGGCGCGAACGACGACGCCAGCGGCACCTCGGTCGTGCTGGAGTGTGCGCGCGTGCTGTCGCAGTTCCACTTCGACGCCAACCTGATCTTCCTCTGCGTTCCCGGCGAAGAACAGGGCTTGATCGGCTCGTTCCACTTCTCGGAACAGCTCGGCGCAGAAGGCCTCGAAGTCACGGCGATGTTCACGAACGACATCGTCGGCGGAGCGCACGGTCCCGGCTTCGAGCACGATCACTCTCGCGTGCGCGTGTTCTCCGGCGGCGATGCGATGGACAGTGGAGCGCGCGAACTCTCGCGCTTGATCGCCGACACCGCACAGCTCCACGTCCCGGAGTTCGCGGTGCGCGAGGTCTACCAGCTCGACCGCAACCGCCGCGGCGGCGACCACATTCCGTTCCACCGGCTCGAGATTCCTGCGGTGCGCTTCACCGAAGCGCGCGAAGACTACCGACGACAGCACAAGTACGTCGAGGCGGACGAGAGTACCGGCGACTTGCCGAAGTTCGTCAGCGCCGACTACATGGCCCAAGTCGCGCGCGTCAACGTCGCGACTCTCGCGCGCCTCGCCTCCGCGCCGCCTACCCCGCAGCGCTTTCGCGTCTTCGGTGGAATGAGTCACACCACGGAACTCTCCTGGGACGCGTCGCCCGGCGCCGTCGCCTACGAAGTGCTCTGGCGCGAGACGACGGCGAACGAGTGGCAGCACTTCCAGCGCGTCGAAGGCACGGAAATCGATCTCGAGATCACGATCGACAACTACTACTGGGGCGTGCGGGCGATCGGAGCGGCGGGGCACACAGGACTGCCGGCGGCGGGGCCGCGACAGTAGGAGATTCGGGACGTGCTGCGCGTTGCCGGCATCATCCATGCGGGTCTCGCGGGAAGTGGTCGCTTCGGGTCCTCCCACTCGCCTGCTACGCAGGGGCGACGCGGAACTGCGGGCGAGTCGTCGCGTGCTTCGAGAGCGCCGAACGAGTCGAGCACCGGGGCGCTGACCGCCGCCGAGTCGCTGCGAGCTGCCGCCGGCGCAATACGTGTTGTGCCGCCGGCTCACGCAGCTACCCTGATTCGCATGAACTTCAACCGACTCGCAGCCTTGCTGCTGCTGGCACTGCCGCTTGCGGCTTGCGCCTCGTCCGATAAGGCGCAGACGGTGACGAACGCGGAGACCGCGGACGCCGCCGAAGCCTCGATGCCCGAAGTGCGCTACTACGTCATCGCGGACACCTGACCCTTCTGCGTGAAAGTCGTAGCCGCCGTGGGCGAGCTCGAGCAGCAGTACGGAGACCGCATCCAATTCACCATCGTCCCCGCCGAACAGACGGCGCTGAGGGGCGACGAGGTCGAAGGCTTCGGCTTCACCGATCAGAAGCACGGCTTGGTGATTTTCTCCTCGGAAGGGGATGCCGTCGTCATGTTTCCCGGCCATCAGTTTGGCAAGGACGAGATCGACGTCGGCATCCAGCAGGTGCTGAATGGAAGCTGAACCGATCGCGAAAGAGCGCAAGTGGGGATCGAGTTCAGAGGTGCCCTTCGGGCTTTGCGCTTCACGACCGAGCGCGCTGCGTCTTGAGCGTTGTGTGCCCAGGACTACCACTTGATACTCATGCACCTTGAGCATGAGTGACTCCACGCAAGCACCCGGAAAAGCCGCGAAGTCGAATCGAGCGCGGTTCATGTGGCTGACCGCTCTCGGCATCGTCTACGGCGATGTCGGGACGAGCCCCTTGTATGCGGTTCGAGAGTGCTTCAGCGGTGAGTTCGGGGTGGACCCGACGCCGGACCACGTGATGGGCGTGATGTCGCTCATCTTCTGGGCATTGCTGCTGGTCGTCACGGTCAAGTACCTGACCTTCGTGCTTCGCGCGGACAACCATGGCGAAGGCGGCGTGCTCGCGTTGACCGCACTACTGCCGCGCAAGGCGGAAAAGGTCGGCAGCGTGATGCTGGTGGGGATCGGGCTCTTCGCCGCTGCGCTGCTGTACGGCGACGGGATGATCACCCCGGCAATCTCAGTGCTCAGCGCTGTCGAGGGCCTCGGTGCACTCGACGCACGACTCGACGCGTTTGTGTTGCCGGTCACACTCGTGATCTTGACCTTGTTGTTCGCCATTCAGAGCCGAGGCACAGCGCGACTCGGCGCGATCTTCGGTCCGGTGACGCTGCTCTGGTTCGTGACGATCGGCGTGTTGGGTGCGATCGGCATCGCAGAGCATCCGGGCATCTGCGCTGCTGTCGTGCCGTGGCACGCGCTGAACTTCTTGTCGGAGGGTGGTGCAGCCGGGTTCTTGGTCCTCGGTGCGGTGTTCCTGGTCGTGACGGGTGCCGAAGCTCTGTACGCGGACATGGGGCACTTCGGTGTCGGTCCCATTCGCCTCGCATGGTGGATGGTGGTGCTGCCGTGCCTCCTGCTCAACTACTTCGGGCAGGGCGCCTCGATCCTCCTGTCTCCCTCGGCTGCGGCCAATCCGTTCTACGGGCTCGCGCCGGAGTGGCTCCTCGCGCCGCTGATCGTCTTGGCAACCCTTGCGACGATTCTCGCTTCGCAAGCTGTGATCTCCGGCGCCTTCTCGCTCACGCGCCAAGCTGTGCAGCTCGGGTACTGCCCACGCATGCGCATCGTGCAGACGTCTGCGAGTGAGATCGGTCAGGTCTATGTGCCGCAGGTCAATTGGATCCTGCTGATCGCAACGATCGGGCTCGTCGTCGGCTTTCGCACTTCCAGCGCATTGGCTGCCGCCTACGGCGTGGCAGTGACAGCGACGATGTTGATCACCACGGTGTTGTTTTGCCGCGTCGCGAGGAAGCGCTTCGGATGGAACCGCTGGTTGGTGGCGACTCTGTTCGTGATGTTCATGACCTTTGACCTCGCGTTCTTCGGCGCGAACATCACTAAGGTGTTCCACGGCGCGTGGTTCTCGCTGGTGATCGGCGGAATCGTCTTCCTGTTGATGACGACCTGGCGCAAGGGTCGCACGCTGCTCGCCGCAAAGCAGAGAGAGCGGCTTCCCCGCATCGCCGACTTCATCGTGATGACGCTCTCGACGCCACGTGTGCCTGGGGCCGCGGTCTTCTTGACGAGCGATCCCGACTACGTGCCGTCATCGATCATCCACAACCTCAGGCACAACCGTGTTGTGCACGAGCAAGTCGTCTTCATGCACGTCGCGACCGTAGAGGTTCCTCGAGTGGATCGGGACGAAAAGGTGGTCGTGGAAGACCTGGGCAACGGCTTTCATCGACTCGTCGCGAGTTTTGGCTACTACGAGAGGCCCAACGTGCCGCACGCGATCGCGATCGCTCGCGAGCAGTCTCTGAAGCTGGAAGTCGAAGACGCGAGCTTCTTCCTCGCCCGCGAGCGCCTCAGCCCGGACCGCCGACCCGGGATGGGTCCGTGGCGGGAACGGATCTTCGCCTTCCTCTCGCGCAACTCGCTCGGGGCGACAGCGTACTTCGGCATCCCGAGCAGCCACGTCGTCGAGATCGGCGCGCAAGTGCGCATCTGATACCGAGCCGCACAAACTGTTGTGCGGCACGAACTGTTCGCCGGAGCACAACAGTTTGTACGGCTCGGTATCGAGCGTAGCGGTCGTTTCTGCGGTCACGCTTGCCCGCGCTGTGCACGACCTCGGCTTCGAAGATGACGCGACGTGCGCGGTTCCAGCTCTTCGCCCTGTACTCACCGTCGCCGTAAAGCGTCGTTGTCTTGCCGAAGTCGCTCGTCAGTGACTCGGCTGCGGTCATGTGCTCTTCGGACAGACGCGCAAGCACCGAGTTGCGGCCCATGGCCACGACGTACTCCACCTCGAGTTCATCCAGCACCTCGAAGAGCTGCGGGTTCGCGAAGCCGGCATCCAAGCGGACGCAGATCTTGGCCTTCTTGAAGCGCATGCGCAGCTTCTCCACGACTCGACGCAGCAGACCTTTACCGAGCCGCACAAGGTGTTGTGTTCCGGCAACAAGTCCGTGCCGCACATCAATTCGTCGCCGGAGCACAACACCTTGTGCGGCTCGGTATTACGCCTCGAGCAGCACGTTCCCGGTGCTCCACACCAGGAAGACCGTGCCCAGCTCGGCGAGCAAGGCTTCGGAGTGCTCGAGGAAGGCGGCCGGGTCGTGGTCTTCCGGCGGCAGCTGGAAGCCCAGGAAGGTGACCGCGGCGTTCTCCGAGGTGCGGTGGATCGCGGAGATCGGATCGGGGTCGACGATCACTTCGACCGACGCGCGGATGCGCGCGGTCTCGAGCAGCTCGTGCAGGTGCCGTTCCGTCTCTTGCTGCGCATCATCGTGGGGCACGACGCGCAGGAGTCGAACGGTGTGTCCGCGCCACGCGGGGTTCTGCACGAGCATGTGCGCGAGCAGGACCATCAGCGGGCCGTTGTCCTTACCACGCCACCAGACGTCGATCGTGCCGCTCGGGATGCGCAGCGGATCTTCGCCGTCGGCCGTCGAGCAGAGCAACAGGTTCTGACCGAGTCGCGCGGCGGTCCGCAGCGTGTCGATGAAGTCTTCCGCTTGATCCAAGTCGCTCGACCAGCCGGCGAGCACTGTGTTGGGTCGCATCGCGCCGAGCCCGTGGCACTGCACGAGCGCCTCGAACCCGCTGTGTCGATCCGTCGAGACGACGACGGCGGGGAAGGCCGAGAAGCCCTGCTCGCGGATGAACTTGCGCAGCACGCGTTCTTGGCCCGCGCGGCGCTCGACGAGGTCTTCGACGTCGCCGGTGATCACTTGCGCGAGCGAGAGGATGCCGCGCCCGGCGCACAACCAGTTGCCGAAGGCCGCCATGCGCACGCGCGCGCCGGCGCCGCCTGAGAACGCGAGGATCGCGGGGCGCCAGTTCTTGGCGTGGTACTCGGCTTCTTCGAGTCGGATCAGTTCCTTGCGCGCGCGCTCGAACGAAGCACCGCCGTGCACGTTGCCCCAGCTCGTCCGCACGCTGCGTCGCGAAATCGACCAGTGCAGCAGCGCCATGAAGACGACCGCGATCATGGCCCACTGCGGTTCAGTCAGGATCATCACGCCGCCGCACGCGATCGTTCCGAGCAGCGCCATCGACCAGTGCATGTAGCGGAAGGTCGGGCGGTACGACGGGTTGCGCGTGTACGACTCTTTGAAGGTCGCGAGGTTCAGGTAACCGTAGGTCACCATGAAGAACATCGTGATGATCGGTGCGATCAAGTCGAGGTCGCCGACCATGATGCCGCCCTGCGCGATGATGAAGGTCACGATGACCGCGCGGCGGGGTTCGTTGGTCTTGCCGCTGCCGACGGCGAAGGGCGTCAGCGGGCCGAAGATGCGGTCGCGGGCCAGCGCTTGCAGGATGCGCGGCGCGCCCATCATGGAACCGATCGCGGACGATAGCGTCGCCGCGAAGACGCCCGCCGTGACGAGCACCGGCCAGATCGCGCTGTCGCGCACGATCATGTTGTTGTCGAGCAAGGTCGTGCGATCCGCGATGCCGCCCAGCAATACGGCCATGCCGGTGTAGATCAGTCCGGTGAAGCCGATCGAGGCCAGCGTGCCGCGCGGGATCGCGCGCGCCGGATCGCGCAAGTCGCCCGACATGTTCGCGCCGGCCATGATCCCGGTGGCGGCCGGGAAGAACAGCGCGAACATCGTGAAGGGGGACTCTCCCAGCTTGAAGCCGGTTCCCATGTTCGTGCGCAGAACGTCGGTGTCGAAGTGCATCAAGCCGCCGACCGTGAACGACACGATCGCCAATGCGAGCACCGTGAGGATCCCGTACTGAACCTTGATCGTCCAACCGGCGCCGATGAACACGCATGCGAAGACGATCAGGTTCATGACGCTCGCGATCAGCTGCCCGTGCTGTGCGAGGCCGGGGAAGGTGCTGATCGCCGCTTCCGTGAAGCCGACGATGTACATCGCGACGGACACGGCTTGCGCCAAGAAGAAGACGATGCCGATCGAGCCGCCGTACTCCGCTCCCAGCGAGCGGCTGATCATGAAGTAGGCGCCGCCGCCCTTGACCTTCGTGTTCGTCGCGATGGAGGACAGTGACAAGGCGGTCAGCGTGGTAATCGTCTTCGAGAACAGGACGATGCCGACGGCCATCCAGACCCCCGCGTTTCCGACCACCTGGCCGAAGCGCAAGAACATGATCACGCCGAGGATGGTCAGCGTGCAAGGCGTGAAGACGCCGCCGAAGGTTCCGAAGCGGCCGGGTTCGTTGTCGCGGGATTCGGGCATCGGGGTGGGGCGGGTCGCGTTCGTCGAACCAAGACGCTCTGCGAGCGAGGCACAGCATCCAGGGTGTGCGAGCGCTGTCCAGCATGCGACTCGCCGAATCCGGATCCAGAGGCTCTACTTCATCACTGAGTCCGACATACAGCGAGCGGGCTCCGACTCCCCTCGTTCGAGAGGAGTCGGAGCCCGCATTTCGGGCAAGCCTGACGGTCTGCGGATGCGGACCGATCGAAGTGGCGAATCAGCAGTTGGGCTGAGGCGTCACTCGCAAGTACGGCTTGACCGTCTTGAAGCCCTTCGGGAACTTCTCGTGCGCCTGGTCGTCGGAGAGCGAGGGCACCACGATGCAGTCCTCGCCGTGCTTCCAGTTGACCGGTGTTGCGACTTGATAGTCCGAGGTCAGTTGGAGCGAATCGATCGCGCGGAGGATCTCGTTGAAGTTCCGACCGGTGCTGGCGGGATAGGTCAGCGTGAGCTTGACCTTCTTGTCCGGGCCGATCACGAACACCGAGCGCACCGTGAAGGTCTCGTCGGCGTTCGGGTGAATCATGTCGTAGAGCGTCGCCACTTCCCGATTCGCATCCGCGATCAAGGGGAAGTTGAGTGCGACCCCCTGCGTCTCCTCGATGTCGGCCGACCACGCAGCATGATCCTTGAGCGGATCGACGCTGAGGCCGACGACCTTGACCTTTCGTTGCTCCCACTCCTTGCGAAGCTTCGCGACTTCTCCAAGTTCGGTCGTGCATACCGGAGTAAAGTCCTTGGGGTGCGAGAACAGCACGCCCCAGTGATCACCCAGCCACTCGTGAAAGCTCAGCGGGCCCACTGTCGTTTCCGCCGTGAAGTCCGGCGCCGTATCTCCAATTCGAACTGCCATGACAAGTCTCTGCTTTCCGTCCTCCAGCGCATGGCAGGTGTCTGGTCACGGCGAAAGCGCGGGGGCCAGCTGCCATGTCGCCTGAACGTGTCCAGCATAACGTTTGGACTGTCGAAGGCACGGACTCATTGTTGGGATTACGGGGCTGCACAACGCACGGCTTGATGCGTTTCGGTGCAGAGCGCGCGTACCGAGAGCGCGCGGATTGGAAGGAACGCCCACTCACGGCGGTCAAGACTTCACGCTGCTCGTGTGACGGATCTGAGTCATCTGCGTTCGTTCGCGTCGTGCCGCAATCAAGTTCGCTCCAGGTCCGCTCCCAGCAGCGGCTGCGGGTCACTCGATCGAGCCGCCCGGCTGCGCGTTCTTGAAGTCGACTTCGCGCGTGCCGCGACCGAGGCGGAAGACGCCTTCGCTGACGACGCGCCGCAGCACGATCTCGACCATGGTCGTCTGGTTCGCGCGCAGGATGGCTTCGAAGATCTTCTCCGAGGCGCGGATCGAGGCGGGGACGTAGCGCACGAAGCCCGCGTCCGGTCGGGGCAGAATGCGCAGGCCGAGCTCCTCGATGCCGGGCTGGGCCTCGCGTACCTCCTTGCCCTTGTGCACGACGGCCGGGCAGCCGGTCATCACGTCGTGGTTGAAGTAGTAGGTCAGCGTGTTGCCGCTGCGCGAGTTGCGTTGGCGATCGCGGAAGAAGCCGGCGGGCAGCAAGTTGGGGTCGTCGTCGGCGCCTGTCAGCACGAGGTCGAAGTCGTTCACCGGGTGACCTTCGGTGTCGGTGACGCGGAAGATGACTTGCGTCGCGCGGTCGTGGATGAAGGTGCGGTCACGCAGCAGACGATCCTGAATCTCGACGCGCTCGGCGGCTTGGACCGCGGCCGTCTCATCGGCGAAGCGCCGGTCGAGCGCGGCGTACTGTGCCGATGTATTGACGCTCACGCAGTCGAAGATCGCTCGCACCAGCTCGCGCCCCTGCTTCGAGTCCTGCGCGTCGTCGACCGACCGCATCACGCCGAGCTTCTTGCCCGAGTGCGACGCGCCCGCGATCACGCGCAGCGGCGCCGATTCTGAGTGACGGATGCGCCCTTTGATCTCGAGCGGCGAACCGGCAGCGCGCTTCTTCGGCTTCGAGCCCACGGGCAACGGCGCTTGTACCAGCTTCAGGTACGTCGACTGCAAGTTCGCCGCAGCGACGCGCACGACGCCGTCTGAACCGAGCTCGCCGGTGTACGAGTTCAAGTTGTCGTAGAAGGCGCGATCGATCGTCTGGCCGGTCAACACGAACGGGAAGACGTTGTCCGCCGCCGCAGCTCCGAAGCGACCGGTGATCCACTTGTGATTCAGCTCCCACGCCTCGGGACTACCGAGCTCGAGCCAGTCGAGCACACCTTGACCGGGCTCGACGTCTTGGAACCAGCTCTTCAAGCGACTGACGCGGCTCTTGCCGAGCTGCGCGAGCGCGCTGCCGAAATTGGCCGGCGCCAACATCACGAGGTGCGACATCGGGCACCGATCGGCCTTGCGCGGCTCCGCGTAGAAACGCAGCCACCAATCGCGCGCCACAGGTCCGCCGGTCGAGTGCGTGATCACCACGAAGCGCTCGCCCGCATCCAACAGGTCCGCGAGATCCCGACGCACCGCCGCTTCCATGGCGCGCGACACATCCTTGAGCCGCACCTCATCATGGAAGCTGATGTAGCGCCCGAGCCACAGGTCACGCACCGAGAGCTCGAAGCCGCGCCCCTCCGCTTCCTTCGCGAGACGCCGCGGCAGCTCGCCGTAGGTGTCGGTGTTCGTGACGCTCCAACCGTGGACGAAGACGACGTTCAGCTTGGGTCCGGCCATGCCGCTACGATACCGAGCCGCACGAACTGTTGTGCTCCCGCAACACACGGCATACCGAGCCGTACAAGGTGTTGCGCGCTTCCCACAAGCCGGCGCCGCACAACTTCCCGTCACTGCGCCTCAGCTTGTGCGCGGTTCCATCCCGGCTAAGCTCTTGCGGATGCACCCGCTTACGAGATGCCGACGAGTCCTCATTGTCGGTGTCGCGGTACCGCAGAGAGCAGCGCGGCTGTGCCGTACGAGGATGGATTCTTTCGTTGGGGAATGCGTGGGGTGCAGCACCGTCCAGTCACGGAGTTGTGCGGCACGAACTTGTTGCGGGAGCACAGCAGTTTGTACGGCTCGGTATCGCATACAATCCGCGGCATGAAGCTCTCGAGACCGCAAGTGCTGATCTCCGTCTGCGCCGTCGTCGCCATCGCGGCGCTGTCTTTCGCGGCGGGGCGGACGACGAAGAAACCGAGCGTGGTGCGCATCGCCTTGCGCGAGCTGCCGATCTACTCGACCGAAGTCGCGACGGGTTCGCCTAGCGCGATCAAGGCCGCGCCGGACGGGCAGGAGTCCTTCGAGAGCTTCCTGCTCCAGCCGTATCTGACCGACACGGATCGCGAACGCGTGACGCTCAACTGGCGCTTGAAGCGCGCCGGTCGCTCGCGCGTCGAGTGGGGTCAGACCTTCGACTTCGAGGCCGGAGCGCTCGAGTTCGAAGCCGCCGAGCAACACCGCGCGGACATCGAGGGCTTGGAACCGGACACGGTCTACCACTACCGCGTGAACAACGCGTACCAAGGTCAGTGGCGAACGACGGGCGACGGCTTGGTGCGCTTCGCGGTCGTCGGCCACACGCACGGTTCGGAACGCTACGGGCACTATCCCGACGAATGGCTGGTCGCGCGCCTCGTCGACTTGCACGCCGACTTCGTCGTGCACACGGGCGACATCACCTACTTCAACCTGGTCGACGACTTCCGGCGCTACTTCTTCAGGTTGTTCGAACCGCTGATGGACCATGTGCCGGTCTATGTCTCACCGGGCAACCACGACACAGGTTGGCCGTTCATCGACAAGCTCGACGCGCGGCCCTTCCGGCACTTGTTCCCGTATCCGTACCCGAAGGACGTGGCCGAGAGTCGCGAAGACGCGCACTACGCGATCCAGAAGGGCGGCTTGCAGCTGATCTTCCTGTCGTACACCTCGCCGCTCGGTCCGGGTAGCGCAGCGCGCGCCTTCGTCGAAGAACGGCTCGCGAACAACACGAACGACTTCAACGTCCTTGTCTTCGGCGGAGCGAACGAGTACTACGACCGCACCAAGTTCTACGGGTGGTTGAAGGACTTGCCCGTCGATGCCGTCTTCAACGGTGACGGTTCGTCGAAGCACAACGAGCCGGTCGTGAACGCCTACGGCATCCCGATCTTCTTCGTCGGAACGGCCGACGATCAACCTCACCCGCTGCTGTACGTCGAGTACGAACCCGAGATGCTCTCGCTCGCCTTCCTCGACAGCGCGGGCGAGGCGACGGACCTGCACTGGCTGCACGCGCACAAGGAAGTCGAAGCACGCGCCTACCTCGAGCTTCCCGATGAGCCGACCGTCTACGAGCGCCGCATTCACTTGCCGCTCGGGCTCGACGCGCCCATCCGCAGCACCGACATCCGAGGTCTGCGTCTGAAGTTCGAGGCCGACGCGGTGAACCAGCTCACGGCTTACGCCTTCCTCGTGCCGGTCGGCCGCAAAGAAGGCGAACCGGGCTTCCGCACGCGCTACGCCTTCCTGCGGAACGAGGACCAGATGGTCTCGCTCGCGACGCCCCAGGCCCGGCCGAACACGGGTGAAGCCTTCGACGTGCGGCGCATCATCCTGGTGATCAGCGGTTACCGCGAGGACGGCGACTTCGAGCTGCACGAGGCCTTCCTCTACTGACCGCGGCTGGTTGCGCCGTTCCCGCGCTCCGGGGGCAGCCGGCTAGCATGTTGCAATCCGCCGCGGGGCAGGCCTGTGGCGGGCGCAAGAGACGCTTATGTTAAGGGCTGCGGAGGCCGAAAGTGGTCCTGAGGGGCCCCCTAGCCGGATCTTGAAGGTAGGATTGTCCTCCGCTCGAGCCCGCCGAACCCGCCTTCGGTGGGCCCTTTCGTCCTCCGAACAGCGCTGCGGACGCCTCTTTCCCCCCATGATCCGCCTCCCCCAAGCCCTCGTCACGGCGCCCCGCGCCCCAGTGCTCGACGCTGCATGCTGCCCCGTACGAACCCGCTCGGGTTCGTGCGTGCGCATCGCGTGACGGGGACGGACCGACTCTCCGGCGATCCATGGCCAACCGCCTTCGGCAACTCCTGCTCGTCATCTCCCTGGTCGGATTCCTGACCAGCGGTGTCTGGGTGTTCTACCCGGAGACCGTCGACTGGGCAGATTGGGCGCTGCGCGGCGCTTGGATGCACCGCATCGATGTCGACATGCAGGAAGCGCGTCAGCTGCGCGCCGACGGCGAGCTCGATCAGGCCGAGGTCGTGCTGGCGGATTTGGTCGAGTCGATGGACGGCGTCCAGATCGGCGACCGTCGCGACAGGTGGTGGCGCATTGCGATGCGCGAACGGATCGCGATCTTGCGACAAGCCGGGCGCCAGGACGAGGCGATCGCTTGCGCGCGCCAGTACCACGACTACGCGCCGCGCGATGCGGACAACATCCTGATGCTCGGCATCCTGCTGGTGCAGACCGAAGCACACGAGGAGGAAGGCCTGACGATGCTGGCCGACCTTCAACGCTTGGTTCCGGAGTGGAGCCGCGTTGCCGACGCCTACGCCAAGGCGTTGGTCGCGCGCGGTCGCGAACGCGAAGCCGTCGAAGTCGGACTCCAGTTCCTGCGCCGCGGCAGCGGCTTGCAGCCGTGCGACTGGGTGTTCTTCTGGGACGTCGGAAACTCCTTTGAAGGCAACAACTCCTTCCGCACGGATCTCGAACAAGCCGTGGAACCGGGCGACTACCGCGTGCAGGTCAAGATTCCGCCGCGCGACACACCGCTCCGCGCGCTGCGCATCGACACGCCGCTGTGGGCGTCCGTGCGCGTGACGGACTGGGTGGTCAAGGTCCGCGTCGGCGACCAAGTCTTCGCCTTCGACAAGCCCAGCCAGATGACGAAGCAGAGCCGCATGCTCGAAGCCGACGGGCGCGCGCTCGAGACGCACTGGCTGGCGCACTGCAACATGCGCTTCGAGTTCGATCAGCCGTTGATGCTCGACAACAACTCGTACATCGAGTTCGAAGCACATCTCGAAACGCTGTTGCCGCCCGGCACGCGCGAGCTGTTCAAGGATGCCGAGACGTCGGCCCGCTTGTTCAAGTGGCTGCGCGAGTCCGGACGTCACGATGACGTGCAGCTGATCAGAAAGGCGATGGGATTCTGATGGCGATCTTCGGTCCTCAGTCTCGTCGCGCGCTGCGCAAGCTGTTCCGCTGGAGCTGGGTGGTGACCTTCCCGCTCGCCAGCTTGTTCGTCGTCTGGATGGTGCGCACGGGCACGCGTTTCTACGACTTCGGAGTGCGCTACGACTCCTTCGGTGGTCGAGCCACGCTCTACAACATTGGCAAGCTCGAGTTCGAGCACTTGCTGCGCGTCGCGGAACTGTCGGTGACTCCGGACCATCCGCGGACCGGCGACGGGCTGCGTCGCGTGAACCTCTACGTGCAGGACGGCGACCAGGCCAAGCTCAACCGCAATCTGCCGGCGTCGGGGTTCGAGTACGTCAGCGGCGCGCTGGAGTACCCGGACGGCTCGGTCAACGAAGTCAGCATGCGCTACCGCGGCGACTTCAACTGGCACTGGGCGATGTACAAGAAGTCGATCCGAGTGAAGACCAAGAAGTCGGCGCTCTGGGAAGGCTTGCGCAAGTTCAACCTGATCGCGCCGAAGGAAGGCCAAGTGGTCGCCGGTTACCTGGGCTACTGGCTCGGGGCCGAGATGGACCTGCTGTCGCCGAAGGCTGAACTGGTCGAGCTGAACGTCAACGGCAAGTACCGCGGCGTACACTTGATGGTCGAGCAGCTCGAAGAACTACTGCTGCGCCGCTCGAACCGCATGCCGGGCGACATCTTCGCCGGCGAGCTGATGGGTAAGGACGGCTTCGACGGCGTTCGACCGTACGTCTTCCGCCACCCGGGGCTGTGGGACAAGGTGGCGATCAACAATCACTTCGATGACGCGGCGAACGACTCGCTCGCCAAGCTCTGCGAGCTGGTGCTGGGGCCGCGCACCGAAGCGAGCATGGCCGAGCTGCGCGAACTCGTCGATCTCGAAGCCTTCGGGCGCTTCGCGGCCTACCGCGTGCTGACGCAGACGCTGCACTTCAGCGAGACGCACAACTGGCGTCTGTACTACGACCCGTGGAAGAACCGCTTCGAACCCATCGTCTGGGACCCCGATGCGTGGCATCCGGGTTGGGTGCCCAAGCCCGGCAAGTCGATCCGCCCGGACATCATCCACTCCGCGATCGACGACGTGCTCTCCCGCGACTATCAGTACATCCACGCGCAGCACGCCGCTCTCGTCGACTACTTCGAGTCCGGCTTGCACGAGCGCTTCATGAACGAGTTCGATCGCACGGTCGAGTCGGCGACCGGCTCGATTCACAACGATCCCACGCTGGTGAACGCGTTCGAGTACTTCACGCCGGAACAGACGCTGCGCAAGATCGAGAAGATGCGCCGCTCGATCGTGAACATCACGGAGCAGGTCTATCAGCTGCACTCGGACTCAGGTGCGCGCTTCAGCTATGAGTTCGCGGGAGATGACCTGAACGATGACGAGCTGCGCATGGGGCTCGGCTTGCTCGGAAGGCGTCCGACCGATCGCATTGCGATCGAGTTCATGCAGCGACCGACGCAGCCCGTCTCCGTCGCGCTCGCTTACCAGAAGAACGGTCAACGCGTGGAAGTCGACGTCACCGGCTCGGCTTCGTGGCAAGGGAACCGCCTCGAGATCCAGCGCCCGTTGCTCGCGAGCTACGACTTCCACCAAGTGCTCGGCCTCAAGATGCGCACGGCGGAACTGCGCGAGAGCCCGGGCATCTATGAGCTCGTGCTGCGCGGCTTGACGCCCGCCGGCAACCTACCGACGGACGTGCGTGCGGGCTTCGGTCCTGACAAGTGGCTGCGCGGCTTCGATGCGGGCAAGCCGATACCGGCCGCGGAACACAACGACTCGTTCGGCATCGTACTGCCGTCTCCGGCGATCGAGCCGCGCGTGATGTCGGGCACGGTGGTCATCGACACCGTCGAAGTCATCGACGGACCGGTCGTGATCCTGCCCGGCACGGTCTTGCGCATGGGGCCCGGTGCATCGCTGATCATCAACGGCAAGGTCAAGGCGGTCGGCACCAAGGACGAGAAGATCCGCATCGTGCCGCGCGACAAGGAACAGGAACCGTGGGGCGTGTTCGCTATTCGCGGAGATGCCGCCAACGGTTCGACTTTCGGGCACTGCGTGTTCTCGGGCGGCAGCGGGCTCAAAGAACCGCTCGCTGAATACAGCGCCATGTTCTCGATCCACGCCGTGCAAGACGTGTCGATCTTCGACTGCACCTTCCGCGACAGTCAGGTCGTCGACGACATGGTGCACGCGGTCTACTCGTCGCTGCAGTTCGACAACTGCAGCTTCTCGAACTCCTTGTTCGACGCGCTCGACTTGGACGTCTGCACCGGTTCGGTTGTGCGCTGCGAGTTCATCCGCAGCGGCAACGACGCGCTGGACTTGATGGCGTCCGAGATCGTCGTGAAGGACACTTTGCTGCTCGAGAGCTTCGACAAGGGCGTCTCGGTCGGTGAAGGCACCAAGGCGCTGATCATCAACTGTCGCTTGTTGCGCTGCGAGATCGGCGTGCAGATCAAAGACGGCTCGATGGCCGCCATCTCGAACTGCGACTTCACGGACAACGTGAAGGCGCTCGATGCCTACAAGAAAAACTGGCGCTACAACGCAGGCGGATCGGCGTTCCTCTACGGTTGCATGATCGAGGGCGGCGAGAGCACCCTGACGGCGGATAAGCACTCGCGTATCTACGTGCATGACAGCTGGATCGACAAACTGGGCGCACCGAACAAGCGTATCTACTTGGACCGCAGCGTCCACGTGGACCCGAACATCAAGGGGCACCGCGCCGCTCAAGACAAGCGCGACTTCCAGTTCGCCGAAGACGAGTCGCAGCGCACGGAGTCCTTCACCAGTTTTCTGCAGTTCATGCGGCACAAGCAGCGCGGAGCGAGGAAGTAGCCCTGCAAGCCAAGCTCCATTTCTCGCGCTTCGAGTTCAAGTACATCTTCAGGCAAGACCTGCGCGATGAGCTCGAGTCGGAGTTCCAGTACTTCGTCGACCTCGACCCGTACACCGCGGGTAAGCCCGGCGGTAAGTACTTCGTGCGCAGCCTGTACTACGACAACGCCGCCTTCCGGAACTACTACGAGAAGGTGGATGGCATGAAGCACCGCTCGAAGTTCCGCTTGCGGACCTACACCGGCGATGAGGGTGACGGCACGCCGCAGTTCCTCGAGATCAAGGGCCGTCACAACAACCTTGTGTTCAAGCACCGCGCGCCGGTCGCGGGCGGACAGTCGGAAGTCGACACTTCGCCCTACAACCACCCGACCACGCGCGCGATCCTCGGCGGCCTCGACGACGGACCGATCAAGAACCAGTTTCGCTTCGATCTGGCGCGCAAGGCACTCAAGCCGGTGATGCTGGTCGACTACTGGCGTCGACCGTTCGTCAGCAAGTACGACCCCGAGTTCCGCATGACGATGGACGACACAGTGTCGGGCACCGCCTGCGATACGCTCTTCCCCGGCCCCGAGGCTCCGCGCAAATTGTCCTTGCCGGGCTACACGATCCTCGAGGTGAAGTTCCGCTTCCACATGCCTAAGTGGTTCCACCGACTCGTGCAGAGCTACGAGCTCCGCCGCGTGTCGATCTCGAAGGTCTGTGCCGCCATCGATGTACACGGCCTCGCTGAGAAGCTCGACTAGACGAGCCGCGCGAGACTCGATCCCCAAGCAAATCCGAAGACCGAAATCCCTTTCATGCCGCAGATCCCCCAAGAATTGATGCAGACCGCCCAGCAGGTCTATGAGCCCCAAGACATCGTCATCAACATGGTGTTGAGCGCCATCTTGGGCTTGGCGATCGCGCTCGTCTACCGAAACACCCACAAGGGGCTTTCGTACTCGCAGTCGTTCACGCTGACGGTGATCTTCGTCTCCGTGATCGTTGCAATGGTGATGATGGTCATCGGCAACAACGTCGCGCGCGCCTTCGCGCTGGTCGGCGCGCTGTCCATCATCCGGTTCCGGACGGTGGTCAAGGACACCAAGGACACGGCCTATGTGTTCTGGGCGCTCGCCGCGGGCATGGCGGCCGGTACCGGCGGTTATGCGCTTGCGGTGATCGGTACGGCGATCATCGCGGTCCTCGCCTACATCCTGCACAGCTCGAACTTCGGCGCGCTGTACAAGTCCGAGTTCATCCTGCGCTTCCGCTTCGACCGCGACGCCGATAGCGCGGCGTACCTCGAAGTGATCAACAAGTGCGCGAAGACCTCGAACATGTTGCACATCGAGCCGGCAGGGGACGGCAAGACGATGCAGCTGACGTACGATATCGTGCTCAAGGAAGACTACACGCCCGAGAACATGACGGGCCAGTTGACTGAGCTGAAGGGTCTCTCCGAAGTGATCCTGATCGCGTCGAAGAACGACGTCGACTACTGACGCAGCGCGGGCTCGAACACGCTGCTAACACCGCGAACCCCGGCCGCCCCGCGCGACCGGGGTTCGCGTCGTGATGGGGGGGCACGAGAGGAAGCGTGGCAGGTGTGCGCAGGGACGAGCGCGACACGGCCCAACGGGGACCGGCTCGCCTGACGCCCTCGGGTGTGGTGCGCGAGTCGAGTCACTATCGTGTCGGATGCTTCATCACGGCGACTCGAACGTCAGCAGCTTCTCGAACAGCCTTCAGGACACTACATGGGAACCAAGCGCAACGTCATCGTGTTCCTCATCGACGACTGCGGCCGCGAGTACCTCTCCTGCTACGACCAGGTGGCGTACAATCCCGCCGCTCCGGCGGCCCGCGTCGATCCGTTGACGAGTCACTGGGCGAATCAGTGGGAGGAAGCGCAGCAGGACCGGTCGCGATTCCGCTATCCACGGACTCCGTGGCTGAACTTCTCTGCGACGAACGGCCTGCTCCTCGAGCGCATGAACGTCGCTGCGATGTGCAGTCCGACGCGCGCGTCGCTGCTGACGGGCAAGCACAACCAGGACCACACCCTCGGCAATGCGATTCAGGGGACCGACGTCGCGGCGTTCGGTTATCGCGGGCCGACGATCTACAACTTGATGGAAGCGCAGGGGGTGCGGCACGCGCGCATTCACATCGGTAAGTGGCATGCGTCGAACAGCTTCCTGCACTCGATCGATGGCATGCCGCTGGGGCGTCGGAATTCGGAGCGGTCGTTCCAGACGCCGGTGCGCGACGGTGGTGCGACCTACTACGACGGCAGCGTGATGAACCTGGGTCCGGACGTGCCGGGCTACGAGTTCGGCGCGAAGGGCCAGAGCCATGCGCGCTACGTGCGTGCGCGGCACGACGCGCACACCGGTGAGTTTCAGATCGAGAAGCGCGACACGCACTCGTTGATCGATGAGACGGAAGCGGCGCTCGAGTCCATCCAGCGTGCGCGCAACGCAGGCCGGCCGTTCTTGATGAACGTCTGGTTCCACGCGGTGCACACTCCGACGGAGTGGGAAGAGATGGGGGGCGCGGAGCTCTCGCAGAAGGGCTACCACGGCTATGGCGCGGCGGATCCGGGCGACGACGCCTTGCGCATCGGCGCGTTCGTCGAGTCGGTCGACACCGCCTGTCAACGCATCTACGAAGCACTCACGCCGGCTGAGCGCGATCAGACCATGATCGTCTATCTGTCGGACAACGGTTCGACGGCTCGCATGCTCGACACGAAGACCAGCCCGTCGCTGCCGCCCGCCGGCCCGAACGGCAATCCCTACAACCGCATGCACAGCAAGCGCAGTCCGTGGCAAGGCGGCATCGGGGCGGCGTGCGTGATGCTCGGTCCCGACATCGTCGATCCCGGTGGTGGACGCCAGCCGCGCGTCTGGTCCGGACTGTGCGGCGTCGAGGACGTGTTCCATCAGATTTGTCGGTGGACGGGAGTGCAAGCACCGGCGACCCGCGGCGAAGACTCGCGCGTGCTCGAACGTGCGCTCTCGGACACGAGCCCGACGGGCCGCCGTTCCTACACCCAGCGCGCGTTCGCGAACGGCTTCCACGACGACATCTTCTCGGAAGCGCAGAGAGGAGCCGTGCGCTTCGTCAGTCAACAGAACGACGCGGGTTGGAAGCTTTTGTGGCTGCGCGCCGGTCCCGCGCCGACGAGTGAAGTGGCCTGGGAGTGGCAGCTCTATTCGATGCCGCGTGACCCGCTGGAGGCGGAGAACCGCTTTCCGGCCAAGCAGTCGGACGAGACGATCCAGCAGCGTTACGATCTGCTCTCCGGCGCGGCACGCGTGCAGTTCAACGAACTCTACCAAGCACTGCGCGAAGCGAACCTGATCCCGCCCGGGATGGCCGTCACTCTGAGTTGAACACGAGACACCATGCACGTATTCGATCGCACGACACGAATGCCGGATGTTCCTACCAGCCCGCTCCGAGCTCTGCGCACGCCCAGCTCGATGGCATGGGTGCTGTGCCTGGCGCTCGCTTGCGCACCGATCAGCGATGCTGCGAACGAGTTGCTGCAAATACCCGAGCTCGAGAAGGTCGCCGTCATCGTCGATCCGCAGAGCGCCGAAGCACTGCGCGCTCACGTCGAGTTCCTCGCGGAGCTCGAACCGGCACGGTCGTTCGGCAACCCGAAGTCGCTCGAGCGCGCCGCGCAGTACGTCGCCGATGCCTTCGAGGCGGCCGGCGGTCGCGTCTCGCGTCAGAACTTCGAGGCGCAGGGCGAGACCTACACGAACGTGCGCTGCTTCTTCGGTCCTGAAGGAGGGGCGCGCTTGATCGTCGGCGCGCACTACGACTCCTTCGGCGACTTGCCCGGCGCCGACGACAACGCGAGCGGCACCGCGGTCTTGATCGCGCTGGCGAGCGCGTTGAAAGGCGTCGAACTGACGCAAGCTGTCGAGCTGGTTGCCTACTCGCTCGAAGAACCGCCGAATTACGACACGAGCGACATGGGCAGCGCGCGGCACGCGCAGCTGATGGTCGACGAGAAGGTCGAACTGCAAGGGATGATCTGCCTCGAGATGCTCGGCTACTACTCGGACGAAGTGGACTCGCAGGAGTTCCCGGTCGAGGGCATGGAGTTGATGTACGGCACCATGGCGGACTTCCTCGCCGTCGTCGGTCGCCCTGAGGACCAAGAGCTGGTCGAGCTCGTGCACGCATCGATGCAGGACACGCCGCTGCGCGTCGAGAAGCTGCTGGCGCCGCCCGGCGTCACCGGGGTCGACTTCTCCGACCACCGCAACTACTGGGAAGCCGGCTTCCAGGCGACGATGATCACGGACACCGCCTTCTTCCGCAACGCGCACTACCACGAGCCGACCGACACGCCGGACACCTTGGACTACAAGCGCATGGCGCACGCCGTGCAAGGCGTGCTCGCTGCGACCCTCGCGCTCGCCGGCCCGGAGTGACTCCACCATGAAGCGCTCCGTGAACATCGCGCTGATCGCCAACGCCACCTTGGTCGTGTTGGGCATCTACGGCTCGATTGCGGCGCCCTACTTCCGGCGGCCGTCGCGCTCAGCTGGATCGTGATTCCGGTGATCTGCGCGTTGCTCCCGATTGCACGCTCACTCAGCGTGGAGCTGTGGTTCCACGAGCAGGTCTACGGGCCCATGCCGGACGACTTCAGAGCGTGAGGCTGGTACATCGACCACCCGAGACTAGGTGCCTACGCTCTCGGATGGTCCTCGCTGATCTGGATCGGCTAGTTCGGCGTCGGTGCCTATCGCGGAGTTCCGAAGCATTCTGCGCTCGCAGATCCGAGCTGGCGCGCGTAAAGCCTCGCTCGAATCGGGCGCCATCTTCGGTCGCTGCCGCGCGATCCGGCTTTTGATAGAGTTTCGATTCCTAAGCTTGCTGCTGGCGCGTCCGGTCCTTCCCGACTGGGCACGCCCTCGCACCGCACTCCTTGAGGAGAAGTCGAATGGGGACATCGAACGCTCGCTTCCTGCTGGGGATCTTGGTCGGCCTCCTGTTCGGAGGCGGCCTGACTTATCTGCTTCTCGATCAGCCCGCGGATGCGGTAGTCGAGCTGACCGATTCGACTTCCGAGCGCAATGTGCTCGGAAGGGTGGGGGCTCGAGAGGCCTCGGTCTTGGCGGCTCCCTCAGCGCCTTCCGCGCACCGCGAAGTCGCGGTCGCGCCCGCCGGAGCGCCGGTGTCGGACGCGCGCGTTGCCGAGCTGGTCGACCGTCTCGACATCGAGCCGGCGGAAGCCAAGTTCGGATCCGGTGCGATCTCAGGTTCCGTGGTCGACGAGTCGGGCGCGTCACTCGCCGGCGCCGTGTTTCGCATCGAGCGACAAGAGAACAGCTACAGCGGGACGGACGTCAACGAGATCGGCGGGGCAGCCCCTGAGCCCGAAAGCATCGAGGATGTCGTGCGCAAGGCGGCGGAGCGCTTCGAGACGCGGCGCGCGAATCGGCGAGAGGCGCAGTCGGACGCTTCCGGTCAGTTCCGCATCGACGGGCTGGACGATGCGAACTGGTCGGTGCAGGCATACCGCGAGGGCTACGTGCTCTCGTCGAAGACGAGCTTGTACCGGGTCGCGACGGACTCAGTGCTGAGCTTCACGGCGCAGCGCGTCGTGCAGATCCCCGTACAGGTCGTCGAGGCGTCGGGCGCCGTTCCTGCGACGGCGAGCTTGCGGTGCGAACCGAAGGCCGATGGTGCGAGGATGCAGCGGCTCGAGTGGACTCCGAGCCAAGCCTTCCTGCGCCTCGCCGTGGGGAACTACACGGTTCAAGCGCACTCGATGCAGCTCATGAAGAGCGGCGAGTCGGAACGCAGTTCGGAACCAATCGAGCTCACGGTCTCCGCCACCGAAGCGCACGAACCACTGCGCTTCGAGCTGAAAGGACGCGCGGGCATCCACGGGCGCATCCGCGTGCCGGACGACGGCGTCGGTGTCGACCGAATGATCGTGCGGATCATGTCACTCGCGCCCGGACAGGAAGTCGACCTGGAACAGCTGCGTCGTGCGAGAGAGAATGAACGCGCGGGGCCGAACGAAGAGTGGGCGTTCATGGACCTCGAAGCTGGACGTTACGTCGTTGGCACCGCGCGAGACTACAGCGCTCCGATTGCCGTGCACCGCGTCGTTGAAGTCGCGGATGCGATGGTGCCCTGTGACCTCGAGCTACCTCCGATCAACTTCGCGAAGAGCTTGACGGTCACGGCGCTCGACGGTCAGGGCGCGGTGATCGAAGGCCTGAGCTTGCACCTGAGATCGAATTCGGAGCGCATCTACTTCTTCTCGTCCAGGGGCAATGCGCCACGCACTCCCGAAGGCGCGTACATCGTCGAGCTCGAACCGGAGCTCGCGGAGTCGTACTTCGGCAGCGAAGATTCGAAGGATGAGTACACCCTGTACGCGAAACACAGCGAGTTCGGAAGTCGCGAATTCGACGTGGCGCGCGGCACGACCGAATTGACGATCACGATCGCTACGCCTGGGACGCTGACGGTCTCGGTTCCCGGATACCAGAGCTCCGGCTTGGAAGGTCGCCTGACGGTCGCCTGTGCCAAGGTCGCGGAGGGCAAGCCGGACGGTCGGATCCTCTTCCCCAATCTCGAGCTGTTGGACTCGAACGGCACGAAGGAACTCGAGGGACTCGAGCCGGGGCCCTATCGCGTCCTGCTCACGCTTCAGGACGAAGGTGCGGTGCGCTCGTATTCCAACACGCGCACGATCGACACGACTGAGGTGCTGATCAGCGCCGGCGCGAACCAAGCGGTCTTGACCATTCCCGCGCTCTACGATCTGCGCGTGCGTTGGCCGGACGGCAAGGCGGGAGCGCGTCTCTGGTTGAAGCCGGATGACGACTCGGTGAGTCAGCTCGGAGCGCTCAGCGTGGAACTCGACGATGACGGCCTTGCGGTCTTCGCAGAGATGCCGGCGGGCGACTACGCGCTGACGTCCGGCGGCGGTGTTGGTTCGCTGCGCATGCTCGTCACCATCCCGAGCGACGAGCTCGTGTTCGTGCCGCTCGCCGTCAACTGCTTGCGCGTCGTGATCACAGACAACACCGGCGACTACGCGAAGCTCGGATTGCTCACCGGCGACTTGATCATCGGCGTGGACGGCGTCGAGTTCGATGGGACGCCCGCGCAGTCGATCTTCGGGGAGCTGTACCGCTCGAAGTCAGCGAGCCTGAGGCTGCTCGTCGAGCGCGGCGGCGAGCGTCTGGAACTGACGGCGCGCGGCCGGGATGTGGGCGACTGGAACGACAGCGGTGGGAAATTGATCCCCGCTCAGCGTTGAGACAGCCGCCTGCGCGGTATCTGGGGGGGGCCGGCTCGGCGGAGCAGGCCCCTGTCCGAGGCTCGGATCGCGCGAAGACTCGCTGCGGGTGCTAGGATCAGGTCCCCGCCGTGGGACGACCCGGCGGGGCCGGAGCTGCCCGCTGTTCCCGGGCGCCCGTCCTCCCAGTCGGTCGGAGCTCGCAGATGAACCCCGAGAACATCTCGAAGGTCTTGGCTGCCCTCGAGGCACTCACTGAGGTGCCCGCAGCAGAACGCGTCGCTGAAGCGAAGCGCCGATTCGCCGATGAACCCGGCGTGTTGGAAGAAGTGCTCGCCAGCTTGCCGTACTTGAACGGCGACTCCGGTGCTGACGCGCAGTTGAAACCGATCGACTTCGAGTGGCGCCTCGACTTCGAAGGCATGCAGCTCGATCAGTATCTGCTCGGCCCCACGATCGGCATCGGCGGCGTCGGCATCGTCCACCGCGCGCACGACTCGGAACTCGATCGCACCGTCGCGGTGAAGGTCTTGCACCCATCCTTCGCCGTCTCGCCGATCGCGCAAGAGCGCTTCGCCCGCGAGTTCCGTTCCGCGGCGGCGCTGCAGCACGAGAACATCGCGCGCGTCTACGACGCGGGTGAAGTGCAGGGTCTGCAGTACTGCGTGATGGAGCTGATCGAAGGCTCCACCTCGCTGCACAAACAAGAACTGCCTCCGCGGCGCGTGGCCGAGCTCATGGCGCAGGTCTGCCGCGGCTTGCAGCACTCGCACAACGCCGGCGTGATCCACCGGGACATCAAGCCCGGCAACATCCTGCTGACGAAGGAAGGCACGCCGAAGATCGTCGACTTCGGTCTCGCTCAAGACGATCGCTTCGTGGTCGACCGCCTCACGCGGACGGGCGAGTTGGCCGGCACGCTCTACTACATGAGCCCGGAGCAAGTCGCACGCCGCAAGCAACCGATCACGCCGCTGACCGATGTCTATTCAGCGGGAGCGGTCTTCTACGAGCTGTTGATGCACCGCCCGCCGCACGACGGGCAGACCTCGATCCAGATCTTCGAGAGCATCCGCGACGAAGTCCCGCGCCGCATCGACAAGTCGATCCCGATCGACCTGGCCACGATCTGCTACAAGGCGCTGCGCAAGTCGCCGTCCGATCGTTACCAGAGCGCCGCTGCGATGGCGGAGGACTTGGAACGCTTCCTGCGCGGCGACGCGATCCTCGCCAAGCCGGAACCGTTCGCGCGCCGCGCGGTGCGCTTCGTGCGACGTCGGCGGGTGAAGTGGACGGCCGTCACACTGCTGCTCGCGCTCTGCGTGGCGTGGGGAAGCAGTGAGACGATGGCGGCGATGGAAGCGAACGATGCACTGATGAAGACTCGCGAACGGGATCGCGAGCGGAACCAGAAGCTCATTCCGATCCTCCTCGATCAGCTCCCCGACGAATACAACCCGACGAATGATCCGCGCTTCCCTGCGACCGATCCGAACAAGCCGACTGCAGATGACGGTAAGGACGAGTAGGGCGACAACAACTAGAGAACGCAACAGGGCGATCCATGGCCGAAATCCGTACCAGTACATTCACCTCTGGAGACGTCGTGACCACCCATCAACCGCCGGAGTCCGTGCGAGCCTGGGTGGAACGGCACAGCAACGCGATCAAGCTGCAGACCCCCGACAGTGACCCGCTGGTCACGACTTGGCCGATCAAGGACCCGCCGGGGACGGCGTCGACTTCGACGGATCGTGGTTCCGGACAACCCGACGCGGAGTTCATCGAGGGTCACATCGTGGCGTACCTCTACGACATGATGGACGCGAACCCGGATCCGTCCTGACGTCTCCATTAGACTGCTGCGCAAGCAGCACTCTCATGGACTCCTCCGACGGCATTCAGATTCCGCACGACCAGCTCGAGCCGCAGACCCTGCGCAGCGTGGTCGAAGAACTCGTCACTCGCGACGGCACGGAGCTGACCGAGGGCGATCGGAAGATCGAACAGGTGCTCGACCTGCTGCAGCTCGGCCGGGTCGAGCTGTGGTTCGAACCGGAATCGAAGTCGTTCAACCTGGTGCGGGCGGAGTTGTCGTGAGGCGGGACGGCCGAGTCCCGAGTCAGCGCAGCTTCGCGCGGCGCGCCGCGCTGTTCGTGATCGCCGCGCTCTCAGCCTGCGCCACGCCGATCGAACGCGCGGACCCCGCGGTGCTGACGGTGCTCAGCTACAACATCAAGCGCGGGCTCGGCAACGACGGCGTGACCGACATCGCGCGCGCGGCCGAAGTGATCCGCCGCTTGGATCCCGACTTCGTGGCGCTGCAAGAGATCGACCACGGCGTCGAGCGCTCCGGGCGCGTCGAACAGATGCAGGTGCTCGCAGAGCTGACGGGCATGTATCCGAGCTTCGCGTCCTTCATGCCGTACCAAGGCGGCGACTACGGCATCGGCGTGCTGTCGCGCTACCCGATCATCGAGACGCGGCGTCACGAGCTGCCGCCCGGCCCCGAGCCGCGCGTCGCGCTCGACGTGCGCGTGCGCTTTCCCGACGCGACGGAACTGATCTTCTGCTCGGTGCACTTCTACAACACGGAAGCGGAACGACTGGCGCAGGCGCAGGCCGTCGTCGACATCTACCGCACCGAGGATCGGCCCGTGATCCTCGCCGGCGACTTCAACTCGACGCCCGGCGATCCCGTGATGCAGCTCGTCGAGCGCGGCTTCCACAACACGGACAAGGGCGCGGATCGCTTCACCTTCTCGGCGACCGATCCCGACCGCGAGATCGACTACGTGCTTTACAAGCCCGCGCGCAGCTTCGCGGTGCGCTTCGTGGATGTGCTCAGTGAGCCGGTCGTGTCGGATCACCGCCCGGTGATCGTCGAGCTGCAGCGCTGATCGGCGGCTACGGCCGATTCGCGACCAGCTCGAGGTCTTGGCGCCAGTAGAGGCACTTGCCCTCTGCGCCGGCGCAGACGTAGTACAGCGCGTAGCCGGACAAGCGCAGCTCGGCGTCATCAGGCGCGAGAGCGCGGTCGAAGTCGAAGCGCAGGACTTCGGACGAGGTCGCGACGTCGTCACGCGCGGGCGATGACAGCAGCGTCGCCGGTTCACCGCCGATCCAGACTTGCACGGCGGGACCCGACTCGTGGTTCCAGTGCGCGTCGAGTTCGGCGTTCGGTCGCAGCGCGAGGTGGAAGGCCGCGCTCGCGTGGTCCTCCGAGGTGTCGAAGGCGACGGTGGACTCGATCGCGATCAAGCCCTGCTCGTCGCGCAGGATGCGGCCGTCCGCATCCGGTTCAGCCGCCGCGGCTTCGGTCGCGTCGAAGCCGCGTCGCGGTTCGGCGAGCTCGGCGCCGGTCAGCTCGGCGCGCAGCGGGACCGGCGTCTCGCCGCGGGCGATGATCGCTTCGCGCGCCGCTTCGACCCACGAGTAGAAAGGGTACGGCTTGTCCATCCGCGGCCCGTACTGCTGGATGCGACGGCGCCAGATGTACTGGTTCGGATCGATCTCGAGCGCCTTGGTCCAGTAGTCGATGGCGGCTTGGAAGTCGGTCGGTTGCGCGTGATCCGAGTCGTAGCGCATGCGGAAGGCGACGCCGGCTCGGAAGGCGAGACGCGCCTTGCCGGGATCGGCGAGCGCGGAGCGTTCCAGGGCGGCGACGGACTCGTCGATTTCGCGGCCCTGCAGCAGCGACGATATCGGCGAGACGAAGTGGTGGTTCTGCGTGCAACCGCACGCGCCTTCCGTGAACAGCGGGCGCTCATCTTTCAGAGGCGCGGGGAAGTCGACGGCGAGGAAGTCCCGCTCGAACGAGTCGAGCTCCGCCTTGATCGACCGCACGATGCCGTGTTCATCGATCGCGATGAAGTTCGGCACAACCTTCGAACCGGTCAGGTTGAAGGGGTCCCACAAGATGGGGAAGTCGAAGCCCTTCCACTGCGCGAAGAGTCGGCAGCGCTCCGGGTGTTGTTCCTGCGTGAGACCGATCAGCACCAGGCGACCGTCCGCGACCCACTGCTTGGTTGCTGTGTGCCAGACCGGCACGTGTCGTCGGCAACCTGCTCACCAGGAAGCGAACTCGGCGAGCAGGACCTTCTTGCCGCGGTAGCGTTCGAGGTCGTACGCCGCACCCGTTGCGATGTCGGGCAGGTGCACGTGCGGCGCGGGCTCTCCGACCGTCCAGAGCGCGTGTTCCTGCGGCGCGACGATGTCTTGGTGGAAGTGCGAGCTGAGAATCAGGAACAAGGCGACGTTGAGCATCGGATGAACCTCGGCAGGGGTTGGACAGTGTTGTACCACTCCGCGTGCTGGACTCGCGTCACACGCAGGTCACAATCTCAGCTCACCGGTTCCGCCCCCCCATAGCCTCGATTCGATGATCGCAGCACTCGACCGCAACCTGTTCTTCGTTCGCGAACACCTCGGCATCTTCAAGGCCGCGAACAACTACGACATCCTCGATCCGGAAACGGGGGAGGAGGTCCTGCACTGTCGGGAGCCGGTGCTCGGAACGGTGACTAAGATGTTGCGGTTCACGGACTACAAGCGCATGACGCCCTTCGACGTGCGCGTCACGACACCGGACGGCGATCCGGTGCTCGCGGTGACGCGCGGCGTGTCGATCTTCTTGTCCAAGGTCCGCGTGGCTGACCCATCGGGCGACGAGCTAGGCAGCTTCCAACAGAAGCTGTTCAGTATCGGCGGCAAGTTCGAGCTGCTCGACATCGATGGTTCGCCGCTCTGCATGCTCGCCGGCTCGTGGACCGGCTGGGACTTCAAGTTCAAGCGCGGCGACAAGCAGCTCGCGCGAGTGACCAAGAAGTGGGCGGGGATCGGCAAGGAACTGTTCACGAGCGCGGACAACTATGTGCTCGAGATCTCGGACGAGGTGCCGGCCGGCGCGCCCTTGCGGCGGATCATCCTGGCGTCCGTGTTGTGCATCGACATGGTGCTCAAGGAGGGCTGAGGCGCGACGGGCAGGCGGGGGGTTCGGTAGGATCCGCGCATGAAGATCCTCGAGACACTCGCCCTCCTCGCGTGTTCGGCGGCCACGGAGGCTCGCGGCGTCGAACAGGCGGATGCACCGGGCCGGCCGAACATCTTGTTCATCTTCACCGACGACCACTCGACGGCGGCGATCAGCGCATACGGCTCGAAGATCAACCGGACTCCGAACATCGATCGGCTCGCGCGCGAAGGCATGGTCTTCGACCGAGTCTTCTGCACTAACTCGATCTGCGCGCCGAGTCGCGCGGTGATCTTGACCGGCAAGCACAGCGTGGCGAACGGTGTGCGCGACAACGGTGATCTCTTCGACGGTGCACAAGAGAACGTCGCGAAGCTGCTGCAGCGCGCGGGGTACTCGACCGCGATGATCGGTAAGTGGCACTTGAAGACCGACCCGACCGGCTTCGACCACTGGGAGGTGTTGCCCGGCCAAGGTCACTACTACCAGCCGGACTTCCTCACGCCGGAAGGCAAGCACCAGCGCGAGGGTTACGTCACGGAGGTGACGACGGACTTGGCGCTCGAGTGGCTCGAGACCGGCCGCGACGCAGAGAGGCCGTTCTTGTTGATGTGCCAGCAGAAGGCGCCGCACCGCTCGTGGTTGCCGGGTCCGCAGCACTTGAACATGTATGACGATGTGACGATCCCCGAGCCGGAGACGCTCTTCGACGACTATGCGACGCGCAGCGATGCGGCGCGCATGCAGGAGATGGAGATCGATCGGCACATGTGGATGTACTACGACCTGCAAGTGCCGCCGACCGATCCCGATGCGGAACTCGACGGTCCCGATCGCTGGGCGGCAGGGTCGCTGAACCGCATGACGCCCGATCAGCGCGCCGCCTTCGAAGCGGCTTTCGCCGACGAGAACGCGGCCTTCCGCGACGCGCAGCTCACGGGCCGCGAGCTGGTCAGCTGGAAGTACCAGCGCTACATCAAGGACTACCTGCGCTGCATCGCGGGCGTCGACGACAGCGTGGGGCGCATCCTCGACTACCTCGACTCGTCAGGGCTGGCAGAGAACACAATCGTGATCTACTGCTCGGATCAGGGCTTCTTCCTCGGCGAGCACGGTTGGTACGACAAGCGCTGGATGTACGAACCGTCGCTGCGCATGCCGTTCATCGTGCGCTGGCCGGGCGTGACGAAGGCGGGTTCGCGTTGCGACGCGCTCGCGCAGAACGTCGACTTCGCGCCGACCTTCCTCGAAGCCGCGGGCGCGACGATCCCCGAAGACATGCACGGCCGGAGCCTCGCGTCGTTGCTGCGCGGTGAACGACCGAACGACTGGCGCGACGAGGTCTACTACGAGTACTTCGAGGTCGGCATCCACGCCGTGCAGCCGCACCGCGGCGTGCGAACGGATCGTCACAAGCTGATGCACATTCACCCGCTCGATCAGTGGGAACTCTACGACCTCGCGACCGACCCGAACGAGCTGCACAACCGCTACGGCGACGAAGCGCTCGCCGAGGTGCAAGCGGACTTGACGAAGCGGCTCGAGCGCTTGCGTCGTGAGTACGGCGAAGCGCCGGAGGCGCAAGGCGCGGGCACGTCCGGGCGTTGAGCCACCGCTCGAAACCCAGTCCAGCGGGTCATCGGCCGCGCTGTGCAGTCCTCGCACCTGTTTGCGGAACTCTGCCGCTATACTGAACGCGCCGCTCGCTGCTCCAAGACCGAGGTTCGCTCATGTTCGCTCGCATCCTCTTCTCGCTGTGCATCGCACTTCTGCTTGCGATCGTCCTGTGGCTCTCGTTTTCCGGCGATGACGGCAGCGTGACCGAGCTCGACGTCGCCGCGACGGAGCTCGAGTCGAGCCCGCAACCGCTCGCTCCGCTCGCTCGACCGGACACTTCCAACGTCGACCGGCAACCGGCTGCGGTGAACACGGACGTCGCGTCCGGCGCTCCCGTGGTCGAAGCTCAAGAGTCCGCCGAGGCGCCGTCCAGCATCTTGATCGAAGGTCGCGTCTACGACTTGCAAGGCGTACCGGTCGCGGGCGTGAGCGTGGGGCAAGTCGATTCGGAGTTGCGCGTCGTCTCGAGTTCCGACGGGCGCTTCCAGCTCGACTTCGAGACCGCGCGGACTGCGCAGACGTTGCGCGCCGACGACCCGCGTTGGACGACGGTGTACGAGTGCCAGGTCGCCTCGAACGGACTCGGGCGCGAACACTTCATCGTCGTCGCGCCGTCGATCGCGCTCGGTGGTCATGTGCTCGACGAAGCGGGTCAAGGCGTGGTGTGGCCCACCGTCGAGATCGAACATCTCGGTTTGGTGGCGCGTGACTTCCCGTTGCCGCTCGACGGAAACCGGCTCGTGCGCTTCCGCGCGTCGTCGGAAGAAGACGGCAGCTTCATGCTGAAGCAGGCGCCGCGCTTGTCGGGCGGGTTGAGAGTCAAGCTGAGCGCGGAACAGAACGGATACGAGCAGACCTTGATTCCGTTGCCGACCGTCACGACGCATGACTTGTCGATCGTGCTCACTTCGATCGTCGAGGAATGGCCGCAGCTCCGAGGCAGCGTGTTGTTGCCGGACGGCAACCCGGCTGTCGGCGCGCGCGTGCGGCTCGGCGATCTCTCGGCGCAGACCGGTGATGACGGTCGCTACACGCTGCCGGTCGTGACTCAGCTCGCGGACGAGCTACCGCTCGCCGCGGGACTCGACGACTACGCCCCGGCGTTGATCGAGCGTTACGGCGCGACGGTGAACACGGCGCTGCCGTTGACCCCTCCGGAAGCTGTGTTGCAGCTGGGACCGGCGCTCTCGATCAGCGGAGTGTTGCTCGAGGCGGCAGGCGAACCCGCTACCGGATGGCAGATCCAGTTGCACGACGGCACCGAGATCAGCCGCATGCAGTTCCCGCCCGACCTCGCCGAGAGGGTGGGCAAGGGGCTGATCTCCACCTCGACGAAGGGCGACGGCAAGTTCCTCCTCACCAACCTCCTGCCGCGCGACTACACGCTGCTCGCCCGCGACCAGAAGACGCTGCAGACCTTCTACAGCGATCCGATCCCCGCGGGCGACAACGACGTCGTGCTGCGCGTTCCGGCGGACGGCTTGCACGAGTCGGTCAAGGGCGTCGTCGTCGATCTCTCCGGACTGCCGGTCGAGCACGCTTCGGTGTCGGTGGGCTTGATCCTGTATCGCACGAGCAACGGCTACTCATCGACGGCGCTGAAGGCCGTCGTCACGGACGCTGAAGGTAAGTTCGAGCTGCGCGACGTTCCCAAGGAATACGTGCACTTCAACGTCGGCGGCGACGCGGTCACCCCGCAGCTCTTCGAATGGTCGGACGAGATGGATCCGCAGTCGTTGGTGCTCGAAGTGGCGCGGCGCTGTCACTTCCGCTTGAAGGTCAGCGGCGGTGATCCCGAGTCGCTGAGCTACGCGATCGTCGATGAAGCCGGCGACGAGCTGCAGATCACGACCTACCACGCCGGCGGGTTCAGTTCGAGCACGCGTCAACCGCTCGAAGCGGGAGACAATCCGGTGCGCTCGATCAGCCAGGACGCGCAGCAGTTGCGGGTCTTCGAGCGACAAGAGCTGGTCCACGAGCAGGCCATCTGGCTCGACCCCGAGGACGTGACCGAGATCGTCGTCGAGCTGCCGTAAGTAGCTCGACGATCGACTTACGCGGTCACTGCGTGCGCAGCTCGAAGCGGAAGCCTTCGGGCACGCGGCGCGACGTGTAGGTCAGCAGCGACTCGAAGGGGTTGCGGCCGACATCTTGGCCTTCCTCGGCCGGCAGCCGGTAGGCTTCGCCCATCACGGCGGTCGCGCTCGCTTCGAGCGAAGCGAGGTCTTGGATCGAGATCGAACAACAGCCGAGGTTCGTGTCGAAGGCGGCCTGCAGCGCCGAACCATCCAGCTGATTCGCGTCGGGCACGCCGTTCACCGCGCGCAGGTTGCGCGCGAGCGTCTCGCGGAACCCGATCACTAAGAGCTTCGGAAGGATGGCGAAGCCGAAGTCTGCCGCGTCGTCGCCCGTCATGTAGACCTCGGTCTCTTCGAGCGTCGCGGTGGGGATCAGCGAGTCGAGCGTCTCATCGCCGATCAAGCGGTCGAGCGCCATGCGGAAGGCCGCGCCGTTCTCGAGCGAGGCGAGGAAGCCGAAGTCCTCGAAGTCGAAGAGGTCCGCGGTCTCGCCGGGCAGGTGATAGACCGCGAAGGTGCCGTCCAGCTGCCCGAGGAAGTCGGCGAGCTTGTCGCTGCCTTCCTCGTCGTCATCGAGACCCGCGAGCTGGTCGAGCGTCTCGAGACTGTCGGGGCCGTGCTTCTCTTCCAGCGCGGCCCGCAAGCGACTGTAGAACTCCTCGAGGTTCCAGCGGAGCGAATGAAGCTGCGTGATGCCGCGCGGCAGTTGAGCGAGGAGTCCGCCGGGCAGCGGTTCGAAGGTGTCCGCGAGGCTCGCCGCGAGTGAGTTCCGCGGGATGTTCAGGTGTGCGTTACAGTCGATGCGAGTGCCGGCGTAGACGTCCGTCGCGACGTGCAACCAGAGGTCATCGCCGAGGCCGAGCAGGCCGGAGGGATCGGGCAAGACGCCGGTCCAGTCTTTGGCGAGCTCGCGTTCGTAGTCGGCGATGAAGGGCGTGAAGTCGACGAAGACCTCGATGCCGCCGCATCGCGGTTGACCGGCGCGCGAGGCTTGGAATTTGGTGACGACCGTGGCGCGGTCCGTCGATCCGTGGCCGGCAAGGCTGATCGAAATGGTCTGCGCGAGCACATCGGCGTCGTCACCGGAGAACAGGCCGAGCACGTTCGGATGGTCGACGAGCGCGGCGAAGTGGCCCTTGCGCGCGGTCCATCCGTAGGCGTCGTTGTCGCGCCAAGCGACGACTTCGACTTGTGCGCCGTCGATCTCGATCGAGCGCGTCGGAGCCCCCTCGGCTGCGTCGGGCATCCACTCACGCATGCTGTTCAAGAGTGCCGCGCGATCGGCGGGCGGCGTGGTGACGAAACCGGCGACTTGGCGCGTGAGGAAGAGCGCGCTCTCGCCGTGCAGTTGCTTGCCGATCGCGAGCAGCTCGAGCATGTCGGTGTCGGTCTCGGTCTGGAACTCGCGCGCGAATTCATTCATCAACGACGCGCCGTTCTTCGACGACAGCAAGCGATACCAGTCGTTGCGTTCCGCGCGCGAGCGCAGGGCCGCGAAGTCGTTGCAGTGCGCGAGCGCGAAGCTGCCTTCGGGGACCAGCGCGAGCAGATCCGCATCCTGGGCGGGCGCAGGCGCGGAGAGCGCGGTCAGGGTGGTGCAGAGAGCGGTGACGGAAGTGACTTCGATGAACATGTCCCGGACTTCCTCTCGCGGATCGCGAGCTGAGTGGTTGAAGTTCCGACAGTCTATCGCCGCCTCGACCGGTAGCCCTGCGCTGTTGTTGTGCCACTCGATTCGCGCGGCTTATCGACCGCGCCGCGATCAGACTCCCTCTCAGCGAGCGCAGCAGGACAGCTGCACATCGGCGGCTCCGAAGCGCGTCGGTTCAGGAAGCTGGTCCTCGATCGACTCGGCACAGAATGCCGTGCGCGGACGGAGGTCGGCCGGGAGCACGTCCACCTCGCCGGAGTGCTCGACCAAGCTCTCGGACAGGATGCGGACCTGCGCGAGCGAGATCATCGGCACGCGCATTACGCGCTCGAGCAGATGCCCGAGGATGTAGTGCACCGCGACAGGCAAGCGCAGGAATAGCGGCTTGCGATCGATCGCCGCACCGACGGTCTCGACCGCTTCGCGCAGCGTGATCTCACGGGCGCCCATGACGGGAACGGCCTTGTTCGCGAGCCGTCCGTCGGTCAGCGCGGCGCAGAGCACGTGCGCGAGATCGCTGACGCCGACGGTCGCATCGGTTGCGCGCGCATGCCGACCAAGCCGAAGACCGGAAGCGTCAGCAGACCGCGCGTCAGGTGGTTGAGCAGGTGATCGCCCGCGCCGTAGACGACGCCGGCCTTGATCACCGTGTAGTCGATGCCCGACGCGCGAACGAGTTCTTCGGCGGCCCACTTGGACTCGTGGTAGGGGGAACCGCAAGCAGGACGGGCACGCAGGAAGCTCATCATCACGAGCTTGCGCACGCCGGTGCGTTGCGTCGCTGCGATCACGTTGCGCGTGCCGGCGACGTGCACTTGCTCGTAGGTCCAGCCGCGCAGCTCGCTGTTGATGCCGGCGCGGTGGATCACGCCGTCGCAGCCGGCGAAGGCGCGCTCGAGCCCGTCGAGGTCATCCACCCCCGTTCCGGTGCGACGGGAGAGAGCGATGGCTTCGTGGCCTTCGTCCGCGAGTTGCTTGCCGACGGCGCGGCCAACGAAGCCCGTGCCGCCGGTGATCGCGTACTTCTTCAGGACTGTCCTCGGTGCTTGCCGGTCTTGGCGCGCTTGCGCTTGATGATCTGCGTCGGGCAGGGCCTTGAAGACGTGCGCTGAGCTGGGCATGACCGCAATACAGCTCTTTAGCCAAATTGTGCAAGTTCTGGTCCGGGTCACTCGCGAGGCAGCCCCGGGTGCATGCCCGATGGGCATGGCGGGCGCGAGCGGCTGCAATCGGTGCGCTGACCGCGCCGCCGCACGGGGTCAAGCTGCGCGCCCCCCTCGGAGACTCCCCTCATGAAGCTCATCAGCACCCTCTTCGTCTTCGTCGCTCTCGTCCTGACCGCCGCAACCGGCTTCGGCAGCGCGCAGGACGCGGACGCGGGCCGCTTGGAGGAAGCGCGCCAGTTGTTCGGCACCTGGAACGAGGGCGACGCGAACCGCGCGGCTCAGATCTGCGTGCAAGTCGACAGCCCGGAGGCCGTCGAAGTGCTGCTCGAGGTGCTGCGCCGCGATCAGCCGCGCAGCAACGCGCTCGCGCCGGCGCACCACCGCGACATCGCTTGGGGCGCTCTGCTCGAGATCAAGGACCGCTACGCGCGCAAGGCCGTCGAAGCGGAGATGAAGCAGAACAAGAAGAACGCGCGCGTGCGCCAGTGGTGCGCGGAAGTCTTGGGGGAGTACAGCGACCGCGACTTCGGCGAAGCGTTGACGCGCGCTCTCACCGACAAGGAAGACTAGGTGCGTGCCGCGGCGGCTCGCGCGATCGGCAAGTCACGCTACGAACCGGCGCAGAAGGCGCTCGAGAAGAGTTCCAGCTCCAAGGATGCCTTCGTGCGCGCGAACTCGATCGAAGCGCTCGCGCTGGTCGACCCCGAAGGCAACCGGAAGCGCTACTTGAAGGGCCTGCGCGATAAGGACGGCGGAGTGCGCTGCGCGCTGCTCGCCACGGCGCTCGTCGCTTATCCCGATCAAGCCGAAGTGCTGTCGACGAACATGCTGGACGACGAGGACTGGCGTCCGCGCATGCAAGCGACCGACAACCTCGGCACGATCAAGACCAAGACCTCGGTCGACGCGTTGATTCGCGCGACGGAAGACGGACGCCCGACCGTCGGCCTGCGCGCGATCACGAACCTCCAGAAGCTGACCGGTCAGGGCCACACGCGCGGCGATCAGTGGACGCGGTGGTGGGCCGAGAACCGCGAGACCTTCGAGTTCCCCGAAGGCGAAGGGGCGATCACGCGCGGCGAGGGTGCAACGGTGACGACCTTCAACGGCATCCAGCTCAGCAGCGACCACGTCGCCTTCCCGATGGACAAGTCGAAGGCGATGAACGATCGCCTGACCTCGCGCGGTTGTTCGAAGGACGAAGCGGCGCACCAAGAGCTCACGGGAGTCTTCGAGTCGCTCGAGGACGGCCTCGACTTCAACATCTTCAACTATGCGCTCGACGTCGACGCCTTCCAGAAGAAGGCCGTCGGCCTGACCAAGGTGACGGCGCGCAAGGGGCTCACCTTTCACGAAGAAGGTCGCATCGACGGAGCCAAGGACATCTGGGCGGTGCTCGAGAGCGTGCTCAGCGATCCGACGCTCGACACCGTTTACCTCTTGTCGTCCGGCGAGCTCGACACGGGCTTGTACGTGCACTGGAACCGTGTGACGTGGCAGCTGCAGGAACTCAACCGCTTCCACAAGATCACGGCCCACTCGATCGCGTACACGGACAACGACTGGTACGCGCAACAGCTCGAGCGCATCTCCGACTGCACCGAAGGCGAATTCCGCCGCTTCGAGTAGCGGGACGATCGAACACCCGCTGTCACGTGCGGTCGAGCCCCGCGTAGCACGCGTCGTGGAATCGGCTCGAGCCTCAGCAGCGAACAGCCCGTCGCGACACCAGCGGCGGGCTGTTCGCATGCGCGGTGGGCTCTGGGGCGGGGCCTTGGTCCTCGTGCTGCTGCTCTTCGCGACGGCTCTGCCGGACTTTCCGCCGACCGATCCGCGCGAAGTCGTGTTCCCGGTGTCCGGCCTGCACTGACGCGTCTGGTGCTCGGTCCGTGTCGATCGAGCTCTCGACGAAGTGCCGGGCGTGATCGCGACTCAGGTCGACTTCGAGCGCGGCGCTGTGCGGATACGTTACGACGCGGACCGAGTGCAGGTGGGGCAGCTCGCGGACCAGCTCGAGCACGCGGGCTACCGCGCGCTCGGTCTGCCGCGCTTCATCGAGACGGGCTCAACCGCGCCGGCGGACGGTGACCAAGAGTGACCCGTTCCAGCTGAGCCCGTGGTCCGCGCAGTCGGCCAACAAGTCGGCGAGCGCGATGCGTTCGGGGTGATCGGGGGGCAGGTCTTCGATGCGCGCGGCGGCTTGTTGTTCGAAGTCATGGATCGAACGCTGCCGCAGCCGGAAGATGCGTTGGGACTCGACTTCGTAGTCGCGGTCGAGGTCGGCGGGCAGCATCGCGAGCAGCGCGCCGAGCTCGTAGACTTCGGCGTGGTGCATGCCGACGCGGCGGTCCTGGCGCTTCTCCCAGAGGTCCAGCTCGATCGCCGTGCGCTGCGACGCCAGGCCGGCGTCGAAGCTCGGCTCGGCGATCAACACGCCGGTCCGCGCGACGCGCAGGGCTTCGGCGAAGGCGCACGCGGGATGTTCCAGATGGTGCGGCACGTGTCGCAGCGTCACCCAGTCGACGGAACGATCACCGAAGGGCAACTCGTACGCGGTGCCTTCGCACACCTGGAGGCCCTTGGCGCGCGGTTCTTCAAGCCGCGGGCCGGCTTGGTCCAAGCCGGTCGCCGTGATGCCGGCGGCGTGAACCTGCTCGAGCAGGCGACCTTGGCCGCAGCCGACGTCGAGCACCGACTCGGGCTTCAGTTCGATGAGCCACTGCACGAAGCGACCGAGCGACCACAGGTGATTTTCCTCGGCCGTGCACTCGACTCCATGACGCGTCATGTCCGCGAGCGTAGCGCCGTAGCACTCGCGCGCAATGACTCCGCGCACGGGGGCGCAGGTACGCGCTCGAGAAGACATCCTTCTCGTCCCACTCCGCGAAGCCCGCTCGACGTCGAGGTCCTAGCGGCGGGTCTCGTCGGTGTAGACCGTCCAGAGCGTCGAGTCCAAGCTGATGCGCGCCGGGCGGCTGGGCAAGTCGAAGTAGGGGAAGCCGTCCGCATCGGTCCAACCGACCGAGACACCGTCGACGAAGACTTCGACGCCTTCGAGCGAACGCAGCGACTCGATCGAGTTCAGGTTGATCACGGCGGAGAAGCCCAGCTCGAGTGCGACGGTCAGTTCGGCGTCATCGGCAAAGGCGGATTCGTCACCGGAGACGGGGCGATAGCCCGACGCGTGCACCCGCCAGGCAAAGGCGACGCCTTCGGACACATCACGCGTCCACGGTTCGGCGGCGGAGCCGGACTCTTGAGCCTCGACGTTGCCCGCGGGGTGGAAGTAGACCTGGTAGTCGGCGAGTGGTTCGCCCGTCGTCGTGTCGATCGGGTGCAACACGAGCGCAGCAAACGGGCGACCGTCGTCGACGTCCACCGCGATCGCGTAACGGTCTGCGAGTCGATCTCTCGACGCCTGGAGCGTATCCCCTATGCGACCGAGTTGGTCAGCCAGCTGAGCGCTGAGCTCGTCGCTCCGCTCGGCGGTCCGGTCGCGCGGATCGCTGGACTAGTCTTCGGTTTCAGCGTGTGCGTCAGTGCCGTCGCGTCGGCGACCGATGGTCGGGGCGAGGGTCGGCGGGGACGTCGCCGGAAACTTCATGTAGCTGGCTTGCTGCATCAGAAGCGGGGATGACGGGTGCTTCGGAAGCGCTCCGCCGCCTGTGCCCCGCGCCGATGCAACCCTTTGCAATGAAAGTGCCTACGCGGGCTGGGCAGCACCCGGCCAAGCCCCCGTGGCCCACGGAATCGGGTGCATCGCCGCTCGGGAGTCGAGCGCTGTTACTCGCGACCTCGCCACGCGCACGACAGCCTTCCGGGCACAAGAGTTGCAAACTCTCGGAACCCAGTCGGCGAGTTCGCATTCCCCCTTCGAAGGAGTCCCCATGCACAGCGTGTTGATCGTCGCGTTCCTCTTGCTCAGTTCTGCCTGCGCTTCCCTCACTTCGAAGCCGACATCGAATGCGGCTGCATCAGCCGACCCCGCGCGCGGCGAGGTCTTGCTGCCGGGCGCCGCCGAAGGTTGGCAGGCCAGCTTGATCATGGACAACGACTCGACCGGCATTTGGACGGTCGAGTCGTTGCCCGTCTTCGAGCAGTACGGATCGCCGGAGGTCGTCGGTCTCGACGACAAGGGGCGCTGCCATGTGCTCGTCTCGTACAGCGGCAAGTGGACGCCGCTGACGCGCTGCGGCGACGGCAAGTGGCTCGGAGGGTTGTGCCACGCTGACGTCGATCCGCGCGCCGAGGGCAGCGAGCTGTACACGGGCGGGCAGAACGGCAACCTCTATCAGCTGCGCGCGTACCGCAACGGCGCGCTCGACTGTCGCTTGATCGCACAGTTGCCCGGACTCGAGATTCACACCTTGCTCGCGGGCGAACTCGACCCGCGCAGTGCCGGTCCGGAGGTGCTCGTGTTCACGCGACCCGGCGAGCTGTACCGCGTCTCGCCGGACGGCGAGAACGGCGAGTTCCGTGCGGAACACCTGGAATCGCTGTCTGGGCGCGTGCGCGATGCATTGCTGCTTCCGGAGCGTGCCGGGAAGGCCAGAGAGATCGCCACGGTGACGCGCGCGGGGACCTTGTCGTTGTTGACCATCGATGAGCAGGGGACGCACTGGTCGGTGATCCATGGCGAGCCGATGGGCATGGGGCGCATCGCGCTGCGCGCCGGTTCCGCTGCTTCGAACGCCGTGCTGTATGCGACGCTCGATGACGGCCGCGTGCAGCGACACGAGCGCGGCCCGGACGGCGGCTGGAAGACGGAGACGATCTACTCGGGGCCGCAGGGTCCGCGCGGTTTGGCGGTGGGCAACTTCGACCCGGACCCCGCCGTGGAGACGCTCGCCGTCTTCGGCTACGGCCGCGAGGTCCAGCTGCTCGCGAAGCGAGCGGGGACTTGGTCGGTCGAGACGATCTTCGTCGACCGCGACAAGGGGCACTGGCTGGCAGCGGCGGAACTCGACGGCCGCAACGGCACGCACGAGCTGATCGGCTCGGGCTACGGGGCGCGGATCTTCATGCTCTCGCGGCCGCCCGGCGTCGGAACGGAGGGCGTGCTGACGGCGGCGAGCGGAGACTGATCCGCTCTCCGCCGCGTTCGAAGGTGGTTTCGGCACCGTATCCAGGTGTCACCATCTGGAAACCCTGGATGCCGTTCAGCGAGAAAATGCCCCTCTAGGCGTATCTTTCAGCGGTCAGTGGGCGGGGGAGTCGCCAGGCACGCCATTTGGAGAGCGCCGCATCTGGAATCTATGCGTCGGCTCCCCCCTGCAGATCGCCCCCTCATGCTCACGACAACCAGGGCCACCTGGCCCCTTCGTCTCTCCGTCCTGACCTTCGGACTCGCCACCGCCGCCTTCGCCCAGCAGACTCCGGACGGAGCCTCCCCGCAGTCGGATCCGCCCGATCAATCGGATGCCGAGCGCGTTGTCCTGCCCGGCGTGATCGTCACCGGGCAAGCTCCCGCGGACAACGCCCCGACCGTTCCGCTCGACAGCGTCGGGTCTCGCGACATCTTCACGCCGGAACAGATCGCCGAGACCGGTGCGCGCGACGTGAACGACTTGCTGCTGCACATGCCGGCGATCTCGACACGGCCTTACAACGGTGGAGAGTCCGCCGCGCCGAGCTTCTCGATGCGCGGCTTGCCGGACGACGGACTGACGGAATACGTGCAGGTCTTGATCGATGGCGTCCCCGCGAGCCCGATGCCGTACAGCTGGACGGCCTTCTCGTTCTTCCCGCTGACTCCCGACCGCATTCACGCGGTCGACTTCATGCGCGGCGCGCACTCGGTACGCTACTCGCCCGACACGGTCGGTGGCGTCTTGAACTTCATCACGGAACCGATCCCGGAAGACGGCGCGCTGGAGTTCCGTTCGACCTTCGGGGACTACGGTTACTCGAGCACGTTGGTCTCCGGCGGAGTCACGAACGGGAACTTCGGTTGGAGTGCGACCTACGTCGACCGCCGCGGCGACGGTTACCGAGAAGACGGTGGCTTCGAGCAGCAGGACGTGAACGTGAAGCTGCGACGCGAGCTCGACTCCGGCGGTTGGTGGGCACTCTCCACCTCCTACATGACCAGCGGTCACCAAGCACCCGGCGGCTTGACGCTGGCCGAGTTCGATCAAGATCGCTGGGCGAACACGCGACCGAAGAACCGCTTCGAGGGCGAGCGCGGCGTCGCCGACTTCGTCCTTCACAAGGAACTCTCCGGCGAGGCGTGGTACGAGGCGTTCACCTACGGATCGCTGACGAAGCGGCGCCTGGTGGCTCAACGACCGCACTTCCCGGCACCCGGCGATACGTTGACCTTGTCGGATTGGAAGGATGACAGTTACTTCGTCGGGGTCGGCGGTCGAGGAGAACTGAAGTACGAGGCACTCGGGCAAGAGCACGCGTTGTACGGCGGCGTGCGTTACCAGCGCGAGTGGATCCCGGATTGGACGATCGAGTCGATGCCGTACGACGGGGGTGCGAGCACGCTGACCCAGGACGACGAGTACGAGCTGGACGCGATCTCCGTGCACCTCGATGACACCTTTCATCCCGTCGAGTCGGTCAAGATCACGGCCGGCGTGCGACTGGAGCACATTCCGAGCGCGCAGGGCGAGAACACGGTCGGCTCGAACACCTACAGCTTCGACGAGTCGATCACGGAGTGGTTGCCCGGCATCGGCGCGTCGTACTCCTTCCACGAAGACTGGGCGCTGTTCGGCAACTACCACCGCGGCTTCCGAGCCCCGCAGGCTTGGGGCTTCGGACTGACGCCGGATCCAGCGAACGCCGAAGTCGACTTCGAGACGGCGGACACGAGCGAGGTCGGCTTGCGCTTCGACAACTTCGAGTCGTTCGCTGCTTCGGTGATCCTGTGGCGCAACAGCTACGATCAGTTCTTCGTGTTCGACTCGGGTTTCTACGAGAACCTCGGCAAGCTCGAGGCGACCGGCGTGGACCTCGAAGGCCGGCTGAACGTGCCCGGAATCGACGGCCTCGCGTTGATCGGTTCGATCACCTTCCAGGACTCAGAGCTGGATTCCGGGCCGAACGCCGGAAACCAAGTGCCTTACGCCTGGAAGCAGAAGGCCGCGTGGCGCTTGCGCTACTCCAATCCGTCCGGTTGGGTCGCCTCGCTCGGTGGAACCTTCGTCGGCGACTCGTTCTCCGACGACGCGAACACCGAGGCCGAGAGCGCGAACGGCACGCTCGGTCGCAACCCCTCGCGGACGCTCTGGGATGCACAAGTCGCCCGCGAGTGGGGCGTCGGCCTCGACGGCATGTTGCGACTCGCGCTGGGCGCGACGAACCTCTTCGATCACGAGTGGTACGTGCACTCGCGCGGCGGCTTCTTCGGCGGCGGCAAAGTCGCGGGCCCGCCCCGCCAGGCCTACGCGTCGATTTCCTACAAGGTCGGCTTCTAGCCCGGAGTCACCATGAACACGCACCTCGAGTTGCGCAGCCGGCCGGCATCGCCGGCCTCTCGGCCCCTGACGGCACTTCGAGGAATCTGGCTTCTTCGGGCAACCCGTTCAGGGTCGCATGCATCGCCGGAACCCCCGAAACACCGACAGGAACCGAGCTGCTGGGTCTGGAGCACGCCTACATGGATCGTCCGGGCTGATCCGAACGAGCGGAGCGGTCTGCCGGCAGACCGCTCCGCTCGAAGAGTAGGGAGCGCACTCTCGACGTGGTTCAGTCGCGCCACTCGAACAAGACGTACTCCGAGCAGAAGGCCGGTCCCATCGCCAGCAGCATCCCGCGCGAGCCGGTGCCGGGTGAACCCTCTTGCAGCACTTCGTCGAGCGCGAGCAGCACCGAGGTGCTGGAGAGGTTGCCGGTCTCGGCCAGCACCTTCCATGCGAAGCGCACGTCGTGATCCGTGAGCTCGAGGCCCTCCTGCATCGCGGAGAGCACCTTGGGGCCGCCCGGGTGGCAGACCCAGGTGGAGATGTCGGAGCGCGAGAGGTCGTGATCGGTGAGGAAGGTGTCGACGCCGGGAGCGAGCATCTCGCGCGCGATCGCCGGCACGCTGGGCGAGAGCACGATGTCGAACCCACGCTCGGAGATCGTCCAACCCATCACGTCTTCGGTGTCGGGGTAGAGCACCGAGCGCGTGTCGATGACTTGCAAGCCGCCCTCGAGTCCCATTTTCTTCGCGCGTTCTTCGCCGACCACGATCACCGCGGCGGCGCCGTCGCCGAACAGGCCCGACGAGATCAGGTTGGCGACTGAAGTGTCGTCGCGCTGGAAGGTCAGCGAGCAGAGTTCGACGGAGACGAGCGCTGCGACCTGATCAGGGTACGCTTTCACGTAATCCGTCGCGCGTGCGATGCCTGCGGCGCCGGCGACGCAACCGAGGCCGAAGATCGGCGTGCGCTTGATGTTGCTGCGCATGCCCATGCGGTTCGCGAGTCGCACTTCGAGCGAAGGGCTGCAGACGCCGGTGACCGATACGCTGAAGACCGCGTCGATGTCGGTCGGCGCGAGGCCGGCTTGGTCTAGCGCGCTCTGCAGCGCGGACTGGCCGAGGTCTTGCGCGTGTTCGATCCACAGATCGTTGAACTGCCCGAAGGTGCGCGGTTCCAGGTAGGACTCGAGCGGCATGACCAAGTGCCGCGTGAGCACGCGAGTGTTCTCGAGGAGCGTGCCGAGGCGTGAAGCCGCGGACGGGCGGTCGGCCCAGATCTGCTCGAGTGACTTGCAGATGTCAGCTTGGTCGTAGCGGTGTTGCGGTAGCGCGCGGGCTACGGATGCGATTCTCATGCAGGCTCTCGAGTCTTGCCGCTCGGGCGGCTGGGTAGCTGAAGAAGAGTGAATGGTTGATGCCGCTCGATGCGTCGGTGACGTCGCGAGCGAACCTCGATCGGGCGTCAGCCGTGAATCACAGCGGGCGTTCACGGCGAAGGATCACGGTGCCATCCGGTCCGCTGAGGCGCAGAGTTCCATCGGGAGCCACGTGAACTTGCGCTTCCGGACCGTCGTCGAGTCGCAAGGCTGTCGACTTGAAGCTCCAGCTGCCGGAGATCACCTCGAAGTGCGGAGGGTCGCCGTCCAAGAGCGCGGCACCAGTGTACGCACCGTCGGGCTCGAAGCGGTAGACGACCATCCGAAGGACCACGGCGAGCTGACCGGTCAACTGCTCGGAGACGTAGGTTCCGGGCAGCTCGGATTCCAGGGCCTCACTCCACTCGCGGTCCTGGGCTGTTTCCCGGGGCGTCCGGTCCTCCGGATCGAGGACGCTCGAACTGATGCAAGCCGCTTGTGTGAGGAGGAGGGCGAGGCACAGGAGCCGCGACTTCAATGCGAGACGTTCCTCGTCCGCGCGCGAGAGCGCAGCCGCAACCACACGCGGACTTCGTCATCCACCGAGACGACGCCCAGTTGGTTGGGAATCGGAACGCCGTAGTCGCTGAGCAGCAGCTGCCATTCGCCCTCGAGGGTCAGGCGTCTGCTCTCATCGACATGCGCTTGAATGGGGACCACGATCTCGCGCGACACACCGCGGATCGTGAGCTTCCCGCCGAGCAGGCCGTCGAGCTCGAGGCGCGAGGCGTCTGAGCGCGTCAGGGCGAGGCTCGTCGGTTCGAATCGAACCTCGGCGAACTCGATGCTGTCCAGGTGTACACGCAGTGCTTCATCTCGGCCGGCGAGTCCCGTGTCCAGCGAGTCGGCAGGGATCGTGACGACTCCCGAGATTCCGTTTTCAGGGTGCGCGAGGTCGACGGTGAATGAACCCTGCACGCGGTTGGAGATTCCGGTGAAGTCGTGCAGCGTGCTCTTCGCGTCGAATCCGACGCGCGAGAGGTCGCCGAGGATCTCGAACTGCTGCTTACCCTCGAAGCGGAAATCGCGCGAGGGGAGGTCGAAGGCCAAGAAGCTGCGCTTGCGTACGACCTGCGTGGCAACCACTTCCGGCTCGGGCTCCGTGATGACGACGGGCGCCGGTTCGAGCGTTGCCGGCGTGGTGTCCACGTTGACGAGCGGCTCGCCGGTCGGAATCATCTGAGCCGAGTCCGCGTTCGCCAAGGCCTCGAGTCGCGCGAGCGTCGCGGACAGCGCTCCTGCCGTCTCGCGTGCCTGAAGCGCCGACGGCAAGGCCGCTTCGAGAGCGGAGAGGCGTTCCTGCGTGCGCGCGGACTGCGCAGCGACGCCTTCGTGCTCGCCGTCGATCGCCGCGGCGATCCGCCTGAGGTTCGCATCGAGCGCCGCAACCAGCTCGTCGAGATCTGTCGACAACATGGCCACGCGGTCGGCAAGCAGCTGATCGCTCTCGTCGGCTTCGACCGGGCCTTGGCTGAACCGCACGTGCACGCCGTCGCCGACTTGCACCCACGCGGCGACGCCGACGGCAGTCCAGGCCAGCAGGCTCAGCGCGCCGAGGAGTTGGAGTCCTTGCTTGATCATGCCGACTCTCCTGCAAAGGCCGCGCCAGGTGATGTGGGTCGCAACGCGGAACCCGCGGGAGCCGTTCGTGCCGTGACTGAGTCGGTCAGCCCTACCGACGATCGGTAAGAGTTGCCGATCCGTGCGGGCTGTTCCGCACGACGAGGGCTGCAGGCGGAGCAGCAGGGCGGCATTTCGGGTTCGTCGCCACTTGGTACGCGAGTTGCCGATCAGGACCACTGAAGACTCGCCCTCCCGAACTCCTCGGCCTCGAACCTCGGTGTTCTTAGGACTCGGACGTGCCCCCCACGAGGTGGATCGGTCGGCCTCGGCAGACCGCCTCACCGTGAGGCCGCGTAGGGAAGGGGGGCGAGCCTTCACCTCCGACAGCAGCGCAACGCGGTTCGCCCGCGACGCGTGTCGCGCCGATCGAGGCGCAGGCCTGAAGCAGATCGAGCATGAGAGCCACCTTCGATTACGACGTCTTGATCGCCGGCGCAGGCCCGGCCGGAGCCCACACGGCGTTGCGCTTGGCGCGTGCCGGTTGGCGCGTGGGGTTGCTGGACATGCGCCGCTTCCCGCGCAAGAAGGCGTGTGGTGAGTTCTTGAGCCCGGCGTGCATTCCGATGCTCGAGGAACTCGGACTGCTCGATCAGCTCCTGACGAACGGCGCGCGCCGGGTCAGCGGCATGCAGCTTTATGCGCCCAAGACGAGCGCGATCGGGCATTTCGTCACGATCGGTCCCTATCGACCGGCGACGCAGGCTGCGCGTGGTTTCGGCCTCGGCATCCGTCGCGAGGTCTTGGACGAACAAGCGGTGCGCGCCGCGGAGCGTGAGCCCGGCATCACGTGCTTGCTCGGTTGGCGCGTGCGCTACGCGGTCACGGACGCAGGCGGCAGGGTGATCGGGCTCTCGGTCTCGAATCCGGACGGCAAGCGCGCGCTGCTCTCTGCTCGTTCCGTGGTCGCTGCCGACGGACCGCGCAGCCGCATCGCGAGCAGCTTGGCGTGGTCGAGCAGGTGGCGCGGACAAGAGCGCTTCGCCCTGATCGCGCGGTTTCACGGCGTCGCACCGACGACGGAAGCTCACGTCCAGATCCTGGAGGGTGGCGACTACTTCGCGGCTTGCCCGATCGACTCCGGGATCTTTACGGCCAACCTGGTCGTCGACCGCGAAGCGCTCAGTGGGGGAACGCGGTCGTTGGATGCGCTCTTCGCCGAGCGCTTGAATGCGGCGCCCGCGCTGCAAGCGAAGCTGGCCTACGCCGAGCTCGTCGAGCCGATCACGGTTTGTGGACCGTTGCGCACGTCGACGCGCCGCGTCAGCGGCCCGGGCATCGCCTTGGTGGGAGACGCGTGTGGATTCGTGGACCCCTTCACCGGCGAGGGGATGTTCTTCGCGATGCGTGGGGCAGCGATCCTCGCCGAGGAAGTGGACGCTGCGTTGCGCGGCAAGCGCAGCGAAGGGGCGGCGTTACGCCGCTATGAACAAGCGCGGCGACGCGAGTTCGGTCCCCGCTACGGGCTCGCGAAGCTGCTCCAGAGCGCGCTGCGACGGAGAGGCGTGGCGGACCGCGTCGTCGGATGGCTCGGTCGCTGGCCGCGCCTCTGCGACCTGGCTCTGGGGCTGACCGGAGACTACGTGCCGCCCATGGGCTTGCTCTCGCCCCTCCTTTGGCGCAGCGTGTTCGGAACCGGAACGCAGGCGAGCCCGGTGAAGAGTCCGACGGATGCTCATCCGCTCGGCCGCTAGTCGAGCTCGATCCCCGTTCGGTTCCTCGATGATGGAACCACTGACTCGCGCTGCGGCGTCGATCCGGAACGGCCCGCCGAACCCCCGAGTCCCTCACCCTCCAGCGCTTGATTCCTTTCCGAACACTCACCGCTCGCTTCGGCTCGCTCTACTTGACGGTGATCGCGATCGTCGCGGGAGTCTGCGTCGTTTCCCTGTTGCAGCTGACGCAGATACGGACGGATGCGGAGCGCGTCATGGAGGAGGCGCGGGAGCAGACCGTGCTGATGCGTGCGCTCTCCGAAGTGACGGCGGTGCAGAGTATCCTGCAGTCGCCGAAGCCTCTGGATGCGGAAGAGAGCTCGCAAATCCTCGTGTTGCTGCAGGGCAGCATCGATGAGCTGCAAGGTCTCGATGACTATCCGGGCGATCCCTCGCGACAAGAGCATCAGGATGCTGAGGCGCGCCACAGCACTGAGCTGCGTCGAAACCTCCAGCGGCTCGTCGAGCTGACGCCGAGCGTTTCCGAGCCGGCGGATCGCGAGCGCGCGCTGCAGCTTCTGGCGGCGACGGCTCGTGATGCGGCGACTCTGCGCGCGGAAGCGCTGGACGAGGCGCAGCAGGCGAACGACGACATGGATCGTCGGGCGAGTTCGATGAAGGTCGTGTTATTCGGAACGCTGCTGGTCGCCGGCACGCTGCTCGCAGTTGCGTTGCAGCTCGTTCAGAACGGCGTTGTGCGTCCGATTCAGATGCTTAAGACCGGGGCGGAGCGCTTCGGAGCGGGTGAGCTCGAGCATCGCGTGGAAGTGGTGCGTCCCGACGAGATCGGAGATCTCGCCAAGTCGCTCAACCGCATGGCCGACGAGCTGGCGGACTCACACGAACACCTCGAGGAACGCGTGCGGTCGCGGACGCGCGAGTTCCTGCGCGCAGCACGACTCGCTGATCTGGGCGTCCTCGCCTCGGGCATCGCGCACGAGATCAACACCCCGCTCGCATCGATCGCGAGCTGCGCTGACGGACTTCAGCGCCGGCTGCGCGAGGACCAGCTAACACGTGACTTGTTGGTCGAGTACGTCGAGACGATGAGTCGCGAGGTTTATCGCGTACGCGGCATTACGAATCGAATGTTGGCGCTGGTGCGGCAAGAACCCAATGCAGTGTCCAATGTCTCCTTGCAGCTGATCCTCGACCAAGCGGAAACGGCACTCGCGCACCGCGCGAGCCGCCGCCGCGTCAAGATCCGCTCGAACCACGAACAGGCTAACGTGGACTTGCACGTCAACGGCGGCGAACTCGTGCAAGTGATCGTCAACCTGCTCTCGAATGCGATCGACGTCTCGCCGCCGGAGACGGAAGTCGTCTTGCGCGCGAAGGTCAACGGATCTCAGCTGCACATGTCCGTGACCGACCGCGGGGCGGGCATTCCCGAGGCGGATCTGGACCGCATCTTCGAACCCTTCTTCACCACCAAGTCGCCGGGGGAGGGAACGGGACTCGGCCTCGCTCTCGTCTGCGCGATGGTCGAGGCTCATGGCGGTCAAGTCAGCGTGACGAGTACGGTCGGCGAAGGCAGTGAGTTCAGCGTCAAGCTACCGATCGACTGGAGGCAGGGGGGATGAAGGCGAGGCTGCTGTTCGTCGATGACGACGAGACCTTCCGCGGCGTGTTGCATCGCGAGCTGGTGGGCTTCGGCCACGAGGTGGAGAGCTTCGCGCGCGCGGAAGACGCGCTCGAGTTCCTGCGCGCAGACCGCGTCGATGTCGCGTTGCTCGACCTGCGCATGCCCGGCATGGACGGCTTGTCTCTGCTGCGCGAGATCGCGGAGCTCGACTCACACTTGCCGGTCATCATCCTCACGGGGCACGGTTCGTTCCCTGACGCGGTCGCTGCGATGCGTGCCGGTGCTTTCGACTTCCTCGGCAAGCCGGTTCCGCTCGACGAGCTCGAGCTGGTGATCGAACGCGCGATCGAACACGGATCGCTGCGGCGTCGGAACCGCCTGCTCCGCAAGCTGATCGATCGCGAAGTCGCGCCGCGCGTTCTCGGTGAGAGTGCCGCGATCGTCGAGTTGCGTGAGGCGATCGAGCGCGTCGCGCCGACGGAAGCGCGCGTGCTGATCCAGGGGGAGAGCGGGACCGGCAAGGAACTCGTCGCGCATGCCATTCACGATGCGAGTTCACGAGCTGAGGCGGCGTTCGTCGTCGTCAACTGCGCAGCCATCCCGGCGGAGCTGTTCGAGAGCGAGTTGTTCGGGCATCGTCGTGGCGCGTTCACCGGAGCGGCCGAGCGTCGGCCGGGTCTGATCGAGCTCGCGGAGGGCGGAACACTGTTCCTCGACGAGATCGGCGAGTTGCCGATGAGCCTCCAACCCGCGCTCTTGCGCGCCGTGCAGTTCGGTGAGTATCGACCGCTGGGAGCTGAGCGCGCCGAGCGAGCCGACGTGCGCTTCCTGGCGGCGACGAACCGAGACCTGCAGGACGCGATGGCTCGCGGGGAGTTTCGAGAGGATCTCTATCACCGCATCGCGTCGCTCACGCTGCACGTTCCGCCGCTGCGGGAACGCGGAGGTGATGTGCGCCTCCTCGCGGAGCGGCTGCTCGACGAACACAACGAGAAGCGCTCGCCGGATGAACGTCGCGTGCTGACCGCTGACGCGCTGGCCGGCTTGCAAGCACACGACTGGACGGGCAATGTGCGCGAGCTGGAGAACGTGATCGTGCGACTCGTGACGCTCGTCGAGTCGCCTCGCATCGAAGCGGTTGAGGTCGAACGCCATCTGCGACCGATCGGTCGCCGTGACAGCACTGCGCTTCCGAGCCTAGACCTCGAGACACTCGAGCGCAGTGCGATCGTGCAGGCTCTCACCCGACACTCGGGCCATCGTGGTCGAGCGGCCGCGGAGCTCGGCGTGGCGACCAAGACGCTCTACAACAAGATTCGGCACCACGACATCGCGGCGTCCGAGTGGGGCTCGTAACTCGCAGTCGATTCGATCGGGCGCCCTGACGGTCCGCTGTAGGGGTAGGCACGGAATCGAACCGTCACCTGCACGCACGTTGAATCGTCTCCTCGCGCCCCATAGGCTGCGCCACCGGCCCTTGGGCCCCGAGGAACCGCTCGCTCCGATGAGATCCGCGCTCGTGATGATCGCCTGTGCCTGTCTCGGCACCGCTTGCAAGTCCAAGAAGCCCCAGGCCCCGGCTCCCGCTCCGTTGGAAGTGCTCGTCCCGCCGCCCGCCGTCGTCGTCGACTGGCAACCCCCTGAACCGGCTGAAGGCGCGGATGACTGGATTCGGTTGAAGTCGGGTGAGTGGTTACGCGGCGACATCGAGGTGATGCGACGCGACAGCCTCGAGTTCGACAGCGACGAGCTCGACACGCTCAGTCTGGACTGGAAGGATGTCGTCGAAGTGCGGACGACGCGGTCCATGACGCTGGGACTGACCGAGAGTCGCGTCGTGACGGGGACGCTGCGCATCGTTGACGACACGGTCGGCGTACGCAGTCCGGAAGTGCAGTACTTCAGTCGGGACGAGCTGCTGTCGATCATCCCCGGCATCCCGAGCGAGAAGAACTTCTGGTCGGGCAAGATCGGCCTCAGCACGTCGATGCGGCGGGGCAACACGAATCAGACGGACGGTACCGCCGATCTGCGCATTCTGCGCCGCTCGCCCAGCTCGCGGACGGAACTCAAGTACTACGGCACCTTGACGCGCGTCGACAGCGTCGAGACTTCGAACGCGCACCGCCTCGACGGTCGCTGGGACCGCTACTTGAGCCGGCGCTTCTACGTAACGCCGATCTTCTTCGAGGCGTTGCAGGACCGCTTCCAGAACATCGACATGCGCTTCACGCCCGGCACCGGTGTGGGATACGCGCTGGTGGACGACGGTAAGCTCGAGTGGAACGTCGACACAGGCCTCGGCTATCAACTCCTGCGGTACGACTCAGTCGAGCCGGACGAGCCGAGCCGGCAGGAGTCGGCCGCGGCTCTGCTCGGCACGCAGCTCCGTATGGACGTGACGGAGAAGGTCGAGCTGACTTTCGAGTATCGGCTGCAGGCATCCTTCGACAGCGAGGTGGGCACCAACCACCACTCGAACTTAGAGCTCTCCGTCGACGTGATCGGTGATCTCGATCTAGATCTCGCCTTCCTCTGGGATCACATCGGCAAGCCGGTGACCGACTCGACCGGTGTGACGCCCACCCCGGATGACTTTCGCATCACCGCGGGCTTCAGCTGGAGCTTCTGAGCGGGGCGCAGCGTGCTCGGGGTTGGACTCGGCGGGCCGAACGAACGAACGCCTCTTCTCCCGCGGGAGAGGAGGCGTTCGCCGTTGATGCGCGGTTCGTCGGCCGGTCGATCTACATGCCCTTGAGCACGTAGTTCTTCCAGCACTCTTCCATCGCGTCCCAGTCGACGCCCGCGAAGGCGACGTCGACGGCCTTGTCGAGATCCTCGGTCGAAGCGAGCGTCTCGAAGTAGGTGTCGAGGATGCCGTTCCAATCGTTGTTCCAGCCGCTGGCGTTGCCTTCGCCCGTGCGCAGGAAGTAGATGAACGACCAGCCTTGGGCGTAGTTGTATCCGCCGCCGAGCTTGTACTTGTTGTTGCCGTAGTACTCGGCCTGCGAGTAGCGCACGATCTCCTTGAGCGGGATGTACTTGCGGTTTTCGGGCGTGTCTTCCTTGAGTGCCGTCTTGATCGTCTGCACGCGCCAAGCGAACGGCTTCAGGATGAACTTCTTGTGCTTGTACTCGTAGCCGGCGAAGAAGTCGCCCGTGCCTTCGTTGTACCAGGAGTGCGGAGCGAGGCTGCCGTACAGGTAGAAGATGTACTGGTGGAAGGCCTCGTGGTTCATCACCGACCACGTGTCGTTCCGACCACCGCCGGCCTTGTCGTCGTAGATCACGAGTTCTTCGTGGGACGCGGCCCAGTAGCCGGCCGAGCCTCCCGGTCCGCCGTACTCGTGGTACTGCGAGCGGTTCTTGAAGATGCGGACGACGCTGCAGCGTGAGAGCTCGCGCGAAGAGATCGCCGAGGTCGTGCGACCACCCTGCTTGATCTTGATCGTGGGCTCGTCGTCCTCGCCGTCTTCCTTCTCTTCCTTCTCCTTCTCGTTGCGTGCTTGTGCGGCAACGGCGCGCAGTCGGTCCGCTCGATCCCAGGGGTAGATCTCTTCGTAGACCTGACGGATCGCTTCGAGGCGGGCGAGGAGTTCCTTGATGAACTCGCGGTCGTCGTTGTCCGTGATGACGAAGTAGTTCTTGGTCTCGTGCAGTTCCCAGCCGGGGTTCTTCGCGCACTCGGCTTCGAGCTTGGCGCGCTTCTGCGAGCGCACCGCGGTGTCGCCGGGGCGAGCCACGCTGACCTCGAGCTTCTCGATCTCGATCGGCTTGAAGGACTTGGCCATCTTCTTGAAGGCCGACTCGTACTTGCGCCACTTCTTCTTGTCGGCGGGGCCGTTGAAGACGACGGCGATGTCGAGGTTCTCCTCGAGCTTGTAGAGCATCGTGTAGACGTAGAAGTCCTCTTCACCGGTCTTGCCGACGTAGAGGTAGTGCGTCGCCTCGACCTTGTTGATCTTGTAGTCCTTCTCCTCCTCGACGCGGAAGCCGCGACCGCGCATGTAGCGGTCGACCCAGGACTTCAGATCCGGTTCGGAGTTGTCGCGCTCGGCAATCTCGATCTCGATGTTGCCTTCGTCGTCAGTCGTGACCTTGTCTTCTTCGACCGGCTTGCGGCGGTCGAACTTGATCACGTACGCCTCGAGCCACAGGCTGGCGTCGGGCGAGAGCACGATGGACTTGTTGTAGGTCGGCGAGTACTTGCCGATCAGGTTGCCCTCGCCGGGCTGCGGCGGCGTGAACTCCCAGTCCTTCGGCATCTTGACCTTGAAGCCGATGTCGACCGAGTCCTCATAGTAGTCGCCGACCTTCGGCGCCTGCCCGTGGGCGGGCGTAGCGGTAAGGCCGGCGATCAGGAAGAGCGCGAAGCTCAGCAGGCGCAGGGTGCGGGTCATCTCATCTCCTCGAGTCGCGAAGCGGGAAGGGCTCTCGGGCGGGGTTTGGTGGTGCGAGCTGCCGCCGGTCGAGCTGAACCTGCGCACAGACGCAGACTATATTGGGGGTCGATCTCCATCGTCGTGTAGACCAGCGGGGATCTTGTGGCCCGTTGAACGCCACAGAACCCCCGTTCTATGGGCGAGTGCTTGGATTCTAGGGCAATTTCGAGTCTTGAACAGATGTGAGGGCTCCGCTTGCGCTCGAGCTCGGCCAGGATCGGCGTGCGAGCGGCCCGCAGAGCGCTCGACTCCGGCTCGGCGCTTCATTCCCGATTCCGGGAGAGGAGGCCGAAGGTGCGACGAGGAGCGCTCCCCAGGCTCTGCCGGCGCCCAGCGCGTCGCACAGCACACCGTTCCTCGGCTGTGGCGGGCCCGTGGTCGTTCGCCGCGGGCCGCTTGTGCGTCACTCGCGAACGGACCGCGAGTTCGGGGTGCAGGCAGCCGGCCGCTCCTCGTCTAGGGAAGCGTTAGGCGTATTCACGCGCCAGCCGTTAGCCTGGTTCGCTCCCCTGCTCGCCGCTCGAACGCACGTTTCCCCACTTCCCAGACAGCATCATGAAGCTCTCGCTCGTCTCGCTCGGACTTCTCGCGCTGACACTCGTCGCGCCCGCTCACGCCGACCGCGTCCTCACCGAGGACGGTCGCATCATCAAGCCGCTCAAGGCTCGCGAAGAGGGCGCCGGCTATCGACTGACCTTCGAGATCGGAGAGATCGTCACCAAGGACAAGACCGGAATCGCGGCGGTCGAGATCGAAGGTGACATGTCCGAGTACGTCCCGAAGAACGAGGACGAGGCGAAGAAGCTCGCCGACGGCTACATCCGCTACGACGGCAAGTGGTGGTCCAAGCCGGCGTACGAGGCGCAGCTCAAGAAGGAGTATGAGGAGAGCCGCAAGCGCACCGAGCTGCTCGCCGAGCACTCCGAGTGGCACAACGCTTGGACGAAAGAGACCAAGCACTTCGTGTTCAAGACGAACACCTCGCCCGAGCTGCTGGACTACTACGCCGAGTTGCTGGAGACCTACTATGGCCTGATGGATAAGCGCGTCGGCATCAAGCCGAAGGGCGAGTACCGCAAGATCAAGATGACCGTCAATATCTACAAGAGCCGCGCCGAGTTCCATGAACTCAACGCGGCGGGTGTGGGGGGCGGCGTCGCCGGCTATTTCTGGTCATACGACAACACGCTGAACTTCTATCACGACTACGAAGAGCCGAGCTCCAGCGACTGGGTGGGACTGCATGAGTGCACGCACCTCTTGACCTTCTTGATCGACCAGGAGTACCAGTCGCAGATCTGGCTGAACGAAGGTGTCGCGGACTACTTCGGCTCTGCCGATGTGAAGGTCAAGAAGAAGAAGCGCGGCTACGACATCGAGATCGTGCCCGGCAAGCTGCAGACGGACCGTGTGCTCACGGTTCAGCAGGCGATCAAGGACAAGAAGGACATCAAGCTCGAGGACCTATTCTTCATCGACCGTCGCGACTTCCGCTCGTTCCAATACGCGCACGCTTGGTCGTTCGTCTACTTCCTCAACAACTACGACAAGGGCAAGCACCAGAAGGGTTTCACCAAGTTCTTCAAGGCGCTCTACACGCTCGAGAAAGGCGTGCCCTACGAGCGCGTTCCGGCAGCGGGCAAGACAGGCACCGGCAAGAGCGTCTCGCCGGAAGACATCCGTGCGTTGCTGCTAGAAAAGATCAAGGTCGACGATGTCGCCGAGCTCGAGAAGCAGTGGAAGGAATTCATCGCGGCGATCCCCGTCGATGGACCTGAAGCGCGACTCAAGCGTGGGTTGCGCGCCGTCTACCAGTGGGAATTCGACGAAGCCCTGCCCGACCTGGACGCGGCGATCGCCGCCGGCATCGAAGACCCGCGCGCTTACTGGGGTCGCGGTCGCGCGAAGCTCTGGAGCGGCAAGGGCACCGAGTCCGTCAAGGACTTCGAGAAGGCCGTCGAGATGGACCCGCTCAACGCGAGCTTCCGCTACGCGCTCTCCGAAGGACTGGCGTTCAAGACCGTCTTCACCAAGGACGGCGCCGTCGACAATCCCGAGGCCAAGCTGCAAGCCGGCCTGGCCGTCGCGCTCGATCCCGACAACGAGCGTTACCGCGAGTGGTACGAAGAGATGGAATAGCCGCTAGCTCCCCGACCGATCGATTCGATGCAGCGACCGCTGGGCCTCGGCTGGCGGTCGCTGTGCATGTCGGATGACAGGCCGGCTCGGGCGGGGAGCAGCGGCGCAGGCTCGCAACTCTCCTCGACCGAACAGGGGCGTCCAAGTACGGCGATCGACCTCGGCGCGGCGTCCGAGCGATTGAGTTCTAGGAGGGTGCTCGCCGGCGGGGGTTGCGGGCTAGAATTCGGGCCCGCGACTCGGACCCCCTCGATCATGAAACGACTCCTTTTTGCCCTCGCCTGTACCGCACCGCTGCTCCCCGCTTGCGCTAGCCAAGGGGCTCAGCAGGGCGCGACGCAAGGTGCCATGTACGGCGCACTCGGCGCTGCGGTCTCCAGCATCGTCTGGGGACGCGACGATCTGCTCGGTGACGCAGCGCGCGGCGTGGTCGTCGGCGGCACGGTCGGCGGCGTGCATGGGGCGGTGAACGAGTCTAACCGCAAGTCCACGGAGCGGGCGCGCGGAGCGCAAGCGGACCAGAACACGCAGCTCGCGCAAGAGAACCGCGAGCTCGCTGATCGCAATCGTCAGCTCGAGCTCGAGAAGGAGCTGCTCGCCGAGATCGGCCCCGACAACACCGAAGCCGTGCGCAAGTTGATCCAGTGCGATCACCAGGGCGCTGTGCTCGCGGCACGCCGCGCGGCGGACTCGAAGGACGAACACTTCCGTGATGCCGGGGTCTGGATCGAAGCGATTTGTGCCTACGACCGTCGCGATCTCTCGACGGCGCACATGTTCTATCCGCGACTTGCAGCGCTCGATTCGAAGACTGAGACTGCAGAAGACGCGGAGCTGGTTGTGATCAACCTCACGACCGCTCTCGAAGACACGCGTGAATCGTTCGGCCTGGCACGCCGCTGCAAGTGACTCGGTCACTCAGCAAATCGTCCAGCTCCATGCACCAGACACCGAAAGTCGTCCCTTGGCGAAGCTGAGCGGCGGCGAGGAACGCCAGATCATCGGCTGGCGGGAGTGGGTTTCGCTCCCCGACCTCGGCCTCAAGTCGATCAAGGCCAAGGTCGACACGGGCGCCCGCACGTCTTCGCTCCACGCGTACAACGTCGAAGAGTTCAAGCTGAACGGTCGCAAGATGGTTCGCTTCGTCCTGCACCCCGAACAGCGCTCGGTCAAAGAGACCGTGCACACGGAAGCGCCGTTGATCGACCACCGACGGGTCAAGCCGTCGAGCGGTCACTCGGAACTTCGCCCGGTGATCCTGACCACCGTCGAGCTGATGGGGAAGCGCTGGGAAGTCGAACTCACTCTCACGCGTCGCGATGAGATGGGCTTTCGGATGTTGCTCGGCAGACAGGCCATGCGTGGCCAGTTCGTCGTCGATCCCGGGCGGTCCTACTTGAACGGCAAGCGCATCAAGGGCAAGAAGCGGCTCATGAAGAAGCCGAAGGGAAAGACTCGTTGAAGATCGCCATCCTCTCCCGCAAGGGGAGCCTCTACTCAACGGCGCGGATTCGCGAAGCCGCGGAGGCTGCGGGGCATGAAGCGCTCGTCGTGGACTACCTGCGCTGCTACATGAACATTGCGTCACACCGCCCCGCGGTGGTGTACGGCGGCGCGGACCTGGAAGTCGACGCGCTCGTTCCGCGCATCGGTGCTTCCAACACCTTCTACGGCACCGCGGTCGTGCGGCAGTTCGAGATGATGGGGGTCTACCCGCTCAACGAGTCGCAGGCGATCTCGCGTTCGCGCGACAAGTTGCGTTGCTTGCAGCTGCTCTCGCGTCGCGGCATCGGCTTGCCGGTGACGAGCTTCGCGCACTCGACGAAAGACGTCCAAGGCGTGATCGAGCTCGTCGGCGGCGCTCCGCTCGTCGTCAAGATCTTGGAAGGCACGCAAGGCATCGGCGTGGTCCTCTGCGAAACCGCGAAGGCCGCCGAGTCGGTGATCGAGGCCTTCCGCGGCATCGACGCGAACATCCTGGTGCAAGAGTTCATCAAGGAAGCCGGCGGTGCGGACATCCGAGCCTTCGTGATCGGCGACAAGGTCGTCGCCGCCATGCGCCGCCAAGGCGCACCCGGCGAGTTCCGATCGAACCTGCACCGCGGCGGTTCCGCCGAACAGATCAAGCTGACGCCAGAGGAACGCACGACGGCCGTCCGCTCGGCGAAGGCGATGGGGCTGCGTGTCTGCGGCGTCGACATGCTGCGCTCGAACCACGGTCCGGTCGTGATGGAAGTGAATTCCTCTCCCGGACTCGAAGGCATCGAGAAGGCGACGGGCATCGACGTCGCCGGTGCGATCATCAAGTTCATCGAGTCCAAAGCAGAACCCGGCAAGACGAGTGACCGCATCAAAGGCTAAGCGCAACGAACCGTTCGAGTGCGGCGGCTACTACGTCGCGGCGGGTCAACGCCTGCGCTTCGACATGCCGGTCGCGCTGCTGCCGACGCACACGCAGCTGCACATCCCCGTGACCGTGGTCCACGGCCTCAAACCGGGCCCGCGGTTGTGGCTGAGCGCAGCGGTGCACGGCGATGAGTTGAACGGTGTCGAGATCATCAGCCGCTTGCTGAACGGGTTGCAGGACCCGCTGCGCTGCGGAACGATCATCGCTGTGCCGATCGTCAATGTCTTCGGCTTCATCGGCCAGTCGCGTTACCTGCCCGACCGTCGCGACCTGAACCGGTCCTTCCCGGGCTCACTGCGCGGATCGCTGGCCTCGCGCATCGCGCACTTGTTCATGACCGAGATCGTGGAGCGCTGCACGCACGGCCTCGATCTGCACACCGCCGCCGTCGACCGCAGCAATCTGCCGCAGGTGCGCGGCGATATGGCCGATCCCGAGACGCGCAAGCTCGCCGAAGCGTTCAATGCACCGGTGATGATGCAGTCCGCGACGCGGCCGGGTTCCCTGCGCGGCGCGGCCAGCAAGCGCGGCAAGCCCTCGCTGGTGTTCGAAGGCGGCGAAGCGCAACGCTTCAACGAATCCGCGATCGGCGTCGGCGTGCGCGGCATTCAAGGGGTGCTGCACATGCTCGGAATGATCTCGAAGCCGCCGCGCGGCAAGCGCACCAAGACCAAGCTGGTTGAAGAGAGCAGCTGGATCCGCGCTCGTCGCGGCGGGCTCTGGCAACTGCACGTCGACGAAGGCGAGACGGTCAAGAGCGGCGAAGCGCTCGGCATCATCGGCGACCCCTTCGGTGCCGATCGCATCACCGTTCGCGCGCCCTTCGACGGCGTCGTCGTCGGCAAGGCGAACAACCCGGTCGTGCACGGCGGTGACTCGCTCGTGCACCTCGGCAAGTTGCCGGCCGGCGAGACGGAATCGATCCGCACTGACTGATCGGGTCGGCATCGGACGGGACTGCGGGGAGCGGGCGGCAGCATGACGGACGAGGATCAAGGCACAGCAGCGCAGCGCTGCTGGACACGAACGAAGTCGGCGGCGTAACCGAACGTCTGCTCTGGTTCGCTGCGGCGGTGTGCATCCAGTTGCGGCTGCTCGCAAACATGCTCGACGGCATGGTCGCGCAAGACGCGGAAACCAGCAGCAAGCTCGGCGAGCTCTACAACGAGGGCCCGACCGCGTCTCCGACGCGCTGTTCTTGATCGCGGCGGGCTTCGTGGCGCGTAGCTCGGGGCACCTCGGCTTCGCCATGAAGCGCGATGTCCGCGGCGTCTGGCTCACGTATCGCGGCTGGTTGTTGATGACTCCCGCGGTGTTCCTGGCGCTGTACTTCGGGCGCATCACGACGATCTGCGGGATCGCCTTGCTCGCGATCGGCGGCTTCAAGGAGTACTCGCGCGCGACGGGATCTACCGCGACTGGTGGTACACGGGCGCCGTCTACCTCGGCATTGCCGCCGTCGCGCCCGTGACGCTCGTGCACGACCCCGACAACGGCGAGCGCGGTTGGTACGGCCTGTACATGGCGCTGCCGGTCTACGTGATCGCAATGCTGCTGACGATCCCCGTCCTGCGCAACCGCGCGAAGGGTCAACTGCAGCTCGTCTCGCTCTCGATCGTCGGTTTCGTCTACTTAGGCTGGATGTTCGGCCACCTGGGCTTCCTCGCGAACTCCGAGCATGCCATCGGCTACCTACTGTACTTGATCTTCGCGGTCGAGTTGAACGACATCGCGGCCTTCACCTGCGGCAAGCTGTTCGGCAAGCGACCGCTGCGCAGTGAGATCAGTCCGAACAAGACGCTCGGCGGCTCGCTCGGCGCACTGGCGTTCTCCATGGCGTTGCCGTGGCTGCTGCACTTCTCCTTCCCACACTTCGCCACGCTAGAGCTCGTGTTGACGGGACTGATCGTCGGTGTCGGCGGACAGCTGGGCGACTTGGCGATCTCGTTCATCATGCGCGACCTCGGCGTCAAGGACATGGGGGCCTTGATCCCTGGGCACGGCGGCGTGTTGGACAGCGTAAACAGCTTGATCTTCGTCGCGCCGCTCTTCTTCCACATGGTCAGGCGCTTCCACGGGATCTGAGCTCGAGTGATGGAGGAGTGGACTTACGAACCGCCCGTCGACCTCGACAAGTCGTGGTCAGACCGGCTGCGCGACTTGCATCGCGCGTTCCCCGCCGCCGCCGCGGACTAGTTCTTCGAGAGCCTGCCGCGCACTGCTCGCCAACCCCGGCAACATCTTGGTGCTGTTCCCCGAAGGCACGCGCAGCAAGGACGGCCGAGTCGGTCACTTCAAATCGGACATCGGGCGTCTGCTCGCGGGCACGGAGATACCGGTCGTTCCATGCTTCCTCGCCGGAGCGCGCCGCGCCCTTCCGAAGGGCGCGTGGTTCCCGAGGCCGCGCAAGCTTGTGTTGCGCATCGGCACCGCACGCCGCGACGGCGGGCGGCCGGAAGAGAAGGCCACGGTGCGGCGGATCTGCGCGGAACTGCAGGCCGGGGTCGAAGCATTGGGGCGCCACGAATCTTCTGGTTCACCCTGAACTGCGTCCGCCGCGTTTCCTGCTTGGAGTGACGACTTCTGCGCCATGGACCGCATGGAACGCGGGCCTTCCGGGCGGTAGGCTGCGCGCATGCAGAAGACTGCCCTGCTCGCGTGCGTCGGTTCGATGCTGATCCAGTCGACGGAAGCCGCTTCAGCAACGATCGCGATACCCGTCGCCGCGTGGTCCGCGAGTGCGACAGAGCCGCAAGACTCCACGCCCGCGCCCGTCGAACCGGTCGCTGCGCCGCCGCGGCCCGGCGGTCCCACTGTCGAACAGCATCTCGCGCCCGAAGGAGTACCGTCCTCGAACCGGTCGGTCTTCGAAGACTCGTCTCCGTGGGAGAAGTGCAGCTTCACCCTCGGCGGCATGCTCTCCGTAGTGGACAGCGACGTGCGCTTCGGCGTGAAGGGCGTCGGAATCGACGTCAACTTCGAGGACCTGTTGGGACTTGACAGCTCGACCACTTCCTACCGCCTCAACGGTTCGTGGCGCTTCTCCGACAACCTGCGTCACCGCGTGGATGTCACCTGGATGGACCTTGGTCGCAGCGGGCAGTTGACTACCCAGCAAGATGTCGACATCGGAAACGGCACAGTGATTCCCGCTGGAACCGGAGTGAAGACCGGCTTCCAGATGAATCTGATCCGGACGGACTACAGCTACTCGTTCCTTCCGGACGAGCGCGTCGACTTGGCGGCCACCTTCGGCCTCTACGTCGCGCCGATGGAAGCCTCGCTCGAAACGTCGACCGGCTCGGGCGTGCAGCGCAACTTCGACGTCACGGCGCCACTGCCCCTCACCGGTCTGCGCATGGATGTCGCGCTGACTCCCAAGTGGTTCCTGCGCAGCAGCCTCAGTCTCTTCTACCTCGAGATCTCCAGCTTCACCGGTTCGATGACGGACCTCGCGCTGGCCGTTGAATACAGAGCGGGAAGCACGTCGCGTTCGGCGCGGGCATCGACTCTTTCAGCATCGGAGTTGAGTCGAACGGCTCGACAGACATCCCCGGGGCAGCTCGCAGGGCAGTCTGGACTACGGTTACACCGGCGTGATGTTGTACGTCAAAGGCCTCTGGTAGCGGCGACGTGAGCCTCCTCGCGGCGCTTTCGGTCTGCCTGCCGTTGCTGTCGAGCAGCGGCATCCTCGCGGGGGACGGAGGTGAGCGCGTTGTCGCGAAGAACAAGCCGGCGCGCGAGTTCGCGAAACTGATCGAGCGCTGCGCCGCGGTGGGCTTCTCAGGCTCCGCCCTGGCGGCGAAAGACGGCAAGGTCGTCGTCGCGCTCGGCGTCGGTTCGGCGGACGAAGCGGGCGCAGTGCCGAACACGGCCGAGACGCTGTTCGAGATCGCTTCGGCGACCAAGCAGTTCACCGGTGCCGCGATCTGTCGCCTCGTCGATCAGAAGAAGCTCGGGCTCGACGACTCGATCGCCGAGTACCTGCCCGCCGTCCCCGACGACTGCAAGGCGATCACGATCCGCCACTTGCTGCAGCACACGTCCGGCATGCCGGGCACGAACTCGGCGGGCGGCGGCGAAGACTTGCGCGCTGTCATCCCGATCTTCCTGAAGGGCGGCCCGCAGCACGAACCGGGCACGCACTTCGAGTACTGGAACCAGGGCTACGCGCTGCTCGCGGGCATCATCGAGCGCACTTCGAAAGAGAGCTATGCCGACTACTGCCGGGTCGAGCTCTTTGAACGCGCCGGCATGGAAGACAGCCTGTTCACCGGCGACAAGCCGCCGCGCGGTGCGGTCGTCGCCGACGGTCACTCGGAACGCGGCAACCGCGGCGCGCTCGATCATCCATACGGCATCTACGGCTACCAATACCGCGGCATGGGCGGCGCTGTCACGACGGTCTGGGATCTCTACCGCTGGGACCGCGCGCTGGACGGTAAAAAGCTGCTGAAGCCGGCGACCAAGCGCGAGCTCTTCGAATCCGGCCTGAACGACTACGCGCTCGGTTGGTACGTGCGCGAAGAGAACGGTCGCCTCGTCCAGTCGCACGGCGGCAGCGTGCGCGGCTTCGTCTGCCGGATCGCACGCTACCCCGAGGACGATGCGAGTCTCTTCGTGCTCTGCAACGACGACCGCGCGCCGTCGTACCAGCTCAAGCGTCTCTTCGAGCGCGCGTTGTTCGGCGAGACGTACACCGTCCCGCCCTTCGCCCTCGACGCCGCGCAACAGCAACGACTCACCGGCACCTTCGAGGAGACGAACGGCACGCGCCTCGAGGTCACGCTCCAGGGCACCGTCACCAAAGCCGAAATCCACTGGCCCGCCGGGCAGATCACCCGCGGCTACCTCGGCCTCAAGGAGGCGGGTGGTGAGGATGTGCAGTTCTACGACTGGTCGACGAACACGCCGGCGCAGCTGGTCGAGGATGACGACGCGGTGACGGGCTTGCGGATCGGGCGCGCGACGTACGAGCGTTCCGAGGCGAAGTAGGGCTCGACCGATCTGTAGCGGTCGGACCGTTGGGGTGGGCTGCGCGACCTCCAAGACTGGTCGCGTTAGGCTGTGTCCATGACGAACTCGCCGACCAGCGGCGCCGAAGCCTTCGGTGCTGCGCTCACTGCGCTCGATGCGGAGCTCGATTGGGAGCTGCTCGAAGGGCTCTATTGCTGGGAAGACGGCGAGGGCTTCTTCTCGGACGAAGAGCGTGAGGCGCAGTGGGACGCGGGGCTGCAGATTGCGGCGGGCTTGTCGGATCGACTCGCGGAGTTGCCGGCGAACGGTCCGCAGCGCAGCTTGTACGTCGGTGCGGCGGTGGCGGAACTCGTGCCGATGCTCGTCGAGTCGCTGGTGCTCGGGCGCGAGGTGTGCGCGGTGAACTTGCCGGGGCCCGAGGTGGACGAGTTGAACCGCGCGCTTGCAGCAGTCGGCGTCGCGTTGCGCTTCGACACGGAAGCACTGGCGGAGCCCTACGACCACCTGTGGGTCGTCAGCGTGTTGACCGATCCGGAAGCCTTCCCCGCGCTGCACGACGAGCTCTACCAGCGCGAAGGTGAGGGGGCGACCGGTGCAGGCGACTTGGCTTCGGAGCGCGCGCGTGCGACGGAGCTGGTGGAAGGCTGGTGCGCCGGCCTCGAGAAGCCTGCGCTGGTCAGCACGACCGACGAGGAGGTCGGCTTCTTCGCCGCCGAAGCCGAGCGGCGCGACAGGCGCTTCAAGGTCCCGAAGGTCGGGCGACTGACCGCGATCGTGGGGGATGCCCTACGACACTGCGGCTGGCGCTGAGCGGTCGCGACGGCGTTGCAGCGTCGAGGCGACCCTCTCCCCGCGGGTTGCGGGGTCATCTACGCACTCCGGCGGCTTCTTGAACGCTGTCGGGGGATTAGAGTGCTGTACATGAAACGGTCCCAAGTGGGGGTGGCGCGGTCTCGTCGCCCGATGTTCTTCCTCGGTGCTTCCTGCGGTCTGATCGCCTTCGCGCTCGCCTGGAGCTGCTCGCAGCCGACACCGCGGTACGAGGCACCCGTCCCGCCGCCGGCGCACGAGCCGTGGACGCTCAGTGCCGAGAGCCTCGAGGTTCTCGATGGCGAAGCCGAGATCAGCGTCGAGTTGGAGTCGGTCCTCGCCGAGTGGTTCGGCGAGTTGTTCGAGCCGCGGTACGTGCTGTTGCCCGAGTGGCGCGAAGTCGGATTCAACCCGAACACCTCGCCCTTCGAAGGCGCACGTGCGTACGAGGGCATCGACGAGGCGGACCTCGAGTTGATCCGCGAGGGCAATCGCGAGCACTGGGCGCGTGTGTTGGTGGCCGTCGAAGAAGGCGCGGCTCGGCTGCCCGGACCGTGGCCCGGTCGACGCGAGTTGAACCAGACGTGGCGCGATGTGCGGCTGAGTCGTGACTTGGTCGGGCAAGACTCGTTCGCCGAAGAGGTGCGGCGCTTGTTCGTCGAGGACTATCCGAGCTCCGCCGACACGGCGCGCTTGTACGCGCGCAACTGTCAGCAGTGCCACGGCATGACCGGCGCGGGTGATGGACCGATGTCGAACATGATGGAACCGCGGCCGCGCGACTACCGACACGGCGTGTTCAAGTTCTCGTCGGTCAGCTCGCCGGCGCGCCCGCGTCGCGCGGACTTGCGACGCACGCTCGAGCACGGCTTGCCCGGGACGCAGATGGCGGCGTGGCGCGAAATCCTCGGAACCGGCGAACGCGAGGCGTTGATCGATCGCGTGCGCTGGATCGCGATCCGCGGTGAAGTCGAGCGCTGGCTCGTCGCCAGCTGGGTCGCGGCGGATGAACGCCCCAGCGAGGCGATCGAAGACGCTTACCGCACGATCTGGGATCGCTGGTTGACGGCGGATGAGCACTTCGTCGGGCTGCAAGATCCCGTGCCGCCGGCCGACGCGGCGTCGATCGCTCGCGGCGACGCGTTGTTCCACGACGCGACGCGTGGCAACTGCGCTTCCTGTCACGGGCCCGCCGGTCGCGGTGACGGCCCGAGCGCCGTCGAGGTCACGCCCGACGGCGTGCGGCACCCGCTGCTGCTCGACGAGTGGGGCCGCCCCGCCTGGCCGCGCGACTTGCGCACCGGCGTCTTCCGCGGCGGCTCCCGCCCGATCGACATCTACCGCCGCGTCCACTGCGGCGTCCACGGCACGCCGATGCCCGCGCAGGCCGGCAGTTTGTCCGAGGACGAGATCTGGGACCTGGTCCACTATGTCCGCTCGATCGCGGGCCTCGACGCCGAACAGCCTTAGAGTGAAGTACCGTGCCAGGTTCAGTTTTTCGATCTAAGCGAGCTGCCCGCGCGATTGGCACGGGCAGCTCGCTTAGATCGAAGAACTGAACCTGGCACGGTACTTCACTCCAAGGGGGCGCGTGGCGGTGCCGAGCGTCGCTCAGGTGCTCGTCTGAACGCGCTTGTTCGACTTCTTGCGCAGGTCGTGGTTCAACACGCGCTTGCGCAGGCGGAGGGACGTCGGGGTGACCTCGAGGAGCTCGTCGTCCTCGACGTACTCGAGTGCCTCTTCGAGCGAGAAGTTGCGCGGGGGCGCGATCTTCGCATTGTCGTCGCGGCCGGACGCGCGCATGTTGGTCAGCTTCTTGGCGCGGCAGACGTTCAGGGGCAGGTCGTCGTCCTTGTTGTTCGAGCCGACGATCATGCCCTCGTAGACAGCGGTGCCGGGCGAGACGAAGAACTCGCCGCGGTCCTGCAAGCCGTCGAGCGCGTAAGCGACGACGTCGCCCGTGCGGTCGGCGACCAAGACGCCGGTGTTGCGGCGCGGGATCGGACCGCCGTCGGGTTCCCATGACTCGAAGACGTGGGACAAGATTGCTTCGCCCTGCGAGAGGGTCAGCAGTGCGGTCCGCGCGCCGATCAAGCCGCGCGCGGGCACCTTGAACTCGATCTTCGACATCGACATCAGCGGCTCCATCGAGAGCATCTCGCCGCGACGACGACCGAGGTACTCGATCACCTTGCCGGCGAAGTTCGTCGGCACTTCGATCGAGGCGCGCTCGTACGGCTCGCACATCTGGCCGTTGACTTCCTTGACGATCACGTGCGGCTTGCCGACGGCGAACTCGTAGCCCTCGCGTCGCATGTTCTCGATCAGCACGCCGAGGTGCATCACGCCGCGCCCCATGACTTCATAGGCTTCGGCGGCGCCCGTCTGCGCGATCGTCAGCGCGACGTCGCGCGCGGAGGCGCGCTGCAAGCGGTCGAGGATCTGGCGGCTCGTGACGAACTTGCCTTCCTTGCCCGCAAACGGCGAATTGTTCACGTAGAAGACCATCGACAGCGTCGGCTCGTCCATCGCGATCGCCGGCAGCGGATCGGGATGTTCGATGGGGCACAAGGTGTCGCCGATGTTCATGTCTTCGAAACCCGCGACGACTGCGATGTCGCCGGCGTAGACCTGTTCAGCGGGAACGCGCGCGAGGCCCTCGTAGCGGAAGAGCCCCTTGATCGGTGCCGACGTGGGCTTCGAGCGGTCGGGGTGCGTGACGGCGTAGCGCTTGCCGGCCTGCAGCGTGCCGCGTTGCACGCGACCGATCGCGATGCGACCGACGAAGTCGTCGTGGTCGAGCGTCACGGCTTGGAACTGTAACGGTGCTCCTGAGTCCATCGGCGGCGCCGGGATGTGTTCCATCAGCATCTCGAACAGCGGCTTCAGGTCCTTCGACTCGTGGTCGAACTCGTGCATCGCGTAACCGTCGCGGCCGGAGCCGTAGACCACGGGGAATTCGAGCTGTTCGTCATGCGCGCCGAGGTCGACGAAGAGGTCGAAGATCTCGTTGAGCACGTCGTTCGGTCGCGCGTCGGGGCGGTCGATCTTGTTGACCATGACCAGCGCGCGCAGGCCGTGTTCGAACGCCTTGCGCAGCACGAAGCGCGTCTGCGGCATCGGACCCTCGAAGGAATCGACGAGCAGCAGCACGGCGTCGGCCATCGACAACGTCCGTTCGACCTGACCGCCGAAGTCGGCGTGTCCGGGCGTATCGACGATGTTGATGCGCGTGCCCTTGTATTCGATCGCCGTGTTCTTGGCGAGAATCGTGATGCCGCGCTCACGCTCCTGCGCGTCGGAGTCCATGACTCGTTCGGCGACTTGTTGGTTCGAGCGGAAGGTACCCGCGTACTGGAACATGGCATCCACGAGAGTGGTCTTGCCGTGGTCGACGTGAGCAACGATCGCGATGTTGCGAATTTCCCGGGGGGCGGACATGGTTCAGAGGATCTTGTGCAGGCGGTCGAGGCGGTACGTCCGCAAGGTTCCCGACCGGGGGCAGAGGGCTTCCAAGTAACCCTTGGAGCGGTGTTCGAACAGAAAGCGGGGCAACAGCGGAATGCTCACGGGTGAGCTGGTCTCGCCGTAGAGCGCGACAACTTCGCGTTCTTCGTCGAGGGCCGTGCCGAGCGGCCGAAGGCGGCGCGGCAAGCGGGGTTCGGAGGGCAGCGCGGACGAAACCGTCAGCGGCGCGCCGTGCAGGAAGCTCGCGAGCTTGACGTCTTGTAGTCCGCCGGCGCGCTCGAAGCACTCTTCGATCACTTTCCAGCAGTAGACAGCGTCGGACAGCGCGCGGTGGTGCGGGCCTTCTTCGAGCTCGAGGTGCTGGCAGAGCGTCGGCAGCTTGTGATCGATCGACTCGGGGATCAGCTTCTTCGCGAGGATCAGCGAGTCGATGAACATGCCGGGCGGCGGTTCGGTCCGCGCGCGCGCGTGCTCATAAGCGAGCACCTTCACGTCGAAGCCGGCGCTGTGCGCAGCGAACCAGTCTGCACCGGCCCACTCCTTGAATAGCTCGAGCACTTCGCCGGCCGTCGGTGCGTTGCGCACGTCGTCGTCGGTGACGCCGTGGATCTCCGTCGCGTCCGCGTCGATAGCGACTTCGGGTCGCACGAACGACTCGAAGCTGTCTTCGATCTCACCGTCCACGACGCGCACGGCGCCCAACTCCAAGAGGTGGGGCGCGCCTTGCAGCGTGGCAGTTTCAGTGTCCAAGACGACGAGTGGGCGATCCATGAGGGCGAAGAGGGTATCCGCCGCAGGCCCAGTCAGGGTCTTTCGGACTGCTTTTCGTCAGTCCTGATGCGTAGCCGGGAGGGCGTCAGCCCGTACCGGGTGCCAGCGCACGATCCGCGTCCAGTCCGCGAATTCGGGCGTGACGACCGCGATCCAGGGCTCGTTCCAAGTCGTGTACCAGCCGTAGTTCACCGAGCGTGGCCCGAGCGTGGCCACCAGGCGGTCCGGAACGTTCGAGGGCCACATCAGGTGCCCGCGGATGTCGCCCGGCAGGCAGGCGATGCGATCGGCGGCTTCTTCGAGGTGCTGAGCGTGGGCGGGGACCTCGATCCCGGCCTCGATCATGCAGCGCCGGGCGCCCTTGGTCAGGTGATAGCGCTGGTCCGGGTGTTCGGCCAAGTGGTCCGCCAGCTCGCGCCCGAGGGCGGCCGGCCCGCGGTCTCGGATCTCTTCGGCGGCCTGCACCAGCGTCCGGGCGTTGGCGAGACAGGCGAGGGCGAGCACGACGCTGAAGCCGATGGCGGCGGGACGCGGCAGCGCGCGCCCGATCCAGCCCGCGCCGCGCGTGGCGAGCAGCGCCAAGAAGGGCGCCAGGAACAGCAGGTTGCGCACGAACATCACGCGCTTCGTGCCGACGAAGATCAGGTAGACGAGCGGCAGCAGCACGAGCAGCGCGAAGAGCGGCTTGGATTCCCGCCAGGCTTGCAGCGCGCCGAAGGCGGCCAACAGGATCGCGCCGACGGACAGCGCGGCGTAGTCGGAGAAGAGGTCGAACCCGAGGTAGCACGCAGCGCGCGACAAGTGATCCGCGCCGGCGTCGACGGTGAAGCCCCAGTGACCCTTCGCGTAGTGCGCGGCCTCGTAGGCGACGTCGTTCAAGAACAGGCGCGGCTCGAGCAGCGTGCCGGGCGTGGAGATCAGGTAGGCGGCGGTGAACAGCAGCAAGCTGCCGAAGCCGGCGCGCAAGAGGCTGCGGCCTTCGCGCGCCGCGCAGTGCAAGCCGGCCGGTAGGACCGCGAACAGCAAGATGCCGCCCGGGTATTTGGTGCCTGCAGCGAAACCCGCGGCGAGCGCGGCGAGGCAACAGAGGCCCGCCGTGCGCGGTTTGCTGCGCGCCGCGAGCAAGGCCGCGAGGCAGAGCGCGGTGAACTGAACCATCACCGTGTCCGGCGCGATCCAGCGCGCGTGGTAGGCGAGTTCCCAAGAGCATCCGAGCAGCGCGGCGGCGAACAACGAACCGAGCCACGTCGCACCGCTCGCTCGGGCTGCGAGCGCGATCCACAAGACGCTGAGCGACGAGGCGAGCAAGAACAACCGGCGCGCGCGCAACTTGTAAGTCGGACTCTGCATGTGCTTCACGACGGCGTCGGCGTCGATCTCGAGCGCGGAGGACAGGCCGCCCTCGTGCACGCTGGTCTGCGCGATGATCTCCGGCGTCGCAGCGGTCAGTGAGAGCGCGAAGGACACGGACGGGTACTTGTAGAAGCTCGGCAGCAAGGTGTCGCGCTTCACTGCCTGCATCACCGCGCGGCGCTGGATGTCCTCGTCCCAGTGGTTGCCGAAGTCGATGCCGCGCAGGCCGGTGACGACGAAGAGCACCAGGACGCCGAGGACGGGGGCCAGTCCCAGGAGTCGGGAGCGGACCGTGTCCACGTTCAACGGACGAGGTCCTGGAAGGCTGCGAGTCCGCGCAACACGTCGAGGTCGGTGTTGTTGCGCAACTCGCTGGCGATGTAGTAACCGCGGTCGCGCGCGCGAGTCAGCTCGCGCAGAGCTTGGTCCGTCTCGCCGATGTAGGCGTAGACCAGCGCGCTGTGGAATCCGACGTAGCCGTCTTTCGGCGACTGCGCGAGGGCTTCCGCCACGTACTGCCGGGCTTCTTCCGTCTGCGTCATGCGCGCCAGCAGCATCGCGAGGTGCACGCGCGCTTCCTGGTCGTCGGGTTCGGCTTGCAGGTGTTTCTTCGCGGCGGCGATGCCTTGGTCGGCGATCTCGCCCGCTTCTTCGTAGCGGTCGAGGCGACGTAGCACGTTGTAGAAGTGATCATACGTCGCGATGTGCGTCTGCTTCAGGCCGATGGCGCGGCGCAATAAGCTCGAGGCACGCTGGAAGTTGCCTTCGCGCGCGAGAAGCGCGCCGAGCAAGCGGTGCGCCAGCCACTCGTTCTCGTCGTGCCCGATCGCAATGCGATACTCGCGTTGCGCGTCGGTCGGATGGCCTGAGAGGTGGAAGGCGAAGCCGAGCGACGTGTGTGCCTCGGCGCAGTCCGGCTTGAGTGCGAGCGCGCGCGCCGCGAACTCGCGAGCTTGTTCGAGGTAGGACTGATCGCCGTCCCAGTAGAGATACTTGCGCACCGTCGCTTCGGCGAGGCCGGCGTACGCGATCGCGCAGTACGGATCGGCTTCGATCGCGCGGCGGAACGAGCTGATCGCGGCCATCAGGTGCTTGCTGGTGCCTTTGGCGAGCACGTCGTGTGCGTGTCGCGCGAGCGCGATGCTGGCTTCTTGGTTGCGCGTCTTGCCAATCGGCTTGAGCGCAGATTCCGACAGATGGCGGCGCAAGGCGCGTGCGGCGTTGCGCACCAAGTCAGCTTGCAGCGCCCACTCGTTGGGATCGGACTGTTTCAGCTCTTCCTGCCACTCGTCGTGTTTCTTCGCCCGGCCTTCGGAGGTCGAGTAGCGCACGAGTTTCATGGTGAGCGTCGCTTCCGGCGGCACGACGCGCAGGCCGAGCTCGAGCGACCAGTCGTAGCCTTCGGTCGGCAGCTTCGGCTTGTCGAGCAGCACGACCTCGAGGTCTTTCAAGCGACCCAGTTCACTCGCGAGATCCTTGCGCATGCCGCCGGCGATGACGCGGCAGTTGTCGAGGCCTTCTTCGGAGGCTTGGCACTCGACCGGCGGCACGAGCAAGGTGCCGCGCACGCTGACGGGGCGGTGCGCGGTCCCGAGCAGGCTGGCTGAGACTTGCAACAAGGCGCCGTGCGCATCGCGCGCGTCGGCGTAGCGATCTTCCGGTTCGGGGCTCAGGCACTTGTTGATGAAGTCCTCGAACTCGCGCGGGAACCCGGCGCGTGCGATGGCGGGCGGTTCGGGCTTGCAGTCGAGAATCGACATGCAGACTTCGGGGAAGCTCTTGCCGGGGAACGGCAGCTTGCCCGTGGTCATGTGGTAGAGCACCGAGCCGAGCGAGAAGATGTCGGAGCGCATCCCCAAGTCGTCGCCGCGCACTTGTTCCGGCGACATGTAGAGCACCGTGCCGACCAACATGCCGTGCTGCGTGATCGACGATTCGTTCGTCGCGCGCGCGATGCCGAAGTCGAGCAGCTTGACCGTGCCGTCGTCGAGCACCATCAAGTTGGCGGGCTTCAAGTCGCGGTGAATCAGTCCCGCTTCGTGCACTTCGCGTAGCGCGCGCGTCACTTGCTGTGCGATGCGCAGGCACTCTTCGAAGCCGAGCCGTTGATCCTTGATGATCTTGTCGAGCGTGCGGCCCTTGAGGAACTCCATCGCGATGAAATAGGTGCCCTCGTACTGGCCGTACTCATACACCCGCGCGATGTTCTCGTGTTCGATCTTGCTCGAGTGCATCGCTTCGCGGTGGAAGCGCTGGTCCGCCGACGGATCGATCTCGGCGTGCGCACGCAGGATCTTCAGGGCGACGATCCGGTCGAGGTTCGTGTCCTTGGCACGAAAGACCTCGGACAAGGGGCCTTCACCCAACTTGTCCTCTTCGGGATCGAACTCGAACTGCGCGATTTGCATGGGGGGAAGTCCTGGGAGTCTCGTCCGGGCCCCGCGAGCAGGGGCCATCTTCTGCGAGTCTGGACCGTCAGTCCTTCCAAGGACACTTCGGCCAGGGCATTCTAGCGGCTGGAGCCTTCAATCCCAGGACGCCCGAAGCATGTCGAAACTCCCCGAAATCGAGGCCGAACCACGCCCTGCGAGCGAGATCGAGCCCTTTTCCGAAGCCGATCTCGGCGCCCTCGCCGACCCGCTCAGCCGCGATGCGGCCTACAACGAGCACCGTCTCGCGCTGCGACGCAAGCTCGGCGCGCTCGCCAAGGCCTTCTTGGCGCGCGGAAAGGGCGAGCTGCCGCCGCTGCTGGCGCGCACCAGCCTGCACGCGCCACACGCCTTCAACGGCAAGCGCGTCTCGCGGCTGTGGACCTACATCTGCCGCGACAAGGCCGAGAAGTCGCGCCTCAAGAAGGTCGTCGGCGCCGACCTCGCGAAGGATCTCGACGCGGCCTACCGCAACGCTTACCTGTGCCTCGCGGTCGAATCCGACGCGCTCGAAGTCAGCCTCCAGATCCACTCCGACGCCTGGTTCGACGGCGCGAACTTCCAGCGCCGCGTCGCCGCGGAAGGACCGCAAGAGCTGACGAAGCTGCTCAACGAGCTCGACGGCTTCACCCTGCGCCTCGCCGATTGGAAGGGCGAATGGGTCTGCGGCAAGCTCGGACCCGAGCAGCTCACCGAATTCTTCGGCTACTACAAGCCGGGCGAGCACAAGCTCGTCTTAGACCGCCGCTTCCCCGCGCCGCGCAATCAGCCCGCGGTGCGCGCGATGACGTTCACGCCCGAGGTGCCGGAACACCTCTTGGAAGAGCTGAACCGACTCGTGCCGCTGTACCGCTTCGCGGCTTGGTCGAAGGAGAGCGACTTCCTCTTTGGCTGAGACACGACGCTGGGCTGGGCCGGCGACTGATTAGCTGGTGGGCACCATGGCCGATCTGCGCTTCCAGTTGTCGGGGGCGGCCGGGTCTGGCTCTGCAGCAGGTACGGCAAGCGCTGGAATCGTGGCTGAACTCGCGTCGGGCGCGAAGCGAAGTTCCACAGCCCCCGTTCCAGGAACGCAGAGGCTGACTTTCGAAGTGTTCCCGTTCACGACCCAACTCTCGTACCAGCGCAGATCTAGTTCGATGCCGCCACTCCAGGCGGTGACCTTCCCGTGCCACCGAGCTCCAGCGGTCGATGTTTTGATGTCGGCGACAAACGTCAGGTCGATCCAGGTGCCGCGAGAAACTCGAACGACCTCTGGGCGCGGAGTGTCTTCGATATCCAGCGGGTGCCAGAATGTGCCGTGTGTGGGGCTCACGACTTGGACCAGCACGTGACCGGCAACACCGCAGATCGTGAGAGTTCCCGATTCGCTCTGCACCTGGGAGCTCGTGCTCAGCCTCACAGACCTACCTTGAGATCGTGACTGCCGAATCACCTCAGGTACCATGAGCTCAATGGGAGACCCAGTTGCCTCATCAGTGAACTGCACACGGTGCTTGATCAACTCCGGCGGCTCGATCTCGACGGTTCGGCGCTGCGAGATCTCTACCCACGTGTCGAGCGCGAATCCGATTGGCTGAACTTCGAGGAGGTATCCGCCCGGGTCGACTTCACCGAGCTCCCAGACTCGCGTATCGAGGCGAGCTGTTGTAGCCATAGCGGAGATCGGAATCCTGCGCATCGCTGGGGCCACGACTTGCGAGCCATCCTGGCGCGAAAGCTGAGTGACGGCCAAGACAAGGTCCGTCTCACCCAAGAGTGGTGGCGAGAGGTTTGGCAGTCGAATCGTTCCAGAGAGGTGGCCACGATCGGCAGCGCGCCCCATGTCTACGGATAACTGAACTGTCGACGTCTCGCCAGCCGTGATCACAGCCCCCTTGTGGTCGTGCGGCGGACCGTGGGCGTCGGAACGGGCGACGAGGCTGACGGAGGCAACGCCGGGGTCCAACCCTTCGAGGGTGAACACGCTTGTGCTGAGCGCACCTGTCGTGATTCGGAGACCATCCGAGCAGAGGACCACTGCCTCCAGACCGTGCATGTCGATTGGGGATACAATCGCGAGCTCGAGCGAACCCCCAGGCTGGAGGGAAATACGTTCGAAGCTGGGCCGACTTGCATCGAAGGGGATGGCTTTGAAGTTCATGCCGGGGGCGGTCACCCAATAGAGCGCTCCGCCTGATTCCGGCGCCATGAACCAGAGCGGCGAACCTGTTTCGACGACGACCCACTGGTCTGGGGAAACGACGCCAGGGTGAACATGTCCGACGTTACGACCTGAGTTTTCTCGTGGACATTCTGCCATCCGGGCGTGTGACACCGGCCGTTTGGCAAGGTCAACGACTTCGATGAGGTGTTCGCGAGTGGGGCGGACCTCGATCACGCTCGGGCGTGCGGCGTTGGTGACTCGTAGCGGTACTCCGTCGATCACAACGGCTACTACCTCGTAATCTTCCCAATTCTCGCTGGGAAGGACGCCCGACCAGCCCCGAACTTCGATGCTTCGAGCGGCGACCCCCTCTCCGTCGTCTGCCGCTCGCACAAAGAGTAGACCGTCGCCGCTGAGCCCGAGTTCGTGGTCAGGGGGCAAGATACTGAAAGGAGTCCAGGCGCCCTCGACGGCTTCCCGCGATTGAAGGGGAGATGTGGAGAGGGCTGGAACTCCGTAATCTGGGTGCTCCTCGGCGCTTGTCGATGGGGATGGCCACATCTGATCTTGCCCGGAGCTGTCGAGGGGAAGTCGATACAGGAGGGCGAAGGCCGAAATGATGACGACAACCGAAAGGGTGTGACTTGCCTTCATGAGAGTCTGGGGCTCGACTGATTGTCGATCTAGTTTCTGTCGGAAGTTGGCGCGGACTCAGTGGAGCAAGGAGTCCCTCCTTTGCTCACCATCCGGGCACAACCGTGAGCCATGCGAGCAACCTGAGAGTAGGGGAGTCATGGGGCGCGTCGTGTCGTTGCGTGCGCCGGAGTGGTTTGGTGCCTGCGCGGAAAGCCAAGGTGGGTGTGCACGTACTAAAAGGGTCAAGCTTCTATCTTGCGGCACTTCCTGCACCCCTCGGTTCGCGTAGTTCCATCAAAGCAGGTCATGGAGTAATACCCGACGAGCGGAGGCGGTGCTGCTACGGCTTTCACTATGGCGTCACCGCCGCCTTCGTACTTGTTCGACTTTTCGCATCCGACAGAGTCGAGAGGGCATTCCGTGCAGTTGAAGTCGGAGATGTAATATGCAGCCTGTGCGCTTCCGACATCCTGATAGCTCTGCGGTGCAGCCATTTGGGCACTAGCTTCAGTTGCGTGGAGTGTTGACGCGTCCGTCGAACAGATGTTGGAGGTGATTGGGTCTGACCATACGTCGCATGCGCGAGTCTCCGTTGCCATGGGGGCGGTGTGGAGTGCTGGGGCCAGTATGGCGAATGTCGTCGCCAGGATAGCTCTTCGATTGATCGACGTCTTGATGGTGGGCATTGCATGACATCAATGATGTAGCCACTGGTTAGCAAGTTGGCGTGGTGCAGTCGCACTATAGTGGGAACTCAACTGGGGGGGACACCGGACTTGCTCTTTCTGGCTCTCCTGCACCCTTAGTGGGTGAGCCGGGTGCCGGATGGGCCGCGTAGGGCCGGATACCGCTCGACAGCGGCCGAATCGCCCTCCAAGGTCCGTGCGCAGGAGTCGACGCCTCAGGCCGGGTCCCCCAGGCAGGCTTAGACGGGAGGACATCACCGAGCACCGGCACCAACAAGGGGGTCGAACCGCTCGATGGAGTCCCCCAGCGGGCACCTCCCGTCCCGGCTTTTCGTTCGCCCCCGCCGGGGAAGTGCGGGCAGAAGGCCCGAAAACCACCCACTAAGCCCAGATCCAGCGTCCACCGCGACCTGAGATCGCCCCGAATCACCTGGAAGGGCCCGTTCTCAGCTGTTAAACGCTAGTTACGAAACGACGCGACCAACAGCAAAGCGAGGCCCTCCAGGTGAAGCAACAGCATAGCGAAGAGATCAAGCGTCGGAAGCGTCGACTGGACGAACGGCTTGGACGTGGCTCGCGCGCGGAACGGGGCCGCCCGATGTTCGGTGGCGGGAACGAGAGCTTCGAGCTGAGTGAGCGCGCGGTGGCGACAGCCTGCGGCGGGATCGGTCTCGTGCACCGGCTGGTGCGGCAGGTCGGTCTGGCGCAGCGCATCGACGAAGCCGTGCAAGTCTTCGACGGTCCGAGCCCGTACCGCGTTTCGGATCACGTCCTGAACCTGACGTACAACGTCGTTTGCGGAGGGCGCACGCTCGACGACCTCGAGGTGCTGCGAGAGGACGAGGCGTATATGACGGCGCTCGGCGCTGCTCGCATTCCGGACCCGACGACGGCGGGCGACTTCCTGCGCCGTCTCGATCGCGGTCAGATCGACGACCTCTCCGAGGCGATCAACGAGACGCGCAAGCGAATCTGGAAGAAGAACAAGCCCTCCTTCTTCGAGCTCGCCGTGATCGATGTGGACGGAACGATCGCGGGCACGCAAGGTGGGTGCAAGGAGGGCATGGACATGAGCTACAAGGGGATTTGGGGTTACGCGCCCTTGCTCGTGACGCTCGCGAACACCGGCGAAATCCTCTACACCCGCAACCGCCCCGGCAACCGTCCGTCGCACGACGGTTGCTTCGAGTACTTGGACCCTGCGGTCGAAGTGGTGCGCGACGCGGGCTTCAAGCGAGTGCGCTTGCGCGGTGACTGCCACTTTTCGCTGACTGAAGACTTCGACTACTGGACGAAGAACAAGGTCGAGTTTGTCTTCGGCGTAGCGGGACACCCGACGATCGTCGGCATCGCGGAAGGGCTCGCAGATGGCGAATGGACGCGCTTGGAGCGCGATAGCCGAACCGCCGGGCCGTGCCGTCGCGGCGCGCGCAAGCCGCGCGTGAAGCAGGGCATCATCGAAGAGCGCGGCTACAAGAACCTCGAACTCGAGCGTGAAGAGTACGCGGGGTTTGCGTATCGGCCGGCCAAGTGCTCGCGGCCGTACCGCATGGTCGTGCTGCGCAAGACGATCAAGGTGCAGCAAGGTCAAGCGCTGCTGATTCCCGAGGTGCGCTACCACTTCTACATCACGAACGTGGCGAAGAGCGTGCTGAGCGCTCGCCAGGTGATCCGCAACGCAAACGCACGCTGCAATCAGGAGAACCTGATTGAGCAGTCGAAGAACGGCGTGCACGCGATGCGCATGCCGTGCGACACGCTGCTCGCGAATGACGCGTACATGGTGATGGCGTGTCTCGCATGGAACTTGAAGCAGTGGATCGCGCAGCTGTGGCCGAACGACGTTCAAGGCGAAGACTTGAAGCGCATGGAGTTTCGACGCTTCATCTCCAGCATCGTCGCGCTCCCGTGCCAGGTCGTCCGTAGCGGCAGGCGGATCGTGCATTGCTTTCTCGGCTACTCGAGTTGGCTGAAGGCGCTGTTTCGAGCGCACTCGCGCTTCAAACGGCTGCGCTTCGCGTAGGAAATCGCGCATCTCCGTAGACGGTGGCGGTGGGTGTCAAGGTAGTTGCAGCCTGACCTGTTCGTTCAGGCGGTGATTCTCAGGTTGTGAGCCTCAGGTTCGGGGTTGAGCACAACGCTGTCGATCGGGTCGAGGTTGCGGACCGATCCGCTCCACCGTTCGGGATGCCGGCTGCGTGCGGCCTCGTAGACGACCCGGCGTCGCTCGAGGACTTCGTGGTGAT
>Ga0316209_1000212_pt1 | contig 117950 bp, 100 predicted proteins | sample 6monopyrite_MG_FD_204945 | JGI IMG/M metagenome (GOLD analysis project Ga0316209, IMG submission 204945) | Microbial mat bacterial communities from mineral coupon in-situ incubated in ocean water Damariscotta River, Maine, United States -... | ecosystem: Environmental > Aquatic > Marine >... | reverse complement strand
TCAGGGTTAACGGCAAAATAAGCAAGCAAATCGACTCGAATAGAGGACATTTTCAAAATATTTAATTGTGTGATTACAAAATTACTTGAATACAGCTGTCAGCGCTAATTGATCAGAGGTTCCTTAAGTGAAATATCGATGAGCTGAGATTGCCAGTGATTGCCGCTACTATCGTTGATGGTCGTTGTGGCATCAAAGTCAACGCGGGTAAACCGACGTTTTGCTTTTGCGTCATCACTCATGTTGGCATTTCCTTATATGTTACCCACCACAAATAATTCCAGGAGGATATTCTCATATATAGCTGACAATTGGTCGAGATCTTTAGCGTAAACGCATTCATCGATTTTATGAATGGTGGCATTTAATGGGCCTAGTTCAATGACCTGACTTCCTGTAGGGGCAATAAATCGCCCGTCAGAAGTGCCGCCACTAGTGGAGAGCCCGGCATCGAGGCCTGTTACGTGGTTGATCGCGGCGATGGTGGCATTCACCAGTGTACCGGGTGGGGTCAAAAAAGGGTGACCGGAGAGCGTCCAGTTGATGGTGTAGTCGAGCTGATGCTGGTCCAATACCGCCTCAACGCCATCGCGCAGCTGCTGCTCGGTGACCTCGGTAGAAAAACGGAAGTTGAAGATCACCTCCAGATCACCGGGGATCACATTGGTCGCACCGGTGCCGCCATTAATATTGGAGACCTGAAACGAGGTCGCCGGAAAGTAGTCGTTGCCGCGGTCCCATTCAATCGCACACAGCGCTGTGAGTGCGGGTGCAAAGAGATGAATAGGATTTTTCGCCAGCTGTGGATAGGCGATATGGCCCTGTACACCGTGAACTGTCAACCGACAACCGAGCGAACCGCGACGGCCGTTTTTGATCACATCGCCGAGCTTATCTGAGCTGGTGGGTTCGCCCACCAGACACCAGTCGATCTTCTCACCACGTGCCTCAAGATGCTCCACCACTTTCACGGTACCGTTGATGCTCGGGCCTTCTTCATCGCTAGTAATCAGGAAGGCGATAGAACCTGTGTGATCCGGGTGCTCGGCGATAAAGCGCTCACACGCGGTGACCATCGCGGCCAGGCTGCCTTTCATGTCGGCGGCGCCACGCCCGTAGAGCATGCCATCGCGCACCTCAGGTTTAAACGGGTCGGATTGCCACTGTTCGACAGGGCCGGTCGGCACCACATCAGTATGGCCGGCAAAGGCAAACACCGGCGCTTGATTACCCCGGCGCGCCCAGAAATTATCGACATCATCAAAGCGCAGTCGTTCGATGGTAAAGCCGATCGTCTCAAGGCGCGCGATCATCACTGCCTGACACCCTTCGTCTTCGGGGGTGACCGAGGCGCGTGAGATCAGGTCGCAGGTAAGTTCAAAAGTAGCCGACATAGTTAGAGTAGTTCCGCCGCGTAGTTGTTTTCATCGAAGCCGACCATCACCGCCGCGCCGTATTCAACGACCGGCCGTTTGATCAATGTCGGTTCTGCGACCATCAATTTGATCGCCTTACCTTTGTTGATGTCGGCCTTGTCGTCATCGCTGAGCTTGCGCCACGTCATGCCGCGACGGTTGAGTAGCAACTCCCAGTCGACCACACCTGCCCATGTTTTGACCTTCGTTGCCGTCAGTCCATCTTTGCGGAAATCGTGAAAGTTGTACTCGACACCGTTGGCGTCGAGCCACTTGCACGCCTTCCTGACGGTGTCACAATTCTTGATGCCGTAGAGTGTAATCATCGTGAGGCTTAAGACTCGCGCAGCAGTTCGTTGATGCCCACTTTGCTGCGGGTCTTTTCATCGACCTGCTTAATGATCACTGCGCAGTAGAGGCTGTGTGAACCATCTTTGGCTGGCAGGTTACCCGGTACCACCACAGCGCCGGTCGGCACGCGACCAAAGGTGATTTCACCGGTCATGCGGTTGTAGATCTTGGTGCTCTGCCCGATGTAGACGCCCATTGAAATGACGGCGTTCTCTTCAACCACCACCCCCTCAACGATCTCCGAACGTGCGCCGATGAAACAGTTATCTTCGATGATGGTGGGGTTGGCCTGCAGCGGTTCCAGTACGCCACCGATGCCCACGCCACCAGAGAGATGAACGTTTTTACCGATCTGGGCGCATGAACCGACGGTTGCCCACGCATCGACCATGGTGCCGCTATCGACATAGGCACCGATGTTGACGTATGACGGCATCAACACTACGTTGGGCGCGATGTATGAACCGCGACGCGCGGTCGCGGGTGGCACCACACGCACACCGCATTCGCGGAAATCGCGTGAGTTGTAGTCGGCGTACTTTGACTGCACCTTGTCGTAGTAATTAGTGAAGCCACCCTTCATGAATGCGTTATCTTCGATACGGAACGAAAGCAGTACCGCCTTCTTCAGCCACTGATTCACCACCCACTCGCCATCTTGCTTTTCTGCGACTCGCAGGCTGCCGTTATCCAGCTGTGTCAGTGCGTCGTTGACCGCTTCCTTTACCAGCGTATCGACGTTGCGTGGATTGATTTCGGCGCGGTTTTCAAAGGCCTTTTCGATGATGGCTTGTAGATCACTCATGGTTCTTTATCTCTCCGTTAATAAACTGTTGGTTAAATATTAATAATGAAATCTTTGATGCGCTGGGCCGCCTCGACGCATTCATCAAGCGGCGCGACCAGCGCGATGCGGACATAACCGCTGCCGGGGTTGATGCCGTGCGCCTCGCGTGACAGATAACTGCCGGGCAGCAGGTTGATGTTTTTCTGGGCGAACAGCTGCTGTGCAAATTCAGTATCACCACCCGTCCCGTTAGCTGTAAAGCGTTCAGGCGTTTTAAGCCAGAGATAAAAACTGGCGGCCGGGTGAGTGGCCTCAGTGACAGTGTTCAGTATATCAAGGACGACTGCAAACTTTTCCCGGTATTGTGTGCGGTTTTCAACTACATGTTTCTCATCTTGCCACGCCTTGATGCTGGCGCTCTGTATATAGGGCGACATCGCACAGCCCTGGTAGGTGCGATAGAGCAGGAATTTCTTAATCAGTGCGGCATCACCTGCCACAAACCCAGAGCGCATGCCGGGTAGATTGGAACGTTTTGAGAGACTGTGAAACACCATGCAGCGTTTGTAATCACTGTTACCGATTTGTGCGGCGACCTGCAGCAGCCCCACTGGCGGATTTGCTTCGTCAAAATAGAGCTCGGAATAGCATTCATCGGAGGCGATGATGAAATCATATTTTTCCGCCAGCTCAATCAGTTTGGCCAGTGTTTCAGCGTTGATCACTGCCCCGGTCGGGTTGCCGGGGGAACAGAGATAGAGCAGCTGGCAGCGCTGCCACGCCTCGGCCGGGACACTGTCGAAATCGGGCAGCCAGTCGCTCGCAGCCGTGGTGTTGATGAACCACGGCTCGGCACCGGCGAGTAACGCCGCCCCCTCATAGATCTGATAGAACGGATTCGGCATCATCACCAGCGGTTTTGGCTGAGTGCGGTCGATCACCGTCTGCGCAAAGGCGAACAGCGCCTCGCGGGTGCCGTTGACCGGCAGCACATGGCGCTCAGCATCGATGCTCACGGCTGGCAGTGAAAAGCGTTGCATCAACCAGGTGGCAATCGCCTCACGCAGTGCAGGTGCGCCTTTGGTGAGCGGATAGTTGGCGAGCCCATGCAGGTGTGTGATGATCGCTTCGGTGACAAACGCGGGCGGGCTGTGTTTGGGTTCACCAATCGCCAGGTTGATCGCACGATAGCCCGCGTCGGGGGTGATCCCAGCCTTCAGCTGTGCCAGTTTTTCGAAGGGGTAGGATTGCAGTCTGGATAAATCGGGATTCATGCGCGTTTAGTCGAATGTGAAAGTAGGCGAGCCGTGCTATGGTAGGCAAAATTTAAAGTTATCCGCACAGTATAATTCATTCAGCCATATGCCGTCCAAACAGAGCCACATTATCTTGCCCGTCCTGGCGCTGCTAGTTGGCGCGACCCTGTGGGGCACCTTCTGGTATCCGCTACGATTACTGGAGCAGAACGGGCTGGTGGGGCTGTGGGCGGCGCTGCTGATCTACGGTGCAGCGTTGATGGTCGGCCTGCCGGTGGTCCTGCGGCGTCGTTATCCCATCGTGCGGCCGTGGATGTTGCTATTACTGGCCTTTGTTAGCGCGTGGTGCAATATCGCTTTTATCCTTGCGATTATCGAAGGCAATGTGGTGCGGGTGACGCTGCTCTTTTTTCTCTCACCACTCTGGACGGTGATCCTCAGTAAACTGCTGCTCGATGAGCCACTGACCCGCGCCGCGCGCATTACGTTGCTGTTGGCGCTGTGTGGTGCGCTGATCATGTTGTGGGATACCGACATGGGCGTGCCGTGGCCACAGGGGCGAGCGGATTGGCTGGCGCTCTCATCCGGTTTTGCGTTTGCATTCGCCAACGTACTGATTCGCAAAATGCACGATGTCGAGATCTGGGTGAAGACTGTCTTCACCTGGGTGGGGGCGGTCTCGCTTGCCACTGTGTGGCTACTGGTGGCCGCGGTGCCACTGCCGGAGGTGGAGAGCGGCGTGGTGATTGGTGCGCTCTCACTCGGTGCGATCGGCATGGTGGTGATGACACTGGTGGTACTCTACGGGGTGACGCACATGCCGGCGCATCGCTCAGCGGTGATTTTACTATTTGAACTGGTGGTCGGCGCGGTTTCCGCACAGCTGCTTACCGATGAGCAAGTGATGCTCAACGAGTGGATCGGCGGGGTGCTGATCGTACTCGCTGGTTGGTATGCCGCACGTCATCAACTACGCAGCAATGAATAGGGTAATCAGCGCAGGAAGCCAGTGTTGCAATCAATCTAGCCACAGCTAAGGCTTCCTGCGCCAGGTTAGGTCAGCGCCTCTGGTTAAGGGGTGATATTCGGTAGCTCATTTGAAAGGATATCAAGATTAGGCAGCATGATGATCTCAATGCGGCGATTAAGCTCTCGACCTTCATCACTCTCATTAGAGGCTCTTGGATGGAATTCACCAAAACCCGCTGCGGAGATATTTTCAGGTGTTACGCCAAGATCTGTTAACAGGTGGATGACCGCAAGCGCACGCGCAGTGGATAGCTCCCAGTTACTCGGAAAGCGAGCGGTGTTGATGGGGTTATTGTCGGTATGCCCCTCAATCTGAAAACGTCTGTCTGAAAACTGGCTCATTGCGGCCGCGATAGGGGTTATCGCCTCAGTACTCTCAGGGTTTAGATTCGCGCTACCACTTTTGAACAGTACGTTGTTTGGCAGATTGATCACAATGCGGCCCTGTTCAATGCTCACCGTTAACTGGCCACCATCGATCATGGTTTTCAGACGATTGACAAATTGCGCATAGATTTCATTGCGACGTGTGGTTTCGGCCTCAATCTCACGGAGTGTAGCGAGTTGCGCCTGAGAGGCGGAGAGCTCTTTTTGAAGTGCCTGTTTTTTGGCTTCAAGTTTGGTGACGTCATCCTGTGTAGCCGCTACTTTCTGACGTGCGTCAGCTAGTTCCTGTTCTGTTTGTGCAATCTGCTGTTGTGCCGCGGCCAATGCCTGTTTTGTTTTTTCAATTTGTTGTTGATTACGATTAATTTCATCCTGTGCACTGCCCAAAGATTGCTTCATCGTATCCAGTTCTGCGAGTGCCATTTCATGTTTGCCACTTGAAACGCAGCCCGTTAAAAAAACTGTGAGCAGTGCGGTGATGGTAACTATACGATGTGTCATGTTGACTCCCTGGCATCTATTGCCATGAAAAGAAAAGGTGATATACCTGATTTATTTAAGGATGTTTTGTGAAACTTTTCAGAATATTAACAGAGCGCTATGAATAAATGTTGGACTGGCTCACATAATTGAAGTGCTTGGTGATACTTTTTCTAATCGTTAAAAATAACGCTATCATTATCAGAAGAGTAGTGTGAAAGAAGATGCGATTTTTATCAAATAAATTTTCACGAAAAGCATTAATCTTTTTGAATTATTACAGTGACGGGGCGTGATTATTCTGCTAGCGCCAGCCGTTGTTGTTCCAGCCCGTTCCAGAATGCAGCGACGCCATTTAACATTTCATTGCCATAATGGATGAATTTATTTTCATCGATGTCACGAGTAAAATAGAGTTCTTCCAGTTCTTCCTGTGTGTGCGCTGCATGTTGCGATTCTATCAGGGCATGCCAGGTAAAAAAGCCGAGTGGCAGTTTGATGTGACTGATGTCATTAAATTGTTCGAAGCCTTTAATCAGTTGCTCCCAAAAACCAGCGGCGGCCCAGTTTTCAACCGCATAACTGGCGGCCTGTGAAATGAGATAATCTTCGTTGCCGTAAATACGGGTAAGTTCATCGCAGAAAAATAGGGTCGCGTCGGTGCCGTGTCGTCGTTTGCCGATATCATTAAACTCGAGGTCGAGTTTTTGTGCCATACGATAAAGCCACTCAAAGTGAGCGGCTTTGAAACGAAATTGTCCACCCTCGACTGAGCCTTCTGTCGAAACCACTTCGAGGTGAGCTGCGCTATCAGTATTGTCAGTTTCTATTTTCGCTGCCCGCTGTGCATTGAAGATAACGCCAATCTCATTAGCAAGGATCTCTTTGGATGCGTGCATGCCTTCGAGTGTGTCGGCATTGATGGTCTTGTGAAGTTGCGCGATAAGAAATAGATTTGAAAACACTGAAAACTGTACCACAAACGCGCTGACCTGTTCCTTGTTTTGATGGCCCTGTTCAAACCAATTGCAGTAGTGGTTACTGACGATCACAGGATGTTTGAGTAGCTCATCATTAATGCGTTTCTGAAAGGCGAGAAAGCGCTGCGCCTTGTCGATGGTGTAGCCAGTATCATTAGCGACAAGTGCTTTAAGTGAGGGTTCAGTCAGCCCTTCTATGTTATGTGTTTTGGCAAACAGGGTGAGTGTGTTGGCATCATTCATAGGAATCATCGCTGTCATCAGGAAGAAAGTTTAAAATCGGGCTGGTGTTCAGGCGCGGCTTGCTGAAAACTGGTGAGAGTCATGCAGTGGTCTTCGATCTTGTTGAGGGTTGGGTATTCGCTGGTGTCGCAATTAAAGCGTCTGGTATTATAGAGCTGAGGGATCAGGCAAAGGTCGGCGATGGTGGGTGCATCGCCAAAACAGCAGTGGCTTTGGTGTTTGCCATGTTGAGTGAGTTGTTGCTCAAGCGCAGTCAGGCCCTCTGCAATCCAGTGTTGATACCAGCGGTGTCGCGCTGCGTCATCTTGTTTGAGTTCTGTGCGCAGGTAGTTAAGGACTCGTAGGTTATTAAGCGGATGAATATCACAACAGATCTGTTGCGTCAGTGATCTTGCCTGCGCACGCAGTAAAGGTGTATTGGGGAGCAGCGATGGCGATGGCTGGCGCTCCTCGAGGTATTCGATGATCGCCAGTGATTGTGTCACGCGGGTGTCGCCATCGATGAGTATCGGTATCAGGCCTTGTGGATTAATGTCGCGATATTGTGATGAGTGCTGTTCACCGCCATCTTTTGTCAAATCGACAAAGTATGGGGTGTAGTCGAGTTGTTTCAAATTCAGTGCGATACGTACACGATACGCAGCCGTGCTACGGTAGTAGGTGTATAGCGTAAGTTTATTCACGGAGCGAGTACCTGATCGATGCTGCCAAAGATTGAATTGCCATTATCATCCAGCATGTCGATGTGAATGCGATCGCCGTGTTTCATGAATTGAGTTTTGGCCTCACCATGCTCAATGATCTCCAGTACGCGACGTTCAACGAGGCAGGAACAGCCACGCGCTACGTCGTGATTAGAGACCGTGCCGGAGCCGATGATAGTGCCGCTGCCGAGGGGTCGTGTCTTCGCGGCGTGTTGAATCAGTTGCGCGAAGCTGAACTGCATATCTTCACCGGCATTCGGATCGCCAAATAGTTCATGGTTGAAAGTGGTGATGAGTGGTCGATGTAGTTTGCTGTCGCGCCAGTCGTTCCCCAGTTCATCGGGTGTCACGGCCACCGGTGAAAAGGCGCATGGCGGTTTGCCGTGGATAAAACCAAACCCTTTGGCGAGTTCAGCGGGAATCAGGTTGCGCAGTGATACATCGTTGACCAACATCAGCAGCTTGATGTGGTTGGCAGCCGCGTTGGCGTCACACCCGAGCGGCACATCGTCGGTGATCACCGCGACCTCGGATTCGAAGTCGATTCCCCATGCTTCGTCTGCGGCATGGATTGGGTCGCGCGGACCAAGGAACCTGTCACTGCCGCCCTGATACATCAGTGGATCATTGAGCAGGCTGGCGGGCATCTCCGCACCGCGCGCCTTGCGGACGCGTTCAACATGACTCAGGTAGGCGCTGCCATCGAGCCATTGATAGGCGCGCGGTAATGGGGCTGAGAGGTTGTTAATGTTGAGCGAGTTCCCTTCGAGGGTGCCTTCATTGAGTTCGCAATAGATCTCCTGCAATTGTGGTACGCAGACGGCCCAATGCTCGAGCGCTTGCTGTAGCGTTGCGGCCACCTGCGGTACCGCGCTATAGCGCGTCAGTTCACGATTGGTGACGATCAGCGTGCCATCACGTCCGCCGGTATTGAGTGATGCGAGTTTCATTGTTACTTATCCCTCCCACGAGTTGACGTAGTCTTGCCATTCGACGGCTTCCGCTTGCGGCGCTACTGACAGGGCGTCACGCGTATCGATCATCACCGCTACTTCGTCGGTGGCCTTGCGTTCGTTTTTAATGCCGGTGGCCAGCGCTTTGGGATGGGGTCCGTGTGGAAAGCCACTGGGGTGAAAGCTGAGCATGCCGGGGTGGATGTTGTCACGTGAAAAGAAATTTCCCATATGATAAAAGAGCACTTCATCGTAATCGTCATTGCTGTGAAAGAACGGCACCTTGAGTGCGCCGGGATCGCTCTCCAGCGGTCTCGGACAGAAGGTGCAGACGACAAAACGGCTGCTGACAAAAGTGCTGTGGGCCGAGGGCGGCAGGTGATAGCGGTGACTCATTAGTGGGCGGATATCGCGCCAGTTAACCCGCAATGGCATTAGTGTGCCGTGCCAGCCGATCGCATCCAGTGGGTTGAATGGATAGGTGATGGTTGAAAACTGGTGGTGGCGTTTGATCACAACCGACCACGTGGTTTCATCTTGCTGAGCGCGAAAGGGGTCGTCAATCTGTGGCGTATCAAGTACGGCCGGGTCGAATATCGCGTGATGGCCCGCAATGCCTTTGTCCGGCAGGGTGAAGTGATCGTTGGTGGCTTCGATCATCAACATGCTAAGTTCGGCGCTGGTCTCGAGACGCCACATCGTGCCGCGTGGCAACATGATGTAATCGCCTTCGCGAATCGAGAGATGGCCGTAGTCGCAGAAAAGTTCAGCCTCGCCCTGATGGATGAAAAGCAGTTCGTCACCGTCGGCGTTGCGCACAAGGTGATCCATGTTTTGATCCGTACGCCAGAAGCGGATGGCGACATGGTTATTGCCGAGTAGCTGGATGGCGTCCCGTGGTGATGCAGTGATCGCATCGAGCTTTGTGCAATCGAAGGCGCGTGGCCGCAGCGGTCCTTCAAACTCAACCCAGCCAGTCGGCGGGTGGCGATGATACATCTGCGTTGCCGGGCCGTAGAACCCTTCTTTGCCAAGCTCGCGTTCGAAGCTGTCAGCGGGCAGGTCGGTGTGTGCCTGACGTGAGGTTTCACCTTCGCTTCGTGGCAGTGAGATCCACTTGGGCATGTTAAATGACACCCCGTTTGATCTGATCGAGCTCTATTGATTCAAACAGGGCGCGGAAGTTACCTTCGCCGAAGCCATCGTTGCCTTTGCGCTGGATGATCTCGAAAAAGATCGGGCCGATCACTGTCTGGGTGAAGATCTGCAAGAGCAGTCCCTTTTTATTTTCAAGGTCACCATCCATCAGAATGCGCCGCTGTTTCAGGGCGTCGAGGTCTTCACCGTGGCCGGGCAGGCGAGTTTCGAGCAGCTCGTAGTAGGTGTCGGGGGCATCGAGCAGTGCGATGCCGTTGGCGTTGAGCCGATCGACACTTTGATAGATATTGTCGCTGGTCAGTGCGATGTGCTGAATCCCTTCACCGTGATAGGCGTTCAGGTATTCCTGGATCTGTGATTTATCGTCGGAAGGCTCATTGATCGGGATACGGATCTTGCCACAGGGGCTGGCCATCGCGCGTGACTTGAGTCCGGTCGCCTTGCCGGTGATATCAAAATAACGGATCTCACAGAAGTTGAAGAGTTTTGTGTAGAACTGCGCCCACTCATCCATGCGTCCGTGATGGACATTGTGAGTGAGATGATCTATCTCGAGCAGGCCTGCGCCGGTTGGGTTGAGATTGGCCCCTTCGATCGGGATAAAATCGACGTCATAGATGGAGCGGTCTTCATAGCGATCGATCAAATAGAGCGCGCTACCGCCGATGCCCTGAATTGCGGGGATATTGAGCTCCATTGGCCCGACTTTGCCTTCAAACGGTTCGGCACCGAGTTCGATTGCGCGATGATAGGCGCGGGCGGCGTCTTCGACACGGATCGCAAAGGCGCAGCAAGAGGGGCCATGTTCCGCCGCGAAATGCTGCGCGAAGCTATCAGGCTCATGATTGATGATGAAATTGATACTGCCCTGGCGATAGAGGACGACATCCTTGGAGCGGTGTTGCGCAATCGCGTTAAACCCCATCTGAGTGAAGAGCGCCTCTAGCGCGCGCGTGTCTGGTGCGGTGTATTCGACAAACTCAAAGCCATCGGTTCCCATCGGGTTCTCAGCACTATGCATGACATCACCTCACTATCGTTGAGTGTATGCTTTATTTACTGGATATATCAATATATCGACCAACACAGCCTGCTCGACAGTCAGTAGTTTAATGATTACGTGAAGTTTATGTTTTATTAACTGATTGTCGTTTATCAGTTTTATTGCTTTTTCAAAATGCTGATGAGGGGTTTGATATTAAGTCAGAGAGAGGAGCGGAAGAAAACGAGCACATTGGAAGTGCTCGTTTGATAGGGCTTATATATGTGGGGCGACGGGTGCCCTGCTATTCACTGATTTCAGGGGTATCTGAGTTCTCCATCGCTTCCGTCGGGTCGACTTTGTTGTTGGCGAGCACAAATTCGCTGATGGCGGTGAGTTCGGCCCCTTGAATATTGGGGAATGCTGGCATGATCATCTCACCTTTACTGATGATGGTAGACAGCGTTTCAATATTTGCCTTCTCAGGAGAAAGATCGAAAATATAACCATCTTTTGGGGTATGGCAGTCAATACAGGCATTGCTGAAGATCTCTTCCCCCGAATTGCCGGCAACCGGAGTGAAATCGTTAGACACGGAGCAACCGGTGGTGGCTGCCAGGGCGATCGCTGCGGTCAGCATGTACAGACGTTTCATTTAATCCTCACTTTGTATGATTTGGCCAGGCTGCAAATTTGACTGGAATGCTAACAAAATAACGTTGCGCTGAATAGATGGGAATTTGGCGTAATAGGCGACTTTACCTTCAGATTATTCTATTAGTAACGATAAATTACAGTGTTACGCAATGTATGAGGCATCAAATAACATTGTGAATTGTATGGTTTGTTAGTAGGAGAATGGATTCTGTTACACATAATGCTAGAGTCTTTCGGCTCATCTCTTCATCAAATGGTGGATATCACCATGCCAGATGTGATTTTTTTTACATCATTCAATCTTTTAATGGCGATATATTGCTATTACGTATGTGCACGTCTGAGCAAATGGGCAGGCTTGCTTAACAACTGTTAGGTGACGTTGATGAAAGAGCTTGAACTATTACGCCATTCGCAGCGCATATTTAAAACTGCCGCATGGATCTGGACGGTTGAGAATAGTTCACTCGAATGTAGCGATGAGCTATTTGAAATGCTGGGTTATGAAGCGGATAGTGTCAAGCTCGATCGCGAGTTTTATATCAGCAATATACACCCCGATGATAAGGCGAAATTTGAAGATGGGACTGCTCTGGCATTAGACAATCATCCGGTTGAGTTGTTTGAGTATAGAATTTTTAACAGCACAGACGACATGCTCTGGATTGAACAGCGTGTCGCGTTATTGCAGGATGCGACAGGTACGCCACAATATCTGATGGGTGTCTGTCAGGATATCACCGCAAGAAAAATGACCGGACTTGATCTGCTGCAAAAAAGTCAGATGCTGCAGTTGATTCTCGATAATGCACCGATAGGAATCTGGGCGCAGGATACGAAAGGAAGACTCATTGCGGCTAACAAGGCATTTTGTGATGGCTTTGAGATGACAGAGGAAGAAATCCTGTCGGTTAATCATTACGCCGAGATTTATACGGATGATAAAGCGACCAGGGTAAATAGCATTGCGTCGGATACTTCAGCGCTGAAAGAAGATGGGCCGCACTATTCGAATGTAAATATGATGTTGGCCGATGGGGTCTCGCATGAGCTGGAAATAATCAAAGTAAGGGTGTTAGATAGTGAGGATAAAGTCAGTGGGCTGATAGGGCTTAGCACCGATATTTCTCAACGTAAAATAGCAGAAGAAAATCTCAAATACCTGGCACATCACGATGGGCTAACGGGGCTCGCCAATCGTAATTACTTTGTTGATCAACTACGCAAGACATTTGCCCTTGCGCGGCGTCAGAAAAATCATGGTGCACTGCTCTTTTTTGATTGTGATCATTTCAAAGCGATTAATGATTCATTGGGGCATCAGACAGGCGATAAAATCTTAAAATTAATCGGTGAGCGGCTAGCCGCCAATATTCGTGTCGAAGATGAGGTCGCCCGGCTGGGCGGCGATGAATTTGTGATCATGCTGGTCAATATTGGTGCAGACCAACGGGTGGCTGCCGAGCGCGCGCAGAGTATCGCGGAAAAACTAAGAGAGGTCATCTTGCGTCCCTATGAGCTGGATGGGAGCTTTCATCATTTGACGCCGAGTGTCGGTGTAAGCCTGTTTCCACAGGAGGATCAGACGGCGGACGATGTCATGAAGCATGCAGATACTGCCATGTACCGTGCCAAGGACGCGGGCCGGAATACTATCCGCTTCTTTATGCCCAGTATGCAGCAAGAGGTGGAACTGCGCTTGCGGACGCAGAAGGAATTAAGAAGGGCCATTTCTGGTGATGAACTGGAACTCCACTATCAGCCACAAATTAGCGCGACAGAAGGGGTGACCGGGGTTGAAGCGTTGATACGTTGGAACCACCCTGAAAGAGGGATGGTCTTCCCCGATGGGTTTATTGATATTGCAGAAGAGAGTTCACTCATTATTCCAATGGGGGACTGGGTGTTGAGAAATGGCCTAGAACAGTTCAAACGATGGCAGGCTGAAGGATTAAACCTAGGGACACTGGCGATTAATGTGAGTCCAAAGCAGTTTCATCAAGATACTTTTGTGGAGTATGTAAAAGGGTTATTGATTGAATTACAGATGGGCGGTGATGTGCTTGAACTGGAGTTGACTGAAAATTTACTACTCGACCAGACCGATAAAACGGTCTCTAAGATAGAGGCACTAAAAGAGGTCGGCGTGCTGTTCTCGATTGATGATTTTGGTACCGGTTACTCTTCAATGGCTTATTTGAAGCAGCTACCGCTCGATCGACTCAAGATCGATAAATCTTTTGTCAGCGATATTATGACGAATGTGAATGACGCTCACATTGTCAAAACCATCATCGGCATGGCCCATAATCTGGGATTAGAATTGATTGCCGAAGGGGTTGAGACACGTGATGAGATGGATTTTTTACTTGAAAATGGCTGCTATCACTATCAGGGCTACTACTTTTCACGGCCGATAGCGGCAGGCAAAATTATAGAATTTTGTGAATCATACGAGCCCGTGTTGAGTTAACAGAACTACTGCCAGCGAATGCCCGGATAGCGTCCATGTTTGATCCGTGCGAGGCTCTCACGCATGATCTCTCGTCCCCATTTGAACTCTTTGTAGAGACACACAAAGCGCCACATATCACGTAATACCTTGATGCGATCTTTCATTGGAAGCGCCATTAATGCCGCCGGGAAATCGGCCTCATGGGGACGCGCAAAGGCGATCTTCAGTGGGTTCCACTGGTCGCTAGTACGCCTGACCTCGGTGGAAATCATCTCTCGATAGAGCGGTTGTAGCTCGCGATTGTGAATCGCCGCCTCGATAATGGCCTCGCCAGCGATGGCACCGGAGTGCAGCGCACAGCTCATCCCTTCGCCAATCATATTAAGAAAACCGGAGGCCTGACCGGTAATGAGCACGTTGCCTTTACCAAAGACGTAGCGGTTGATCAGCGACGGGCCAAAGTTTTCTGCACACCCCTCATGGTCGACGTCCGCGGGTTTGAGTTGGACGCAATGTTTATCCTGTAGATAATTGGCGACATGCTGATGGCGAGCGTGGAAATTATCGCCGCGTTTGAAACCAACCCCGACGATCTGTCTGCCGTCACGCGCATGACTCCAGGTGTAGTGGCCCAGTTGCGGGTGGAACCAGAAGTGGAAGTAATCTTCATCCAGCGGACAGTCGATGATCTCGTGAAATTTTTGCCCGACAAAAAACCACGGGATCTGTTGCGGATAATCGGGATAGATGGCGCGCAGTACTGGCGAGCTGGGACCGTCAGCACCGATGACATAACGGCTCTTGAAACGAACCTCGTCGCCACCCTTCTTGCGGGTGGTAACGATTTGGTCATCTCCCTGCTGTTTCATGCCAATAAACGAGGTCTGGTCATGTACCTCGGCACCGCTTGCCTGAATGGCCCAGTAGTCGGAGTATTTCCGATGCAGGTGAGGGGTGGTGCCACCGAAAAAATCCATCGACATCGAGACCATCGACGGAAAGTGGAACGTGACGCCGCGACATGAGGTCGGATCGTGCAGTGCCTGTGGTGGGATTGGGCCAAAATTTTCCAGCAGAAAACGGTGGCCCCGCGGCGACAGAATGCCACTGCAGATCTTGTGGCGAGGCAGTTCACGTTTTTCGATGATCAGCGTTTCCAGGCCGGCATCGTGCAGTCGTTTGGCGGCAGCGGCAGCGGCCAGGCTGGCGCCTACAATGATGACATCAACACTGCGAATTTCACTGGGCATCGGTTCGGTGCTCCATTAAGTCGGCGAGGTGAAGGACAGGCAGCGCGCTGTGCTGAGACATCGCTCGGCCATCTTCCGCGCACTCGACAATGATGCGCTGCACATTGCGCCCACTCAGCAGCCAGCGCACTTGTTCAGCGCTGTCGAGTAGTGGCTGTAACGCATTGAGGCCACCACCGGCGGTAGGGATCGCGTTGCGTTGCAGGTCAAGATTGATATGGCAGCCCTGTTGGTGACGTAGCTGGTCGTAGTGTGTGAGCTGCTGTGAGTGATTGAGATGATAGGCGTGGCTTTCAATCAGGTAGAGGTCGTCTTTATTGAGTTGATGGGTGAGTCTATCCAGTTGGCTGAGGCTGTGGCCGATGGCCAAGAGTTCGGTCGCTGGTAGCCAGTGACGCAGCTGTTTCAGCAGATGACCATTGCTGATGTAGAGCCGTTTCGCCCCTTGTAGTGGCTCCAGAAAGGCGTGCAGCCGATGGTCAGAGACTTCGATACCAGCCTCAAGGGCGAGCGCGATATCATCGCCATCATCCATGGCGAGTGCTGCGTTTGTCTCGTCGGAGAGCAGTGCCAGTACCCTCTTTAGAGTGGCGGGTGTTGCGCGCAGCGCTTCACCGGCGAGCACGATGATGTTCTCTTCCTGTTTGATTTCAGGTGTGGGTAGCGCTAACCGTGACTCGATTTCTTCTTTGAGCGCTGCGTTGGCCCCCTGCAAAAAAGCCGCTTTTCTGTGTGTGGTGATCATGCCGGTGATGTCAATATTCTCTGGGCAGAGGCGGTCGCAGGCACCACACTGCAGGCAGCTGAAGAGCGCCGGGGCGATTTCGTCCGGCGTTGCGTTATGTTGCAGCGCCTTGAAGATCCCCTGCGGGCTGAACTGGACGTCGCGCCGCTGCTGCCACATCGGACAGGAAAGCAGGCAGAGGCTACAGCCATGACAATCACTGTATGACATCTAAAAAATCACATTGCGGTTGAGGATCATCGCAGGATCGACCTGGCGCTTCATCGCGAGATGTTTGTCGACGACCTCGTCGCCGAGTGCACGACGGATATAGCCCTTCATCATGCCGCCAAAGCGATAGTAGCTGGTGCCAAGGTCGACGCCGATGTCATAGATGTCATTTTTAAAAGATTGCAGTTGGTCACGGCTATAGGTGCCACTGTCGAGCATCGGTTCAAACTCACAACCGTAGGCCCAGCCGCTGGCATCGGGGGGGATACATGAGAGCTCATAATGGGGTTTGTGTGCTTCGCGCAGTTTTATCCCCACGCAATAAAGTGTGTAGTGCGGGAAGTATTTTTTGCACACTGCGTTGCCGCGTTCAACGGATTCGACAAACTTATCGACACTGCTGGCGAGGTCCGGGATCACCATCTGTCGTCCGCCCCAGTGTTTCCACACCGCGCGCGAAAAGACCACGGTGCGATCAAGCATCTGTCCGTCCTGCATGTGATGTGCAGGTTGCAGATCAGGGAAGAGTTCGCGTTTGCGTTTATAAAGATAGAGTGCTTCTTTGAAACGCCACGGATGCAGTACGTAATAGGCAGCGGTATGGATGGCAAAGGGGATCTCACCGTAACCGCGCACTGTTTTGCGGTGGTGCGTGAGGAATGCTGTTTCACGTTCATCGCTGTCGAAGGCGACGAGCAGCGTGATCGCCTTGTCCATCATCGTCAGGATGCCGCTGTAGTCACACAGCTGCGCCTGGTCGATGCGCATCAGGTCTTCGACTGCATCTCGTAGTGATGAGTAATAGAAGTAGTGCATGCGCAGCGGGGTGTATGCACGTACCCGTAATGTTGCTTCGGTGATGATGCCGAACTGGCCGTAACCGAGGATCACACGTTGAAACAGCTCGGCGTTCTCTTCATCGGAACATTCGACGATCTCACCGGTGGGGGTGACCACCTGGAGTGCAACGGCCTGATCGGCACTGCAGCCGAATTTAGATGAGTTGACATCAATGCCGCCGACCCCGAGCGTGCCGCCGACCGATGAGGTCAGATTCAGTGGGGCGGAGTGATAGTCGAGCCCTTCACGGCGCAGAGACTCGGCCAGTAGATGCCAGAAGATGCCGCCTTCGGTGCGCACCGTGAGCGCGGCTTTATCGATATGGCGCACACGGCTCATGCCGGTCATGTCGAGCAGTACCCCGCCAAAGGCCACCGATTCACCTTCAGTGGTCAAACCCCCGCCACGAGTGGTGACTGGAACGCGGTGCTGCTGTGCCAGCTGCATCAGCGTGGCGATCTGCGCTGCGCTGCGCGCGATCACCACGCCGTGTGGCATGCCGTAGGCGAGTCCACCGGCATCGGTTACATAAGTACCGGTACTGCTTTCGGTACTGCGTAGCTCAATACCCGCCTGTTGCAGCGCGCTGGCAAAAGGTTGCCACTGCTCCCCTTGCCAGCGTTTAGGGTTGGTCTGCTGGCGTGGAATACCGTGCAGTGCGTCGGGTGCGACGGGGCACGGCGGTATCGTGCCGATAGGGGTATTCATGTCTTTTATGTTCTGGGTGTCCACGGGCTTGATTCTGTGTGATCGTCCTGCTGGTTGTCGGTATCATGTGTCAGCGCTTTCTGATGGCCATATTACCACGCATCGCGTGCATTGTTCTCCGTGTGTCATGTGTGGATATTCGATGCAGTGAGTGTTCCGCACGTTTTTTTAGACGGGTCGATTTTGATGATGAAATGGTCGGCAGAAAATTTTTATCGGTAATGGCATAATGGTTGATACTAATATTACACAGGCAGGGCGGTTGCAATGGTGATGGAAAAAGGGGAGATATCTCATGCGCACGGTAAGGCGCGACCGGTTGGGATTTTAGTCACCAATTTAGGCACGCCCGATGCGCCGACCCCCGAAGCGCTGCGAAAGTATCTAGGTGAGTTTTTATGGGATTCCCGTGTGGTGGAGATTCCACGACCGGCCTGGTGGTTGATTTTAAACTGCTTCGTGTTGCCGTTTCGCCCCAAACGTTCGGCCAAAAATTATCTGCGTATCTGGGATAATGATGGCTCGCCGCTGCTGTTGACGGCGCAAAAGCAGACTGCGGCACTGCAAACATATCTGAATGATCATTTCCCCGGGCCGGTGGTGACGGCGCTGGGCATGCGCTACGGGAATCCTTCGATCGAATCTGCATTGGAAAAGCTGCGTGAGGCCAACGTGCAGCGGGTGCTGGTTTTCCCGCTTTATCCGCAATACTCCGCCGCGACGACGGCCTCTACCTTTGATGCGGTGGCAGCCGTGTTTAATAAGTGGCGGCTGCTCCCTGAGATGCGCATGATTAATCAGTATCACGACGATCCCGCTTACATTGATGCGTTGGCCAATTCGATTCGCGGGCACTGGCAACGCCACGGGCGCGAGGGAAGGTTGTTGATGTCATTTCACGGCATGCCGAAGCGTACTCTGCTGGCGGGTGACCCTTACTATTGTCAGTGCCAGAAGACCGGGCGTTTGGTGGCCGAGCGACTCGAGCTGTCGGCCGATGAGTGGTTTGTCGCTTTTCAGTCCCGTTTTGGTCGGGAAGAGTGGCTCCAGCCCTATACTGATAAGACACTCGAGGCGTGGGCCAAAGCGGGTGTCAAACGGGTCGATGTGATTTCGCCTGGTTTCTCGTCTGATTGTGTCGAGACGCTGGAGGAGCTGGATCTGGAGAATCGTGAGGCGTTTATTGGCGCGGGCGGTAAAGAGTTTTTCTACATTCCAGCCTTGAATGATCGCGAGGATCATATCCGCGCACTGGGTGAGCTGGTGTTAAAGCATACGCAAGGCTGGCCGGAACGTGATGAGGACTGGGACGCTGAACGTGCGGCACGACTGCGCGAGAAGGGCAGGCTGCGAGCGATTGAACTGGGCGCCAAAGCGTAGCAGTCGTCGAGCATTAGTCGCTGTTTAACGGCGGCTGTCTCGTTTGAGCAGAATATAGACGGCGCCGGTGCCGCCATCTTTCGGTTGCGCCGAGCAGAAGGCGAGCACCGTGTCGATCTGTCTGAGCCAGTTATTGAGCCGGTTTTTCAATATGGGCTGTTGGCTGGCCGCGCCGTAGCCCTTGCCGTGAACGATACGCGCATAGCGTAGGTGCTGTTCTCTGCAATTATCGATGAATTGCAGCAGCGCTTCACGTGCCTCGGTGACGATCATGCCGTGCAGGTCAAGTTCCGCATGCGTCGTGAACTGGCCCTGGCGCAGTTTCTTGATGACGCTGTGTTGTACGCCGGTTCTGCTGAAGCGTAGCTCATCATTAGCCTCCACGGCTTCAACCTGATATTCATCGGAGAGCCGCGTTTCTGTTGGGCTGGCTTCACTTTGCCGCCGTGGCTTTGGTGTGGTTGATGGCGTCTTATGGTGATGCACGATGTTTTTTTGCTTCAATGGGCGTGCATCGGCCACGCTTTGGCGAAATAGCGCAAGATCATCGGCCTCTTTGGGGTCTTTTTTTTTGTCACTCATAACGGGGTGTATACCAAATCAGCGGGTTAGCTGTCTATTATATTGATAAGCTGAGATTATTTCGAGATCCTATTGACCCACGCGGGGTGCATGAGTACTATAGCGCCTCAGCCAATTACTGATCCCCGGTAGCTCAGTTGGTAGAGCAGTTGACTGTTAATCAATTGGTCGGTGGTTCGAGTCCGCCCCGGGGAGCCATTATCTCGTTTTATCTTTGATCTTCCATTTCTGTGCCCCAGTGCGAGCGGAAGTGAGCAATGACTTCTGTATTATCTACCCCCATCCACTCCCACCGCATGACATGCCTAGCTAAAATAGTGCTAGATTGCATCGTCATTGATTGCCAGCTGTTTTGCAGTGGGCGAGCGTAATCTTTATTTGTGAATAGCAAAATGGAGTCATAACAATGCGATCAGACGTTTCTGGCTGGCGAGAGCATTTTGTAGCGATACGCAGCAACAAGCTTTTCGAGATGGCCGTGGTCACGATTATTATCCTGTCGGCGATGATGATTGGGGCGACCACCTATGATATCGAGCCGCACTGGATGAGTGTGTTGGCAGGGTTTGATATCGCGGTGACGGTCTTCTTTCTGATCGAGCTGCTGATTCGGATGGCAGCCGAGACACGGTTTCGCGACTTCTTTAAAAAAGGCTGGAATATATTCGACTTTATCATCGTGACGGCAAGTCTCATTCCCATCGATGAAAGCGAGTTGGTACTACTGGCACGTCTGTTACGTATCTTCCGCATGTTACGTCTGGTCTCATTAGTGCCTGAGATGCGAATTCTGATGGATGCGCTGGTTAAAGCGATTCCGCGTATTGGTTATGTCGTATTGTTGATGTTTATCATTTTCTACATCTACGGCGCGATAGGCAGTTTTCTGTTCGAAAAGATCAACCCCGTATTGTGGGGTGATATCAGTATTTCGATGTTGACGCTGTTCCGTGTCGCTACATTCGAGGACTGGACGGACGTGATGTATGAAACGATGGAGGTCTTTCCATTTAGCTGGGCATTTTATCTCTCATTTATTTTTCTGACGGCATTTGTCTTTCTCAATATGATGATTGGCGTGGTACTGGATGTGATGCAGGAAGAGCATGAAAAACACAATCGTGAAGAGGGGCATGGGACGGCCGGGGATATCAATAAAATTAAAGCCGGTACGGAGCTTATGGCGGAGCGTTTGGTGCGTATGGAGGCGATGTTGCAGCAAGTGGTGAAGCGTGGTGAGCGGTGAATATGGCCGGGTACTTTTACCACAATCGCTCCATCGTTAGGCTAACTTATGGGTTGTAGGGATCGTTAATGTTGAGAAAAAACGTATAATACGGCCATTATCATGTGAATTTTTATTTATCTCTAATAGTTATGGTCGTTGAGCCGTATACATAGCTATGGTGATATGGGATATAAATCTGGAATGAGTGATTATTCTGGTGTAATTCACCTTGCTGGGTAAATTGTCTCGACATTAATAAAGCATTGGCTGATAAAGGGCTTATCGACAGTATGGGAACAGTTATTTCAAATAGCGGTATTTCTCGTCAGGGAATGATACGCGTTTGGTTAGTGGCAGTATTGTTAGCCTGTAGTCTGATGACGGCCCCATCTTCGTACGCAGGCCTCACTACTGAGTTTCTTGCCTTTCCGACCGTTACCGCTGTAAATCGCTCGCAATCACCCGCTGGACATGGGGTGATTCGTGATGATTTTGTACCTGCAATTGATCTTTTTTTTATGGCTGATTATGATGAATTTCGCGTTCTTGCAGAGCTATTTTCAGAAGCTAATGGGACGCATGTCACTCATCTTGAGCGCTTTCAGGTAGGCTGGCTCCCTGAGCCTGACCTAGCCGTGTGGTTAGGGCGGTTTCATAATCCAATTGGTTTTTGGAATACAGCTTTCCACCATGGTCGTTATTTGCAGACCTCTATATCGCGTCCTTCGATTGTTGAATTCGAGCCTGATGGTGGTATTTTGCCAATGCATGTCACAGGTTTGTTTGTTGAAAAAACCGTGAACACAGCGCGGTCCAGTTGGCAGTATGCCTTTAGTCTAGGGGCTGGCCCCTATTTTAAAGAAAATCTTAAAGCGGTGGATTTGTTTAGATCAGAAGAGAGCTCAGTGAACCTCGTTAGTTCGCTGAGATTATCCTGGCGTCCTGCGGGCGCTGAAAATAATCAGTTAGGCCTGTTTATTAGTAATTCGGTGATTCCTGGGGCAGTTTCTAAGTTTGAGGAATTAAAGCAACTGGTCAGGGGCGTATACGCAGACTGGAATTTTCAATCAGTTCGCATGACAAGCGCAGTATATTCGATCAACAGTGATGTTAAGGAGGCTGGCGTCCGTACTAACGGCGGATTTATCAACAGTTACCTCCAGCTTGAAGTGCCCTGGAATGCTGACTGGACACCTTATGGTCGCTTGGAAAGAAGTTTTGGTGATCAAAAGGACCCCTTTTTAAGTTATGTGGATGCATTTATACGAGACCGTTCGCTTATCGGCATTCGTTATGACTTTACTCATAATCAAACCCTTAAGTTAGAGTTGGGCCGCATGGATTTTGCATCCTCAAATTATAACCAGGCAATGATACAGTGGAGCGCAGTATTTCCGTGATGAGGCGTCACCTCTTATTCGTCTTTAGTGTGTTATTGCTTTGTAATATTGTAGGTGTTGCATCGGCTGATGGTAAAAAAGTAGTATTAGTGGCGAGTGCGCATCTCAAACATTTGAGTCTCACACGAGTAGAAGTCCGCCAGCTATTTCTGGGTGGTAGCATCAAAAAAAATGACACTCGGCTTGTCCCAGTTATTAACGATATCGACCCTTTGTTGTACGAAATATTTTTACAAAAGATTGTATTTATGTCTGCGAGAACTTATGAACGACGCCTGATTTCACGCATATTGCATAAGGGGGGGCAGCGAATACAGTTCTCATCAAAGCTCGTTTCATTTGAAAATAGTTTAGCCACTGAGCCAGGTAGAATCACTTTTATGTGGGAGTCGAAAGCACATACTTTGCCTGGCATTGTCGTGATTGAAGAGCTATGGCCTGGTTCAGTCAATTAAGTCTATTTCCAGGTTCGCTGAGTAAGCGCTTAGTGGTTGGTGGCATGTTGATTCATCTCGTGCTGATCCCTGCGCTCTTTTATGGTATTGCAACGATCATCAAAGAGGGGTATGAGCAGCAATTCATTGATCGAGTGCGTGCTGATGCAAGGTCATTCTCAACGCTTCTCTCTAGAGATAATAATCTAGAGCGTATTAATACGATTATCGATGATGCGCTGTTTGAAGAGAGGGTTGTTTTTGCAAAAGTAATTTATTTTTCTGAAAGTCGTACGGATGCATTTCAAGAAGATTTTTTCTTTGGAGAGCATAATGATAGAGTGTATTATATCGCGATACTAATGGAAGCTGATGGGGTATTGATGCAGCTTCAATTAGGTTATGACGAAACAACGATACATGAACAAATTAAGAACACTTATTTAAGCGGTTTATACCTCGCGATTGGTTACGTCTTATTGTCGATGATATTCGGTGCTATTATGGGGTCTCAAGTGACCCAGCCGATACGCCAGTTACGTGATATGGCACGTGAAATTTCCTCCGGGGTCTCAACCCGAAAACTTACGATTAAAACTAAAGTGGCGGAAGTCGCTAGTTTGGCGTGCGACCTGGAATCCATGCGTCAGAAGCTTGTTGAAAAAACAGAGGCAATTGCAGCGAGGGAGATGTATATCCGGGATGTGATGGATAACGTAATGGACGGTATTATTACGGTTAATGAAGCAGGTAATATTGAGTCACTGAATTCAGCGGTTGAACGATTGTTTCAGTATGATGCAGTAACGTTAATCGGAAAAAACATCTCCCTGATTTTTTCTGATCAAGGCAATATTTTTCATCATTTACAAGTTGAAAATAGTGTACAGGATAATGCTGCTTTAGTAGCGCTGAGTGAGAGCCATAGCCCAAAAGAAGTATGGGGGACGCGCTCAGATTATAGTGAATTTCCGGTTGAAATTACTAGCCAAAGACTTTCGCTTGATCAATTTGGACATTATATATTGGTAGTACGCGACATCACGGCTCGTAAACAAACGGATGCGGAAATTAAGGCATTGCACTACGACCTAGAACGACGTGTACTGAAACGCACAGAAGAGTTAGCCGACGCCAATGAGCAGCTTGAATATCAGGCGATGCATGATTCGCTTACTGGGCTTCCAAATCGAGTGCTATTACAGGACCGTCTTGAGCAGGCAATAAATTTTTCTCAGGGCAATAACACTATGCTTGCACTGTTGATACTGGATCTTAATAATTTTAAAGAAGTTAATGACACGCTGGGGCATCACGTTGGTGATTTATTGCTACAGCAGGTTGCTGAAAGAATGCGTTGTACATTAAGAATATCAGACACTATTTGTCGCGCCGGTGGTGACGAATTTGCACTGTTGCTACCTTCAGATGTTACTGCTGAGCATGCGTGCCAAACCGCGCAAAAATTGGTAGATGATATGGCGAAGAGTTTTGTGCTTGAAGAACAGCATTTTCATATTGGTGTGAGTGTGGGTGTAGCGCTATATCCTACGCATGGTCATGATGGTCAAACATTGATGCGGCGTGCAGATATTGCGATGTATGTGGCCAAACGAAAGAGCCTAGGGTATAGCGTTTATGATTCCGAGCAGGACGAACATAGTCTGGACAGATTTGAATTGATGGGTGAGCTGCATAACGCCATCGATGAGGGGGAGCTTGTACTGTATTACCAGCCTAAATACGACATAGCTCAGTCAAGAATCAGTGAAGTGGAAGTGCTGACACGCTGGCAACATCCGAATCGAGGATTACTAACTCCTGATGCCTTTATAGGACTGGCGGAACATAATGGCCTTATTCATCAACTTGCCGAGTGGACAATTGATGAAGCGATCAGTCAATGTGCGCAGTTCCAACAATTGGGGCTTGATATTTCTGTTGCGATCAATCTTTCAATGCATAATTTGCGCGATAGCTCACTGCCACAAAAGATTTCTGATGTATTAGCAAAATATCATTTACCACCTGATTTATTGATACTGGAATTGACCGAGAGCGCGATTATGTCTGACCCGCGCCATGCGCTGGATATCCTTAATCAACTTGATACTATGGGGGTGCGTTTGGCGATTGATGATTTTGGCACCGGTTATTCCTCGCTTGCTTACCTTAAGCAGCTTCCTGTGGATGAAATTAAAATTGATAAGTCATTTGTGCTGGATATGATTAATGATAATGACGATCTGGTGATCGTTCGTTCTACCATTGATCTGGCTCACAATATGGGTCGTAAGGTGACAGCTGAAGGAGTTGAAACTCAGGAGGCTTGGAATGTACTCGCAGAGATGGGGTGTGATTTGATTCAGGGTTATTTTATTGCACGGCCCATGCCAGCAGACCAGCTTATGCAGTGGATGAAAAATTTTCAGCATAAAGCATAAAGGCACCTCTAAAAATCCACTGAAGCTGCGCTGGCGGCGTTGTAAACGTGCTCAGAATGCTCATCTACTTCATGTAAACTGTGCTTCTCCGTGCGTTTACGCCTTGCCATCATCGGCTTGATTGAATTTTTAGAGATACCCATAAGCTATTACTGCGTATGTTGAAGTGGTTTTTGAGCAGTCAGGTTTAGACGTGCTTATCTGAATCGTCTTCAGTATTATGGATTGCCATTCACGGCGATCCAAAATGGAAAACTGCTCAGTGGGTATCTTTTGACGACATCCAGTGACTTAATGTCAATCACCACAACACTATCATCCGCGGTAATCGTGACGTACAAATAACGGCTATCCGCGCTAGCGCGAACACCGTGAGGGCCAAAGCCTACTTTAATGCTTTTTACGACTGTTAATGTTGTTGCATCGATGACCGTGACAACATCATCAGCAATAGCACCTGTAAAAACCCACTTACCATCAGGCGTGACATCGATGCCGGCATGCCCCTGACCTACGCTGGTGATTTTAATCATCTTGCCTGATGTGATATCCAGTACCCCGACTTGATTAGAAGTATCTCGGATAAAGACAGTTTTTCCATCTTTAGATAGATCAAGATTGTGAGGTGTGTCAATGCCCGTAGTCGGTATGACGTGAGTCATGACCTGTTTTTTAGTATCGATCACCGCAAGCCCGGCGGCCCCCTGCAAAGTAACATAGGCTTTTTTACCATCATTACTAAAACGGATGTTATGTGGCATGTTTCCGACGTTAATTGTTTTGACAACTTTCTTTTGTGCAAGGTCTACAATTGACACCGTATTTGCGCCCTCATTGCACACATAGACCTCTTTTCCATCCGGGGAAAACTTGAGTCCTTTAGCTGCTTTATCGGTAGCAATACTGCTCAGTTGTTTGCCCGTGAGGGCATCAAAGATGTACATACTCCCTTCCTTGGGACTGCTGGCGACGACTGTCTTTCCATTTGGAGTAATGGATGTATAAAGCATTTTTGGTCCGCCATTCCAGATGACTTCCCCCGGGAATTGGGCAATCTGACCGGACTCACGTAGTGTGATATAGGCGGGCTCAGAAAAATAAGCATCCGCCTGGGCAATGGAAGTATTGACTAGCAGACAAAAAAGGATTGCTGTTAGTTTTGCGGAGATGAGTTGTACTGACACTGTTGAATTAATTTCCATTTTCACACTTTCTCAGCTAATGCGTTATAAATGAGCCGATGATCACAATGCTCATTTTATAGTGATTAAGTGCTGTCAAACGTGCATTATTGTTCAGAAAGAATACGCATGACAGTGGGACGTAGTTTTGTAAGCCCATGACGGCTGCCTTCTGTGAGCGCTTCTTCTATTGATGCGCCATTTAGCCAGGCAGCGCGTAATGCCATCAATGCGCCGACACGGTTGCTACTGGAACAGTGAAGAAGGATTTTATCATCACCAATGTTACGTAATACACGGTCTAATAGATTGACGTTGTCGCGTGTTAAATCGCCTTTGCCATTAATTGGGATATTGTAGTACGCCATGTTTTGCTGTGTGACGAGTGCGGCTTCGTTGAGTTCAGGTGTCTCCGCAGGGGGGCGGAGATTAATCACGTGGCGTATGCCCGCACTGGCTATTGCTGGAAATTCATCTGCTTGTGGTTGCCCTGCGGTGTATAAATTTTCGGAGGAGTGTTTAAAGTATTGAATACTCGCTAATCCAACGGGCAAGTCAGTGGCAATTGTTATTGAAATAGAGCCAATCATCAACCATAGCGCTAGGTGGAATTTCGTCATTGATTTTAGCATGTCATTTTTCCTGTCTCATTGATGGAACGACTGGAGTAGCATAAATACTTGTTACCCTTTATTATTCAGGGCACTCACCGAAGTAAAAATTGATTTTACAGTTAAACTGGTCGCTTGTTTGATTTTTTCCATACAAGTACTTTTAAAGGTTACAGGTAGCCTCAAAAAAAGTGATAGAAAACCCGCAGCAACAGCAACGCCTGATCCAACATTTTCCGTTACTGGAAGACGCTATGCCAGCGTTTCGGAACCATTTTTTTCACTGCGCTACCCTGATGCGCATACCTGCAGATCACGCCATCGCATCAGAAGGAAGTGATTGTGGTCAACTCGCATTGGTCGTTAGCGGCAAAGTGCGTGTCTACAAGCTTGCTGAATCGGGACGAGAAATCACGCTTTACCGCATTAACAGTGGTGATAGTTGTGTATTGACCGCTTCATGCATTATGAGTCATACCCCTTTTCCTGCCATCGCTGCGACAGAAACAGAAGTAGAGGCGCTGGTGATTCCTTCAACAAAGGTCTATGAGTGGATGAGTGAATCAAAACCCTGGAGTGCTTTTATTTTTGGTTTGATCTCGAAACGGCTGGCGGAGGTTATTGCCGTGTTGGAGAATGTTGCCTTTCATCGCATGGATGAACGCATTGCCGCTTACCTGATTGCCATCGCCTCACAAGGCCCAACCGTAAATATTACGCATCACGAAATCGCCTCAGACCTGGGCACCACGCGCGAAGTGGTCAGTCGTATTCTCAAGGGATTTGAAACCAAAGGTCTGGTGGCGGGTGCGCGTGGAAAACTCACCATTATCGACCTTCCCGGTCTACAGGTTTACCGTCAGTAAAGCAGCTTGCAATAACTTGTTTTCGAGAAAGGTGTTTTAGGCACATACAACGCTTCGAGTAGCGTCTACTATTAACAATAAACCTACCAAGCTGAAGAGGAGAAATATCATGAACAGGAATATGGGTGGTGTTGATAGGGGTATTCGTTTTGTTATTGGGCTTACGGTGATCGGTGTTGGCGTTTACTTTCAGAGCTGGTGGGGCGCCGTAGGGTTGCTGCCGATCGGTATCGCATTGATGGGTTGGTGCCCGCCTTATGCAATGTTTGGGATTAACACCTGTAAGCGGTAGTGCTGAAGTTTGAGCGGCAGGTTTTCGTCGCTCAAAACTCGCTTTTCCCAGTCTACCGGCCTATCAAACTAGGCGGCATTGGTATCTCGCGTTGTCAGTTTTGTTGCCTCAGTAGCCGTTAGATAACGTTGCGGCAGCGGTATCAATGCAGGCACACGTCGCTGATATTCCCGATAGCGTTCGCCGAACTGCACCACCAGTTTATGCTCTTCCAATCGCGCACCGATAATGAAATAGCCACTGACCATCAGGTTGGTGATCAGCGTCGTGCTCTCGATGTCACGTGTCCATAGTATAACAAGCGCCAGTGAATACCATGGATGTCTAACGAAGCGGTGCAGCGGTGAAATCGTGAAAGCATCATTGTCTCCCACGGGTGTGGTTTTGTTGCGCCACTGACTTAGCCCCATGAAGTGATTCATGTCGTAATATCGTGTTGACCAGATAAAAGCGGTCACGGCTGCCAGCATCAGCGATAACGCGATGACTTTTATAACGCCAGACCAAGACCACAGCGGTATTGCATCGATGCTCTGTTCCAGCGCAAGAATTGGAATTAACAGCACCACCGCCAGCACATTGAATGCCATTCGATAAGCATAGGTATATTGTGGCCAGCGCGCCTGAAACCACGCCTTGCATCCGAGGGACGCGAGCCACGAGTGCAGTGCGCCATAGGCGAGCCATGCGAGGGCGAGCAGCAGCAATTCGACCGAATGGGATATCATCGTTGGACGGTGAGCTCCTGAATAATTTCGCAACGCTAAAAAGTGTCTATAATAGCGACTATGCCTGAATATTGTCGATTTGAAAGAAGGAAACAGAAAAGTGATTAGAGCGCTCTGCCAGAAAATTACAGCACACAAGTCCTTCGAGCACTTTGTGGTCGCTGTGATACTCATCAATGGGGTGATCCTGGGGCTGGAGACTTCGGCCGATATTTTTGAAAAATATGGCGACTGGCTGCAGATGGGGAATCATCTGGTGCTGGCGATCTTTATTCTCGAGGCGATGATCAAGATTACCGCCGTCGCCCCGCAGTGGAAGCGTTATTTTGGCGATGGCTGGAATCTGTTCGATTTTACGGTGGTCGTGCTGTCGTTGATTCCGTTTACCGGCGATCTCGCGATGGTGGCCCGTTTGCTGCGCTTGCTGCGGGTGTTGCGTCTGATTTCGGCGATTCCTGAGCTGCGCCTGATTGTCTCGACACTGATCCGCTCGATTCCAAGCATGGGCAATGTCCTACTTTTAATGAGTATAATATTTTATATCTATGCGGTAGCCGGTTATCACCTGTTTCATGCCCATGACCCGGAGCACTGGCGCTCGCTGGGGATCTCACTGCTGACCCTGTTCCGCATTGTGACACTGGAAGACTGGACCGATGTGATGTACACCGCGATGGAAATGCACCCATTGGCGTGGATCTATTTTGTTAGTTTTGTCATCATGGGCACATTCGTTATTATTAACCTCTTTATTGCCGTCGTGCTCAATAATTTAGAAGAGGCAAAACTTGAAAGCCTCGAAAGGCTGCAGGCACCGGTCTCGCGTGACGAGCTGCTGCGAGAGTTACGTCAGACACAGGACTCTCTGGCGCGGCTCCACCGGCGCATTGAAATGGAGGATACGACGCGTCAGGATAGCTAGCAGGTCTGGCGGGTGGTCGTTGGTAAAAGGATGTTTTTGTGTTACACCTGTGATGAATAATTATATTATTAAACTGGAAATAAATTGGGGGTAGGCGATGGCAACGGCAAGTGCAAGACATATTCTGGTAGAGACTGAAGAAGAGTGCGATTCACTTAAGGCACAGATTGAAGCGGGCGCAGATTTTGCGGACGTCGCGAAGGATCACTCCAAATGCCCTTCGGGTGGCAGTGGTGGGGCGCTGGGTTCTTTTTCACCGGGCCAGATGGTCAAAGAATTTAACGATGTGGTCTTCAACGACGCCGTCGGTGTGGTACATGGCCCGGTGCAGACGCAGTTTGGCTATCACCTGATCGAGGTGACTGAGCGTAGCGAGTGATGTTTGTAACGCGCAGCGCATAATTTTAGCCGAGTGTATTGAGTGAGCAAACAGCCACCGTCCTGATGACGGTGGCTGTTTGCTTTGCAATGTGTCGGTTTGACGGATTTGGAATAGATGAAAATAACAGATGAAATAATCGATACACTCGAGAGTGCAGAGGCGTGGGTGACGTGGGGTGTCGATTACTTTGAACAACACGGGATCTACTTTGGCCACGGCACTGACAATGCACTTGATGAAGCAGCGTGGCTGGTACTGAGTGCGCTGGAGCTGCCACTTGATGTGGCGTTAAATGAGGTGCCGCAGCCACTCAACGCGGCACAACGGCGCGCTATTTTTACGCTGTTTCAACAGCGTGTCGAGCGCCGCATCCCCGCCGCCTACCTAATTCATGAGGCGTGGTTCTGTGGCCTGCGGTTTTATGTCGATGAGCGGGTGCTGGTGCCACGTTCACCGATTGGTGAACTGATCGTCAACGCCTTCGCTCCGTGGTGGCCGTCGAAGCAGGCGGTCAGCCGGATACTCGATATCGGTACCGGCAGCGGATGTATCGCCATTGCCTGCGCCCACGCCTTTCCAGAGGCAGAGGTAGATGCGGTCGATATTTCATCCGATGCGCTGCTTGTGACACAAAAAAATATTGAGCTGCACCAACTACAGGGGCGCGTCAATGCGGTCGAGTCCGATCTCTTTGGTGCGCTTGACGGTCGTAAGTACAACGTCATCGTCAGTAACCCCCCTTATGTGGATGCCGAAGACATTGCCGCGATGCCGGATGAGTTTCGTCACGAGCCGCAGATCGGACTCGTCGCCGGGGAAGACGGACTCGACTTTGCAATCCGTATCTTGCAGGATGCACCGCGTTATCTCACTGACGATGGCATTCTGATTGTCGAAGTCGGCAACAGCGAAGCGGCGCTGGCCGCGCGTTTTCCCACGGTGCCCTTTATGTGGCTGGAGTTTGAATACGGTGGTCACGGCGTTTTTTTGCTCACTACCACTGAGCTGACAGAACATCATGAGACTTTTCTGAAAGCGTGATATCACAATACCTTCGTTCGCTGAAACAGGATGGCGAGTCACGCCGGATTCTTTCGTGGGCGTTCTATGACTGGGCCAACTCCGCCTACGCAACGGTAGTGATCGCCGGTTTTTTTCCGATCTTTTTTAAGCAGTACTGGGCCGGAGACCTCAGTGCCACCGAGAGCACCTATCAACTCGGCGTGGCCAATGCGGTCGCAAGCCTTGTCATTATGGTGTTTGCGCCATTGTTGGGTGCGATTGCCGACCGTGGCAGTGCGCGTAAAAAGTTTCTGCTCTTCTTTGCGTTGATGGGCATCGTAATGAGCGGCAGCCTCTTTTTTATCGCAGCGGGAGACTGGGCGCTAGCCGCCATCATCTATATTCTCGCTACCATCGGCTTTATGGGCGGTAATCTCTTTTACGATTCATTGATTGTGCAGGTGGTGCCGGAAAAAAAACTGGACGTGATTTCCGCGCTCGGTTACGGCCTCGGTTATCTCGGTGGCGGAGTGATCTTTGCGTTGATGGTCACGATGACATTATGGCCGGCCAGCTTTGGACTGGTGGACGCGAGCGAGGCGGTACGGGTTTCGTTTCTCTGTGTTGCATTGTGGTGGGGAGTGTTTTCCATTCCGTTGTGGCTGTTTGTTAAAGAGCCGGTAAAAACAGATAACATTTCCATGTGGCAGTGCGTCACTGGTGGCTGGCAACAGCTACGCGATACGCTGCATGAGATTCGACAGCTACGGGTGGTGATGTTGTTTCTATTCTCTTATTGGCTCTATATCGATGGCGTCGATACCATTGTGCGCATGGCGGTTGATTACGGCCTGTCGATCGGCTTCGACTCCAACAGTTTGATCGTTGCCTTGTTGATCACGCAGTTTGTCGGTTTTCCTGCCGCGATTCTTTTTGGGCGACTGGGCCAGCGCTATGGTGCGAAGACCGGTATCTTCATCGCGATCGGCGTCTATATCGGGATCACCGTGTGGGCCTCGCTGATCGAACAGGAGATCGAGTTTTATGGCCTCGCCATCATGATCGGACTGGTGCAGGGCGGCATCCAGTCACTCAGCCGTTCGCTCTATGCGCGGCTGATTCCGCCCGACAAATCGGCTGAGTTCTTCGGTTTTTATAATATGCTGGGCAAGTTTGCTGCTGTGGTCGGGCCGCTGATGATGGGATGGGTGGCGGTGGCCACCGATAGTCATCGACTCGCCGTGTTATCGCTGTTGGTGCTCTTTTTTGCCGGCGCGATACTCCTCTGGTTTGTGGATGAAAAAGCGGGCCAGCGATTGAAGGAGCGCGTGTGACACGCTGATTTTGTGTTATCAGGTAGCGAGTAAAAAAGTCGAGACCGCTCTCTGGAAGAGTATGTAAAAAACTTTGAAAGTCCTCTGTCTTTGCGGCCTATCCTTTCGTAATTATGAGCGTTAGCAAGCGGTGGGAAAATGTAAGCGTGGCTTCAGGGGGCGTAGTTCACTATGGTTACCGCATTGTGTCAACGCGGGCAAGTCGTGTGAAGAATCTACTTACGATGTAATAATCTCTTCCCCAATGTAACCCGGTATCGTAAGTAGAGGCTCATGCAAAAGATTACGACTATTGGCTTGAAATGGTGTGCCGTTACTGCGTAACACTGGGACGTAAAAACTCATTGGATGCGCCAAGCGAAGTAACCTGCTGATGATTGCGTAGACATTGTGATCAGTGACGCGACAACAGGTCAGCTTTGCGTATTGAAATACGAAGGTCATTTTAGTCCGAATGGACGATAAGGACGGTGCGTATACACTTTATCGAGACCAGCGGGTTTTATGTATGCCTTGTTCTTGACCGGATATACGCGAGCAATCCTGTCCCTGTTGTTGGATTGAAAAAGTATGGAAAGGTGGGAGAAGGGTATGCAGGGTGGTGGGGGGTAACGGAATAAGTTGTCGCGTCAGCGAATGAATGATTGGTATGGGTGACGAGTGATTTTTATGCGGGGTAACAGGACAATTATGCTGTTTGGGTGTTAATGGTTTTTCTTTTGCTCTTCTACCTCTTCTTCCATCTGTTCTTTTCTAAATTTGATACGTGCAGTTGTGGAGGGCTTTGTCTCCTTTAGTAAATCAAGGGCAATAACGAGTTGTTCTATGCCATTGTGAGTTAACCCGGTCAGGTAATAATATTCTGCCAGCGCTTCATGCGAGGCTGACTGATTATTGTTAAGGTACTCGGCCTGCGCTAGCAGTTGATATAGTCTGGGATTCGCCGGGCGTCGTCTTAGGTGCTCATATAATAGCGCACTTGCTTTGGTCGATTTTTTCTGTTTGATGAGAATAGCGCTATAGAGGGAAGAGAATGCATGATGGTGGGGATAAATCTTCAGCTTTTCTTCGCAGATCATGGCGGCATGCTCGAGATCACCCGCAGAGTAAGCGATGTTGGCGGCCGCTATCTGATAGACAATACGATCAGGGTCGAGTGCCATCAGTGTTTGCATCTGCTTCATTGCCTGGTCATGTTTTCCTGTCTTTGCAAGGCTCAGTGCATATCCGTAGCGTGCGATGTTTTGTTGTTGAGCACTACCATTTTCGAGTTGTTGCTTGAAGTGGATAATACTTTTTTCGCCATCACCATCGCTGAGCACCTGTAGCTTGGTTCTGATTAGTAAATAATTTGTTTGGTCTCGTTTTGCTGGGACTGGGTATTGTTCTGCGCGGTTGCGAGTGTCCGAAACACGTGAAAGTGACAGCGGGTGGGTGCGCAGAAATTCAATGCTCTGACTCTCACTGCCGCGGTTGTTGCGATAGAGACGTTCAAAGAAAGTGGGCATTCCCTGCGGATCAAAATCACTGGAGGCAAGTAGCGCCATTCCAAGACGATCGGCCTCCTGTTCATTGTGACGTGTGAAGTTGAGGCGTGATTGAGTGCTGCTGGCGAGGGCCGTGGCAATCGCAGCGCTGCCGAGTTGTGAGTCCTGGCTGGCAAGAATAATGGCAGCGATAATGGCGGCGGCCGTCGGCAGACTGCTCTGTTTGGCCGATTCAAAGGCGCGCGCCAAATGGCGTTGTGTGACGTGGGAGATTTCATGCGCCACCACCGAGGCAAGCTCGCTTTCTGTCTCGGTGGTCATGATTAGCCCTGAGTTGATGCCTATGTAACCGCCGGGGCCAGCAAAGGCGTTAATGGCAGTGTCATTGATGACGAAAAAAGTGAAGCGTTGCTGGCTACCACTATGGCTGGTGAGGCGTTCGCCGAGTGCGTTGATGTAACTTTCGACTTCGGGATCGTTAACGATACTGAGCGCCCCGCGAAGGTTACGCATGAAAGCGGCACCCAGACGGTTTTCTTCCGCCAGTGATAGCACTGACTCTGATGTGTCGCCCATATCCGGTAGGTCAATCGCCTGTGAGACAGGCAGGCATAACAGCAGCCAGAGCAGCAGCGCGGAGCCGCACCGCATTGCTGACTTCACTCGCTGTTTGTTAAGAGGACTGCGCAAGCTTTAGTGTGCTCTCGGTCGATTGAGTTTGGCGATCGATGATCTCTTTCAAGAAGGGGCCCGTGACAGAGGCCGGGTTATTCGCAACTTCATCGGGTGTACCTGCCGCGACGATAACGCCACCTTTGTCGCCCCCTTCAGGACCAAGGTCGATGATCCAGTCCGCCGTTTTGATCACATCCAGATTATGTTCGATCACCACAATCGTATTGCCCTGATCACGCAGACGATGCAGCACTTTCAGCAGCTGTTTGGTGTCGTGAAAATGCAGTCCAGTAGTGGGTTCATCGAGAATGTAGAGAGTTTTGCCGGTGTCGCGTTTAGAAAGCTCGCGCGACAGTTTGACACGCTGCGCCTCACCGCCGGAGAGGGTGGTCGCATTTTGTCCCAGTTCGATATACGAAAGACCGACGTCGATCAGCGTCTTCAGTTTTCGGGTGATGACGGGGACCGCACTGAAAAATTCATGCGCCTCGTCGATCGGCATCGCCAGCACTTCGTGAATATTTTTGCCTTTATATTTCACCTCAAGCGTCTCGCGATTGTAGCGCTTGTTTTTACACACATCGCACGGCACATAGGTGTCCGGTAGAAAATGCATCTCTATTTTAATCGCGCCGTCACCCTGGCACGCCTCGCAGCGTCCGCCCTTCACATTAAAGCTGAAACGGCCCGGTGTATAGCCGCGCGAACGCGCCTCCTGCGTACCAGCAAACAGTTCTCGAATCGGTGTAAAGAGACCGGTGTAGGTCGCCGGGTTGGAGCGTGGGGTGCGGCCGATCGGGCTTTGATCAATGTTGATCACCTTGTCGAACTGATCCAGCCCTTCAATCTTGTCACACGGCGCGGGGTCATGGCTGCCTTCATTGATCGCCATCGCGGCGTGGCTATAGAGCGTATCGTTGATCAGCGTCGATTTGCCCGAGCCTGACACGCCGGTGACACAGCACATCAGTCCAATCGGGATCGAGACATCGACCGACTTGAGGTTGTTGCCGCGGGCACCCAAGATCTTTAACTGTTTCTCAGGGTCATTGGGTACCGTATGTAGTGGAATATCGATCATCTGTACCCCTGTGAGGTACTGGCCCGTGAGTGAATCAGCGGACGCCATGATATCTGCCGGGGTGCCCTGCGCGATGATTTCGCCGCCGTGGGTACCAGCACCGGGACCGATATCGAGCACATGATCGGCAGCACGGATCGCATCTTCATCGTGTTCCACCACGATCACGGTGTTGCCGAGATCGCGTAGATAGGTGAGTGTCTGTAACAGGCGACCATTGTCGCGCTGATGCAGTCCAATCGATGGCTCATCGAGGACGTACATCACACCGACCAGTCCCGCGCCGATCTGACTGGCGAGGCGGATGCGCTGTGTTTCACCGCCGGAGAGGGTGCCTGCGGTGCGGTTGAGTGCCAGATAGTCGAGTCCAACATTCACCAGGAAACCGAGGCGCTGGTTGATCTCTTTGACGATCTTGTCGGCAATTTCACCGCGCCAGCCGGGCAGGGAGAGTTGCGTAAAAAACTCATGCGCACGACCGACCGGCATTGAGGTTACTTCCGGCATCGTGGTATTGGCGACAAAGACATTGCGCGCTTCGGTGCGCAGGCGAGTACCGCCGCAGTCACTACAGGACTGGTGGCTGATGTATTTGGCGAGTTCTTCGCGTACCACATTGGATTCGGTTTCGCGGTAGCGGCGCTGCATGTTGGGGATGATCCCTTCAAAACTATGGCTGCGCAGTTCACTACCACCGCGTTCATTAAAGTAGGTGAATTCGATCTGCTCATCGCCGCTGCCGTCGAGGATGATATTGCGGGTTGCCTGGGGCAGGTCCGCAAAGGGGGTATCGAGGTCAAACTCATAATGTTGCGAGAGCGCATTGAGCAGTCTGGAGTAGTAGGTATTGCGTTTGTCCCAGCCGCGAATCGCGCCTGCGGCGAGGCTCAGTTCGGATTGGGTGACAACACGTTCCGGATCAAAGAACTCCATGATACCGAGGCCGTCGCAGGTGCCACAGGCACCGGCCGGGCTGTTGAACGAAAACAGTTTCGGTTCAAGATCAGAGATACTATAACCACAGTGCGGGCAGGCAAACTTGGCGGAGAACAGCTGCTCGTTGGCGCTGTTTTCAGCCTCATCCATAAAGGCTACTTTTGCGATCCCTTCGGTGAGGTGCAGCGTGGTTTCGATCGATTCAGCCAGCCGTTGTTGCATATCTGCGCGCACCTTAAAGCGGTCGATGATCACTTCGATGGTGTGCTTTTTATGCAGGTCCAGCGTCGGCGGCTTTTCGAGTTCGATGATCTCACCGTCGATGCGGGCGCGAATATACCCCTGCGCACGCAGCTCTGCCAGCAGCTGGGTGTGCTCCCCTTTGCGATCACGCACCACCGGGGCGAGCAGCATCATCTTCGAGCCTTCGGGCAGCGCGAGGATGTGATCCACCATCTGGCTCACCGTCTGTGCCTCCAGCGGCTGATTGTGTGTCGGACAGCGCGGCTCACCGGCGCGTGCAAACAGCAGGCGCAGGTAGTCGTAGATCTCAGTGACAGTACCGACGGTCGAACGCGGATTGTGCGACACCGTTTTCTGCTCAATCGAGATCGCAGGGGACAATCCCTCGATATGGTCGACATCGGGCTTTTCCATCACCGACAGGAACTGGCGCGCATAACTGGAGAGCGACTCCACGTAACGGCGCTGCCCCTCGGCGTAAATGGTGTCAAACGCGAGTGAGGATTTGCCCGATCCGGAAAGTCCGGTGATAACAATCAACTGGTTACGCGGGAGATCAACGTCAATATTTTTTAGATTATGGGTGCGAGCCCCACGAATCTGAATGGTCTTCATGCAATGTTCCTACAGCTAAGCTAACCTGCTAATATACGCCTTTTAGCTCGTCGAAGGCAAAATAGATCCATGATTCATACTGATATGACCCCGATTGAAAAGCGTGCAGCGTTCTCGCTGGCGGGTATCTTTTCCCTCAGAATGATGGGGCTATTCATGATTCTGCCGGTCTTCGCGCTCTTTGCGACCGATATCGAAGGGGCCACGCCGGTGATGATCGGTCTGGCGATCGGTATCTACGGCCTCACCCAGGCGCTGTTTCAGATCCCGTTTGGCATGATGTCGGATAAGTTTGGGCGTAAACCGATTATCACGTTGGGGCTGATCATCTTTGCGATTGGCAGCGTGGTGGCGGCCACTTCAGACAGCATGCTTGGGATTATCATTGGCCGCGCGCTGCAGGGCAGCGGAGCCATTGCCGCCGCAGTGATGGCGCTGGCGGCCGATTTAACCCGCGAAGAACACCGCGCCAAGGCGATGGCGGTCATCGGCATGACGATTGGCCTCTCCTTCACCGCATCGCTGGTGCTGGGGCCACTGTTAAATGGCGTGATCGGGGTGCCGGGTATCTTCTGGATGACCGCAGTGCTGGCGATTGGCGGCATTTTTGTACTGAAGTTTGCGGTGCCAAACCCGGTGCAGAGCTCCTTTCATCGTGATGCAGAGCCAGTGCCAGGCTACTTCATCAATGTACTGAAGGACAAGCAGCTACAGCGGCTTGATTTTGGGATTGCATCACTGCACATTATTCTGACCGCGACCTTTATCGCGCTGCCGTTTGCGCTGCGCGATTATGCCGGGCTTGAAGTTGCCGATCACTGGTACGTATATTTTCCAGTGCTGCTACTGTCGCTGGCGATATCGATCCCCTTTATTGTGATTGCAGAGAAGAAACGCAAAATCAAAGAGGTCTTCGTCGTGGCGATTGTAGGCATTTTAGTGGCGCAATTAGGGTTGGTGTTCTTTTATGATTCACTGCTGGCGATTTGCCTGCTGCTGGCCTGTTTCTTTATCGCCTTCAATACACTCGAAGCGTTGTTGCCCTCGTTGATTGCGAAGTTCGCACCGGCAGATAAAAAGGGCACGGCCATGGGGGTTTATTCCACATCACAGTTTCTTGGTGCCTTTATTGGTGGGCTGTTAGGCGGCGCCATTTATGGCTGGTTTGGACTGTCGGGGGTATTTTTATTCTGCACCATCATCGCAGGCGCATGGTTCTTTGTTGCGCAGAGCATGGAGACACCGCGTTTTCTTGCTAACTTTATGTTGCACGTCGGTGATGTTCCCGCGGATCAGGTCGCCGCACTGGAACAAGAGTTGAAGCAGGTAAAAGGCGTTGCAGAGGCACTGTACGTCGAAGAAGAGGGTACTGCCTATCTGAAAGTTGATAGCCGTGAAGTGGATAGTGAGGCGCTGGAACAGTTTATAAAAAAGGTCGATGATGCTGAGCTTGGGAGTGCCGAGCACAGCGAAGGGGTCGCGGACGATGCGCACAAGCGTGTACCGCAAAGCTAATTAAAAACATAGTCAACGTATAGTCAAAAATATAAGTTTAGGAGAGCGGTAATGGCAAGAGGTGTAAATAAGGTAATTATAATTGGTAACCTGGGTAAAGACCCGGATGTGCGTTACATGCCAAGTGGTTCAGCGGTCACCAATGTGACCATCGCCACCAGTGAATCGTGGAAGGACAAGCAGTCCGGCGAAAAGCAGGAGCGTACCGAATGGCACAACGTGGTCTTTTTTAACCGCCTCGGTGAGATCGCCGGTGAGTACCTGAAAAAGGGTTCAAAGGTCTATGTTGAAGGCAGCCTGCGCACACGTAAGTGGCAGGATAAAACCAGTGGGCAAGATCGTTACACCACTGAGATCGTCGCCAACGAAATGCAGATGCTCGATAGCAAAGGTGGCGGTGGTGGTGGATATGGCGGCGGCCAAAGCCAGAACCAAAACCAAAACCAAAACCAAAACCAGAACCAGAACCAGAACCAGGGTGGCGCTGCACCGAGTAATCAACAAGGTGCTGCACCTGCCTCCGGCGGCGCGCAAAACTTCGATGATTTTGACGATGACATCCCGTTTTAACAAGCCAGTGATTGGTGAAGTTGTGTAGTGGAAAAGGCCTGCTTATCAGGCCTTTTCTGTTTGTATAATTTGCTCTGTTATTACGAGAAACACTTGCATGCGCTGATCGCTAGCCGCCGATAGGTCACGCTGTCTACCCTTTCGTAGTTGTGAGCGAAGAGAGTGTCGTAGTGTTCTTCTGCCCCTCTCTCATCGCTCAGAGCAGTGAAGTTGAACCATGGGCAATTCAACTTTTTAACGTGTGCCTCGACACAATTGAGACACCAAAACAGCGTAACTTTTTCAGAATATTATGTTAATAAAATATGATATTCATGTGACTGGCAGGTGATTGTTTGCCGCTATAGTAGTCAGCGTTAAAGGTAACAAAGAAGGCACACAAATTATGAAGCGACGAAATTTTATCATCACCCTCGGACTTGTTCCGCTCGCCCTCGCGGCCCCACGAATTTTTGGTAGCAGCAATGCCAATGACACTCTCATCGAAAAAATTGATAAAACCGATACCGAGTGGAAAAAACTTCTGACTCCCGCGCAATATAATGTGCTACGCCAGGAGGGCACCGAGGGGCCTTACACGAGCCCGTTGAATGACGAAAAAAGGGCAGGTACCTATGCCTGCGCGGGGTGCGAACTGTCCTTGTTCAGCTCAAATATGAAATTTGATAGCGGCACCGGCTGGCCAAGTTTCTACACTAGCCTGCCTAACCATGTTGAAACAAAAATCGATTTCAGACTTATTTTTCCGCGCACAGAATACCACTGTGCACGTTGCGGTGGGCATCAGGGGCATGTCTTCAAAGACGGGCCACCACCGACCGGTCAGCGCTGGTGCAATAACGGCCTCGCACTTGTCTTCATGCCTGACTGATGAATCAGCAAAGGAATATCCCGATGAATTACGCCAAACTATTACTCATCATATTATCCCTCACGATGTCGGGCCTTGCTAAGGCAGCGTCCGCTGAGCAGCAGACCGCGATCTTTGCCGGGGGCTGTTTCTGGTGTACTGAATCTGATTTTGACAAGATTGAAGGCGTTGTCGAAACAACCTCTGGCTACATTGGTGGTCACCAGAAAAACCCGACCTATAAACAGGTGTCCGCCGGGCGCACTGGTCATACTGAGGCGGTTAAGATTACCTTCGATGCTAGTCAGGTCAGTTATGCTGAATTACTGGATATCTTCTGGCGTAGCATTGACCCAACCACTGCTGATCAACAATTTTGTGATCACGGCAGCCAATATCGAAGCGAGATCTTTTATCACAATGCGCAGCAGCAAAAACTGGCCGAACAGTCAAAGGTGGCACTTGAGAACACTAAACCTTTCACTGATCGTATTGTCACCATGATCACGCAGGCGACTGAGTTCTATGCGGCAGAAGATTATCATCAGAATTTTCACAATAAGAATCCAATCCGCTATAAACTTTATCGCTATAACTGTGGTCGCGATAAACGTTTGACACAGTTATGGGGTGTATACAAAGACAGGTTAATCCGTTGATTGCCAATCCCAACTTAACATGAAAAACGATTGCGTCGCTACTTACACGGAAGACGTGCTGTTGGCGCCCGATCAATTCGCTGAGCGCTGGGATGAACAATACCCGCAGAACAGCCGTTCATGGTGAACCTATTGGACAAATCTCAATGCCTTGTTCAATTACCATGAAAGCATCCGAAAAGTCATCTATACCGCTCATGCTAATGAGTCACTTAATAGCGTTATTCGAAAAGTGATCAACAATGTAATTTGCTCGCCACTGATGACTCGGCTAAAAAAGTAATCTACCTAGCAATTGGCGCTTCTTCTAAGCAATGGGCCCTGCTCATCGGGGATTGGAAGCCAGCACTGAATCGTTTTATGGTTGAGTTTGAAGGCCGGTTGGCGGGCTATATTTAAAATCGATTGCTACACAGAATTATCGACAGGGGCCTAGGGTCAGCTGCCTAAGCACCACTTTGGACAATAAAATTGTCATTACTGTTGCTGTTTTTCTAAAGCTAAAACCCTTTAGGTTTTCTTTTTTTTGCCGATAAATTTAAGTAGAGATATGTAAAGAAAACATATGTGTAACAAAATAATTTAAGTAGGCCAGACAGGAAAACCTCTTTTCAGTGCAATATTAAGTTAACATCAAATGATTAGCACTAAGAACATATCGACTATAATCATGGTTTTTTACGTACCGTATAGGAAGATCAATTCACCTCTGCTGTCATCAATAAATTCTGGCTGTTTCAGGGGCGTTACGTCTTTACCTCTTATATTCTTGTTACTGTTTATCATAGCGATCCCACGAATAAGCGGAGCGGCTGCAAGCGGCAGTTTTGCCCAGACCGACTGGTCCGGCGGCATCCCGGCAAATTCCACTGACTGCACCACGGCGGGCGGCAACTGGAGTGGCACAGAATGTACCGCCCTTCACCCCGGCGACCAGACCGGCTGGAGTGCCTATTCAGCCAAAGACGGTGGTCTCTCAAACAATGGTACAGACCTTCAGCTGGGTCCCGTCGCTGACTCAACCACACAGACCGTACAGACGGATTTCGCGCTGGAGAGTAACCTCTCACGCACTCACAGTACTGACAGCGATTTCTCGGTGGGCTCGACACTCAGCAATACCCTGGTGATGGGGCAGCGCGTGATGCTCGATATCGTGTCGCAGTCACCTGCCTGGACAGCCAGCAGTGGCTGGAACACGCCGGATATAGGCTCTTTTGCAAGCCCTGCCTTTGCCGATCTAAACGGTGATGGGAAAGTTGATCTATTGATGGGGAGTTCCTCTGGCATCTCCAGAGGCTATGAAAACACTGGCAGCAGTGCGAGCCCCGTGTGGACAGCAAAAGGTGCCTGGAATACACCCGATATTGGAGACTATGCAAAGCCTGCCTTTGCCGATCTAGATGGTGATGGGGATGTTGATCTATTAATCGGCGAGTACAGTGGTATCTCCTATGGCTATGAAAACACCGGCAGCAGTACGGCTCCTGTCTGGAGCGCTAACAGCGCCTGGAATGTGCCGGATATTGGATCATTTGCAGCGCCCGCGTTAGCTGACCTAGACGGCGATGGCGACTATGACCTGTTAATAGGCAGTGGCGCCGGTATCACTTATGGCTACATAAATACCACTAGTGGCTCGGATCCTGTCTGGACCGCCAACAGCGGCTGGGACATCGCGGATATCGGCGGTTATGTGAAGCCAGCCTTTGCCGATCTGGATGCAGATGGGGATCTCGATCTGTTACTCGGTGAATTCAATGGTGTCTCCTTCGGCTATGAAAACAGCGGCAGCAGCGCGGCTCCTGTCTGGAGCGCTAATGGCGCGTGGAATACTGCGGATCTTGGCAGCTATACAGCTCCCGCCTTTGCCGATCTGGATGGCGATGCAGACATTGACCTGTTAGTTGGAAACTCCAGTGGCATTTCCTATGGCTATGAAAACACTGGCATCACCACCTATACAGCCTCTGGCACGATCACCTCAGCAGTGATCGATACCACCACCAACAGCGGCTTCGACACACTTGAATACAACGCAACAATCTCTGCAAATACCACCATGACTTTCGATGTCCGCGCTGGCAATACCGCCGTGCCCGATGGCAGCTGGACCGCATGGCAGACGGGCATCGCTAACAACGGTGATATCTCGACACTCGGCAGCAATCGTTATGTCCAGTACCGAGGTAACCTATCGACTACCGACACCGCGGTATCGCCAACACTGGACGATATTACGCTCCGTTATTTCAACTACCCTTATGGGTCAAACGTCTTCGTGACGAACAATGACAGTTTTCGCCTGAGCACCGATTTCACCACCGCCTCCACCATCGGCACGCTGGCAAGTAATTTCCTTTCCAATATTTCGGTCTCGGGTAACTACCTATATGGCGCCTATGACACAGGCAATAGCAGCTCCCGTATGCGTATCTTCGATATCTCCAATCCCACCGCCCCGGTACAGGTCACGGAGACATCGCATGGTGCACGCATTTATGACGTTTATGTTGATGGTAACTATGCCTATGTTTCAGCTACCAGCAACGGCCTCTCCATCGTAGATATCACGGATCCAACGACGCCTATCATTACGGGCACATACGATACGCCATCATGGTCATGCCGGGTTCATGTGCAGGGAACCATCGCCTACGTGGCAGACTGGACCGGCGGTGGCCTGCAGATTATCGATGTCTCCAATCCAGCCGCGCCTGCCTTTCTCGGCAGTTATGATACGCCGGGCAGCGCGTGCGGAGGAATCCAGGCCGCCGGGGATTACGTCTACCTCGCCGATGGCAGCGAAGGGCTAATGATCTTTGATGTCGCTGATCCAACCGACCCGATCCTTGTTAATACGATTACAGGGACGGTCAACGAGGTTTTGGTTAAAGGTGACATTGCTTACGTCACCGGTTCTGGGCTGAAGATCTACGATATCACCAATCCAGTCGCGCCGGTTCTGCTCTCCACTGCCACTGACATTACAACCGGCAGCAAGATGAAGATCAATAATGGCTTCGCCTATGTCATTGATGGTGGCGTATTGAAAATACTCGATATCTCAGACCTCGCGGCTATCAGTCTGATGGCCACCTACGAGACAGGGCTGAGCGATCTTGATCTGCTCAATGATCTGGTTTATGCCGGCGCCTCGGCCATCAAGGTTATCGCTCCGGGGGCTTACCAGTCACCCGGTAGTTACATCTCATCAGCGATTGATGTCGGTGAACATCTGGGATTCACCACACTCGATTATACGGCGGTCGTCCCGACGAATACGACCCTGACGCTCGATGTGCGTTCCGGCACTACGCCAAAACCAGATGGTGGATGGAGCACCTGGGTCACCGGAATCGCCAATGGCGGCAGCATTGCCGCAGTACCGGCCAATCGCTATGTTCAGTATCGGGCCAATCTCACCACAACCGATAGCATGGCAACACCAACACTCGACGATATCACCATCAACTTTTCCCGTTATACGCTATCCAGCACCTTGATCTCCACCGCGTACAATACGGTCGATGCCAATAATCTGCTGGATAGCATCAGCTGGACGGAGACGCTGCCCGCTGGCACCGACATACGCCTTCAGCTACGCACGGCAGCGGACAGTGCTGGCGCGCCGGGCAGCTGGTCGACGTGGTTCGGCCCCGACAGTAGTGCGGGCAGTTACTGGAACTCCGTCAATACTACCAATGGCGACTGCGCCGGCAGCGGCACCATTACCTGCGCGCCAGCGGCTGCGGTGCGGGACCTACTCAATGATCAGTGGATACAATACAAGATTGAGGCCGTCACCACCGCGCCGGTCAATACGCCGACCTTTTCCGATATCACCCTGAACTACGCCAGCGGCACTTCGGCAGCGGGCTTCGTCACCATTTCACCAACCTCAGGCCTGACAACCACCGAAGTCGGCGGCAGTCAAACCTTTAGCGTCGTGCTTAATTCAGCACCCGCCGCGGATGTCATCATCAGTCTCTACAGTAATGACACGAGTGAGGGTACTATCTCACCCACCTCGCTGACCTTTAATAACGTCGACTGGAACATACCTCAGATCATCACTGCCACTGGTCAGAATGACTTTGTCGATGATGGTGACATCGCATACTTGGTCATCACAGGCGCAACGACCAGTGCCGACCCGAGCTTCGATGACCTTATTCCTGCCGATGTTTCATTGACGAACAGCGACGATGATGCTGCAGGCATTACGGTCAACCCTGTCGCTGGGGTCGTAGTCTCTGAAGACCTCAGCACGGACAGCTTTACTGTCGTGCTCAACTCCGAGCCGCTGAGTAATGTCTCTATCGATATTTTCAGTAGTGATAACAGCGAGAGCTCGGCCGCTCCTGGGACATTAATCTTTACCGCCGCTGATTGGAATGCGGCACAGACCGTCACGGTAAGCGGTATCGATGATGTCACAGTGGATGGTAACGTTCTCCATTCGATTATTACCGCAGTGGCCATCAGTAGCGATGGACTCTATAGCGGCATGAATGGCAGTGACATTGCAGTCACCACTAACGATAACGATATCGCAGATATCATCATCACCCCGACAACCTTGACGACCAGCGAGTCAGGCGGCATCGCAGCGTTTACCGTCAAGCTAACTGCACAACCGGCTTCCGATGTCTCATTTACCCTCAGCAGTAGCGATTCAACCGAAGGGAATATTTCACCGCTATCGAGCAACTACACTTTTAGCCCCGGCCAGTGGAATTCAGCGAAACTGGGCTCTCTTAATGGTGCCAATGATAGTATTGTAGATGGCAACGTCGTTTACGCTATCAATGCGTCGGCGTTTTCGAGCTCGGATGGCGCATGGAACGGCGTTACCCCTTCTGCCACGCCGGTCACGAATATTGATAATGACGGCTATGCGATCACCATCACCCCGACTTTAGCGTTGACCACCAGCGAAGATGGTGGCACAGCACAATTCACGGTGCGGCTCACCTCGGCACCCTCAGCAAACGTCACCATTGCATTGTCCAGCAGCAATACCAATGAAGGCGTGGTGAGCCCATCAAGTCTAACGTTTACCCCGGATGATATCGCCTGGTATGGAAGAACAGTCACGGTAAGTGGCATCGATGACCGCGACTATGACAATGACCAGGCCTACACCATCATTACGGGTGATGCCGTCAGTGCGGACACCAACTTCAACGGCCTTATCGTTGATGATGTCACTATTACGAACAATGATAATGAAATGCGGGAACTGGTGCTTGAGAGTGACGTTGCCAGCGCTAATTTTGGTGAAGCGATAAGCAGTGGCGATTTCAATAACGATGGTATCCAGGATCTGATCGTTGGCGCCTATAGTGATGGTGGCATCGGCAAGGTACGTGTCTATTATGGCAGCTCATCGGGATATTCAAGTACCCCGACGTGGAGCGCTGTAGGCGAAAATGCCTCAGACAATTTTGGCCAGTCCGTGGCCGCAGCGGACGTCAATAACGATGGTTATGACGATGTCATTATTGGTGCGCCTTATTCCGATAATGTTCAATTTAATGAAGGCAGAGTGTATGTCTTCTACGCTACCCCGTCAGGCCTTCCGGATGCCGATGCAGATAATGTTGCTTTGGCTAGTGATGCCAGCTGGATCGCCGAGAACGACCTCAGCTATAGTAATTTCGGGTTTTCTGTTGGCCGTGCTGGCGATGTCAATAACGATGGTTATACCGATATCATTGTAGGTGCAAGAAACTTTTCTAATGGACAGTCACAAGAGGGTCGGGTCTATGTCTATCATGGCTCAGCCACTGGCCTAGCGTATACCGATTGCGCTGCACTGGGCGATGGTATAGCACACCCTTGTGAATCGTCCTGGGTTGCTGAAAGCGATCAAGCTAGTGCTTATTTCGGCATCTCTGCTGTGGGAGCCGGGGACGTCAATGGTGATAACTACGATGATGTTATCGTAGGCGCCTATGGGTATGACAACGGTAATACCAATGAGGGCCGTGCCTTTGTCTATTTTGGTTCTGCCAGCGGCCTGCCGTACACCGATTGCGCAACCTTAGGTGACAGTGTGGCACACCCTTGTGAAGCGACCTGGATGGCCGAGGGTGATTTAAATAATGGTTCTTTTGGTTACACGGTGGCAAGTGCCGGGGATGTCAATAACGATAGTTATGACGATATCATCATCGGGGCATTCAATACGACCAGTGGGCAGGTACGTGAGGGCCGGGTGTACGTCTTTCACGGCTCAGCTTCTGGACTGCCTGATGCTGATGCCAACAAGCTTGCTCAGCCGAGCGATGCGAACTGGCAAGTTGAGAGTAACCAGAGTTATTCATACTTTGGCTGGTCAGTAGCTAGCGCCGGGGATTTCAACGGTGACAGTTATGGCGATATCATCATTGGGGCATTCGATTACTTCAATGGTTCGAATAGAAAAGGTGCCGCGTTTATCTACTCAGGTTCAGCCGCGGGGCTTGCAGTTACTGCCGAATGGCAACGCATCGCGAGTCAGCGGGAAACCGTTAATTTCGGCAGGTCAGTGACCAACGTCGGTGATCTCAATGGTGATGGTGTTGGTGACTTCGCCGTCGGCGCTAATTTATATGGCAATGGCCAGGTTGGCGAAGGCGCCGTTTTTGTCTATTTGAGTGAATTTGATACCCCGGCCATTGTGGTTTCACCCAGCAGCGGCCTGACGACTACGGAGTCCGCTGGCACCGCAACCTTTACCGTAAGACTCGGTGCCGTGCCGAGCGCTGATGTCTCGATCGGGCTTTCGAGCAACAATACTGCGGAAGGTACCGTTGCACCCACGTCGCTTACCTTTACTCAGACAGACTGGATGACCCCGCAAACAGTAACAGTGACGGGTGTTAATGACGCATTGTCTGACGGCAATATCGCCTACACCATTATCACCGATCCTGCGGTGAGTGCTGATGGTGGCTATAACGCACTTAATGCAACAGATATTAGTGTGACCAACATCGATAATAATATCCCGCAGACAGTCACCGTTGTCAGCACGGGCGACCCAAATGAAAAAACCGGCGTTGGCGGCCTCACATTTTCGCGCAGTGGCGAGATCACGGCCGATCTAAGCGTACTGTACGGCGTGAGTGGTACCGCAGTCGCGGGAACAGATTATGTATCACTCAGCGGCAGCGTAGTTATTCCGACCGGCAGTGCCAGCATCACCGTGCCGTTGCAACCGACTGATGACAATATTGATGAAAGTGACGAAACCGTTATCGTCACCATCAATACCGACGCCGCCTATCTTACTGGCACCCCCGGCAGCGCCACCGCCACTATTGTGGATAATGACAGCGTCGGCATCATCGTTTCCAATACCCGCGGCGGCATCACTACCGAACTCGGTGCCACACATGCATTTACTGTAAAATTGGCGTCTAAACCAAGCGCCGATGTCACTATCAACTTCACCAGCGATGACACTACCGAAGGGGTGATCTCTCCCGCTTCGTTAACATTCAGCACGACTGACTGGGGCATCGCGCAGAGCATTACGGTGTTTGGGCAGAGTGATGCCATCGTAGACGGCGATGTCAGTTACACCATCTCCGCAGCAGGTGCCGTCAGTAGTGACGTGACTTATAATGGTATGGTGGCATCCAATGTCACGTTGGTGAACATGGACGACGGCAGCCGCGCCACGCTAACCCTGACAGCCAACAGCGCAAGTGTGAATGAAGCGTCCGCAGGTCAGGGATTGTTTACTCTCACAAGAAGCGGCCCGACGACAGACCCTCTCAATGTCTTCTTTACCCTGAGCGGTAGTGCGCAGATAGCCACTGACTATCTGGCAGTGGCCAGCCCTGCCACCATCGCGGCTGGCGATAGCAGTGTGCAGGTTGCGGTATCGCCGCTCCAGGATGCAACTGTTGAAGGTAACGAGAGCGTCATTCTCACACTGGCAAATGGCTCAGATTATCTGGTGGCCAACCCGATCAGCGCCACCGTCAGCATCATCGACGATGACAACCCGCTACCGCCGACTGCCAGCTTTACCCTTGACCAGGTGATTGGTGAAGGCGGTAGTTTTAATCTCGTCGTTGAACTGAGCAGTGCGGCAGCCAGCTATCCAGTCACGATCCCGTTCACCGTCAGCGGCACCGCTACCAACCCGAATGACCATGACGCCAGTGCTGGCAATATCGTGATCAATGCCGGCCTTAGCGGCAGCGCCAGTTTCAATGTGACGGCTGATGGCTCTGGCGAGAGCGATGAAACGGTGATCTTCACAATGGGCGCGCTACTCAATGCAGTGGTAGGCACGCGTAATACACACACAGTGACGATTACCGAGGCCAACCTCAAACCGAGGGCATCACTGATTTCAAGCCAGTCAGTGCAAACGACACGCCTACTCATCACCACTGATGGCAATGTTACGATAACGGCAACGGTGAACGATGCCAATCCGAGCGACACCCACAGCTATGACTGGAGCGCGAGCAACAATAATCTCGTCGATATCCCTGAGACACCCACTGATGATGCTGCGACACTCGTGTTTGATCCCGCTGCACTGGCGGCCGATTTCTATGCAGTCCGCCTGACCATCACAGATGACGGTGCACCCATCCTGAACACACAGGTTGAGCTGCTGCTGGAGGTGACGACCACGGCACCCATGCTCTCGGCTATCAATGATAGCGATGGCGATGGTGTGGTGGATGCCGCTGAGTCCTTCGACGACAGTGATAGTGACGGTATTCCGGATTATCTTGATGCTGCGACCGCTGCCACTAATAAACTCCAAATCCAGCCTGGCATCTCGGACTCGTATATGATGCAGACCGAAGCGGGCCTGATATTACGCCTCGGTGAAACTGCCTTTGTGGCGGGTGCCGACAGCGCCCAGGTTAGTATCGATGATATTGCCGCCTACGGCGGCGGGGAAGGTCAACCAGGCAGTGCATCGGCCACCGATAGCGTCCCCAATACTGGCGGTTATTTCGACTTTGAGATTGCCGGCTTGCCACAGTCCGGGCAGTCTGCGCGCATCGTGATTCCACAATTGGCGCCACTGCCCGCAAATGCCGTCTATCGTAAGTATGATCCGACAACCGGTTGGCGTGACTTTGTTATCGATGCCAGCAACGCGCTGTCATCGGCCGCTGGGGTACCTGGTAAATGTCCGTTACCGGGTCGAGGCGAATACAAGGCCGGGCTTCTCGCAGGCCACTATTGTGTACAGTTGACTATCGAGGATGGCGGCCCCAATGACATGGATGGTCTGGCCAATCATCTGATTCAGGACCCCGGACAGTTTGGTAAAATCGTTTCCGCTGTTACCGATATTAGCAATAGTAATAGCAGTGAAAATACCAGTACCAGTACTGGTACTGGTACTGGTGGTGGTGTGCTAGGCATCTTAGCTACCTTATTGCTTGTCACATTGCTTCTCTTACCAACGAAGAGCAGACGACGACAGTCTGCAGTGTTCCCGGTAGCCGCCGTTTTATTGATGCTGATGGCCTGGTCTCAACAAGGACAGGCCGATTTTCTACTGGATTTTCTTCCCGACAGTGAGACAGGCTCAATGTTAGGAAGCATCTATGCGAGTGTCGGCCAGTCGTGTCCATTGGGGGGAGGGCCCACGGGCTGTCAGGGCCAAACCCCTTTTCTGCTTGGCGAGGGTAACAGGGTTCATCTTGCGCCGGAGCAGCCGGAAATTGTCGTCGACCCTGACACCGGTAAGACTTATTTACATATCATCATGGGCAGCCTCGCCGATGGTTTTATTCAGGAGGTCTACATCGAGACAACAGGAGGGAGTAACTGTTACGGCGGCTACGGGATCCCCCCCAATAATGGCCAGGCGTGCGTTCCATCTGGGGCATTTGGTGGTGATAACGGCGGAACAGGCTCACCCAACTTTAAGGTTGGTAACGCAAGAAACCCACTTAACAATGATGCCGGTTTTACCGGCAATGGTTCAGCCAATCCAACTAAAGTCATTATGCGACAACTTATCAGTGATGGTGAAATCAGCATGGAGTTTCTCAAAGATAAGTTTGAACGTAAGCCGGTCATTGCTCAGACGCTGAATACCCCGGGTATTTCCGCATTAAATGTAATAGACATGCGTAACAGTACATACTCAGATATGAATACGCCAGGCGTTGTTACCAATACAATGCAACTCATTGGCCCTGACCAGCCTAATGATAGCGCGCAATTCAACCTTATAACAGATGCTCAGAGGCCGTCTATCACTGCGGGACGTTACACTTATACGCCCGGCACAGGACCCGGCGGCTCCGAAGGGTCATATGACTATTTTGGTACTAATAACAATTTCGATCAATCGGCGGTCAAATGGGAATCGTACTTTGACACAGAAGACCCCCGAAATATCTGGGCATTTCCTGCAAGCCAGCCACAATAACCTCATTGATACTACTTAGGGAACCTCTGAATAAACTAGTGAGGGTTCAGCTACTCACATTTTACATGAGCATACGTCTACCACCGCACCCACTATAAATTTAAAAAACTAGCTAATAAGCCGATAATTCAACCAACAGCATTACGGGACGCGACAATGGACGACAAACAATTTCAGGTGATCATCAACGGACAGCTGGCTGAAGGGGCTGACGTCGAGCAAACCAGACAAAATATTGCGAGGCTCTTCAAGGCCACCGTTGAAGCGGTCGCGCCGATGTTTTCGGGTAAGAGGATCAGTGTCAAAAAGAACCTGGATCAGGCCACTGCTAAAAAATATCAGCAACTGATCATCAAAGCGGGCCTGAAAGCCGGTGTTACTGCGATGCCCGACGCCGCAACGGCCACACCCGCCGCGACCGTTAAATCTCAACCTGCAGGCCTCGCTGCAGCCACCATCGCCGCCGTCGGCTGCACTATGGATGGCAGGCCGCCACCACCGGTGGCCAATATCGATACCAGCGCCTATGACATGGCGGAGGTCGGCATTACCCTCGATGAGACACCTCCCCCTGATGAACCCGAGATCGATATCAGCGCATTCGATATACACGAGGTTGGCGTCATCCTCGATGAAACACCCCCAGCCGATGAGCCCGAGATCGACATCAGTGCCTTTAGTATAAAAGAGACTGGCGCTGACTTGATGGAGTACGAAGCCGTACCTGAAGCAACCTTTGATCTGGATCAACTGAGCCTGGCCGACGCCGGTGAAACACTGGTCGAGCATACATCGGTGCCCCCTGCCGAGATCGATACCAGTAAGCTGGAAGCCTCCGAACCATAATAGACGCTCAATTCAGTTGTAACCGATGGCTGACTGCAAACCATAAAGTTCGGCTACCCGCTGAAAATGATGCACAGCCTCCGCCTGAACTAAACTTGGAATAATTAAGCGTGCTGGCGTAGTATCACCTGTTAATTGTATTTATCAGGCGGTTACCCTGACTCGAACAATACATTCCTGCTACCAACCATCACATGAGGAAGAAACATGGAATACTTTGAAGACAACTCACTCTCCATCGGGCGCACCCCGCTCATCAAGTTAAACAAGGTTATCTCCGGTAAAAATGCATTGGTACTCGCAAAAATAGAAGGGCGCAATCCTGGCTATTCGGTAAAATGTCGTATTGGTGCGGCGATGATCTGGGAGGCTGAAAAAAGCGGTGCGCTGAAACCCGGCATGGAAGTGATCGAACCGACCAGCGGCAATACCGGCATCGCACTCGCCTTCGTGTGTGCTTCACGCGGTTACAAAATAACCCTCACTATGCCTGAAACCATGAGTCTGGAACGACGCAAAGTACTCAAGGCGCTCGGCGCTAATTTGGTGCTGACGGAAGGCCCCAAAGGGATGCCTGGTGCGATTGCCAAAGCAGAAGAACTGGCGGCACAAGACCCGGCCCGCTTTTATATGCCGGCGCAGTTTAGCAACCCCGCTAATCCTGCCATTCATGAAACCACCACTGGCCCTGAAATTTGGGATGCCACTGACGGTGAAGTTGATGTTCTCATCGCCGGAGTCGGTACAGGCGGTACCATCACCGGTATTTCGCGCCATATCAAAAACAGTTGCGGCAAGGCGATTACCTCGGTGGCTGTCGAACCCGCTGCCAGCCCCATTATCAGTCAACACCTGGCTGGCGAAGCATTAAAGCCGGGGCCACATAAGATTCAGGGGATCGGCGCAGGCTTTCTGCCCGCTAACCTCGACATTTCAATGGTGGATCGCGTTGAACAAGTCACCAATGAAGAGGCGGTGGAATATGCGCGTCGTCTGTCGACTGAAGAAGGGATTCTGTCCGGTATTTCATGCGGCGCTGCCGTGGCCGTGGCGGATCGTTTAGCACAACTACCAGAATACGAAGGTAAAACCATCGTCGTTATTTTACCAGATTCCGGCGAGCGCTATCTCTCAAGTATTTTATTTGAAGAAGCGAGTTAGCATCACAGGGGGCCGGAGGCACATTGCTCCGGTCTCCAGCTTTAAGGTCTGAAAATAGGCACACCACTCACTGCCGAGCACTATCTTTTTTATCTTTAAGATAAAAACACCACGTCAATATCGCCAGATATAATATTGAATACCAACAATTTATAAAGTACGTCCTGCCGGAGACTAATGCTACCCGGCAAGACTGCTTGCTGCGAGATGTTACAGGCAGGGATCTTCTACGTCAGATGGGGCACCAAAAACTTGAGAAAATGAGTTCCCCTGAATAATTTGAATAATCTGTGTCATACCAAATGTATAACTAAAGAACTGACAGAAGGAACCAGGATCACTGATATTGCCCTGGGAAATGGTCATGTTACCGCCGGGCACTGAAAAAGAGCCAGCGCCAAAGTTATTCACATTGTTATTGAAATTGATGTTGTTGTTCGCACCACCGTTTTGCGCCCAACTATTCCCTGCCGCGAAAAGGGAAATTACGGCGAGTAATGTTATATAGCGTATTTTCATCAGTATGATCTCCTTATGATTATTGAGAATCGATGTCCGGTGAGATTAAAAGCAATATTATTCTGTTAGTCAATCAATAAATTTAAATACTCGTTATTAACCAAGAGTGTTTTTCAGCATTCATGTGAGACAACAGATTGTATCACTAGGAAAAAAATAACAAAAAACCGTTTGTAAAAACCTCTCAAAGAATTTTCGCTATTTTATTTAATAGTGTCCGCTTATAGCAATACTTGATTGATGCACTCATTAGGAGGGTATTCAAATCACCAGTTGACGCACACTGGGAAATATAAAAATATAAACATTATCCGGCTTTATTTTGAGATTGCACGACCTCAGATTACGGTAAAGAGTAATACACTATTCATGCCGCAAGGCTTCAATCGGATCCAAGCGTGCGGCTTTGCGCGCTGGCACATAGCCGAACACCACGCCGACAACCGCTGAAAAGACAAACGCCAGCAGGATGACGCTACTGTCAAAAACCAACGGCACATGCAACGCGCCAGCAATAAAATAAGAGGCGATCAGGGCCAGCAGGATGCCGGCAATACCACCGACGGATGACAGCACGACTGCTTCGACCAGAAACTGCCGTTGCACTTCGCGTTCCAGCGCACCGATGGCGAGGCGAATGCCGATCTCGCGGGTACGTTCAGTCACCGAGACCAGCATAATATTCATGATACCGATGCCGCCGACGATCAAACTCACCGCCGCAACAGCACCGAGCAGCGAGGTCATGATTTCGGTGGTGCCGGTCATGGCTTTGGAGATCTCTTTCATGTCGATAATACTGAAGTCATCTTCGTTGCCGGGGCCGATGTGACGTCGTTCACGCATCAGCAGTTCCACGTCGCGTTTTGCCTTGCTGGTGTCGTCATGGGCGGAGAGGTAGATGTGGCTGATCTTCTGTTCACCGGAGATCAGCCGCCAGTGGGCGCGCAACGGCATGAGGATAACGTCGTCTTGATCTGAACCCATACTCGACTGACCCTTTGTGGCCAGCACACCGATCACCTGGCAGGCGAGCTTGCCAAGACGAATCGTTTCCCCCAGCGGGTCGAGGTTGCCGAACAGCTCCCGTTGCAGAGTCGCACCCAGCAGGCAGACCGGTGCCCCGCCACGTTGATCGCTATCACTGATGAGTCGGCCGTTGGCCAGGATCCAGTTACGCACCATCAGATAGTCGTTTTCCATACCGGTCACGCTGGTGGTCCAGTTGTTGTTGCCGTAGACCACGGTGACGGCCTTGCTGGTGATGCCCGCCGCCGCGACGACGGAAGATAATTCATGGCGCAGCGCCTCGGCATCACCCACTTCCAGCGGCTTGGCAGCCGCGCGCGAACCGCGCAGGAAACGCTGACCGGGGCGCAGGATCAGCATGTTGCTGCCAAGGCTTTCGATCTGAGCACTGATCTTTGCAGTGGTGCCGTTACCAATGGTGACCATGATGATTACAGCGGCGACACCGATGATGATACCGAGCATCGTCAGGGTCGAGCGCAACAGGTTGCGGCGGATCTCACGCAGGGCCAGTGACAGCGCACTCCACCACATCAGTTACGCGCCTCGTTTTGAATACGGCCATCGAGGAAATGGACAACCCGGTGCGCATAGGCGGCGATGTCGGCCTCATGGGTAACCATGACGATAGTCAGGCCGCGTTCCTGATTCAGGCGCGCCAACAACTCCATAATTTCGTGACCACGGGCGCTGTCCAGATTGCCAGTCGGTTCATCGGCCAGCAACAGCACCGGATCGGTGACCAGCGCGCGCGCAATGGCAACGCGCTGTTGCTGGCCGCCGGAGAGTTCCGCCGGGGTGTGGGCCTCGCGGCCATCCAGCCCGACCGCCGCCAGTGCCGCCAGCGCCCGGATCTGGCGTTCCGCGCGCGGTAAACGGCGATAGATCAGAGGCAACTCAACATTTTCCAGCGCGCTGGTGCGGGCCAGCAGGTTGAAACCCTGAAACACAAAACCGATGTAGTGACGTCGCAACAGCGCGCGCTGATTGCGCGACAGGGTTTCCACCGTACTGCCCTGAAAACGGTAGTGACCCGCGCTGGGGGTATCGAGAAAACCGAGGATGTTCAAGCAGGTGGATTTGCCCGAACCACTCGGCCCCATCATCGCGATGAACTCGCCAGCCTCGACGCTGAGATTGACATCACGCAAGGCTTCCACGACCGCCGCCCCTTTGCCGTAAGTTTTGCCCAGTTGCTGTAGTTCAATCATCTCTGCTTACTGCTGGCATCGGTGATAACGGTCATGCCTGCCTGTAGTTCGCCGCCCACAACCTGAGTCATGCGGCCATCACTTGAGCCTGTCTTAATCTCAATAGCGCGTGGCTGATTGCCTTCCAGTACCCACACCTGTTTGACCTGGTTATTGCCCTGGCGCGGTGGCCGACTGCGGCTGCCCCAGCGCGGCATGAGTTGATCCATAAACCCGACGTCTTGTTTCACTTGCGTTATCGGCGGCACAAAACGCAGCGCAGCATTGGGGATAAGCAGCGTGTCGTGAATCTCTTCAACGGTGATATGAGCAGTGGCCGTCATGCCGGGGCGCAGCAGCATCGCCTCGTTACTAAGCGCCAGCATGGTTTCGTAACTGACCACCCCACCCTCACTCAGCGGGGCCAGGCGCACCTGCGTAATACTGGCAGGAAAGACCTGCTCGCTATAGGCATCGACCGTAAAGGTAGCAGCCTGCCCTTGATGCACTTTGCCGATGTCGGCTTCATCCACCGCGACCCGCAACTCCATCTGGGTCAGGTTCTCCGCCAGCGTGAAGAGCACCGGCGCTTGCAGCGAGGCGGCAACGGTCTGGCCCGCTTCGATCTGGCGCTTGAGTACGATGCCGTCAATGGGCGAACGGATCACCGCCTTCGCCAAGCGAGTCTTTTCAACATCCAGAGTAGCGCGTGCCTGAGAAACCTGCGCGCTGGCGCTGGCCTCGTCAGCATTGGCCCGTGCATAAGAAGCCTGAGCGGCATCCATATCCTGCGCGGTGCAGAGTCCCTTTGCCGCCAGCGCCTGGCAGCGCTTAAGTTTGAGTTCAGTCTCCAGCACCGTCGCTGCCGCCTGTAATACCCTGGCCTCGGCCACTTGCAGCGCCGCACGGGTCTGCACCACCTTGGCTTGCTGTTCATCCGTGTTGAGACGGGCCAGTTGCTGTCCCCGTTTAATCCGGTCATTAAAATCAACCGACACACTTTCAATGATGCCCGACATTTCACTGCCGACATCGACCTGATTAAGCGGCTCCAGCGTACCCGTCGCCGTAACCTGAATCGTAAGATCGCCGCGAGTCACCTCGCTGGTCACGAATTGCAGCGGCTGCTCGTTATCAGCCGGAAAAAAATAAAACCCTGCGAAAATAACAATCACTACCAGAATGACAAAGACCCTCCCCCTGCGGCGGGGTCGCCCCTGTTCCAGTATCTGTTCAACCGTGGTGGAAGTAGATGTTGCTTGATCCATAATGATGCCATTACCCTTGGGATGAATTTCGGTTCTCAATGAAAGTATCTAAAAACTGGAACGGAGTACATCATAATCGTACTTTCTGATCTCTTCACTCTTTCTTTAAAATACGTAAACGCTGGCGGCCATAGATAAATAATTGGACTTCCAACACTGTTCCGAGACAGAGCATGTTCCGTGTTAAAGACAACAAGCTGTATAAAGCCTTATGCGGGCTGCTGTTACAATGCTGTGATGGTATCGTGTCTGGTTATAATTTCCATTTCAATCACCCGCTTTATTAATGGAGTGCATCAATGGTTGAGTGATTTATGTCTATCAGCTTATTTCTGAACAAATTTTCGAATCGTCAAGTGGGTGATAATGCGCCATGTCGGATTAAGCCATACAGGCTACCAGTCTGAATTTGTTATCATGACAGAAGTAAAAATAAACGATGTTATGGTGCGCTGCACACCGGGTGCCCCGAAGGAAAATATCGTCGTGATCGATAACGGCAGTAATTGAGTATCTAGGGCACAACTCACTAAATGACTATGGGATATTTTAGCTAATCTTGGAGTCAAGCTTTTAGTGTGTTTTATGAGTACATCAGTTTTTGACTCAGGGTGCGCATAATGGTGTGCCTACTTCTCGACGTACTGTTTTGCTAGAATCCACACCTGAGTAATGTAACCGAGATGGGAATTCATATGTATCAAGTTTCTTATAGTAACATTCATGGGAAAGGGCTTTTCGCCACTACCCGTATTAAAAAGGGTACGCTTATCGGCAATGTTGAAGGGCGAAAGACTACCCGCAACGGGGACTATGTATTGTGGCTCACTGACAAACAAGGATTTTTGGTGCAAAATGAGATGAAATATATCAACCACTCAGCGAAGCCAAATGCGGCTTATTACGATGACCTGACCGTGATGGCACTACGTAATATCAATGTAGGCGAAGAGATAACCCATCACTATCAGAATGAGTTTTAACTGCCGTAATAATTAGTGGGCAAACATTATAGAAAAGTATTTGTTTGTGGCGTTAACCTTTTTATTAACAAATAACTCTGTAGCAGACCACATCACACAACCCGGATATGAAGGTCATGAATTTACGGTATGTGAGATGGGCGTCTAGGGTGAGGATGATGTTTTTCTGTTGCCTTGTGAGGCTTACACCAGTACGCATGGTTGTAATAATAACTGGTTGTATTGGAGAATGAATACACCAGCAGGAAAGGGAAAGTTAGCTAATGCCCAGATGGCTCTTATGAGTGGAAAAAATAGTTATTAGGGTCGGTAAAATATGTGGGATTGGTTTTGATAATGCAATTATGATAAGGATAAAAAAATAATATAAGTGAAAGCTGTACTTTTTTAGCCCGTAGGTTGGGGTGAAGCATGAACCCCAACATGAACAAAACTGCGGAAGGTAATGATCCCATTGGTGTGGGTTATGGAACGGAAAATAAAGCGCTGATTTAACGGTAGGCCGTTGATTCAACGGTTTGGCGTGTTGGGGTCACAAACGGCGTTCACCCCAACCTACCTACTGGGAGTGAATTTTGAACAGCGATCCGAACGCTATTGATCTCTGTTCGAAACAGCACTGGGCCCAGATGAGATTCAGAAGATCAAGAAAGCAGTGACGTTTTCAACGCCGTTCGGGAATGATCGTTTTAGGGCGCAGATCGAAGCAGCATTGAATCGATTTGTTGGAAATACAATAAGTGGAAGGCTAGTTAAGAAAAGAGAGAAAGTAGCTTAAGGAAAGGGTGAGAGAGATTATCGTTGGTCACGAACCTATTTTCTTTTTTTGTAGTTGATAAAAATAAGGGCAAGTAAATGAAAAATAAAATATTCATGTTATTAACCACGCTGATGATATCATCAGCTGCGTTTTCATCCTACTAGGCATGGACTAGTACGCAAATCAAAAGCATTATCGTTCATGATAATGGTACCGCAGGTTTTGCAGGAGAAGTGAATGTTGTCATGCAATCAGTATTATTAGCTAAACCTAACTGTGCTACCGCTACAGACAGGTTTATTATTGATTTATCCCGGCCAACTGCTAATTCTCACTATTCTGCGGTGTTAACGGCTTATATGGGCGGCAAAGATATTACTGTCTATCTTAATGATCTTTGTGTGGGCAGTACTGCCGTTCTTCGGAATGTTATTCTTGGAATCCCTGATTAATCAATAATTGGCCCGTAGATTGGGGTGTAGAATAAACCCCAGCATGAATGAAACTGCGGAAGGTAACGATTTCATTGATGTGGGTTATTAAACGGAAAGAGGTATCGATTTTACGTTTAGGGTTGATCCAAGGTCCGGCTGATTGGAGTTCACAAACAACGCTCACTCCAATCAGCTCGCCGTAAACGCCTTCGGCGACCACCTGTCATTTCGATTTAAACTGCGCTTCTGCTTTTGTATCTTGTCGATAATTTGCGTGACATCCGCCTGTAGATGATCAATGTTCTGATCTTGTTGTGTGCCATAACAACACTGTTGTACCTGATGGATGATGGCGCGTATCTCATCATCGACGTCCTGTTGCGATTCCCATTGAGTGAGCCCCTGCTCAAGGGTCTGTGTGCCGAATGCGGTGAGTAACTGTTGTTGCAGTGGGTGTCTTGAAGTCGATGGTAAAGCATTACGTGGGTGGTTATCGACCGTCGGTGCAGTGCGGGCTTGTTTCTGATACCACCACAGCAACAGTGAACCCAGCCATAACAGCGTGACGATTAACGTGGCGATCTGCCACGGCAATGCGGGGCGATGATCTTGCATTATCGTATCGGCTGGCAGTGTCAGCATGGGCGTGGGTGTGCTGGTTGTCATCGGAACCGCCGCGGGTGTGACCTCAATCGTTTGCCCTTGCAAAATGACTTCATCCATCACGCCGCGCTCTGGGTCAAAGTAAGGCACGCGCCAGTCCGGTAACTGAAAGCGGCCTGCGGTTATTGGGATGATGAAGTAATGGTATGAGATGCGTGAGCTACCATCGTCAGCACCTTCAACATATTGAGGCATGCTGCCCTCGATGTATGTTTTAAGTGCTGCGGGAAACGACAGTGTGGGAATGGTTTGCGCGAGATTGATGATATTGGTGGGCGCCTGGAGTACCAGTTCCAGTTGCAGGTTTCGATGTTGCGCGATACTGTCCGCGAGCGTCGATTGCGTCAGCTCTGGGCGGCCGACGAGTGTCAGAGGTGGCACGTTGTCGGGCAATGGTTGCACTTCGATAGTGATGTCGTTAAACGGAAAGCGTAACTGTTTGCCCGCTTGGGTCTCGACCCACACATCGGGAAGAAAGAGTCTGATCATCTGATCAATGGCCGGTGCCACTCCCCACGCCGAGCGGGTGACATTATAACTGACACCATTATGTATCTCGGTGCGATCTGCTTGCGTCAGTTGGCTTAACTGAATCTGTAGCTTCGGTTCGCTCTCAAGCGCGCCGCCCAGTTTGGCACTGGCGAGTTCCACGCGGTGATAGAGATCGATATAGGCGATGGTCTGTTCGCGCAGCCACAGTTTAGTTTTATAAACACCGCTGCGGCTAAACACTTCAGGCGTCGCATCGGCCGCGCCTTCATGTACGGTGATGGTGAGCGGTGTTGATGCTTCGCCATCGACACTAAACGGCGGGATAGTGAACTGCCCACTGTTTTTAGGAAAGAGTGTCACGCTAATCTCTGAGCTTGAACGACCGCGATTACGAAACGGACTGTAGTGATGGCTGGCCTGCGGAATACCGAGTTCAAAGTGGCTGGTTAATACGGTCAGATCAATATTGGGATTGACCCCTTCGGCGCGTAGGCGTGTGTCGCTATTGATCAGCGCCAGTGTCAACGTCAGATGTTCGCCGATGACGAGTGCCTTTTTATCAACGCGTGCCTCCAGCGTGGCGGCGGAGAGTGCGGCGCCGTACAGGGATAGCACTACGGCAACCATGCTGCGGATGAAATAGCGATGTAATTGAGCGCGAGTTACCACGGTTTCTCCTCTGCCTTTAATGGGGTGTCGCCTTCCTGTAGGTTGAAGCGTCGTCGCATGAACTCATAACCCAATCGTTTGTTGATCGCCTGCGCTTGCTGTAATGCATTTTCCCAGTTGATCGATTGAGCGTTGTTGCGCTGGTCCGGTGACGGTTCAAGTTCGCTCTTCTGTTGCGACGGTAACGCTTGCTGTGATGCCTGCTCGTTTTGTTGCTGCTCATTTTGCAGCGATTCCTTTTGCTGCGGTTCTGATTGTCGTCCGCGTAGAGTGCCCTGCGGATCTGGTTGGTCGAGCTGCGCCGCCTGCTGTTCCGCGTTGCTGTCTTGCGTTGCGTTCATGGCGGCCTGCGGAGGCTTTTGTTGATCACGTTTCTGCACACCGCCCTGTTGCGCACGCGCCTTGTTGACCAGGCTTAGGTTGAGGGCGGCGCGTGAAAAATTGCTCTGGTATTTCAGTGCGACTTCATAGGCGTTAGCGGCATCATCGAGCTGGTTGAGTCGGCTGAGCGCATTGCCACGGTTGTAGTTCGCCTGCGCGCGCTGTTGATTGTTCACTGCAAATTGTGCTGCGCGGGCAAAGGCTTCGGCTGCGACCTGCCACTCCTGTTGTCGATAAGCGGCGACACCGTAGCCGAGTTGTGCGCGATAACTTTCGATTTCACTATAGCGATAGGCGGCTTCTGCATGGCGTCCTTCAGTGAGTGCCCGGTAGGCCTGCGCCTCATTCCAGTGATCGACAATAGTGTTGGCCTGTGCCGGTGGCGTGGGGGCGAACATAAGCAACGGTATGATCAGTATCGCGACGCTGCCACGTTGTTGCCTTACCCCTGAGATAAGGAACAGTAAAATTGCAACGCCCATCAACCATGGGAAAAACTGAAACTGCTGCGGTTGATACGGGGCGCGATAGGGGTTGAGCGGTTCGAGTTGGTCGAGTGCGCTGAAGATAGTGTCCCAGTCATCATCGTTATCGGTGGCTGCAGTGTAAATACCGCCACTAGTGGTGGCAAGTTGTTGCAGTGTGACGCTATCGAGACGAGTGATAACCGGCTCGCCATCGTGTTGCAGCACCCTGCCGCGTTGGTTGGGAATCATCCCGCCGCTGTGGGTACCGATGCCGACAATCAGTAACGGCAGCTGTTTTTTATGCAGCCGTTTTGCGACATTGAGATCGGCCTGCGGATTGTAGCTCTCGCCGTCGGTGAGCAGCACGATAGCACGTCCCTGCTGTGCGCTATGGTCGAGCAGTTGAATCGCGCGTTCGAGGGCCTGGGTGAGATTGGAGCCGCGCTTGCGTGTGAGCGTGGTGTCGAGCGCATCGCTAAAGTGGTGCAGCGTGTCGCGGTCGGGCGTCAGTGGCAGCACCGGATAGGCGTTGGCGGAATAGGCGATCAGTGCGGTACGGTCGGCCTTGAGTCGTGCGCTGAAGTCGCGCAGTTCCAGCTTGGCACGGCCGAGGCGTGACGGCGCAACATCGTCGGCGGCCATCGACGGTGAGATGTCGACGATCACCGCAATGTCGATACTGCGCGCGACCTCTGCTGCGCGACTGTCACTGAAGTGCGGGCCGCTGGCGGCGATCGCGATCAAACTCCACGCAAGCAGTAGCAGCCATGACATCATCTGCGGATGAGGGTTGTGTGGCCGGGTTAATAACCAGCGCCATAAACTTGGGTCGATAAACTGGGCGAGCCGTTGGTGATGTTGATGGCTGCGTGGTTTAACTCGACGGATGAGCATCACACACAGCGGGATCAATAGCAGCAACAGCCACCACGGCTGACGCAGGGTGAGCTGTGTCAGCGCTTCGTTCACGGCAACACCTGCTGGCGTAGCTTGCGCTCATTGAGGAGTAGCAGTGACAGTGCAAGCAGTAGCGGCAACCAGAACCATTCATCACGCGGTATTAATGTAGGGTCGTCGATGTCGATCGATTCGAGTCTATCGATGTCATCAAAGATAGCCTGTAGCGTTGCGCTGTTGTTGGCGTGAAAGTAACGCCCGCCAGTTTCAGCGGCGATGCGCTGCAACAAATTCTCATCCAGCGGCAGTTCGGTGTAGAGCGGTTGCTGGCGCGGCCCGCGCGGGAAGGCGACGGTGTTATTGGTGCCGACGCCGACGGTATAGATACGCAGTTGATACTGTTGCGCCAGTAGTATCGCCGATTCGGGGCTGACGCGACCGGCGGTGTTACTGCCATCGGTGAGCAGGACCAGAATGCGTGATTTGGCGGGGCGTTCGTGCAGGTGGTCGGCGGCGAGTGCAATTGCATCACCGAGCGCGGTGCGTTCCCCGGCGAGGCCGTTGCTGATCTGGCCGAGAAAATCGTGTGCCATGTCAAGATCGGTGGTGAGCGGCATAAAGGTGAAGGCGTCATCGGCAAAGGCGATCAGACCGACGCGGTCACCGCCGCGCTGTTTGAGAAACTGTTGCCCCATCGCCTTCGAGATATCGATACGGCTAGTGACCTCGCCTTCGTGAATGAAGTCCTGCGCCAGCATCGAACCGGAGATGTCGACGGCCAGCATCATGTCGTGACCGGGACGGGCGATGGGGGTGTCACTGTGCAACCACTGTGGGCGTGCCGCGCTCAGTAGCAACAGTGCGCAGCCCAATAGCCACCACCACGGCAGCGGTTGTCGCGCCTGGCTGGCATTGGTCAGTTGTATCAATAACGCGGCCTGACTGTGGCGAATGGCGGCGACATCGCCGTTGGCGGATGTTGCGGCGACCTGTTTTTCTGCGCGATGGGTGAGCAGCCATAATAGATACGGCAGCGGTAACAGCAGTAGCCACAAAGGCGTGGCGAACTCAAACATGCTGATCTCCGCCATGCTGATCTCTACAGTGCTCGGCGCTGATGGTCAGCCATCGGCGCAGTTCAGTAAATGTTGTCTGTTCGAGTCGTTGCGTCGCCGTGGGTTGGTAACGGAGCTGTTCAAAGTGCGCGATGGTCTGTTGCCACTGCGGTTGTTGGTCGCCGAGTGAGGGTGGGCAATGTGCGGTGAGTTGCGACAGGCCAAGGCCGAGACGCAATACAGTACTTAGTTGATAGACAGTCTCGCGTGTGTTGATGTCATTCGCCAGCCACGCCTGTTCAATCGCGTTGAGGCGAGTGAGTGCCTGTTGTGTTATGTCGCTTGCGGGTGCTGGCGTCGTCGTTTGAGCATAGCGACGATAGCCCAGTGTGATGAGCGCGATGATGGCAATCGTCACCGCAGCGGCGGTTGCCAGCACCGGCCACAGATTTGGTTCTGTTGGGAGTTGCACATCGGCAAGGCGATCAAAAAACGCGGCGTTGTTGATTGGCATTGAGTCTGCAATTAAAGGCTGCGATGAAACTGGAGTGTCCTCTATCATTGCAGCGCTGCCAACTGTTGCAGTGTGTTGTGGTGATTATAGAGGGTGTGGAGTGGCAGCTGGCTGCGGTGGCAGAGTTGTTCGATTTGTACGCGGCGTTGCTGCATCGCATTCGCGTAGGACTCGCGTAGTGCACGGTTGTCGCTGTCGATAATATTACTTTCACCACTCAATGGTGAGACCACTCGAATTTTACCGCACGCCTCAAGTTGCTCTTCGGCCGGATCGACGATGCGCAGCGCAACGGCATCAAAGCGGCTGGTGATATCGAGCAGTGCGGGTTGGTGTTGCGCATCGAGATCGTGCAGGTCGCTGATTAAAATAAGTGAACTGCCGCGTTCGGCGGCATGGTTGATCTGGGTAAAGAGTGCGTTGAGTTCGACAGGTTGTTGCGGCCGCGCACTGTCCAGCGGTGCGGCGGCGGCCTGTAGCAGCGGCAGTGTCCCTTCGAGGGTGGATGCGGCGGGAAAGAAGTGCGTTTCACTGTCGAGCACGACCCCGGCGATGCGCTCGTGTGCGGCGAGTGCCGAAAAGGCGAGGATCGCGGCGCAGCGCGCGGCCGTGGTCACCTTCAGTTCAACGCGGCTGCCGAACTGCATCGGCGGGCGTCGATCGATCACGATAAAGAGGCTGCGTTGTCGTTCGGCCAGAAATACCTTACTGGTCGGCTTGCCGCTGCGTGCGGTGGCGCGCCAGTCCATGTGGCGGATGTCGTCGCCGGGTTGATAGGGGCGCACGTCGTGCAGCTCCATGCCGTGGCCACGGTGCAGCGAGAGAAAGGCACCGGCATAAGGGGTGTCGAGCGGGCGCGTCTGCGTGTAGCGACGCTGCAACACCTGCTGCTGTAGCTGCTCCAGTTCGGCAGTGGATAGCAGGGCATTCTGATCTGAATCTGAATCTGAATGGAGATGGGCGTGGTGGTGCATCACGGCTGCTTAGGGGACAGGCACCACGTCGGTGATGCGTTCGATCAACTGGCGGCTATTGACCCCTTCGGCGCGTGCCGTAAAGCTCAGTGCGATGCGGTGGTTGAGCACATCGTGCGCCAGTTCGATGATGTCGCCGGGTTCAACGAAATCTCGTCCCTGGAGAAAGGCACGCGCACGACTGGTCTGTGCCAGCGCCAGCGTGGCGCGTGGTGAGGCGCCGCGTGACAGTAGCGGGGTGAGTGTTTCGTCCCACGGGGAGGGGTCGCGCGTGGCACTGACTAGCGCAACGATATAGCGTTGTAGCATCTCATCGATGTAGACCTTATTAACGGCATCACGGGCGGCGGTGACCTGAGCGGCGCTCACTACCGCCGTATTATTGGCTGTATTTTGCGGTTGCTGCGCCCGTTGCAGGATCTCCAACTCTTCATCCGCGCTGGGATAATCGATGTGGGTCTTCATCATGAAGCGGTCGAGCTGCGCCTCTGGTAGCGGGTAGGTGCCTTCCTGATCGATCGAGTTCTGCGTAGCGATCACCATAAAGATCTCGGGCAGCGGGCGCGTGGTGCCGCCCACGGTGACCTGACGTTCCTGCATCGCCTCCAGTAGCGCTGACTGCACCTTGGGGGGCGCGCGGTTGATCTCGTCGGCGAGTATGATTTCGTTGAAGATCGGCCCGGCAATAAACTGGAAGTGGCCATCCTGCGGCACAAAGATATCTGAGCCGGTGATATCGCCCGGAATCAGGTCCGGGGTGAACTGGATGCGCTGAAAGGGCATCGCCATGCCACTCGCCAGCTGGTGCACCGCGGTGGTCTTGGCCAGCCCCGGCAGCCCTTCGAGCAGCATATGGCCGTTGGCCAGCACGCCGGTCAAGAGGCGCTCGATCAGTGTCGATTGCCCCACAATGGTGGTTTCGATGTGCGCCCTGAGCGCTGCAAAGTCATTTTTCATAACTGCAAGATTCTAGCCTATTTTTAGAAAACATACAGGGAGCTGTGGATGCGATCAATGCGGTGTATTTTCAGATCGAAAAAATAGCGGGATAATGCTGTGTAAAATGGACTATTCGGATGATTTCACTGCGGTTAATCGTATTTCTCGTAACGGTGATGGGCTGGGTGCAATGTGCGGAGGAAGGTCGTATAATCGATGGACTTTGCATTCTCAGGGTGGGCGATGAGTGCTCATATCGTACGTGAAAAGGGTGATTTTAACGGCCTGAAGGTCTCAGCAGTCTGTTTTAATTACGGCGTTAGGGGGATAGCGGTTGCGAGGCCTGATCAGAATATTGAAAAGATCGGGCACTTTCTTCAAATATAGATGTCTGTTTTGATGTGCCATCATTATGTGTCTCAACGAGCTAAATAGAATACCCTATTAAAAACAAAGGAGATTTGGTTTTTAATGGGATTTTCGATGGGCTTTATTAGGGGCCGGGTTTTTTGGTGACATTTATGTATAATCGACGCTCTTTTGGCTTGAGAAGCTGAGTTAATGGCGATGGAGAATGGTCTGCTTGAGATCCGAGCGCTGGCGTGTGAACGCGGTGATCGACAGCTTTTTAGTGATCTGTCGTTTTCGCTGCAAGCGGGCGAGTTACTGCATGTGCACGGCCCGAATGGCAGTGGTAAGACCACGCTGTTACGCGCGATTGCGGGGCTGGTATTGCAGGAGCGTGGCGAAATTCTGTGGAATGGCGAGTCGAGCGGCAAAGAAAAAGATGCATTCAACCGTGAGTTGCTCTACCTGGGGCACCATTATGGGCTTAAGTTTGAGTTGACCGGTTATGAGAATTTGAAGGTGTTTGCCAACCTCAGTGGTGCGGAGATTAGAGAACACGAGGTGGAAGCGGCGCTACGGCGGTTTGGACTGGCGCACTGCGTTGAACTGCCGGTGAAGATGCTGTCGCAGGGGCAGAAACGGCGTGTCGCGCTGGCGCGGCTGCTGTTGCAATCGTCAAAGTTGTGGATACTGGACGAGCCCTTTGTGGCGTTAGATGCGGCGGCAGTGGAGCTGCTGCTGGAAGTGATTAAGACGCATGTTGCCAATGGCGGCATGGTGATCCTGACGACCCACCAGGCGGTGGCGGTCGAGGTGGGCAGCGTACAACACCTGCACCTCGGTCAATAGTGGGGCGGTAGTGATGTTGGCGACATTGAGATGTATGGTAATGCGGGATCTGACGCTGGCGATGCGCCACCGTTCGGATGTACTGACGACGGTGTTCTTTTTCATCATCGTCGTGAGTCTCTTCCCGCTCGGTGTCGGGCCAGACGCGCAGCTGCTAAAAGAGATGGCGGCGGGGGTGGTGTGGGTGGCGGCATTGCTGGCGTCGATGTTGTCGCTGACACGGCTGTTTGCGGACGATTACCACGATGGCACGCTGGAGCAGCTATTACTGGTGCCACAGCCGTTGTCGCTGATTGTGCTGGGCAAGGTGCTGGCACACTGGATTATTTCAGGCCTGCCGCTGGTGTTGATGTCGCCGCTGCTGGGGTTGCAGTTTGGGCTCGAAGGCGATGCGCTGCTGATGTTGATGTTGACCTTGTTAATAGGCACGCCGGTGTTGAGTCTGCTGGGGGCGATCGGTGCGGCGCTGACGCTGGGGCTGCGCGGCGGTGGGGTGCTGGTATCGCTACTGGTGTTACCGCTCTATATTCCGGTGCTGATTTTTGGCGCGGGGGCGGTCACCTCGAATGCGATGGGGATGGGGGCCGAAGGGCATCTATCATTGATGGGGGCGATCCTGTTACTGGCGTTAGTGCTAGCGCCGTGGGCCTCGGCGGCGGCGCTCAGGATCTCGCTAGAATAGGTTTTTATTGTGTTTTTAAATTTAGCTACATTTAAATAGAGAAGATAAGCGACGTGTTTAACCTGTTTAAATTTTCATCACCAGCGAGCTTCTACCCATTAGCGGGGCGGCTGGTCACGTTGTTTGCGATCGCTTCAGTGATCCTGCTGGCGATTGGGCTCTACATGAGCTTTTTTGTCGCACCGACCGATTACAAGCAGGGGGAAGGGTATCGCATCATGTTTATCCATGTGCCCGCCGCGTGGATGTCGATGCTTATTTATGTGGTGATGGCGTGCTGGGCGGCGGCAGGCATGATCTGGAACACGCGCCTCTCATCGATGATGGCGACGTCACTCGCGCCGACCGGCGCCATGTTCACCTTTATAGCTTTGTGGACCGGCGCACTGTGGGGCAAGCCAATGTGGGGTGCCTGGTGGGTGTGGGATGCGCGTCTTACTTCTGAATTGATTCTGTTATTTCTCTATGTGGGTTTTATGGCGCTGGAGTCGGCGATCGATGACCCGCGTCGTGCCGCACGCGCCAGCGGGCTGCTGGCACTGGTGGGCGTGGTCAATATTCCGATCATCTATTACTCGGTACAGTGGTGGAACACGCTGCATCAGGGCAGTACGATCGATTTTAGTAAAGGGGGAGGCGTTGAAATCAGTATGTCTGAGATTATGTTATGGACATTGCTTATTATGACCTTCGCCTGCTGGTTTTATACGATTGCAGTTGCGCTCAATCGTGTGCGCAGTATTATTCTTGAACGTGAAGCAGATAGCGCGTGGGTAAAAACGTTGTTGAAGGGGGCTAAATCATGAGCGAATGGTTTGCGATGGGTGGTCATGGTTTGTACATTTGGGGCTCGTATGGTGTAGCAGCACTGTTTATGCTTGTTGAAGTGATTCTGGTGATGCGCCGCCGTCGCAGCTTGATGCAGCGACTGGGGCGTATGATCCGTATGAAGGCCCAAACAGATTCAGAGGTATCGGATGAAGTCTAGACATAAACGTATGGTTTTTATTGTAGTGGGCCTGGCCGCACTGGGTGGTGCCGTGGCGCTGATTATGAATGCGCTACAGAGTAATATTAACCACTTTTTTAGCCCGACGGAGGTGATGGCCAACGCCGCACCGAAGGATCGAACATTTCGTCTGGGTGGGCTGGTAGTGAAAGAGAGTCTGCAACGTGAAGACGATGGGCTAACGGTCCATTTTCGGGTGACGGATAATGCCGAGAGCGTACCGGTGATATTTACTGGTATCCTGCCGGATCTGTTCCGCGAAGGGGAAGGGGTCGTGGCGCAGGGCAAGATTGCCAACGACGGTACCTTTATGGCGGATGAAGTGCTCGCCAAACACGATGAAACCTATATGCCGCCTGAGGTTGCCGAGGCGCTCGAAAAATCAGAACAGGCCAAGATTGAGGCCTCATTAGTACCCGCGGAGGGGATATAAAATGATACCTGAAATAGGGCATTATGCGTTGGTACTGGCGCTGTCGATGGCAATTGTTCAGGCGGCGTTACCATTAATTGGCGCGCAGCAGGGCAAGGCTTCATGGATTGCGGTGGCGCGGCCGGCAGCACAGGGGCAGTTTGCCTTTGTCCTGATCGCCTTTGGCTGTCTTACTTACTCGTTTGTGGTGAATGATTTCTCGGTGCAGTATGCTGCCGCCCATTCCAATTCACAGCTGCCGGTGCAATATCGCGTTGCAGCGGTGTGGGGTGGTCATGAGGGCTCGCTATTATTATGGGCATTGATGCTGGGTGGCTGGACTTTCGCGGTGACGGTGTTGAGTAAAAACCTGCCCGATGAAATGGTCGCGCGGGTGGTGGGTGTGCTTGGAATGGTGTCCGTTGGCTTCCTGTTTTTTATTCTACTGACTTCCAATCCTTTTGATCGCCTGATTCCGGCGGCGCTTGATGGTCGAGATCTTAATCCGTTACTACAGGATCCGGGACTGATTATCCATCCGCCGATGCTTTATATGGGCTACGTCGGTTTCTCCGTGGCATTTGCTTTTGCGATTGCTGCATTGATCAGTGGCCGGCTCGATGCCGCATGGGCGCGCTGGTCGCGTCCGTGGACCACTGCCGCGTGGTGTTTTCTGACTATCGGTATCGCGCTCGGTAGCTGGTGGGCCTATTACGAGCTTGGCTGGGGCGGCTGGTGGTTCTGGGATCCGGTCGAAAACGCTTCGTTTATGCCATGGTTGGTGGGTACCGCGCTGATCCATTCGCTGGCGGTGACTGAAAAACGCGGTAGCTTTAAAAACTGGACGGTACTGCTGGCGATCATCGCCTTTTCGATGAGCCTGCTGGGGACATTCCTGGTGCGTTCTGGCGTATTGACCTCGGTGCACGCCTTCGCCACGGATCCGGCGCGCGGTGTCTATATTCTTGGTTTCCTTGCGGCCACGATTGGTGGTTCGCTGTTTCTGTATGCAGTGCGCGCTCCGAGTGTCAGTAAAGGTGGCGAGTTCTCGATGTTGTCGCGCGAAACACTATTGTTGAGCAACAACGTGCTGCTGATCGTGGCGTGTGCGACGGTACTGCTCGGCACGCTCTATCCGCTGTTACTCGATGCGCTCGATATGGGCAAAATCTCAGTGGGGCCTCCTTACTTTAATTCTGTGTTTGTGCCGTTGATGATGCCGCTGCTCTTTTTAATTGGACTGGCGCCCTTTGTGCGCTGGAAAAAGGCGAATCTGGGTGAGTTAGCGCGTCTGCTGCGTTGGGCCTTCTGTGTCGCACTCGTAGTGGCGCTGGTGTTGCCATTTACACTTGGCGAGTGGCAGGTGATGGTGAGTGTCGGTCTGTTACTGGCGACGTGGATTGTGATCACGATCATCATGGGGTTCATGCGACGTGCAGAGCGTGGAAATGGCCTGAAGGGTTTGTCGATGAGTTACTACGGTATGCAGATGGGCCATTTTGGGATGGCGGTATTTGTGGTCGGCGTGACGTTGATCGGTGGTTACGAGACTGAAAAAGATGTGCGCATGGAAATTGGTGATGTCACCAACGTGGGCGGGTACACCTTCCGCTTTGATGGTGTTGTTGATCAAGCAGGGCCTAACTATCAGGCAACCCGTGGTTATATTCAGGTGATGAAAGATGGTGACAATGTGATGTTGATGCACCCTGAAAAACGTATCTACAACGTACAGACGATGCCGATGACCGAAGCCGCAATCGACAGTGGTTTTACCCGTGATCTTTATGTCTCGCTGGGCGAGCCAGTGAGTGGCGGCGCATGGAGTGTGCGTATCTATCACAAACCATTTGTAAACTGGATCTGGGGTGGCTGTGGATTGATGGCCCTCGGTGGTCTGTTTGCCATCAGTGATCGTCGTTACCGGCTTGCATCACGTAGTCGTCGCGAAACAGAAAGCAAAAAGATGGCCACGGCTAACGGTGATGATGGCCGTGCCGTAAGTGGCAGTCCAGTGGTGGCGAGAGAGGCTGAGGTCTGATGACGCGTAATCTGAAATATCTGCTGCCATTGGCGGTGTTCGGGGTGTTGGTATGGTTTCTGGGGCAGGGACTTTACCTCAACCCGCGAGAAGTGCCATCACCGTTAGTGAATAAGCCGGCGCCGGTGTTTAGTGTGGCCGACCTGCATCGCCCCGAGTTGCAGTTTGCCTCTGAACAGATGAAAGGCAAGGTGTGGATCCTGAATGTGTGGGCCTCGTGGTGTCGTGCCTGTCGCGATGAACATCCGCTGTTTGTTGAGCTCGGTCGTAAGGGGATCGTGCCGATTGTGGGGTTGAACTATAAAGATCAGCGCGGTGATGCGCTTGAATGGCTACGCGCACTGGGTGACCCCTATGTGGCCAGCGCCTACGATGTTGATGGCCGTGTCGGCATGGACTATGGCGTTTATGGCGTGCCGGAGACCTATGTGATCGATAAGCAGGGCATCATCCGCTATAAGCATACTGGCCCGGTCACGGCACAGTCATTACAGACCAGGGTGCTGACACTAGTGAAGGAGTTACAGGGATGAAACATCTATTCGCGTGTTTGGTGTTGCTGTCGGCGATGGTGGCGACGCCCGTTGTTTACGCCAAGGAAGCCGCGACGATGGCGGCAGATCCTGTGCTGGAAAAACGTGTGATGGCAATGGCGTATGAGCTGCGATGCCTAGTGTGTCAGAACCAGTCATTAGGGGGGTCGCAATCTGAGTTTGCAATCGATCTTCGTGATGAAATTCGCCAGCAGATGGCGCAGGGTAAGAGCGATAAGCAGGTGACTGATTTTATGGTCGAGCGTTATGGTGACTTCATTCTTTTCAAGCCCCCGGTAAAATCGACCACGCTTGCATTATGGATAGGGCCGTTTGCGCTGTTAGTGATTGGTGCGCTGGTACTGTTTATTCATTTAAAGCGGCGCAAGCGCACGCTCAATACCACGCCGTTGAGTGACGAAGAACATAAGCGGGCCGAGGCCCTGTTGGACAACAAATAAAAGCAGACCCGTAACAGCAAGTTAGTACGCGTGGAGCAGAGGAAATTTAAGGCATGATTATTTTTTGGATTGTAGCAGCGCTGTTGACGATCGCGGCACTGCTTTTTTTATTACCCCCTTTGTTGCAGCGAATTAGAAATCACGAGGGCATAGTAGTCGAGCAGGATGCGCTCAATGTCTCTATTTATAAAGACCAGATTGCTGAACTCAAGCAGGACTTGATGAATGATGTGATCACCCAGGATCAATACGAACAGGGGCAGCAGGAGTTAGAACGGCGCTTACTGGAAGATGTGACCGAGACGACTGGGGGTAAAAAACCAGCGGATACTGGCGTCAGTGGTGTCACGGCAGCGGTGGTATCGGTGGTGGTGATCGCGACGTCATTATCGCTATACCTGACCTTTGGTAAGCCAGAATTGGTGACCCCCGTGGATGTGACGGAAGCGCCTGTTGTGTCAGAAAACATGACGCAGGAAGAGATGACCGATCAGGTGGCGATGATGGTCAGTCAGCTCTCCGCGCGCCTTGAAAAGGACCCGGCCGATGTACAGGGATGGGCTATGCTGGGACGTTCTTACTATGCGCTGAGTCGTTATGGCGATGCGGTTGCGGCCTTCTCAAAAGCCGTGTCGATTGTCGATAGCGACGCACAGCTGCTGACCGATTATGCCGATGCAATGGCGATGAGTAGTGGTGAGCAGACCCTTGAAGGACGTCCGATGGAGTTGATCATGCGGGCACTGAACCTTGATCCGCAGAATCAGAAAGCACTATGGCTGGCGGGGACTGCCGCCTATGAGCGCGCTGATTTTGAAGCGGCACTGCTCTACTGGCGACGGATCCTCACGATGTTGCCGCCCGACTCTCAAACTGCGAAAACGATGGCCGGCAATATCGCCGAAACCGAGCAGCTGATGTTGGCACAACAGAACAATGCCAACGGCGGCGCAAGCACACCGTTAAGCGATACGCTGAGCCAGGGTGCGCTGTCTGAGGGCGGTGGCGCGGTGAGTGGTGCCTCGGTCAGCGGTGTGGTGACGTTATCTCAGTCGCTCGCGGCTAAGGTGTTGCCGACCGATACGGTCTATATTTTTGCGCGGATGATGAACGGCCCGCGGATGCCGCTAGCGATTCTGCGTACTGAGGCCGGTAAAATGCCGATTGAATTTACCCTCGATGACTCGATGGCGATGGATGCCTCGATGAATCTTTCCAGCGCCACAGCCGTGATGGTGATGGCGCGGATTTCGCGCAGCGGCAATGCAACCCCACAAAGCGGTGATATGCAGGGCGGCGTACAGAACGTGAAGATCGGTACTGCCGGTATCGAGATTGTGATTGATGAGGTGATCCCTTAGCGCTCTCAACAGCGTCTCAATTTTCCGGCGCGCGTTGGGTAAGGCAGGGCGTCGCGGACTATGTGGAGATTAACAGTGCACCGAGCATTACTGTGGCCATGGCTACTGTTGTCGTTATCGGCGTGCGAGATGGCACCGGCGCCAGTGGCTCAATCCCCTCGTCTCGTTGCAGCGGGTGATCCCTTTCCGGAGCTGATACTGCCGGGACTGGATCGTGAAGACCTGCCGATCTCACAACTGCGCGGCAAGCTGGTGGTGCTGAATATCTGGGCCACCTGGTGCCGACCGTGCCGCCATGAGTTGCCGAGCCTGCAACGTCTGGGTGAACAGCTCGACCCTGAACGCTTTGTAGTGCTGGCAATGTCGATTGATGATGATAAACACTTGCCGCGAGAATACATGATTGACCGCAAGATCGAGCTGGCAAGCTATATTGATTTGAAGATGGAGATTGCGAACGACAAACTGGGGGTGCAAGGCTACCCGGATACTTATCTGATCGCACCCGATGGCCGCCTGTTACTCAATATTGAAGGTGAGCGCGAATGGGATAGCCCGCAGGTGGTCGCGGCGCTACAAGCGGCCTATACGGGCGATGCCACTATGCTACAGCGTGTTTTGCTGCCGGATGTGAGAGAATAATCGCGTAATGTCGCTGGATTGAGAATGAGTAAGAGGAGATGATGATGCACAATAATAGTCATTGGCTGAGACAGATTGGAATCGCTGGTCGTGGTGTTGTACTGCTGTGCAATGTGATGTTGCTGGGCGCTCCGTTAGCGATCGCGGGCGACCCGGTCAACGGCGGCAAGCTCTATAATCAGCACTGTAAAAAGTGTCACGGTAATGATGGCAAGAGTAGCTTCCCCGGGGTGGCTGATTTTTCGCGTGGCGAAGGGTTATTGAAGGCGGATGGCGAGCTGCAGCAAAAGATCATCACAGGTAAAGGGATGATGCCCGCGTTTCGTAGCGTGCTCACGGACGATGAGACCTCCGATGTGGTTACGTATCTGAGAAAACTGCGTCGATGAAGCAACGCTTCACCCTGACAACACTGCTGTTTTTATCGGTACTGTCGCTGACCGCCTGTAGCAGCGGCGATAGCGATAGTGATGCCGTGGTCACGCAACAAAATGCTGACCCTCAGGCCGCGAAGGCGGCTGTGTCAGACACTCCTGTATTAGCCTCTGTCGCGAATAATGCAGCCACTACGCGCAGTAGTCTACCGCGCGTACTGGAATCCTTTGGCGTGGGTGATAGCGTGTTTGTCCGTTCGCTCGCAGTGGATACCCATGATCAATCGATCTGGGTGGGGACCTCCGCCGGGGTGCTGGAGATTGATCTCGCAAGCTATGACATGCGTGCGATTTACTCCCGCAAGGATGGACTCGCCAACGAGTACGTATTCAGTATTATGGTCGATAGTCAGGGCAGTAAGTGGTTTGGCACCAATGGCGGTGGCATGACACGCTATCGTAATGGTGAGTGGAAAACCTTTTTCCCGATGCACGGCCTTGCGGACTACTGGGTTTACTCTTTTGGCGAAGCGCAGGACGGTTCGCTATGGGTTGGGACCTGGGGCGGTGCAAATCAGTTTAGCCGCACAGATGATAAGTTCACCGCCACTTATGTAAAAGAGCTGGTGAATGAGTGGGTCTATGGCATCGCCAGTGATGATAAAGGGCGAATGTGGCTCGGGACCGAGGGTGGAATATCGATGTTTGATGGCACACGCTGGCACGGTTTTACCTATGAAGACGGCATTGGTGCGCCCAATAAAAAGAACCTGCCGGTAAGCCAGAATACCGGTCTGGGAACGCGTGAACGGCATGACCTGAGTGTGCTTTCCGAAGGCCAGCAGACCTATAATCCGGGGTATGTCTTCTCTGTGCTGGTCGCGGCGGATGGTAAGGTGTGGGCCGGCACGTGGGGCGGCGGGGTGAGTTTTTATGATGGCGAGACGTGGCAGAATCTGACTACTGAAGAGGGGCTGGCGGGGGATATCGTCTACAGCATTGCACAGGATAGCGACGGCGTTTTCTGGTTTGGCACGAATAATGGATTGTCGCGTTTTGATGGCGAGGCATGGCAGACCTTTTCCAAAGGCGCGGGGAACGGTTTGATCGATGACAATGTCTATACAGTCATCGCATTACCGTCCGGCGAAGTGTGGGCCGGTACGCGCGGTGGTGTGACGCGCATTGGTTATGGTGAATAGGTTCATGGGTGCGAATGTGCGCTTATCATTGGCATGGATAGAATAAAAGGTGAGTGATGTGAATCTGAATTTCAAGGCGTTAGCGGTAGTGGTGATCGTGATGGGTTTTATGGTGGTCGGTGGCTATATGCTGGGCACACAGCAGGCGAGTAACGAGATTGCGAGTATAAAAGCGCAGCCACTCACCAATCGCAACATGCTGGCCAGCGAACTCGAACCCGGCGCACAGGTGCCACTGAACCATCCACAGATGGATAATACTGCGCCTGCTGCAGCGATGAGTACCTTTCCTCAGCCGTCGACACCGCAGGCCGATCTTGCGGGCAGAGGCGGCAACGCGCAGACCCCGTCCACACAGCTCACCGGCGATAGCAAGTTTGCCCATTTTCGCGTCGGTAATCGCAATGTGAAGGGGCTGGTGGTCGACGGTGACTATATCTGGATTGGTACTTCGGGCGGAGTGATTCGTTATAACACTATCAATGATAAATACGATGTCTTCGATAACAGAATCGAAGGGGTGCTCTCCAACGGTGTCTTTCATGTCAGCCGACTCGATAACAAACTGGCAGTCGGCACCTATGGTGGCGGCCTCTCGGTGATGGATCTCGACACCAGCGTGTGGACCAACTACAACATACCCAACGGGCTGGCAGATCAGTTTGTTTATGACCTGCAAAAGACGACCAATGGTGATGTCTGGATTGCGACGTGGTCCGGTGCCAATCGTATCCGTGGCGGCGATCTGGATGATAATTCAAAATGGGACATGTTTACCGTTGAGAATACCAACGGCGGCATTCCCAATCGTTGGGTCTACGGTGTTGAAGAAGGGTTGAATGGTGATATCTGGCTGGCGACCGAAGAGGGGCTGGCGCTGTACCGTGGTGGCAAGTGGCAGAACTGGCAACATAAAGATGGCCTGGGTGCGTCGATTGAAGTGGTGCGCGATGCCATTACTTCAAAAAATGATCCGGCCAAGGCATCGCAACATCATGCGCGGCAGAAGAGTGATCAGGGCATGGAAGATGTTGATATCGCCTATAATCCAAACTACATCATCTCATTAAAGGTCGATAGCGATGGCATCGTGTGGGCCGGCACCTGGGGCGGCGGGCTGGCGCGCTTTGATGGTGAAAGCTGGACCAACTACACCACTGTCGACGGTCTGCCCGGCAATCATATCTTCATGCTCGACATCGACCGAGACGGACAGTTGTGGATCGGTACCAGCAAGGGGATGGCGCGCTTTAAAAAAGAGGGTGAAGGGTTTGACGTGATGACCACCTTTGATGGCCTATTCGCGGATAACGTGTTCTCAATGGACAAAGCGCCAGATGGCACCCTGTGGATCGGTAGTTTTGGTGGCGTTGCAAAATTGAGTGCGCCCCTTTAACTCACGCGATGTGGTTGTGGCTGTCGCGAATTGTGCAGCCCAATAAAATTGTCTATTAGCCCCCATTTACTGTAATTCTTTGGAGTACCCTTAGGTGGATGCGCGACAACTGCTTGCACTGGATAATACACATGTATGGCACCCCTATAGTGTTATCGGTGACGACCTGCCAGTCTATCCAGTTGCCTCAGCCCATGGCGTGCGCCTCAAACTTGCCGATGGTCGTGAGCTAATCGACGGCATGTCGTCGTGGTGGTCCGCGATTCACGGCTACAATCATCCAGTAATGAACCGGGCATTACAGATGCAAATCGAACAGATGTCACATGTGATGTTTGGTGGACTAACGCATGTACCCGCGGTTGCACTTGCTATCCGTCTGGTTGAGTTAACGCCGACGCCATTACAAACCGTTTTCTTTTCTGACTCTGGTTCTGTCGCAGTTGAAGTGGCGATGAAGATGGCAATTCAGTACTGGCACGCGCAAGGGGAGCCGACCAAACAACGTTTTCTGACCATTCGCAACGGTTACCACGGGGACACTTTTGGTGCGATGTCGGTGTGTGATCCGGTGGCCGGTATGCATTCCCTGTTTAACGATGTCCTCACTCAACAGTATTTTGTAGACGCACCGAGTTGCCGCTTTGGTGAGCCCTGCAGTGATGATGATCTCGCGCCACTCAGGCAACAGCTTGAGCAACATCGCAATAACATCGCCGCGATTATTTTAGAACCAATCGTGCAGGGGGCGGGCGGGATGCGTTTTTATTCCGCCGACTATCTGCAACGAGTCCGTCAACTGTGTGATGAGTATAGTGTATTGCTGATCTGTGACGAGATTGCTACCGGCTTTGCTCGCACCGGTAAAATGTTTGCCTGTGAACATGCCGGTATCTCGCCGGATATTATGTGTGTGGGTAAAGCGTTGACCGGTGGCTACCTGACCCTCGCCGCAACATTGACGACCACTGAAGTGAGCGGCACGATCCGCGCAGGACAGCCGGGCGTCTTTATGCATGGGCCAACCTTTATGGCAAATCCACTGGCGTGCGCGGCTGCACTGGCGAGCCTTAAATTACTGACTGAATCAGACTGGCCCTCTCACATTGCACGTATTGAAGCGGGGTTAAAGACAGGTCTTGCTCCGTGTCGCGAACTCGCAATGGTCGCCGATGTACGAGTACTCGGAGCAGTCGGCGTCGTAGAATTAAAAATCGCTGTGGATATGCAGCAAATACCATCGCTGTTTGTCGAACAGGGTGTGTGGGTGCGTCCGTTCGGCAGGCTAGTCTATCTGATGCCGCCGTATGTGATGTCAGATGAAGACCTCGAGTTATTGACGGCAGCAACGTGCAGGGTTGTCTCGGAAATAGAGTGATTACTCTTATCATTTTTGCATACATTGATTGAAAATAGTGATGTTAATATTGGACAGATAAAATCTTACATGTAATACTCCCGTCTTGTCTTACATGTAAGGAATTGATTGGGGTATGGGTGAAAAGAAGACATCTGCCTTTTATCAGCGACAACACCGGCAGCGGATGCGCGATCAGGGGTTGGTGAAAAAAGAGGTATGGATTCTGCCCGCGCATGGGCGTTTGCTGACGCAGTTTGAAAGGCAGTTACGCCAGCCAGAGGCGCAAGCGCTAACATTATTAAAGCTTACCAAAGGAGATTCGAACGCAATGACACAACCAAGTCTATGGGCAATTGTCAGCCTGCACGATACGTTGCAAAAAGAAGCGCTTTTTCAAAATGGCGAGGCAACGGCTGAGCTGGTACAGGGGACAGATCCCTCTATTCTAATCACGCTTGGTGAGTACGGCGACCTGCCGGTTTATCTCACCATCGCAGGCGAGCAGATCATTGTTGAGTCATTGATGTGGCCGCTGTCGGATATTAACGATGTGGCGAAATTCAATGATGAGGTGTTGCGCACCCATAAGTTATTTCCGCTCTCAACCATTAGCCTGGATACACTGCCAGATGGTAATGAGTACTACACCATGTTTGGTGCGTTATCAGCGACTTCGCTGCTGGCTAACATTGTCTTTGAGGTTGAGACATTGGCAGATAATGTGATTAAAGCGGCGGATGCCTATAGTCCGTTCCTAAATCACGACACTTCAGTTTTAGAGGGTTAATCATGAGCATTTGGATGAAAGTAGTCACCGCTATTCGTGGCGGTGTCAATGAAGCCGGTGAGGCGATCGCAGACAATCAGGCATTGCGTATTCTGGATCAGGAAATTCGTGATGCGGATAGTGAGCTAAAGCGTTCAAAAGACGCACTCGCTGAAATCATGGCCAAGCAGAAGCTGAGCCAGAAAAAGGTCGATGGGCTTGCGGCTAAAGTTAAAGAATACGAAGGCTATGTGCTGCAGGCGCTGGAGAAAAATGATGAGGCGCTTGCCACCGAAGTCGCCGGTAAAATTGCTGAATTCGAAACGCAGATGGGTAGCGAACAAGAGCTGGCAACGGGTTTTGCGAATAGTGTGGCGCAGTTGCGTAAAGCGGTAAGTCATTCGGAAGGTAACCTTAAGCGTCTGAAGCAGCAGGTGGATATTGTGAAAGCGACTGAAAGTGTGCAAAAGGCACAGATGGCCGTTTCGCAACGACACGGCGGTGCGAACACAAAGATGCGTACGGCACTGGATTCGCTTGACCGCATTAAGCAGCAGCAGGAGGAACGCTCGGCACGAATGGAAGCGGCGAGTGAGTTGGCGGATGATACCGGTGGTGCGGAAGCGTCATTGGATGCCAAGCTTAAAGCGGCGGGTATTGCAGGCAATAATACCAGTGGTGCAGATATATTGGCGCGACTGAAAGCCAAACAGGGTTGATTCGAATTGAGATAGCTCAAAGACGTTCAGTCTCGGGAGCGCGTTGTAGTGCTGATTTTTAATCGACTGATTCGTCAGTTCAATCATCTGTTGTTAAGTATGAGCTGGATCGCGCTCACCGTCCTGGTGGGCGCTCATTTTTTTTCCTCGTGGCTGTTGTTGTGGATCGCGGGTGAAAGCGAATTGATCGCCCCGGATGTGTTTTGGTATTTTTATATGGTCAGTGCCACCACGGTGGGTTACGGTGATTATTCTCCGGTTAGCGGTTTTGGCCGTGTGGCGGTAACATTCTGGTTGATGACCGGTGGCATTACACTATTTGCTGCGGTCATTGGTAAAGTGACGCAGTCCCTGATTGCTCTATGGAGGAAACGTATGCGAGGCGATGGCGATTATTCACATCTCAGCGATCATGTTGTAATTTTAGGCTGGCACGAGGAGCGTACCGGTTACATGGTTGAGCAGATTATGGGTGATAAACGACGCGACCAGCAGCGTGAGATCGTGCTTTGCTCATCGAATGAAATGGACAACCCACTGCCCGACCAAGCGCACTATGTGCGAGGTAAAGCGTTAACCAGCGCTGAGTTATTGCAGCGTGCTGGAGTCGCTCAGGCGGGGCGTGTGATTATCTATGGTGATAGCGATGAGCAGACGCTAGCAACAGGGCTTGCGGTGAGTGCGGCGAAAACCAAGGCACATATCGTTGCTCATTTTGAGTCCGATGCGATGGCGGATTTATTCCGTGCACATTGCCCGCAGGCCGAATGCACTTCCAGTATTTCGCTGGAATTGATTGTGCGCTCTGCACAGGATCCGGGTTCGTCACGCATTCAGACACAGTTACTCTCTACGCTGGCCGGGCCGACTCAGTTTTGTGTGCAGGTGCCGGGCTCTTTTAAAGGGTGTAGCTACGGCGCGCTATTTTATGCCCTAAAAGAACAGCACCGGGCCACCTTGTTTGGCGTGGCGAAGTCGCAGGTGGGGGATGATCTTGAGTTAAATCCCGATAACGATTCACGCGTGACCGAAGGTCAGTTTGTCTACTTCATGGCGCCTGAACGTATTCACGCCCATGAGATCGAGTGGGATAAGCTCAGCGAAACGGCATAGGAGAGGTCAATGTTTAGTAAGTGGTTTAAGAAAGAAGAGGCAGCACCAAAGCCGACGTTGCCGTCGCCTTACAATCTTCGGTTGAAGGCTGCGGTTGATATTGATCCGATTCCCTTTTCGATGATCAAAGATGAAATTCACTTTGCACTGCCAGCCGTTACCCAGATTGTTGAAGCACAGGGTAAGATTGATCTCGGCGCTGGCGCCTATTTGAATCGTTACTACACCTCTGATGACGCCTTTATTCAAATCAGCACCACTGGTGGTTTTGAAGAGCAGCATGTCGATGATATCAAGCTGTTTGTTTTTGAAGACACTATTACGCCTGCGACACAGGCAGAATGGGAAGTGTGGACGGGTAAAGATAGCAAGATTGGCGACCCTACTTATCTATTTCACGGTACTGAATATACACGTGTGTGGATGGCGCAAAGTGAAGGATCGATTGTGCCAGTTGAGTTTGAAGAAGAGGTGGTGAATCTGATCGAAAATGAGTCGCCTTATACCGTGGTGCATTTAGCGATGCTCTATGAGCGACTGATTCCAGAGATTGAGCGTTACGAATATTTACTGATTTCTGCTGAACATACGCACGATGATGCTAATATCGTATTTAGTCTTGGCGTGGATCTGGATCCGCAAGCCTTTATAGTGACCTAATTTAGAAGGAATAGATGAATGGATGCGGTAACAACATATCTAGCTGGCCTGCCACAGTTTTTTGCTTATTTTATTTCAGCGCTGGCGTTGACATTTCTTTATGCCTTTATTTATAGTAAATTAACACCGCATAAAGAGTGGGCGCTGATTAAGGAAAACGTACCGGCGGCGGCGCTTGCGTTTAGTGGTAGTCTGCTTGGTTTTGTGATTGCACTGGCGAGCGCGATGTCAAACTCAGTTAACCTGATTGACTGCTGGTTGTGGGGCATTGTTGCGTTGGTTGTGCAGCTAGGTACTTTCTTTTGTGTGCGACTCTTTATGCCAAGGATCTCAGAACGTCTGGCGAATAATGAAATGGCCGCGGGCACCTGGCTTGCGGCGGCCTCTTTAGGTGCGGGTATTCTTAACGCAGCCAGCCTCACCTACTGAGGAGTGACGTCATGAAACGTTCAAAAAAATTAACACTGGCGATGATGGGGCTAGCACCCATCGTACTGACTGCCTGTAGTGAAAAGCCGGTGGATATGCTGGTGTATAAAACACTGGCGGAATGTAGTAGCGATGTCTATTACAGCGAGAAAGCGTGTAAAACTGAATTTGATAAAGCACAAAAGACGCATCGTTCCGCCGCGCCCAAGTATAAAAAATTATCGGCATGTGAATCTGACTTTGGGCGTAACCGTTGTGCCTCGATGGGCAGCTCGTATTTGCCACTGATTGCCGCTTATATGCTGCCTATTCCGAATAAAAGCAGTAGTGGTGGTTATTACGGTGGCGGATTTGGCCAGCCGCTTTATCGCACGCGTGGCGGTAGCGGTGGTTATCGCACCGGTGATAATTACGAAATTGGTAAATCAAATAAGAGTGGCAAAGTTAGCACGGTGCCTTCTAAAACAAAAAAACCATCTGTTAAAACAAAAACAGTCGGGCGTGGTGGCTTCGGCTCGCAGGCGGCGGCACGTGGTAGCTGGGGTGGCGGTAAAAGCTTTGGCGGTTAAGTGGCAAGCGGGTGTAGGCGGTTATGCAGCGAGTTAAGATTCAGGAACGTGACGACTGGAAAAAGCTGGCGCAGCAGCTAGGGTTTAAGTTTCATACCATCGATGGCGAGCCTTACTGGGATGAGTCCGCCTATTACCGCTTTACCCTGGCGCAGGTCGAAAATGATATCGAAGACCCATCGGCTGAGATTCATGCGATGTGCCTTGATCTGGTGGCGCGCGCTGTCGCTGATGAGGCGTTACTTGAGCGACTGCGCATTCCCCCTTTGTACTGGGATCATATCCGTAACAGTTGGCTAAGCGGCGAAAAGCAGCTCTATGGCCGGATGGATTTTTGTTATGACGGTCGGGCACCCGCAAAGTTTTATGAATACAATGCAGATACCCCCACCTCGCTTTATGAAAGCGCCTTTTTTCAGTGGGTGTGGTTAGAGCAGTGTATCGAGCGTGGCCTGTTGCCTGCGCAGAGTGATCAGTTTAATTCGATTCAGGAACATTTAATCGCAACGTTAGCGGAAATCGATCCGCCGACACCGCTCTACTTTTCATGCTGCAAAGAGACCGAAGAAGATCGCGGTACGGTGCAGTACATGGAAGATTGTGCGGTGCAGGCGGGGCTTAAAACGAAGTTTATTTATGTCGAAGATATCGGCATTAGTCCCGATGGGCAGTTTACCGATAACGATAATTACACTATTCCTGCGTTGTTTAAACTCTACCCGTGGGAATTTATGATGGCCGAGGAATTTGGTCCGCATATCCCGAATAGCCAAACATGGTTTTTAGAACCAAGCTGGAAGGCGCTGTTATCGAACAAGGGTATTCTGCCATTGCTTTGGGAACTCTACCCGAATCACCCTAATTTGTTAGAAGCCTATTTTGAAGGTGAAGTGCCTCAGCGTGATGTCAAATCAGATTGGGTGCGCAAGCCGCTGTTCTCCCGTGAAGGCAGTAACATTAGCGTGATGATCAACGGTAATGTGTGTGAAAAGGTCGATGGCCCCTACGATGACGGCGGCTACATCTTGCAGCGCTATTCACCGCCCGCAACGTTTGGTGGCCATCACACCATCGTTGGTAGCTGGATGGTCGCTGACCGCGCGGTGGGGATGAGTATCCGAGAAGACAGTTCTGTGATTACCAAAGATACATCGCGGTTTATTCCGCATATCATTTTGGATTAACAGTTCTTTGTTATGGCTACTAAATAAAGTGGGGCGTTATTGCATGATTCTTGCGTTATTCTATGTACAATTGTTCTCAAGGCAATAATAAAGTAGTAGTGGTATTGGCCAATGAACTCTCCCGTATAGGGTGGGGTATTTTAAGGAACCTCTGATTTATTCATGAGATCGTATCTTGCGCCTAGAACATTCAGTTTCTGCGTTGAAAATCTGAAAGTTTTCGATCACAATCTACTTCGCTCAGAATAAATTAAAGGTTCCTTAAGCCATAAAATGGTGTGCCGTACTGCATTATACTGCGCTGAAAATGCATTGAATGCGTGAAGCGAAGTAACCTGGTAACGATTTAACCGAGGCTAGAGAATTTATGTATGCCTGGTCACAGCAGGATATATGCGAGCAATCCCTGTCATTGAAATCAGTTGTGGCGTTAGCGAGTGAATTATTGGCATGGACGTCGAATGGTTTTAGTACGGTAGTGGCACACGAACATATTTATGGTTTTTTACGTTGTGGCATCATGTTGATGTACCGGCAATAACAGGTAAAGACAGGGTGAGTGTTTATCTTGACCCAGCATGTAAAAATAAAGCCTGAATATAAATGACGTTAAAAATAAAGATAATATTTTACGCGTACAGGGAGAAACGATGAGTAATCCGATTGTTGCAGATAACAGGCCTAAAAAAGTGGTGCTAAAGCGGGGAGAGGAGTATTACTTCTGTACCTGTGGGCGTTCTAACGGGCAGCCATTCTGTGATGGTTCACATGCAGGCACCGCATTTCAACCGAAGCCGTTTTTGGCAGAAGAGGATGGCGAGGCTTATCTTTGTGCGTGTAAGCACACCGCCAATGCACCCTTTTGTGATGGCACGCATAAGCAGTTCGCTGACGAACAAGTCGGTAAGCAGGGGTCTGCGTTACAACAAAAGGTAGCTGGGCCACCCGTGGCCGTTGCCACGCCTGAAGAGCCGACGGTGACCTTTATCCATCAACTTGCTAAGGAAGGGTTGTCTACGCTCGGTCATCATGGCCCGATGACCTCAATGGGGGTGCCGCGTCATCAATTGCCTCACTGGGATGACCTACAAATAATGGCAGCACAGATGGCCACAAAGCCGTTAATGGAAGACCAAAGTGTCGGCACTGAGTTGATCATTGGTCCGACGGCGAAAAAACCGCTGGTGCTAAAGATTCCCCTGTTTGTCTCGGATATGAGCTTTGGCGCCTTATCAGAAGAGGCCAAGATAGCATTAGCGCGCGGGGCGGAACGGGCAGGCACCGGCATCTGCTCTGGTGAAGGTGGCATGTTGCCTGAAGAGCAGCAGGAAAATTCGCGTTACTTTTATGAGTTGGCGAGTGCCGAGTTTGGTTACCATGAGGGGTTGTTAGAAAAGGTACAGGCGTTTCATTTTAAAGGGGGACAGGGGGCGAAGACGGGTACAGGTGGGCATCTGCCGGGGAGTAAAAACATTGGAAAGATTTCTCAGGTGAGAGGTATTCCGGAAGGCGAACCAGCGGTCTCGCCACCGGCCTTTAAACACCTTACGACAGTGGCAGACTTCCGGAAGTTTGCCGATCGTGTACGGGAAATCACCGGCGGCATTCCCATCGGCTTCAAGTTAAGTGCAAATCACATTGAACGCGATATGCAGTTTGCACTCGATGCCAGTGCTGACTACATAATTTTAGATGGCCGTGGTGGTGGAACAGGCGCAGCGCCAGTGATGTTCCGGGATCATATCAGTGTGCCGACGATCCCGGCGCTGGCGCGCGCACGTCGTTTTCTGGATCAGCAGGGTGCCAGCGGTCGAGTGACATTGATCGTTACTGGCGGACTGCGTGTGCCAGTCGATTTTGTGAAGGCACTGGCATTGGGTGCTGATGGCATTGCGATTGCTAATAGTGCGATTCAGGCGGTGGGTTGTGTCGCTGCGAGGATGTGCAACACCAATAACTGCCCGACAGGCATTGCGACCCAAAAAGAAGAGCTGCGGCAGCGATTGAATGTCGATAAGTCCGCTGTTCAGCTGGGTAATTTTTTTAGTGCCTCAACAGAATTGATGCAGGTGATGGCGCGTGCCTGTGGCCACGATCATCTAAATAAATTCACCCCGAATGATCTGGCGACATGGAAGCGTGACATGGCGTACCTGTCAGGTGTCAAATACGCGGGTATGGTAGTGCCATCTTCTGAGCAATAATGGCATGTTTTCATTGATTGCGTAGGCGATTGGCTGGCCACTGAAAACGATCGACAAGAAGTTAAGCGCTACACGGGTTAACCATCTTCAGGTGCCTGCCAGATCGCTTCAGGTTTTTCATCCCGGTGCGCATTTATATCGTGATGAGTGATACGAAAGTAATACACTGCTGATGCAGATAATCATCGCTGATTTTACGAGTGCATTGAGTATGTCATCCCCCTTGTTTAAGCTAATGATTTAGCTTCGCGTGCATGAACCAGTCGATATAAAGCCGGGAGTACGATCAGCGTGAGTAATGTGGATGAGATGATTCCGCCAATCACCACCGTGGCAAGCGGCCGCTGTACTTCAGAGCCAATGCCGGTGTTCAGCGCCATCGGCACAAATCCCAGCGCTGCCACTAATGCCGTCATTAATACGGGGCGTAAGCGAGTGAGTGCGCCGTCGACAATTGCATCGTGCAGCGTTTGACCATGAATGCGCAGGTCTCTAATGAAAGAGACCATGACCAGACCATTTAGTACCGCAATCCCGGACAGTGCAATAAACCCCACTGCGGCTGAAATAGAGAATGGGATGTCCCGTAACAGCAAGGCCATGATGCCGCCTGTTAATGCGAGCGGAACCCCGGAAAAAATAATGGCGGCATCTTTGAATGAGCCAAGCGCCATGATAAGCAGGCCAATCACCAATATCAGCGTGACGGGAACCACAATGGAGAGGCGTTGTGTGGCGGACTGTAATTTTTGATAAGTCCCACCATACTCAACCCAATAGCCCGCGGGGACCTCAACCTTTTCTTTGACCGCTTGCTGGATTGCCTGCACAAAGGAGCCTAAGTCTCGTCCGCGCACGTTCGTTGCGATCACCACTCGGCGCTTACCATTTTCGCGATAGACCTGGTTATAGCCCATCAACAGTTCGAGATTCGCCACTTCACTGAGGGGTAGATAGCTGCCATCAGACAGCATAACGGGCAGCGCAGACAATCCATCGATATCGGTGCGCAGTCGTTCTGGTAGTCGGATGACGATATCGGAGCGACGGTCGCCTTCATACAATTGGTTGGCGACGGTGCCGCTCAACGCGGTTGCGAGCAGATCCTGCAGTTGCACAACACTGAGGCCATAGCGCGCCATCGCTTCGCGCTTGGGCTGGATGGTCATCACAGGCAAACCGGTAGATTGCTCGACCGCGACATCAGCTGCACCAGGAATACCTTCGATGACTTTACCCACTTCAGCACCCAATGCGATCAACTGATCAAAGTCATCACCAAATATCTTGACGGCTACTTCCGCACGCACACCGGAGATTAACTCATTAAATCGCATCTGAATGGGTTGTAAAAACTCATAGCGATTGCCGGGGATAGGCGTGACCAGGGCTTCAAGTTCAGCGACAAACTGCATCTTTGGCTTATCAGGATCGGGCCATTCATCCCGTGGTTTAAGAATAATAAAATTATCCGCAACACTGGGTGGAACGGCATCCGTGGCAACTTCCGCGGTACCGATCTTGGCAAAGATTCTTTCTACTTCCGGTAGTTTTTTAATCTCCGCTTCCAGCGTTTTTTGTAGATGGATGGCCTCAGTCAGTGATGTGCCGGGTATGCGCAAGGCATGCATGGCGATGTCGCCTTCATCAAGGTTGGGTACGAACTCTGAACCTAACTTGGGGATAAGGAAACCTGAGTAAACAACGAGCGCTATGGCTGATGCCACCACGGCCCATTTAAATTTCAGAGAGAATGTCAAAATGGGTTTGTAGAGAGAACGAGCCCCTTCAACAATGACATTCTTTTTCTCTTTAATCGGTTTCTTGAAGAGTAGTGCTACACCGGCAGGGATGAAAGTGATGGACAAAATCATCGCACTGACCAGGGCAATGATGACCGTGATCGCCATGGGGTGGAACATTTTCCCTTCCACACCATCCAGCGCAAAAATGGGAATGTATACTGCGGTAATAATAAATACACCAAATAGCGCTGGGCGGATCACTTCGCGGGTGGCATCAAATACCACTGCCAATCGCTCGTTGAGTGATAGCCCCTCTTTGCGACCATTTGCATTACAGCTATCGCTCAATCTGCGCATGCAGTTTTCAACAATAATGACAGCACCATCAATAATCAAGCCAAAGTCCAGTGCGCCAAGACTCATCAGGTTAGCACTGGTTTTTGTTTGCACCATGCCGGTGATAGTCATTAACATGGCTATGGGAATTACGGCGGCGGTAAGAATGGCGGCGCGTACATTGCCTAAAAACAGGAAAAGCACCACGATAACCAACAATGCACCTTCTAGTAGATTTTTTTGAACCGTCTCTAGCGTTTTATCCACCAGGCTGGTGCGATTGTATACCGCCGTGACGGTAATCCCTTCCGGTAAACTACTTTTTACCTCTTCTAACTTGATTGCAACATCATTGGCAACTGTGCGACTGTTTTCGCCGATCAGCATAAAGACAGTACTCATCACCACCTCACGGCCGTTCTGAGTGGCCGCCCCTGAGCGTAGCTCTTTACCCAGACTCACGCTGGCCACGTCTTTAACGCGAACAGGTACGCCCTGGTTTTGAGCAATGACAATATTGCCCAGGTCATCCAGGCTGGCAGCTTGACCAGGAACTCGCATCAACCACTGTGCGCCATTGTGCTCAATGAAACCAACGCCACGGTTTGTGTTGTTGTCTTGCACAGCGCGTAAAACATCGCGGTAACTTACGCCATAGGCCAATAACTTTGCGGGCTCAGGTGCAACGAGTATCTCTTTTTTAAATCCACCAATAGGGTTGATTTCCGCCACGCCGGGCACGCGCATTAACTGTGGACGAATAATCCAATCGTGCACAGAACGCAAATCCATCGGTGTCACCGGACTGCCGTCGCTATTGATCGCATCGGGTTCGGCATCAACAGTGAACATGAATATTTCACCCAGCCCCGTGGCAATTGGGCCAAGGGTTGGCTCTAAGGATGGTGGTAGATTTGCCTTGGCGGAACTCAGGCGTTCACTGACCAACTGACGGGCAAAATAGATATCCGTGCCCTCTTCAAACACAACCGTCACTTGAGACAGTCCATAACGTGAAACGGAACGTGTGTAGGAGAGTTTTGGTATGCCGGCCATGGCGGTCTCTACCGGAAAGCTGACCCGCTGTTCCACTTCCAGTGGGGTATAACCGGGTGATTCAGTATTGATGGAGACCTGGACATTGGTAATATCAGGTACTGCATCAATCGGTAATTGGGTAAATTTCCACGCACCCAGCCCCATAATCATGAGGACCAGCGCCATCACTAAACCGCGACGGGCCAGTGCAAAATTAATGATATGTTCAAGCATGATAGATTCCTGGTGATCGGCAATTAATGGTCGTGAGACGCGCCGGATTTTTCGATATCGGCTTTAATGACGTAGCTGTTTTCGCTGACGTAGCGGGTGCCGGGTTCCAGTCCGCCCAGTACTTCCGCCCATTCCCCCGCCTGTAGGCCGAGTTCCAGCATACGTACTTCGTACTCTTCACCTATTTGCGCATAGACCACTGTAAAATCGCGGAAGGCCTGCAAGCCGCTGCGTTTCACTGCCAGCGATACTGGGTGCTTTGCCACTTCTATCTGTGCCGTGACAAAACTACCGGGTAGCAACAAGCCTTTGCTGTTATCCAGCACCACGCGCGCGTTCACTGATTGATTGGATTGTGCCAGCACATCGATGCGCGATATTTTGCCAGTGATCGATTTATCTCCCGCCATATCAACGATGGTGACCGGTGCGCCGACCTTAACCCTTTGACGATTACCCGGAAACAGAGACAGGTCAACCCAGACAGTCGCGGTATCCACTATAGAGAACAGTTGACGGCCGCTAGTTTGCTCACCCGAATTGGCATTACGTTGGGTCACAACGCCACTGATGGGGGCCGTAATGTTGTACAGTTTCAGGCTTTCATTACTTTCGACGGTCGCCAGTTTTTGACCCTTGCGAACCTTGTCGCCGATAGACGGCGATACGGATTTAATCACCCCATCAAATCGAGCACTGACTTCACGCATCCGCTCGCTGTTGGCCTTGATTTGGCCATACACGGTGATGGTTTCATGCATCACCACGGGGCCGGCAATCTCTGTTTTTATTTCCAGCGCTTCGGCGACCGCCGTTTCAATCTTGGTGCGGCCTTCGAAGTTGTCGTATTCCCAGGTATGGGTTACACCTGCATGTGTGGCGTTGATCGTGACGGCAAAGGAGTGAGGCTCGTAGATAACAGTGTCGCCGCGCAATGCGTCGCCTAGGGGTTTGAAGTTAATGTCTTCCACCTTGCTTCCTAAACGGGTGAGTTTGATATTGAGTTTCACTTCTTCAGGACTCAATGCGTTACCACTTTTTGTGGCGTAGGCGCGAAATTCAGGCGGTACTCCGGTCTCGAAGATGGCGAGTTCAAGGATAAAATCTCCATCCTTCAGCAGTCGCCCATTGCGAGGTCCTTTTTCTACTTCTGCTTCAGCCGTTTCGCCATCGGCACCTTTTGACGACATGACTTGTTCTGAGTTGGTACCACCGCAAGCGGTGAGAAAAGTGGCCAACAGCAGGGGTAGCCAAATCGCACGTGTGGAGGTTGTGATTGTGTTGTTCATAAGGGGCCTCATGGCTTTGTGGTCGATTGCGCGATGCGCACGCCTGTTAATCGTTCGATTTCAATAATGTTGCGATGAGCCTCAATGCTGGCTTCAATCAATGCATCGTGCGCATCCAATAGTTCAGCCTGGACACTGCGCCACTCTAGATAGCTGTAGCGCCCAAGGTTATAGGCTCGGCGAGTCTCTGTGAGGGCTTGTTCAAGCGGTGGGATAATATCGCCACGTACTGTCTCGATCACGTGCAAGCTGTGTTGCAGTTTTTCATACATCACATAGAGTGCCGTTTCGATACGAACACGAGCAGCATTTTCTTCCCGGTCTATTTTATTCAGATTGGCGCTTGCCTCTGCAATCCGCCCCGGATTACGTGTGCGTTTGCCAAAAGGAACGGTGATACCGGTAACAAAGGCGACATCGTCACTACTACCAATATGACGAACCCCCGCGTTGACCCGCCAGCTTGGTTTGTTCTGTGCTTGGGCGAGTTGTAACTCTGCCTTTTTTAAGCGCTGGTCTGACACTAAACGGGTGAACTCAGGGTTTTGTTGCAATCGAGATTTGAGCGTGCCGAATGACGCAAGCTGGGGCAGATTGACGATATCGCCCTCAACTCGCTCAAAGCTAAGCGACGTCTCTCCCCATTGAGCAGCCAAACGGCGATTAGCGGAAACCAGTTCATGTTCAATGTCTTCGCGTTCCAGTTTTCTGCGCGCCAATTCGGCTTGAGCCCTTAAGAGTTCAGCGTCAGGCGCCTTGCCTGCCTTCACCCGCTTGCGTACCGCGACAATGGTTTCTTCTGCCAGCTGGACCGTTTTGTCTGCATTTACCATACGCGCCTGGAATGCCAGGCTGACAAGATAACGACGTGCCGTTTCAGCGGCAGCATCTAACTGCTTGATATCGGCCTCAACAGAGAACAGTGAGGAGCCCGCACGCGCAGCGCCGATATAGTGCTGACGGACGCCACGTTCAAGCACCCAGCCAATGCTGATGGTTGCTTGGGCACGGCTCAAACCTGTGTAGTCACCGGTACCTAAGGCATCTTCCAGCGCGAAATTCAATTCGGGACTGGGGGCTAAGCCGGCTTGTTGCACCCGTCCTTCCTGCGCCTTCAGTTGATAATCAAAGGTGCGCAGCGCTGGATTGTGTTCAATGGTTCGGGTAATGGCTTCATGCAGATCAATGGTGCGTGTCGCGGCATTGACTGTTCCTGCGAGTAATAAAGCGGGTAATAATAAACAGCGCAGCGCCGTTTTTTTATTAACATGTGTTGCTACTGAAAAAGACTTCCACATTGCAAACTCCTTGTGTGCGCTTATCCGCACAGCCCAATAGTTGGGCGGACTCAATTAAGACTTAATTTTTTGGTGTGTTTTTTGGACCAAATCATTCAATAAATTTTTACCAGCAATAACCTGGTAAAACTAATCGGCACTTCAGTCTAAGACTGCTTAACCGAAGATGAACAGGGGGATTAGTGGTGTGGTGGTGCCCGAAGAGGCGGAGAGATGAGATAGTAGTGGTAAAGCGAAGACTGGTCTTTATGCGCGCGATGGCGTACCTGATGTGATGTGACCGGCAAAACCAAGATTAGGAGTAATGCAAACAGTGCCAGTGCAATAATATTATTGGAGAGGTTTTTGAGTACCCCGTCTGGTGTGACATCAATTTCGGTCACTGACTCATCGGAATGATCGTTATGGAAGGTGTCATTGGATAGATGCGGCTTGCTCATATGGCTATGATCACTGGCCTCTGAAGAAAGATGGCTATGATCGAGATATTCATCATGGCCATGATCCAGCATATGGGCATGCATCGTCACACCCTGCGCGCTTAGCAGAAGCAGTGATAGTAGTAGGCTCCACACGAGCAGCGTACGTCTATTTATGCGGCGAATAGATTCCATAAGTGGTAAGTGTAGGCCTTGTTTGCATGAATATCAAATCGATATTTAACTATAGTATCGGCCGTTCTATGATTTGAATAGCGTTGAGGTGAATTATATATTCTTGAATAAGAAAATGAATTTTAAAGGTACATCGTGTTAAGTAGCAGTTACTGCTGAGATTAAATCTAGAAATAGTAATGGGCGATATGGTTATTTGACAATAACTATTTGTTTGGTAACCATCCGCCAGTAGTCTGTATGGGGGTTGGGTCATTTTCTTCTGTTACCCACAGCACAATGGCATCTGCCTCATTAAGTTGAGGTCGGAAGTTTTCAGTAGGTATCTGCCAGTGGTTACTGATATCTTTATACAGGGTGTGCGACAGCGCCACAAAATCATGCTGTAACTGCTGGTTGTTATTTTCACCGGCGCGGACGTGAGTCATTCTATTCATGCCGAGGATTGCGATATTGAGGTAGGTGCTATTAAGTGTCACGGCTGGGTTGAATGTCACAATGATATGTTTAGCGTTCACGGTGGCACTGAGGCTTCCTATGTTAATGGTGCGATTCTTTGGTAGGATGGGTTTCCTGAACCACCCCCGCCATTCACGGCCGTTGCGAAAAAAACCGGGGGTGTAGACAGTATAGGCATAACCGAACGAGGCGTATGTGCGTTGGCGGCTTGAGAACGCTTTATTTGAAAACACATCGTTCCAGCCTAAATAGTTCCAGTAATCGACATGAAAGGCGACAGGAAAAAGTTCTTTCCAGAGACGGGGGTCCTGTTTGAGGCGACTGAGCCAGCGGTCGGCAGGCGGGCAGCTACTGCAACCTTCTGAAGTGTAGAGTTCGAGCAGTGTGGTGCGCGCTGCTGTCGTGCTGAAGGTAACGGTTTCTGCATGCGCCTGATTGATAAGCAAAAGGCTGGATATCAGTAAAAACAGCGATGCCATCTTTTTCATGTGTCACATCTCCTGGAAAAGACTTTATGTGACTATCGCAGAAAGATATCGCAAAATTATCACAGCGATGTGATAACAGGGGAGGAGAGAGCGAGAAATCGATCTCTCCGCTTCTGTTTCTTTTATCTCGCCACTGCTACTCCTTAATCAATCAAGAGTTAACGTGAAAGGTCGCTTGATTCGAATGATTGATTTGTGGCCAAATTCACGAAGTCTTTGCCATGAAAGATGTTGCTGCTGGCTGAGCCCTTGCCCAGCGGAAGGATTGTTTGAAACTGCTCTGAGTTAACAAAGGCATCTACGCTATCGCGACTGGGAAAAGAGACGGTGATGTAGCGGTGTCGCTGGTCTTCATCACGAATATCCATTGCAACATAAGCGTTGAACTGTTTAAGGATCGGTTTTTCCAGTGCGAGAAAATGGTCGTACTGTTCGAGATCAGAAACGGTAACGTCAACGACGACATAATGCCGGGATGGTGTTTGCTGTAATTGCGCGGGCTGGTGACTACACCCCCATATTACCAGCAGTAATAACGTGATGGTGATAATTTTAATTTTCATTGGTCTTCCTGATAAAAATATAGTGGCGGGCAAGGGGCTTGTTCATTGGCATACCTTACGCTGTTTCTATCTACTGGATTAGTCGGAATCCTTGAGAAACTTATTCCCATGAATGGGAAAGTGTTTCGCGTTTTCTAGTGAGTTTGTGGGATGGCGCAGAAATATAAGGTGTCAAAGGCGATATGTGTGCGAACCTAGATTGCTTCATCAGGGAATTGCTGTGTTATATAGTCAATGCAAAACTCCTTGAATAGGCTGACTAAGCGCGAAAGGTTTCGGCGAGAAGGGTAGGTAGCAGATAGCGTTACGGGTTTGAAGTTCCAGTTGGGCATTACCTTGATCAATACTCCTGTTTCGATCTGTTTATTGCAAATAATCGAAGGCATTTCACCGATGCCAAAGCTATCCAGTACCGCACGCATGATTCCACTATATTCATTGATCGAGAAGCAGGGTTTCACTGTGATCTTTTCTGTTTTTTTGCCATTGATGAGTGACCATTGCGGTTCTGCGAACCAGTGACTGAAGGTGAAGAGGGGATGGGCGCTTAGTTCATCAGGGGTTGTCGGCTCGCTAGTTTTATTGAGGTATTCCGGCGTGGCGACGAGCAGGTGATGGTAGCGCAGCAGTGGGTGTGCTACCAGATTGCTATCCTCTAAATCGCCCACTCTTAATGCCAGGTCGATGCCGTCTTCGATCAGATGTATATTCCGATCAGCTACCAGTATGCGAAATAGTACGTTTGGATAACGTGCCTGAAACGCCGTAACGAGCGGTACGACGATTACATCGGAGAGATTCGGTGGCACTGAAATTCGCAATGTGCCCGATACCTCACGCTGGCGATTATTGACCAGCAGGTTTGCCGCCTCGAACTCTTCGAGTCCAAGTCGGCAGTGCTCATAGTAGTCCTGGCCTATTTCGGTCATGCGCAGCTGCCGGGTCGAGCGCGCTAACAGTTTTACACCCAGTGCGTTTTCGAGTTCTGCAATCTTCCGGCTCACCGTTGAAACGGGAATACCTTCTCGCCGTGCCGTTTCTGAAAAACTATGGTTTTCGACAACCTTCACATAGAGCGCCATTGCATTTCGGTCAATCATTAGATTTTATCTTTCCATATATGGGATAAATACTCTCTAATACTATATCTAATCTCGTTAGTGGGAAAGGTCTATAGTTGCTTCCACGAATGTATTGCGCTTAACGCCTGATTTTTATAAGGAGATGGATGAATGAAAAAACAGTTGATGCAAACGATGGCAGCGGCCACTCTGGCGGTTGGTTCTATCTCAGTGACATATGCCGCTGTAGAAGTGGAGCAGAAATCGATTCAGACGTTGCTTAAGCGCTACGAGCAGGTACTTAATGCCAGTGATGTTGGTGGTGTGGTGAAGCTCTATCGTGAAGATGGTGTCTTTATGGCGCAGCACAATCCTTCGGCGGTCGGCATCAAGTCGATCCAGACGGCGTACGAGGCTGTCTTTCGGGCGATTGACCTCGATATTACATTCGATATTATTGAGATATTGGTGATTGCCGAGGGATGGGCCTTCGCTCGTACTAACTCCGTCGGTACGACAACAATCAATGCGACAGGTGATCGCGTCGCTGAAGGCAATCAGGAGCTGTTTGTGCTTCAGAAAGCCGACGATGGGTGGAAGATAGCCCGTTACAGCTTTTCTACTACCCAGCCCCGCTAGTGATCGCGTCACACCAAATAAAACTGGTTGGATAGTAACGATTGTTTGGCCGGTAACTTACAGGCGGTGGCTGACTACTGTTTACTCGATGCTCGCTTTTCCGGAGAGATCGAGTGAGATAGAAGATGCCAGGATTTATGGCTACTTATTTTCCTCACCGGAAGACGAGGTGATCAACAGGGGGAGAATAGCTGGTGCAAAGAGCCGGTGTTTTAAGTGATAAATTCATCCACTTTCTCAAAGGCCTGCTCAAGCTGCATCAGCGGTGTATAGAAATGCGGTGAGAAACGGATGCCACCGCCGCGCTGCGCACAGATAACACCATTCGTCATCAGTTGTTGATAGAGCGCCTGCTGCTCGACCCCTTCGGCATGAAAGGTGACGATACCGCCATAACGATTTTCTTCCGTCGGCGTTAATTGCGTGAGGCGTGGACAGTCATCAATCAGTGCCATCATATATTTACTACGCTTTAGTAGCTGCTGTTCGATTGTCTCCACGCCTGTTTTGAGGATTAGACCGATGGCGGCATTGAGGGCGTGAATCGCGAGCATATTAGGACTGCCACATTCAAAACGGCGCGCACTATTAGCGATGGTCCACGCTTTAGTGTCGTAGTCACCGAGGGCTTCGACCATGTGCCAGCCGTATTGATGGAGCTTGAGCTGGTCGCGTCGCTCGGCGCGACAGTAGAACAGTGCGAGCCCTTCTGGCCCCAGCATCCACTTGTGGCCGTCGGCGACAACGAAGTCGGCTTCAATCGCCTGCGCATCAAAGGGGATTGCGCCAATGCTCTGGATCGCATCAACGCAGAACAGAATATCATTGGCGCGACAGTGTTGGCCGAGCGGTGCAAGATCCATCTTCAGGCCACTGGCATACTGGATAGAGCTGATCGTCAGCAGGCGGGTGTTGGCATCCATCTGTTCGATCAGCGCCTGTTCTGGCGTCGCGGCCGCATTGAGATCAACCTCACGCAGTTCAACACCATACTGTTTGAGTGATTCCCATACGATGCGGTTGGAGGGGAACTCCTGATTACTGGTGACGATGTTGTCACCCGGTTGCCAGTCGATACCGTAAGCGATCACTGAGAGCGCCTCAGAGGTATTTTTCAGTAGTGCTATATCATCAGGTGATGGCGCATTGATCAACCGTGCAAGCCGTTGGCGCAGCGTGATTTCAGTGCCCAGCCAGCGAGGGTAGTGTTGTGCACCAAAGCCGGTATTCTGTTCGGCAAATTCGCTCACCGCCGCGGCGACACTGCGTGGCCACGGCGCAACAGCAGCGTGGTTAAGATAGATGAGATTATCGATGTGAGGGAATTCGTTTTTATCTATTGATGGCATCGGTAAAATGGATCCTTCAGTAAACCTGTAGTGCTATTGTGTACCGTTTAGTTGGTGTAAACTTAATCAGTACGCTTGTTATTATAGCGTCAGTTTAAAAAGCACGTTTATAAAAGGTTTATCACGGTCTCACTGTAATCAAGATGACGCACAGCTTAAGGATAACGCAATGGAAAAAGCAGATATAGGGCTAATTGGTTTGGCGGTGATGGGGCAGAATCTTGTTTTGAATATGGCGGACAACGGTTTTAACGTTGTTGTCTATAATCGATCAGTGCAGAAAATCGATGATTTTCTTGAGGGTGAAGCGCAAGGGAAATCGATTGTCGGCGCCAAAGAGATTAAAGCGTTCTGCGATAGTCTGACATCTCCGCGAAAAATTATGTTGATGGTTAAAGCGGGAGAAGTGGTTGATCAGCTTATTGAACAGCTGTTACCTCATCTTGATGCGGGGGATGTGATTATCGACGGGGGCAACTCACTCTATTCCGATACACAACGCAGAACGACATCGTGCGAAGCGAAGGGTATTTTATTCCTCGGAGTAGGCGTCTCTGGTGGTGAAGAGGGCGCGCGTTTTGGCCCTTCTATTATGCCAGGTGGTAACAAAAAAGCATGGGGATTGGTGAAACATATTTTCCAGGCGATTGCGGCCAAAGTGGATGGCGATGTCTGTTGTCAGTGGGTAGGTGAGGGGGGTGCGGGTCATTATGTAAAGATGGTGCATAACGGTATTGAGTACGGCGATATGCAACTAATCTGTGAGGCGTTTCATCTCCTGCGTGAAGTGTTACAGCTGGAGGTTTCCGAGCTGGCAGAAATTTTTAGTGAGTGGAATAACGGTGATCTGAATTCCTACCTGATTGAGATCACCGCAGATATTCTCAAGGTTGAAGAGAATGGTGAATGGCTAGGTGACAAAGTGCTGGATACAGCCGGACAAAAAGGGACCGGTAAATGGACCGGCATCGATGCATTAGAGATGGGCGTGCCGCTGACACTGATTGGCGAAGCGGTGTTCGCGCGCTATCTCTCATCGCTGAAAGAGACACGCGTCACGGCCTCAAAAGTTTTTTCTGCGCCAACATATGATGTCGACATCGATAAGGCTGTATTTATTGATGCAGTGCGTGATGCCCTGTTTGCCTCGAAGATTATCTCTTATACCCAGGGCTTCATGTTGATGAAAGAGGCGGCCAGTCAGCTTGGTTGGCAGTTAGCTTATGGTGATATTGCATTGATGTGGCGCGGGGGTTGTATTATTCGTAGCCAGTTCCTCGGCGATATTAAAGTGGCTTATGAGAATAACCCTGAACTGGATAATTTATTGCTGGATAGTTATTTTCAGAATGCGATTGTAAAGGCACAGCGAGGCTGGCGTGATGCAATTTCGACCGCGGTTCAAGCCGGTGTGCCGGTGCCGGCAATGTCTTCGGCGTTAGCCTTTTACGATGGCTTTCGAACAGAAAAGCTCCCGGCTAATTTATTGCAGGCGCAAAGAGACTATTTTGGTGCGCATACCTATGAAAGAACTGATAAGCCGCGCGGTGAGTTTTTTCATTCTGACTGGAAAAAGCTGGCGACATCATCAGACGCATAGGCAGTGATGGTCACTGAATCGAGCCTGTTTAAACAAGCGACTTAACCGTCGCTACATGTGTTCAGCTCGTACGCTAAGACACTCGTGCTCCCCAGCCTGAAGTTCACGGCATATCCAGGGGCGTTTGTCATAAATGGAACAGCGCATGGTGTTGCGGTCGAGTGCGGAGCACCAACCGTCCTCCAGGCGGGCCATCACCCTGCCGCCCCATTGATCAATGGCGATAAAATGACCGGGTACACCCGTCTCGGTAATAAGCATGACTTCAAGGCGGCAACAGCACGCCTTGCAGTGGTCGCAGGAGACTGCCGGTTCAGGCTGATTTGTAATGTCGATTGTCACAGAGGCGAACTGATCACACCATTTCACATAACCAGTAGAAACCGAAGCCGGGTACAACCAGCGTGTCTTTGAAAATATCGGGAGATTGGCCGGAGTAAAGATCGATCATCTGCCCATATTGATTGCCGTTCCAGCCATCAATGTCATTAAGATTGAGCGGTTGAGGCTGGCCATCGAAGTTGGCGACGACCAGTACACGGGCTGAATGCTTGGTCAGGCTATAGCGACCGAACACAAAGAGATGTGGGTTTTCAACGCTGATCAACTCACGATTGTTAAAGTCGGCAAACACCCCGATCTCTTTGCGTACCGCGATCATTCGCTTGAGTGCGCTGAATATCTTGAATTCCACTGTGCTGGAAATATTCCGACTTTCAGCTTTTTCCCAGTCAATAGTGGGTCGATGCATCCAGCGCGAGTCACCGGCTTTGTGGGGGTCATCCTGGTATGAATAGTCATTTAATACCCCCAGTTCATCACCATAGTAGAGTAGGGGGATGCCGCCAAACGAGAGGATCATGCTGTGCAGTAGTAAAATATTTTTTATTGCATCGTCTATGAGTTTAGGGTCGGATGCCTCCTGCGCATACTGCAGGCCGACCAGTGAAGCTAAAGAACCCGATATACGTGCATCGCCATTTTTGTGATTTTGACCGAAGGGCAAGCCTCTGGCATGTGACTTAGCGAACTGGCCCGTATAGTAATCGATCAGAAATTTACGATGCTTATGAGACTCATACCCGGCGAGCTGAATATCACTGTCATCAAAACCAAGGCCGATGTCATCGTGGCATCGCACATAATTGAGCCAGGTGGCGCGTTCGAGTTTAACGGGTAAACTTCGGATGCCCTGATTGAGCAGCCGCGCATTTTTTGTCGCCGTCGCATCCCATAGTAACGCCATGAAGGTGGCGTTGTAGGCGATTTCACACTCTTTGGCGATCACTGCATCTTCACCAAAATATTTAGTGACCTCGACGGGCGCGACAATTGCTTCAGCGATAAACAACACGCCGGGTGATGTGACCTGACAGCAATCTTTTAGTAGCTGCAAAATTAGATGGGCCTCGCGTTCATTTTGACAGGTGCTGCCGATCTTTTTCCATAAAAAAGCCACTGCATCAAGACGTAAAATATCGGCGCCCTGATTCGCCCAGTAAAGGATGATATCCAGCATTTCGATCAGTACCGCTGGGTTACTGTAATTCAGATCCCACTGATAGCTGTTGAATACGGTCATCACCCAACGTTCCATTCCCTCGTCCCAGGTGAAATTTCCCGGTGAGGTTTCAGGAAATATTTCTGGCATGTTCTGTTCAAACATATCGGGCACGTTACGACTTTCAAAGGTGTAGTAATAATCCTGATAGTGCTGATCGCCAGCGCGAGCGCGGTTGGCCCATTCATGTTCGTCAGAGGTATGATTAACGACGACATCAAGCACCAGTAGAATCTCACGCTGCCGCATCTCACCTGCCAATTCGGTGAGGTCATCCAGACTACCGATGCGTGGATCAACCGCTCTAAAATCACTCACGGCATAACCGCCATCGCTATGCCCTTCCGGGCAATGCATGATGGGCATAATGTGTGCGATATTGATCCCTAATTCCTGAAAATAACCGAGTCGTTGCTGCACGCCTTTAAGGTCGCCTGCGAAGCCGTTACTATAGAGCGCCATGCCGACCCATTGCTGATTGAGAAACCAGTTGTGATCATTCTCACGCGCGATATCGAGCTGTTTTAATTCATCAGGGCGTTTAATGTATTGACGTGCCATGGTTTCAACAAGACGTAACGCCTGTGCTTCGAAGTCGTCTCTATCGCCGTAAAGACGCTCAAAAAGCGAGTGTATGGCGTAGAAATTAGCCCCTAAACGCGTATAGAAATGGCGCAGGTCCTGCGTACTGATCTCTGTCTTCAGGTTATTGAGAATGTCATTCAGTAATGAATGTGAAACTTGTTCGTACATACCATGCCTTTAATTTAAAAAACGTGAGCCGGCGTTAATGTTTAAACGCATCGTAAAAGCTTGGGTCATGCGTGGTGGCCCCACGTAGCCCGACGACCGCACTGGCAAACTGCTGGGCGCTGCCCAGTATTTTGGGTATCGGCCAGTTTGAGATTAAGCCATGTAAAAAGACGGCGGTAAAGGCATCGCCTGCGCCGACCGTATCGACTACCGGTTGCTGTGCGACAGGAGCCACGCTGTGTATCTCTCCGCTACGGGTTCTTGCACTGGCACCCGCCTCGCCATGCGTGATAATTAACAGGTCGAGATTGTATGTCTCCTGAAACTGCGTCATGTCGTGTGACATGTTTCCAGTAGCTCCCCCCAATATCGCTAATTCATGCTGATTCAGCTTTACCCATCGTGCCTGCGACAACCAGTGAGTTAACTCATCGAGCTGGTACCATGGCGCACGTAGATTCACATCCATAAAAATTGACAGGGCAGGATTGGTAGCGAGATTTTCAAAGGCCTTTCTTGAGGTTAAATTACGGAGTGCCAGGCTGCCATGATACAGAATGCCATCTGTATTTATTTTATTAGTGGTGGTCGCTTCGATAAAATCATAGGCACAGTCTGGCGTGATGGTGTAATGAGGTTCATTATCAATCAGCTCGATAGCGACACGTCCTGTTTGATGCAGCGGGTCAACCTGAAGCGATGTGATGTCCATCCCCCATGCCTGCATCGCATCGATAATGTTATGCCCGCCAGCATCATCACCGACGCTGGAAATCAATTGAGGTTGGTCACCAAAGGCTTGCAGGTGCCAGGCCACATTAAAAGGCGCACCGCCTAACACCTGCTCACCATTGGGGAAACAGTCAAAAAGGACTTCGCCAAAAATAACAGGTTGAAGTCTACTCTTCACAATAGGCCCCCATCTTTGTTAGCAGTGGACGAAAAACAGGTAAAAAATAGCTGATGCCTTCTAATACGCCGGCTGAATAGTTACCGTTCATCGGTGTGTTTTTTCCACTGGCCAGGTAGAGCGACTGCTGGGTGTTGTGTTGTTGAGATTGAGCTTGCGCCATGTCTCTGATATCACGTGTGGCATTTGCGACCAGTACTGAGGGAATCGCGCTGCTCAGTACATGCAGGTCATTGCCGCTATCACCGGCAAAGAGGACGTCGTCCAGTGAGTAATTAAGTTGCTGGCGCAGAAAATGAATCGCGTGCAGTTTGGTGGCGTTACGCGGCAGTACATCGAGTAGCCCGATCGCTTTCGGTTCATCCATGCTCCAGACCAGACTGGCTTCAACTTTTTGCGCCTGGAGGCGCTCTTTCATCATTAGCAACAGGTCATCGTGTTGTACATGCTGCGCGACGTAGTAACTTAATTTGTGGCTATTCTGTTTGCCTGACTCCTGTAGTTGAAGTTCTGGGATGTCGGCAAAGAGTTGCTTCAGTTGCTGATGACTTTTTCCATGCCAGTCTTTGGCGATTTCATCTGACCACTCCTGCAGCGGTTGCCACTGCTGGTCAACAATGCGGTAAATACGGGTGCCGACATCGGTAATCGCATAATGAGGGCAGGGAAGGTGGTAGTTCTTGATTGCTTCTTTTACCAGTTTCTGGTGGCGTCCGGTGACATACACCAGTGTTATCTGAGGTTGGTTGCAGAATTCAGCAAACCATTTGCGTGCCTGTGGATGCTCCGGTTGCAGGCCGTTGGGGATAATCGTCCTGTCTATATCGGTGCAGAGCAGTAGTTTTGTCTCATCCATGGGCTAACGTTTTTTCTTTGGGGTCTTTACACGTATTAAAAAAATCATAGTATGCAAGGGCTTCAAGTATTCCTTCAGCGAACGGCTGGCTGGCAAAATAGATGCGTTCGATATCGACTAGTTGTGACAACTCTTCATGGTGACGGTTAGCGACCACTGCCGCCAATGTATTACCGCGCATCATATCTTCATCGGCACCTGAGCCACCGGCGACAAATATGCGTTCTAGAGGAATCTGCCAGCGGTCTGCAATATAACGTAATGCGAGCCCTTTTGAGGCGCGCTGAGGCATTACATCCAGATACTGACCAAAGGCCATATTCAGGTGTAGCGATTGTTCATGTTGATGTAACAGGCTGCTGATTTCTTCAATATCAGGCGCGATGTCGGGATCAATGTAATAGCTGATTTTGAAGCGACTTTGCTCTGATCTTGGTTGTAGTTTCAGGCCGGATAATTCGGCAAGCAGTGGTTTTACTTTATGGGGCGACCAGTCGTAATCGATATGTTTACTCCAGGCGATATCAGCAGCATATTTGGGCGCATAGTAGATTTCGGTGCCGCAACTGGTGATCAGGATATCGGGCTCCGGAATATTGTGCTGTCTCATGATTCTCAACGCAGAATCAAAGCGGCGACCGGTCGCAATCGCAAATTTACTACTCTTTCGGTGCTGACGTATGACATCAATCAGGTGTCTTAATGAAGTTGCATCGCCTATTAGATTTTGATCGATATCACTGATGATTGCGCGATCACGATAGAGCTCTTTACGACGCTGGATGGGTTTGCGCTCCAATATTTCAGAGCGCTCTATAATCGGTTTCGCTAGCCTAATATAGCTATCAGCATGCGCATCCCATGAATAATAGTTGCGTACGCCGGTTAGGCCATGTTCGACATACTGTTGCCAGAGATGCTTGTCCTGTAGTAGTTTTAGCAGCGCAGTAGTGATGGTGCTGGTTTGCAGGGGATCGATTAAAATACCGTTTTGACAGTTACTGATGATGTCCTGTGGCCCACCATCCTCTGTGGCCACAATCGGCAGACCGGAAGCGGCTGCCTCTATTAATGTCAGGCCGAAGGGTTCAGTGAGCGCTGGGTTGACAAGTACGCCGCCGGACGCCGCTGCAATACGATATATTAATGAGACCTGTTCGCGACGATGATGCTTCGGCATGGATATTTTGCTATAAATATCGTAGTGATCAATCGCTAGCAGCAGTTCGTGAAAGATTTCTTGCGCACCCTCTTCGAGGTCATTGATATCATCCCGGTTACCCGCAATGATCACCAAATTGGCCAGTGCCTGTAATTCGGGTGATTGTCCATAGGCATCAATCAAGGCCACAATGTTTTTACGTTTATCCGGCCGTGAGAGTGCCAGAATAATCGGTTTTTCTGGCGCTTTTAGGTGCTGGGTCAGTTCATTAAACAGCGTTGATTGCAACTCTCCGCCCACAGGTGGCGTGAATTTCACCAGATCAGTGCCGGGTGGCAACACGCGCATCTGTTCTGGCTGGTAGTGGTCATACAGTTCGTACTGTTCCTCAATTTCCTGAAAGGTGCTGGTGATCACCCGCTCGGCGGTGGCCAATGTGGTCTCTTCCGCTTCAATCCGGCGTGTCATATTGTAGCGTTCTTCAACTTCCTGAGTGGTCAGGCCGCTGGCCAACAGGCGCCGCCGTTTGACCCGGCCTAAAGAGTGACCGGTATGAATCAATGGCACCCCAAGCTGATGGGAGAGACTCGCGCCAACATAACCCGCATCGGCATAATGGCTGTGAAGAATACTGGGTATTGTGCCGCTTTCATGAAAAAAATTAATGACATTATCGGCAAAGCCATCAAGATAATCCCATAACTGCTCTTTTGCAATGTAGCCGTCTGGGCCAGCATCAATACGTACAATGCGAGATTTATCTGACAGTACTTCAATCGGCTGAGCGTAGTCGCCGGCCACGCTGTCATCGACCACACGCCGTGTGATCAGGTCGACGCGAGCTACCCTGGGGTGGCGCGCCAGTGCCTGGGTGAGTTCGAGCACATAAAGGGTTTGGCCGCCGGTGTCTGCATCACGTCCAAGTTCCAGATGACTACCACGGATTAAACCATGAATGCTGATGATGGCGATATATAATGGGTCGGCATGTTGGCTCATGAACGCTGTGCCTTTGTTAACTTTTTTAGTAATGAGGTTCAGTTGTAGAGTCTATTACTAACATGCTTCGTCGTTTTTCACAACAGAGCGAGGTGCCTGGAAAGCAGTCGTAATCGTGATAATTTAATGATTAAAAAAACGCTACCGGAAAGTGAAATTATCGATATTGCAGTGGTGGTTACGTTTTCATATGGAGATGTATCTTCGGTTTTTCAAGATGATCACGTTAAAAAAGTATCAGACATTCGCTGGCCGCCATGGAGAGCGAAGCGCGGGCGATTAGTCGCCGATAGTCCACGCCGTCTGCCCTTTCGTAGTTGCGAGCGTTAGCGAGTGGCGGAGAAATGCAGGAGCGGCTTTAGTGGGCGTAGAGTCGTTGTGGTAGCAGTGTTGAGTGCAACGAGTGAGCGCTAGTGAACAAGGTTGTGCGAAGACGCTGCGGACGCAGGACGATCGGGGCAAAAGGAATTAGCTGTCGCGTAAGTGAGTGAATTATCGGCATGGACGCCGAATAATTTTTAGCGAAGTAGCGACACAATCGGATTATTCATTTTGATGGGTTTATTTTATTTTTTATCAGAGTGGCCACTTCCAGTCACGTACTTCGGGCATATCTTCGCCGCGTTGCGTGATATAGGTTTTGTGTTCAATCAATTTATCGCGCATTTTCTGTTTTAGATACGCCGCATTAGTGCCCAGTTTAGCGACTCGGTCGATCACATCTTGCACCAGATGAAACCGATCCATATCGTTAAGCACGACCATATCAAAAGGCGTGGTTGTTTTACCTTCCTCTTTATAACCACGCACATGCAGATGATGATGGCACATGCGGCGATAGGTCAGACGATGAATCAACCACGGATAGCCGTGATAGGCAAAAATCACTGGGGTATTGGCAGGAAACAGTTTATCGAAATCTTTGTCCTCCAGACCGTGAGGATGTTCGCTCTGCGGTTGCAGTGTCATCAGATCTACTACGTTAATGACCCTGACGTTTAAGTCGGGAAGGTGCTGTCGCAGCAGATCCACCGCTGCGAGGATTTCCAGCGTGGGGACATCGCCGGCGCAGGCCATCACCACATCCGGCTCACCCCCTTGATCGTTACTGGCCCAATCCCAGATACCAATACCCGCACTACAGTGTTTAATCGCCGCATCCATGGTGAGCCATTGAAGTTGTGGTTGTTTACCAGCGACAATGACGTTAATGAGGTTATGTGAACGCAGGCATGTGTTTGTGACATGGAGCAGGGTGTTGGCATCGGGTGGCAGGTAGACGCGAATGATGTCGGCCTTTTTGTTGACAACGTGGTCGATAAAACCAGGGTCCTGATGAGAAAAACCGTTGTGATCCTGACGCCAGACGTGAGAGGTTAGCAGATAGTTAAGTGAGGCGATGGGTCGCCGCCAGGGAATTTCCTTGCTTGTCACCTTGAGCCACTTGGCGTGCTGATTGAACATGGAGTCGATAATATGGATAAAGGCTTCGTAGCAGGAGAACAGGCCGTGACGGCCAGTCAGCAGGTAGCCCTCCAGCCACCCCTGGCAGGTGTGTTCGCTGAGTATTTCCATCACGCGGCCATCGACCGCAAGATGATCATCTTGCGGCAGCATCTCGGCCTGCCATGCCCGGTTGGTGACTTCGAACAAGGCACCCAGACGATTGGAGGCGGTCTCGTCGGGGCCGAATACACGAAAGTTTTTTGCCTGCGAATTGAGTTTCATCACATCGCGCAGTAACTCACCCATTATACGAGTCGCTTCGCCTGTACGTTGTCCTGGCTGTTTCACCTCCAGCGCATAATCACGGAAATCGGGCATGACTAAATCTTTAAGTAACTGGCCACCGTTGGCATGGGGATTAGCACCCATGCGGCGTTCATCAGTAGGGGCCAGTGCGACAAGCTCCTTGTGCAGCGCGCCATGATCATCGAATAATTCCTCTGGTCGGTAGCTTTTCATCCACTGTTCAAGCAGTTCAAGATGTTGCGGCTGGGTGGCGAGGTTGCCGAACGGTACCTGATGAGAGCGCCAGGAGTCTTCGGCCTTTTTACCATCGACCTCTTTTGGCCCCGTCCACCCTTTGGGTGAGCGCAATACCATCATGGGCCAGCGTGGCCGAATCATGTTGCCATGGACTCTTGCGTTGTGCTGAATCGTTTTGATCTCGGCAACAATGCTATTCAACGTTGCCGCCATTTTCTGATGCATCTCGTCAGGATCACTACCTTCAACAAAGTAAGGTTTGTAACCGTAGCCGATAAAGAGTTTCTCCAGCTCGTCGTGACTGATGCGTGCCAGTACGGTGGGATTGGCGATTTTATACCCATTGAGGTGCAGTATCGGCAACACTGCACCATCGCTTGCAGGGTTAAGGAATTTATTCGAATGCCACGCCGTGGCCAATGGGCCGGTCTCCGCCTCACCGTCGCCGATGACGCAGGCGGCGATCAGATCAGGATTGTCGAACACCGCGCCGTAAGCGTGAGAGAGCGCATAACCTAACTCGCCGCCTTCATGGATAGAGCCCGGCGTCTCGGGCGCGACATGGCTGGGGATCCCGCCCGGGAAAGAGAACTGTTTGAACAGTTTTTTTATCCCCGCTGCATCTCGACTGATGTTGGGATAGAATTCACTATAAGTACCTTCAAGATACGTATTGGCTACCAGCGCTGGGCCGCCATGCCCCGGCCCGGCAAGATAGATAACACTCAGGTCATTTTGTTTGATCACTCGGTTCAAATGGACGTAGATGAAATTCAGGCCCGGCGTGGTGCCCCAGTGACCGAGTAATCTCGGTTTGACATGCGCCAGTGTTAAAGGCTCCCGAAGCAGGGGGTTGTCTAGTAGGTAGATCTGTCCTACTGAGAGATAGTTGGCAGCACGCCAATAAGCATGGGTTTGTCGTAGCACTTCTGCTGACAGCGGTCTGCTTTCTATTGAAGGTATATTGATATCAGTCATGATGTTGCCTCTCAAGTTTAGCTATTGACCATCGGGTATTGCAAACAGCATTACTAACCAATGAAGCCAGTAGGCGTAGATAAAACGCCACTGAAATAACATAGGCAAGCGCCAGCACCAGACCGGAGCGACGTTCAACAATAGAGCGCGCCTCCGCCCCCTGGGCCAGTGCCCACAACCGTTTCGCCACCAGAAACCCACTGCTGATAATCGATGCCAGCGGTGTCACCGTTGCGCGCCAGTCACGCAACTGCCGCAGTCGCGGCTGAAACAGGCGCGCAGCGACAATAATGGCAATCGTCAATAACAGCGCATTTTCAAGCATTCGGAAGCATCGCTAATGCTTCTCGCGCCATCACACTGGCTTCATCCACAGGTACTACCCACACTTCAATCCTGCTATTTTCTGTGTTAATACTAGCCTCAACACCCACCGCATTGTTATTTTCATCGGTAGCGAGTTCCACCCCTAGCCATTCCATATCCTGGAGAATTTTCATCCTCACCTGCGCACTGTTTTCGCCCACGCCACCGCCGAAGACGATGGCATCGGCACCCCCCAGCACCGCCAGATAAGCGCCTATGTATTTTCGAACCCGATAGCAATAGAGGCCCACTGCCAAGCGCGCATCAGGGTTATCTGAATTCAATAGTACCCGCATATCACCACTTTCACCTGATAGACCGAGCAAGCCGCTCTGTTTGTTCAACAGCAGATCTATCTCTTCTGCGTCCAATCCCTCCTGCCGTTGTAAATAGGTAATGATTGATGGATCAAGATCACCACAACGGGTCGCCATCACCAAACCTTCCAGCGGTGAAAAACCCATGGAGGTGTCGACAGGTGTACCGCGGTCGATAGCGGTAATGGAACAGCCCGAACCGAGCTGAATCGAAATAATCCGACCACCATCCTTCACATCTGGCCTGAGTTCCCGCCAACGTTGCCACATCGCGCGGTGAGCGATACCGTGAAATCCGTAGCGACGAATCCCATGGCGTCGGCAAAGCTCGCGCGGCAGTGCATAGGTGCCCGCGATATCCGGCAATGATCGATAAAAAGCGGTATCAAAGACCGCGACCTGGGGCACCTGTTCATTCAGCAGGCGGTGAGCAAGTCGAATCCAGACTAGCGCCGGTGGATTGTGCAGTGGCGCCTGTGGTGTCAGTCGTTCGATCTCCGCTTCCACGGTGGCGTCGATCAAACAGGGAGTTGTTAGTAGCGCGCCACCATGTACCACCCGATGCACAATCAGCTTAATTTCCGTAGCGTCGACTGAAGCGATGAAATCACCCAGCAACGACAGCTCGCGTTCGGTGATACCTTCATGGTATACATCGTTCAGCCGCACGGGGCCATTGCCTGTCTGTTCGAACAGGTCCATGCGTAAAGAGGAGCTACCGGCGTTTATGGTCAAAAGTAACACTTAGGTAAACCCTCCTTGGTATTGGAGACAATAGTACTCAATCTTGAATTGAGTGTCTCGTTTCATCAGTGTAGCGCTTCGGCTGTGCATTAAAACGGCTCAAACAGCAGATCGAGCAAAACACGAACTTCTTATCGCCATATTCAGTGGTAACCGACGCCGTCCACTCATCCACGCGCATGCCACAGACGGGATCTCGTACCCACGAGTGCTGTTCGAATTTTCAGTCACGCAACGCGCCGATAACGAATAAGCAGTGAAGGCGACGATCAGGGTCGCCAGTAGTGTGCCGATCATCGTCATCATGCGCACGATCTCGGCCCCCATCTGCACCACCAGTTGCCGGTCACTGGCGGAGAAATACAGGAGCGGCTTTAGTGGGCGCAGACGCTGCGGACGCAGGACGGTCGGGGCAAAAGGAATTAGCTGTCGCGTAAGTGAGTGAATTATAGGCATGGACGCCGAATAATTTTTAGCGAAGTAGCGACACAATCGGTCGGTCTCTTGTTTGATGTGCTCAGCCAATGCCTGCGCATTCACACCCGGCTCGGCATAGACCATGATGTAGCTGAATTGATCACTGGCCTCAAGCAGATCGTCCAGCGCTTCCCTGGAGACGAAAACGATCGAACTCGACATGGCGAAAGTCTCTTTCGACAACCCCACGATCCTTAAAGGCCGGTCGATCATCGTAATCTCATCGCCGATTTGTATACCGGTGAGTTGTGAAATCACTTCCGGGATCACTGCCTCGCCGGGGCCAGGCATGGCGTTACCTTGTGCCATTACCCAAGGCGCGGTGCGACGGTATTCAGGTGAAATACCGATGACGTAGGAGAACCAGTCCTTGCCGCCGATCTTCACCCCACCATTGAAACGGTCAGGGACTCATCGATCACGATCTCTCGCAGTTCTTTAGCTTCGTGACCGGCTTTGAGTTTTGATGGCCCGCCCCCCGTATCGTAGACTACAAAAAAGATCGGGCTTTTACGATAACCTGGCTTTTCATAAATCACTGGCACCATGGTAATGGGATGAGCTTCTATCACACCCTCAATCGACTCGATTCGTTCACGACTCAGTTGCGGTAACAGCGAACGACTGGCAACAAAATTAGCCACTCCAGCCTGGGCAACAATCAAATCAGCGCCTCGGTTAAGCGCCACATTTTTTAACTGAACAAGAAGGCCTGCCTGGAAACCCTCCAGCAGTAGAATAACCGCCAGGGCACTGGCAATGGCCCCGCAGGTCAGCAAGGTACGGAAGGGTTCATAGACGAGTTGGCGATAGATCAATTTCAACATAAATTTATTCCCTCTGGCCTTTTGGACGCTCAGTTACAAGCGCTATTGCAAGTTCTCCTTTTAGACGATGACACGTTCACTCACACTCTTCCTTACATGGGCTCGCACCATCAACACCTTCCACTCTGCGCCATGTAAAGTGCTCATGCACCAGACCAGTACATTCCGAGAGAGACCGTAAAAGTAGTTCCTTGATCGGCATGAAGCCGATGGCGATTCCGGACAGCGTTTCGAGATTCCAAACGCGCTCGACCAGCGCAACCAGATATATTGATCAGACGCCATCTTTACCGCTCTCTTTGAGGCTCTCGGCAGGTGGATACATTTCATCCATCGGCTGAGAAGAGACGTTGCCGCCGACGATACGTACGTGATGGCGGCGCAAGGCACGCGGCTCCTTGACACCGCAGGCGTGGGCGATCATGGCTACTTCATGGATAATATTCAGGCAATAGTTGGCGACCCTGATTGCTTTGGTTTTTGGGTCAAGGCCAGCCTGAAGCCGGGGGTTGTGAGTGGTGATCCCCGTCGGGCATATATTCTTGTTGCACTTAAGTGCTTGAATGCAGCCCAGTGAGAACATAAAACCACGCGAAGCATTGATAAAATCTGCCCCGGCACACAATGCCCAGGCAACATCGGCTGGGGTGATCAACTTCCCCGAGGCGATCAGGCGTACCCGTTGTTTGAGTTGGTGCTTAATTAGGATATCGGCCACTATAGGCAGTGCCTCTCGTAACGGCAGGCCAACATTGTCCATCAATGCCATAGGCGCTGCACCACTGCCGCCATCCCCGCCATCAACGGTAATGAAGTCGGGCGCACTTTCGATGCCTCGTTGTGCTACTAGTTCACACATTTGATCAAGCCATTCACCGTGCCCGACCACGGTTTTGATTCCTACGGGTTTACCCGTAACCATCCTTATATGAGCGATGAAATCCAGCAGTTCTTCCACGGAGTCTATCTCTGGATGACGGTTGGGTGAGATAGAGTCCACACCTATTTTAATACCGCGTACTTGAGCCACTTCATGGGTGACCTTGGCACCGGGAAGAATCCCGCCCTTCCCCGGCTTGGCGCCCTGGCTGAGTTTGATCTCAAACAATTTTACTTCAGGTATTAAGGCGATATCACGCAGTTTCTCGTCATTCAGTGTTCCGTCCGGGTTACGTACACCATACTTAGCTGTACCCATTTGAAAAACCAAGTCGCATCCCCCTTCCAGATGATAAGGGGACAATCCACCTTCACCGGTATTCAGCCAACACCCGGCTATTTTTGCACCACGGGATAAAGCTTGCACCGCGGGTACCGATAATGCGCCAAAACTCATCCCGGATATATTAAAAATTGAGGGCGCCTGGTAAGGGTGAGCGCAATAAGGCCCGATCTCAAGGGGTACTGTCTCAACAGCATCCTCTGTCAGAGTAGGAAAGGGGCAGCACATGAAGATAGGGGTGCCTTCAACGTTCAAGTTTTTGGTCGAACCAAAGGCGATGGTACTTTCCTCGCCCATGGCTGCATGTTCTACCCATTCTCGTTCGACTCGGTTGAAGGGCATTTCTTCGCGATCCATTGCAAAGAAATATTGTCGAAAAAACTCCCCCAGTCGACCGAAAAGATAGCGAAAGCGGCCCAGTACCGGATAATTGTGACGAATAGCATCACGTCGCTGGGAGATATCGATGGCAAACAAAACAGCAGTGATAAGAATAATGACAGCGACTAATATGACCAGAAAAACAGCCATAAACTCTAGGCCATGGAATACCCAGTCGGGTAATTGAATGCCTTCTGGTCTTTGCTGTAAAAGATGCTCAAGAGCATTTTCCGATTCAGCCGCTGAGATGGAGCGGTTACAACCTGTGAGTCCTTGCAGTACAACAAAGCACAAGCCCTGCATCAGTCTTACACCCAATGTGTCCATGTATATCATTTTTCTTCCTTTCAGGATTTTCACGCTAGCCTCTGTTCGGCATAATACTATACTGCTAAAATCAACCATAATAGGAAAGCATGTGGCTACCAGCAGGTTAATATCAGTACAAGCCAAAAATATTTTAATTCGGTGGCCGACTAATTCAACGATATATAGCACCCAACGCTACTGGACGAGAAGCGCCAGTTACCGTTGGCATGTTCCCTACGTTCCCTTCCAGCGCCTGTTTTGCCAACCACGCAAAGGCTGCAGCTTCCACCCATTCGGGCGCAATCCCAAGCGCCTCTGTCGATTTAACAGGGAGACAGGGTAAGGCTGTGTGTAGTAATTGCATTAGATGTTTGTTGTGTGCGCCGCCGCCACAGACGAACAGCGCGCTACTGGCACCAAGATGATGTGATACTGATGAGGCAATTGTTGTTGCAGTGAGTTGGCAGAGGGTCGCTTGCACTGCTGCTGGTACGAGAGTTTTACCAAATGTAGTAAGTTGACGATCAAGCCACTCGATATTAAATAGCTCGCGGCCGGTACTCTTCGGTGGTGGCTTGCTGAAGTAGGGTTCCGTCAGAAGCTGGTCTAGTAGGGGGTGGCTGGCTTGGCCCTGTTGCGCCCACGCGCCATCACGATCAAAAGGTTGTTTGAGATGACGCATTGCCCAGCCATCCATCAACATATTACCGGGGCCGGTATCGAAGCCGCTGACAGTGGCGTCGGCATCCGCGGGCAGGTGAGTAATGTTGGCGATGCCGCCGATATTCACAATCACACGTCCCTGCTGCTGCGAACGAAATACGGCGTTGTGAAATGCGGGTACCAGTGGTGCGCCTTCGCCACCGGCGGCGAGGTCTCGGCGTCGAAAATCGGCGATGGTGGTGATGCCGGTCAGCTCTGCGATTAAATTAGCATCCCCAATCTGTAGTGAGTAACCGCGTTCGGGATAGTGGCGGATTGTCTGCCCGTGGCTACCGATGGCAGTGATTGAGGTTGCGTCTATACCAGCTTCTTTTAAGAGTGCCGTGGCAGCTTCTGCAAAGCGCTTGCCTAACTCGTGGTCGAGCTCGAGCATGATTTCAAGTTCGTTGTCACAACCACTGCTGAGTGTGAGCAATTGTTGGCGCAGTTCGGGTTCGATGGGGTGGCTGTGGGTAGCGACCAGTGTCGGTTGTTGGCCGGCATCCACATTGAAATCGACCAGCGCAGCATCAATGCCATCGAGGCTGGTGCCTGACATCAATCCAATAAAGTGCGCACTCATGGCAGAGGGTGCAAGCGTTTAGTTTGACGCGAGGATGTTGCGTTTCAGCACATCGAGCTGCGCTAGGTATGAGCGGCTTTTGGCGCTGAAATCGGCACGATATTTTTTGGCGAGCGGCGCGGCGTCCGGGAGTTTGACTGTGAGTGGATTGCGTACCGCACCGTTGAGTCTGAATTCATAATGAAGGTGGGGCCCAGTCGCGAGACCGGTGCTGCCAACGTAACCGATGATCTGTCCCTGCTTCACACGCGTGCCATGCTGCATGCCGCGCGCATAGTTTTTCATATGGGCATAGAGAGAACTGTAACGGCTACCGTGTTGAATGATAATGGTGCGACCGTAGCCACCCTTGTTGCCGCGATGGACGATTTTACCGTCACCGGTAGCGCGAATCGGGGTGCCACGAGGTGCGGCATAATCAACCCCTTTATGTGCTCGAATCTTATTTAAAACGGGGTGCTTACGTTTCAGGTTAAAGCGCGAGCTGATGCGTGAGAATTCGACCGGGGTGCGCAGGAAGGCCTTGCGCATGCTCTTGCCATCCGGGGAGTAATAATCGCTTTCGCCATTGGCGTCAGTGTAGCGAACGGCGCGATATGCTTTACCGCGATTAATGAATTCGGCGGCGAGGATTTTGCCGTTACGGAACTTTTTGCCATCGAGATAGTGCTCCTCAAAGACAACAGTGAAGCTGTCTCCCTTACGTATATCGAGTGCAAAGTCGACGTCCCAGCCAAAGATGCCGGCGAGCTCCATGGTGAGGTTGTCAGAAAGCCCGGCCTTCTGTGCACCAAGAAATAGCGAGCTGTCGATGGTGCCGTGACTATTAGCGGTGCGTGTTTCGGTGTGCAGCTGTTCGACGGTGGCAAGATAGCCCGCGCTACCATCCGCGCGCTGTGTGATGTGCAGGGTTTTGGTTGGGTTTATCTTGTAGCTGAGTGCGGCGAGCTGTTTATCATCCGTGATATTGAGTCTGAGCTTGTCACCCGGAAAAAGGCGGGTGAGTACCTTGGCCTCTTTGCCTAGTGATAATAGCTGATGAAGTTGCTGAGGGCTGAGCCCCTGACGGCTGAAGATGAGTGAAAGGCTATCGCCGTTTTTGACCGTGACCTCGTGCCATTTTCCGGCGGGGGAGGGGGCGGCATTAATGACGACTTCAGGGGTTTCACTGGCTGAACTGCGCCGCGGTAACGCCAGTGGCAATGAGATATGCTCGTCGGAAGTGACGGCGGTGGCGGCGGGTAGCGCGGTTGCTGCAGTCGGCAGTTCGACCGCCTCGCTACGAATGGCTTCCGCATTATCAGAAATGACCAGTAGCGTGGCGATCAGCGAGATTACACCACCAGCAAGCATAAACAGGTAATGATACTTGCGTTTGTTGTCCTGCGACGCGTCGGGCAGTCTCGCCTTATAATCGCGTCCTATTAGGGGGGAGTGCTTCACCGCGTTCCTTTGTCCATGTTTTGCATACCTTAGCGTGAGTCGTATTGTAGATCAATTAAACGACGTGGCGAAACTCATATCTAAAAATGATATTATCTCGTCACTGAATGGCCAGTGCGTCCATGATTAGATTGTTGTACTGACGTTTATCTCTAGTTTATCGTGTAAAAAGCGAGAATTCTTAAATTTTATAGTCTTTAGAAGGTGTGGAAATGGCAGCGATAGATAATGCGCTTGAGTTGATTCAGCGTGGCGCTGAAGAGATTTTAGCGGCGGGTGAGTTAGCGGCGCGTCTGAAAGAGGGTCGACCACTGCGAATTAAGGCAGGATTTGATCCCACAGCGCCAGATCTTCATCTTGGGCACACCGTGCTGATTAATAAATTGCGTCAATTTCAGGACTTGGGGCATGAGGTGATGTTTCTGATCGGTGACTTTACCGGCATGATCGGCGACCCCACCGGCAAAAATGTGACCCGTAAGCCGCTGACGCGTGACCAGGTGATCGAAAATGCGCAATCTTATAAGGCGCAGGTGTTTAAAATCCTCGATCCTGAGAAAACACAGGTAATGTTCAATTCTGAGTGGATGGGGAAGATGAGCGCCGCCGATCTGATTCAGCTGGCTGCCAAACACACCGTGGCACGGATGCTGGAGCGCGATGATTTTAGCAAGCGTTATAATGGCGGGCAGCCGATCGCGATCCATGAATTCCTCTATCCGCTGGTACAGGGCTATGATTCTGTCGCGATGAAGGCGGATGTCGAGCTGGGCGGCACCGATCAGAAATTCAATCTACTGGTCGGGCGTGAATTGCAGAAGCATTATGGTCAGAAACCGCAGGTGGTATTGACCGTGCCTATCTTAGAGGGGCTGGACGGGGTGCAGAAGATGTCCAAGTCGCTCAACAACTATATCGGGATCAACGAGCCGCCGAATGAGATGTTTGGCAAGATTATGTCGATCTCAGATGAGCTGATGTGGCGCTATTTCCAATTGTTGAGTTTCAGGCCGCTCGCTGAGATTGAGCAATTTCAGCAACAGATTAAAGAGGGTGCCAATCCTCGCGATATAAAATTCCTGCTCGGCCAGGAAATTGTGGCCCGTTTTCATAGTGAAGCAGAAGCGATTCAGGCACAGGAGGCCTTTGTCGCCCGCTTTCAGAAGGGTGCATTGCCAGATGAGATTCCAGAAATAACAGTTGCGGTCGATGGTAATGGGCTTGCAATCGCTAATTTGTTAAAAGAGGCGGGGCTAACCAAGAGTACCTCTGACTCGATTCGGATGATCAAGCAGGGTGCGGTAAAGATCGATGGTGAGCGCGTTGAGGACGGCAAGCGCGAGATGGCGGCCGGTTCAGCGCATATTTATCAGGTGGGTAAGCGCCGTATTGCGCGAGTTACGTTAGTAAGTTAATTGGCCTTATAAATTAGTTCAAATAAGCGCTTGTAGTTTGTCATTGCGTGCGTATAATGCGCTCCTCTGGTTTGGGCAGTGGGCTTGTAAAAGAACATTGCTTGGCAGTTGCTTGAGAGAGTAAGTGCAGGGAAAGCCTGAAAAAAGGATTGACGAAGCGGGTGGTGTCTGTATAATCCGCCTTCTTCGCTGAGACGCAAGTCTTAGCCGCTCTTTAAAAACTAATAGAAATCAAATAATTTGTGTGGGTGCTTACGTGAGTGACTG